>Ga0194130_10006397_pt1 | contig 13662 bp, 15 predicted proteins | sample TA2KigsurfametaG_FD_160084 | JGI IMG/M metagenome (GOLD analysis project Ga0194130, IMG submission 160084) | Freshwater microbial communities from Lake Tanganyika, Tanzania - TA2015050 Kigoma 12 surface | ecosystem: Environmental > Aquatic > Freshwater > Lake | place: Tanzania: Lake Tanganyika... | reverse complement strand
CTCATGGACGGGTGTGCTTGGGAGAAGGATCCCCATGCCTCTCTCATGGAGGCCGTGGAGAGATGGTAAGTCCTCGACCCATAAGGGAGAGGCATCCTTTGGTGAAGACTCGTTCTGCTTCGCTTGCCGAAGCGGGAGAGGCATCCTTTGGTGAAGACTCGTTCTGCTTCGCTTGCCGAAGCGGGAGAGGCATCCTTTGGTGAAGACTCGTTCTGCTTCGCTTGTCGAAGAGGAGAGACAACCTTCGGTGAAGACTCGTTCTGCTTCGCTTGCCGAAGCGGGAGAGGCATCCTTTGGTGAAGACTCGTTCTGCTTCGCTTGTCGAAGAGGAGAGACAACCTTCGGTGAAGACTCGTTCTGCTTCGCTTGTCGAAGATGAGAGGCAACCTTCGGTGAAGACTCGTTCTGCTTCGTTTGTCGAAGAGGAGAGACATCCTTTGGTAAATAACGTTTTTTTGTTGCTTTTCTTTGTTGCTTTTCTTTGTTTATTCATTTTTTAATCTTTATCCTCCTGCTCGTTTTACTCGCAGGTTCACCACCAATTTTTCTTACGAAAAATTGCTTTAAAGATAAACTTTATAAACCTGAACTGATACACCAGTGTATCAGTCCAGGTGAATAGAGGTTAAATACATCATTTTGTTCAAAAAGACAAAAAGACAAATACAAATACAAATACAAAAACAAAAATGACAAGAAAATGTCGCTGTCATAATAATGCTCATCTGCAATTAGGAGGAGACAATGCGATCTCCATCGAAGCATTTCTTGCATCTCTTCCTGATGACATCCAAACCATACAAATCGAACACGAAGATATTCCCGTTTTTCCTTCTTTGGCGCGATTCTCTTTGATGACAAATTTTCGATTGATTGGGTGTAAGACAGAAACCCTGCCTGCGGATTTGGGCCAAAACACGAATTTGTGTTTTGTGGACGTATCCAACAATCGGTTGGCAAACATGCCCGATTTACGCACATTAACCAATTTAATATTCTTGAATGTAGGTTACAATTTCCTGACAAATTTGTCGTGGATGCCCACACAAAGTATTGTTTATTTGGATGTAGGGAGGAATCAAATACGCGATATGACGCCCTTGTCCGCCTTGACCGTCGTGCGCTATTTGAATTTACAACACAATCGGATTGAAACGATGCCCGTGGTGAACTCCAATCATATCCAAACCATCGATTTGACGGGAAATCCTTTGTGCCCCAAACTTAGACCTGTGGCGGGAGAAAATGGGTTGATCCCATTCCATCATCCTGGAAATTATATTGTTGGTTGGGATTTGATTTTGACGCAAACACCCATTCACCACATGATTCGAGACACGAATTTAAAATTTCTCACACATTCGGGGGATCTGACAACAACATTCTATAATAGCATTCGTTCTTCGATTTACTATGGACAATTGATTATTCTCCAGGAAAATCAAACGGAATTCCATGCATTTTACATGAAATTGTTGAATCGATTGTATTCGTTTCGTCGAACCTTTTATTTGGGGAAATGTCGACGACGATTGCGTCATTGGTTATTTACCCGCGTATTGGAACCGTTGATGGAACGCAAATATCATCCCGACAAATTGGCGCATTACATCGATCATCATCCCGAAATATTAGATCCTATGGAAATTGCGGAGGCGGCGTTTTGATCTTTTTTTTTTGTGTTGTTTTATTTTGTACTTTAAATACCATCATTCTTCTTCGTTTGGTTCCGCCATTTCGTTTGTTTTTCTTTTGAGGATGGCTACTACTACTACTACTACTATTATTGCTATCACTTGTCAAACTGGATAATAAATTAAATCTTTGACTTTTTTTGGGAGGTGCTGCTGCTGCCCGCTTCGCGGGCAGCAAAGAAGTGTCTTTTTTGGCACCTTCTGCATCAGCGAAGTGGAACGAGGACTTGGCAACGATGAAACGTTTTTCGGGATTTTTATTGAAAAAGTCACAAGAATACTTGGTCGCATTCATATAATTTGCAAAATTTGTATTTTGAAAAGCAATAATATACATTTGTGTTAATGCCTTTTTTTTTTCTTGACTTGTAAATGAGTCGGGATCAATTTCCGATTCCCTTTTGCCTTCCAACTTGGCGTTTTCCCTTCGTAATTGTTCGACTGCGGCATCACGCATGCCATTTAACACCTCGGGGTATTCGAATCCGTTGATCAAATTAAGAATCATGATACCCAAACTATAATAATCGCTTTGAGGACACATTAAATATTGAAAGCGTGTTCCGGGTTTTTTGGGGTTTTCTTTTATCACAGGGTAATCATCCATATAATATGCGGTGCCTTTGCGTGTTGAACACGGTTGCCCTTGGTAATCAAATTTCGTCAAAAATCCCATATCAATGTATTTGATGCGGACATTGTTGGGATCGCTGACATTGCAAAACACATTTTCTTCTTTGATATCCAAATGAACATATTGCAAACCATGCAAAAAAAGCAACCCTTCACACAATTGATTGATGATATGAACCACTTCGTTTCGGTCCGGATCGTTTTCATAATGTAACGGTTCCAATCCATCCAATTCTGCCATGATTTGACGATTGTCAATATATTTCGTCATCGACATCCACGGACGATCCAACAATTGCAATATGAAAAAGCGATGTGTTTTGGTTTCATTGTCGCCGTAATCATGCATACACATCAAATATGGTTCGCATTGGGCACGAATTGCCATCAAATTATCCAGTTCGTTCTCCGATGCCGCATTCAACGCAGATATTTTCATGGCATATGTCGAACATTCTTCTTTTTCTGCCTTTATCTTCTTGTTTTTCTTTTTCTTTTTGTTCTTATTCGTATTATTGTTACAGGAAAATACTTTGCCGAAGGATCCCTCGCCCAGCTTTGTAATAAGTGTGTAAATTCGTGTTTCATCCGGATACATTTTGCTTTGGATTTCGATGGAATCTCCGGGTTGGAGCATCGAAGGTGGTGCATGTGCAGGTTTCGCCGTAATGGATTCCGTAGGCGCATCCAATGATGATGATAGTGATGGTGATGGTGATGGTGATGGTGATGCCAATAAATCCGCCAACAATGAAGGGGCAATCAATGGATAACTCATTTTTTACTTGTTTATTTTTTTTTTTGAGTGACAACAAACAAATATGTGTCTAATTAAAACAAAAACAAAAACAAAAACAAAAACAAATTTTCTTTTTCTTAGTTACAGATAGATTACATAAACATATATATATACATAAATTTTTTATGTGGACTCTATTGGCCAAAATGGTCGCCATATTGGCGCCTTTGTTGAATAGTTTCCAATTTGCCCCCCAAGCCATGCACGTATGGAAACGCGGTCATGCTAAGGGGGTATTTACTAAAACCATTTATTTGGCATTGGTGGTCCAATTGTTGTGGATAACTCATGCCGTTTTCATTGAAGATATTGCTTTGTTGGTCGCCGGAGGAGTCAATGCTGCGTTCACTTTATTCATATTGTCTTATATGTGATGATAATGTGAACTCCGTTTTTCTTCATTCCTTTTGTTTTCTCTTTTCTTGTTTTCCTTTTTCTTATTCTGTTTTTTTTGTGTCACAGATTGTTGTTTCAATCAATTAAAAATGGACGACACTTTTTTGACAAACACAAACACAAACACAAACACAAATGACGTCATCTTATTGCATGGCGATATGATGGAACAATTGCCTACCGTAGAGGCACATTCCGTGGATTTAGTCTTGTTGGATTTGCCCTATGGTCAAACACAAGCCGTCTGGGATGCCCGCATCGATTTGGCCCAATTGTGGCAACACTTGAAACGCATCGGCAAACCCACCACGGCATACATTTTCTTTTGCACCACCAAATTCGGTTTCGAATTGATCAAAGCCAACGAAAAATGGTACCGGTATGACATTGTCTGGCAAAAAAATCGCCCGAGTGGCTTCTTGAATGCCAAAAAAATGCCCATGCGATCCCACGAAATGATCTACGTTTTCTATCAACGGTTGCCCGTGTACAACATCGCCGACAACCACCGGTATGAACCCCACGTCTTGCCCAGTCACTCCGACGTCACCTTGTATGGATTGGATCGACAAACCCGCGTCAAAAATTATCAATACACGCCGACGTTGCCCGGATCGGTGCTACAAATAGACGTGGTGCCCCGACAAAATATGCGGCATCCCACCGAAAAACCCATCGATTTGTATAGTTGGTTGATTCGGTATTATACCCGACGGGGAGACGTGGTCTTGGATGTGTGTTTTGGGAGTGCCAATTCCGCGGTCGCCGCCCATCGCTTGCAACGTCGGTACATCGGCATCGAAAAGGATGACGTCTTTTTCCACAATGCCCGGGGGTACATGACGACGTCCGTACCTGTCCCCGTCACCACCACCACCACCACCACCACCACCACCACCACAACAGAAGGACAATACGTTGTTGCTATTGCAGAAGCCGAAGAAGAATTAGAAGAAGAATTAGAAGAAATTGAAATTGAATTATGATTGTAAAAAATTACACCAAAACAAAAATAACACATCACACAATCTTCACCAAAACAAGAGGAACCAATTTATATTTTGTTGTTGTTCTCGTTCTCGTTCTCGTTTTCGTTTTCGTTGTTTTGTTGGAATGTTTATTATATACATCGTCGTGGTGACCGTTTTGTTGATGACGTTCTTCCTCTTCAATGGGATCATTTTCTAATAACAACGCCGATGCCCTGGTTTCTTTTTCTCTGACATTCATGGTATATTCGTGGGTATATGCCCAGAATTCTCTTTCTTCCTTTCTTGAAGGCATTTTGTTTGTGATTTGTTTGTGATTTGTTTGATATATGAATGAATCATAAAAAAACAAACAAATTATGCAAACAAAGAAACAAAAAAACAATGGATCCCGCCTCTCTTTTTTTCCTTCCATTTTGGGTTTCTAGAAGAAAAAAAAACAAAATAAAGGATCCATCCTCACTTTTTTTCCTTTATATTGTTTTCATTTTTTTTTAATTAAAAATAATCAATTGAATCATAATTTAATTATTGAAAACAAAACAAAACCAAACAAAACCAAACAAAACCAAACAAAACCAAAAATGAGTGAAGTCAACGAAGAAGTCAACAATGTTATTGTGGTGGAGGAGAAGGAGGTTGTGAAGGAGGAAGAAAAAGAGGAGTATAAGCAAAAAGTGGCCAAGAAGACGAAGAAGAGAAAGGCGGAGGATGATTACATAAAAGTCCAAGGAGTTGTCTTATGTGAGGAGGCGGGGCAATTGCAGTTGCATGAAATGAGTGGATTTGAGGATGCAATGAGATTGTGTTTTGGGAAGGAGGGAAGATTGTGGGTGGATAAATTGAAATTGAATGAGAAGGACCAATATGTCGAGGATGGGGAAGTGATGTATGAGATGAAGAAGTGTCAAGATAGATGGGGATTCGATGAGACGATTTTGTTTTTTCCCAATAAGGACATCTATTTGGATTTGATGGAAAGATTGGAAATGGAATTCCAAGAGGAATTGATGACGGGAGTGGAAGTCGGCTTTGTCGAGGAAATGAATGTCCGCTTGTCGATGAATGGTCCCCGAAGTACGGCCTTTGCGAATTTATTGAAGAATTTGAAGAGTATTTATAATGGCGAAAAAGTCTTGGATGAAGACGCCGATGATTTATTGGATTTAAAGGAAGAAGATGCCGAGGATGAAGATATGAAGGTCATGGCCGCTTATGGTTTGTATTGCGAAATGTTATTTTGAATTTTGAAAAAAAATATCATTTTTTTTTTATTTTTTTTTCAATAAGATTGTAACTTTTTTTTTTAATTACAAAAACATATTTAAATAATTAAAAAAAATAGAAAAGTTTGAAAGAAGCAAGGAAAAAAAAACAAACATCAAACATCAAACAAAACAAAAACATCAAAATAAAAACAAACACAAACACAAACACAAACAAACACAAAACATCATTCATGGAAGTCTTACAAGATGCAAGAGAATTCAGTCGCAAAGGATTCTTAGGACATGTCTTCAACACGAGCGAAGAATCCACCGCCGAAATGTTGAATGTGTCCCAGTATGCGGCCTTGGCGGTCATTCCCGTGGTCATCCTCAACAAAATGGTACAGCGTTTCATTCCCGAAGCCGATCCCGACAAATCCAGTCTCGAAATTTTAGTCGAAATCTTGATTCAACTCGTGGCCATGTTCTTGGGCATCCTCTTGATCCATAGAATGATCACCTATGTCCCCACCTACAGTGGCTTCAAATACGAACATTTGACGCTGACGAATGTGGTCTTGGCCTTCTTGGTCATCGTCTTGAGTATCCAAACCAAATTAGGTCTCAAAGTGAATATTCTCTTTGATCGCATTTCGGAATTGTGGAATGGCAACGACGAGAGCGGCAACCGTCGCAACAACGTGCGAAACAAGGTGCGTTTTAGCGAGGCCATGACCGCCCACATTCCCTCCCAAGCCGATCATTTGGACCACGGAGGCTACCAAGATTCGGTGTTTCCCCCCGCCCCCATCGCCTCGTCGCGTCCCTCCAATGGCACCTATGATACCATGATGCGCGGCAATCCGGGTGCTGGAGGTAGTGCACCGGGCCCCATGGCCGCTAATGCCGTCCTCGGTGGCAGTGGATTTGGTAGCAGTTTCTTCTAAAAAAAAAACACACACATTTTTTTGTTTCTTTATATAACTTTTGTTTTTTTTCTTGTTGTTATTTTTGAAAAAAAAAGTTATATAAAGAAATTGAAACCACATTTTGTTTGGTATTGCTATCTTATCACTCTACCAAATTGAAGGCGCGTCGTAGCTTGGATGTTTTGCGTTTGATTTTGTTGTTTTTGGCTTTTTTGCTTTTTTGCTTTTGAGAAGAAGAAGACTTTGATTTTTTTGCTTTTACTGCAGCAGCAGGAGCAGCTTTTGGATTGTTGGTGATACGTCCAAACGCCCCCACCCCAAAAGCAAGAATATTCATGGCATTAAAATAAGCATATACTTCGTATCCGGTGAGATTGGATACCGCCGATCCGGCAAACCCGGCAAATCCTCGTGCATTGGTGACTACGGCGGAAAATATGGCATCCGCGTATCCATTTTGGAGTCCACCAGTGAAATTTCCCACAAAGAATATATTCTTTATGTAACTGGCGGCATCCAAGGCGAGTCCTTGGATGTGTCCAGGATTGGGAATGATGCCCGCGGTCAGATTGCCCGTTAACCAGGCCGGCATGAAATCCGTCAAATACGACAACAAATACGACAAAAATTCGCAAAAATCACCGATGGCGCTCACCGGATTTCCCATCACTCGCGCCAAAAACATGATCAATTTGTTGCCGCCAAAATAATATTCGAAGCGTTCCTTCGAATTCACGGGATATTTTCCCTCTTTTTCATTATATTCCTGCATGTTTTCGCCTTTTAAATCGTAGACTCTATCGCAATCGAAGGCATGCCGCAATACAACTTCTTTGAAAAAGGCATAGGCTCCTTCCGGCCGATTCGCATACTTTAAAAGAAATGTTTTTGCGAAGGTAAAGACATAAGGCGAAACAAATGCAAAACCTTTCCCAATCATGGGTATGACCGTTCGACCGACCGCTCCGTAACCAGTATATTCGGCGACACCAACACCCAATTGTTGCGCAATAGCCATCAGCTTGTTGGTGCTTATTTCCACGCCCCGCACATGCAATGTGGTATTGAGAGCAATGGCTATTTGATACAATTCTTGCATAAAGGTAACCATTGTCCCTTGCCATCCACATCCGACAAGTCTCCCTTCTTTGTTCATATAATTTGCTTTTATCTTGTCTATGCCCACATCAATGACTTGATGGACGGCTTTTCGTTTCGCCATGTCCATTCCTTCTTCCAACACTTCTTGCGCCAAATTAAGTGCACCGCCACCAACTTGTTTTTTCGCCGCATCAGCCGTTATCAATTTCTGGGCGGCATCAATGACGTTGCTTGTGGCATGGGCATCTTTTTTGGCTTGCGCGGTGAGAGGCGCCACATTTGTGATATTATCAATGATTTGTGCCACATTTTCTTCGCGCGTCTTTTCGTTTCCAAACATGAAGCAATACACATCAAAACAACGTTGTTCTTTGTTGTAACACTCTAACGCAGCGGCACATGCCCGACCCAACCACGCCGACAAAACCACCGGATTCAACAAAACCGGCAATATCATACAAATGATTTCGTTGACATACCGTTTCAATTGTCGAAATGCATTGCGAAACATCAACATCGCCGGTCGCGCCGGTGCATTGCCCAACAACTCTTCGGGATTTACTTGTTTGATAATATCCCCTTTTCCAAAAAAACTTCCCACCCAATTTATAAAAGCTTCCATTGGTTTGACCACATTTTCGGTCACAAAACTACCCTCGTATTTCAACGCATTCAGTCGGGAATGAAAGTCATCCCACGCCTTCATCGCCGCGCCATATGACAAACACTTGTCGATGAGACCAAAGATGACAATCAACAATATCAATCCCATCAATATTTTGCCCCAATGATTGTAGATGAATCGCGCCACCGCACACATGACTTGCCACACCATCATGACGGCTTTCTTCGATATGTCCACCATGAATACGGCGAGTTTCCACAACGTCGACGACCAGGGGGTTTGCAATTGAAAATCCTCTTCCGTTAAGTTTAACATGGATGGACTGGCGGCGGTGGTTGTGAAATCGGAAGACGATGACGATGACGACGGAGAAGAAGAAGAAGAAGAAGAAAAAGCGGAAGAAGAAGAATCGGCATCACGACATCCCTTCTCCGATGACGCAATGATGTCATAAATGGCCTGATCGATGGTCCCATTGTGGGGATACAAGGTCTTGTGACGTCCAAAAATCCAACCACTCGGTTTCTTTTTCTCCCGCAATACTTCAAATACATACAATGCCAATTCGGGCAACAAGATCTGTTTCTTGCGTTTCTCCGACATGTGTTTTTTCTCCCTCTCATAATAGGGAGCCCGATGCATGGCCACTTTCGTCAAAAAGGCATCGTGACCCACCAATTCTCTGCGTATGGCATCAGCACACGCCGGACGTTCGCGCATCTGTTGACAAATAAACATGAACGCATTCGTCACCGTACTCGAATGATACATGTCCAGCCGGATTTTGCGTTGCCGACTTTTTGTCGACGACAAACGACCAAATTTCCGCGTTTTGTGTTGTTGGCCCACATGATCGTATTTCTTGATGGCTTTGGCGAATTCCACAATGGCCGCCGTCGTGTACATGTCCTCGATGGCATGCACTTCGGTTTCCGTCCACCGTTTTTGTTTGACACGTCCCGTTCGGTGACTATAGTAATTGCATATCGAATCGGGCATTTCCGTGCACCCATCCGCTTCCGAAAATTGACAACGCCGTACCCCCAATTCACCACATTTCAATTCGTCTTTCCCAGCCGCCGTACAGGGAGTGTCATAATGGTTTTGATCCTCGCGACATTGACGTCCGATCCATTTCATGTAATTGGCTTTCGAAAAATAATATTCTCTAAAATCCGATTGACTGTCTTGGAACCATGCCAGCAAATATTTGTTGGTGAGTTTCTTCTTTTCTTTCTCTTTCTCTTTTTCTTTTTCTTTCTCTTTGGCTGCTGCTACCGGTTCCTCCATAGCTTATTTTTTTTTGTTGCAACAAAATTCAAGAACAATAATACCAATACGGATCCTATTTTTTTCTTTTTCTTTTTCTTTTTCTTTTCCTTGATTTTGTTTGTCTTCCATATATAATATTTTTTTTTACCACCTTTTGTCGGGGTTTTTTTTGTAAATATTATATGAGTGTATTTTGCTGGTCACCATATGATTGATTGATGACGGGGTACATATTATATATTGTGGACTGGATGGATGGTTTATCTTCCCCCATAACCAATTTCCAAGGGAACACGACCAATGTCGGGTTCAATGGTGCTCTGCATCCATGGACCAATGTCCGATTTGGGAATGACCGGGTCAGAACGCAATTGTAAATTCGCGTTGCGGAGAGTCTGTCCAATCGTGTCTAAACCAATGTGATAACCGGCTTGTAATAAATCGGGGGTGGCGCCCGCATTCATCGAGGGATTGAGTGCCGCCCATTCCGAATTGGCATCGCTTGGTAACAAATCAGTGGGATTGGCGACGGGGCGCATGGCATAATCGGCACCCGCCACGGCAGCACCCATCGAAGGAGCCGGAACAACATTCTGGGCACTCGTTTCTAAGACGGTGGGTTCGCGGAGAGAATTGGTTTCGGCACTATACGAATTGGCGGGGGGCGTATCAAAATTGTCTAAAGTATAACTCTTGGAAAAAGAATAGGAATACAAGGCAAATCCAATGAGTAATAAAATGACGGCGATGATCAATTCTTTGCGACTAAAGAATTTGGTGATTCCACTGAGAATTTCGGAAAACATGGTTTTTTGTTTTTTTTTTGGAAAAAAAAATTGTTGTGCGGGAGGTGGGAGGTGAATGAAAAAATAATTTTTTTTTTGAAAATTTAAAATCCAAGAAACGAAAAAGTATAATCTTTGTTTTCTATTTTTTTCGTTTTTTTTTTCTTTGTGTGTGTGTTTTTTCTTACGTCAATAATTTTATTTTTCCCTGGCGATTTGACAAGTGAGTGTCGAAAGACGCGGCTCGTCGCTCGAACATTTTTTGTTTTTGTTATTATTCCTTTGCGCGTCACAGAATGTTCTCCATTTTGTTATTTATGTCATCCATGTCATCGTCGTCATCATCACTTTCACTCATATCTTCCAACAAATACAAATTCTTGATTCGTTTGGCCTCTAAATAATTCGTCAATGCAATCATTTTGGCTTCTTTCGCCACAGCACGGGCTTCCTTATACATTTTATAATAAATGTCGTTTTTCGATTTTAATTGAATTGTGGATGATGATGACGACGGCAAACCGCCATCTTCTTTTTTCGGCATCTCTCCTTCGCCTTTACCTTCTCCTTCTTCTTCTTCTCCTTCTTCTTCCAAAATAGGTAAATCCGTGATTTCTTCCAATAACGAAGTTGAAGAAGTTGAAGAAACAGAAAAAGTCGATGCCGGGGTCGCCATCTGTTCTCCTAAAGAAGATGTTTGTTGACCATTCGTATCTGTTTTGTCTTCTTCTTGTTTTTGTTTTTGTTTTTGTTCGGAATCTTCTTCCACTACGGTTGCCTCATTCTCCTCAATCGATTTGTTGTTGTTGTTGGTGTTGTTGTTTATATTGGTGTTGTTTATATGGGCGTGGGGGTTTGAATCCTCGTCATTGTTATTATTATTAGGTGCTGTGACTTGTAGTGGTGTAGCTGTGGTTGGTATTGTTGTGACTAGTGGTGTTGTCGTTGTTGTCCCTTTGCTCAATAAACACGTCTCAAACATACTCCGTTGACGAACCAACAACATCTGTTTCAATTCCACTTCAAATTGAAAATTACGCAAACTACATCGAATGCCTTTGAATTCAAAAATCACCAAACATTGCATGCCCTCGGACACCGTGTCCGGATCGATTTCCTCTTGGTCTTCGTTGTAGACCTTCAAATCGCATTTTCCCCCTAAATTCGTGACCGGCACGTTCGCCCGAAGAAGAAACGATTTGCGCGCCTTCTTATCCATTTTATACAAAGGCATCATCGAATTTTCAATGTCTTCCTCCTCCAACGCCGTTTCAAACCATTTCTCGCGGTTCTCAAACAAAATAGATCGCGTGGCCTCCTCCAATTGGTCCAGCCACTCCAAAAATACGTCGTCGTCGTCGTTGCTAAAGGCGAAATCGCAATACATTTTCTTTTGACCCGATTTCGTAAAGGCTTGTTTCACCGTGCACTTCGGGGCTTGGAAATATATGGGCGACTGTGTCTTGGACACGATGAATTTCATAAAATAGGCACCGTTTTTCGAAATCGGATTCTTGATGGTCATGTCCTTTTTCACTGCCAGCAAATCCTGCACATTGTAGATTTTAGCCATGTTCTTTGTTTGTGTGTGTATGTGTGTGTGTGTGTGTGTTTTTGGGGGGGAATGCGTTGTCTAAAACTTTTTCAAAAAAAAAAAGACAATCCGTTTATTTTGTCACCATTCACATTTTCGGAATATTTCATGACGCGCGCGCCTGCGGCGCGCCTTCTTTGTCCATTTTTTTTTCATTGTGGAAAAACAGACCCAACCTCAACAACAAATAACAACACAACGACAATATTTTTTAACAACACAAACATAAACATAAACATAAACATAAACATAAACAATCATGGACCTCTGTAATGTATGGAATCATTCCACCGTCCAACACCATTTGAAAACCGCCGCCAATCATTTAGGGCCCCTTTTATACAATGAAATCTCCATCTATATTTGGTTCGTTTGTATTTTTCATATTTTGTTGTTGTTTCTCATTGTGTGCAATTTGTATATCAATATTGTTTTGTTGAAAACCACCGATCGATTGGCTTCTTGTCCTCCGAATTCTTCTTCTTCTTCTTCTTCTTCTTCTGAAAAATAACAAGTCCTCGTATCGAAGAGGAGAGGCAGTCCGTAAAAAAAATATCTCTCTTTATTACAACAAAACAAATCAATCAACTTTTTTTTTCCTTTTCTATAAACAACAAAACAACCAAACAACCATGTCTTTACTCACTCCTTCCGCTTCTACACCCAAAAAAATGTCCGGTGGTTTCGGTGCGGCCGATTATGGTCTGGCCACCTATGGTGCCCCGAATGCTCAACACGCCGCCCCCAATGGCGCCATTGCCACCAATGCTGGTGCGTATGGTAATCCCATGACGGGGGGTAGACGCCGTCGTTATGCGAACAAGAGTCGTCGCAATAATGGTGGCTCTCGTCGTAGAAGAAGAAGAAACAATGGTGGCACGGCGGAATTGGCTGTTCCCGTGGGTCTCATGGCCGCCAATTATTATTTAGGTCGCCGTCGTTCTTCCGGTTCTTCCAATCCTTTCAAATTTTCGTCTCGTCGTTCTCGCTCGTCACGTCGTTATCGTCATAAACGCAGTGCTCGTAGATACCGTGGGGGGGGGTCTTCCAATAAAGTCTGAACTCTTGGATATGCAACTTTCCGCGCTTCTCGAAATGCACAAGAAAGCATTTGCAAAATACACCAACTTACACAAACAAATCGAAAATACGTACAATCTATTATCCGATGATACCACTTTGAAAACCTTAGGTATAACTGATTCAGATACACTTGTTTCCCGTTTAAGAGAAAAATATAATGCTGCAACGGACAAATCCCAATATATGAACCCTGCGTTATTCTCAGGACACCTGAATACATTTGCATACGAAACTTCTGCTCCTGCTTCAGATGAAAAACCCTTATTAACCGAAGATCGAAAATTACTTGTAAATCCCGAAAATGCTCCTCCCACTCCAGCCTCCACTAACAACATACCCGTCGCCCCAAATCAAACAACAAAATATGGAAACCCTTTATTTTGGTAGTTGATTCTGTGAAAAACCATCGTTGAAAACACGCCATCTTTTCTATATTTTTCAAAATACATAAAAAATATAAAAATCCAAATCCAACAACAACAAAATCATCAAATCCACCACACACAAAAACAAAATGGAACGATTACGTTTTGTGGGTCAAGAGGAAGACCAAC
>Ga0194130_10006394_pt1 | contig 13665 bp, 16 predicted proteins | sample TA2KigsurfametaG_FD_160084 | JGI IMG/M metagenome (GOLD analysis project Ga0194130, IMG submission 160084) | Freshwater microbial communities from Lake Tanganyika, Tanzania - TA2015050 Kigoma 12 surface | ecosystem: Environmental > Aquatic > Freshwater > Lake | place: Tanzania: Lake Tanganyika... | reverse complement strand
GGTAGAGCACTCGACAAGTTAAATAAGAAAAAATAATCACAACAAACAGTAAGGAGTAAAATGGATTTACTTATTGCGTTTACCGTTATTGTTATTGTTACTTGTGCTTACCTTATACTAAATGATGAATAATCAAAGAAAAAAATTGTATAAAGTATTCATAGTGATAATTTTTATAATAAGTTTAATGGCAGGTGCTCGTTATGCAAATAGTGTTGAATTATTAAATAAAATAAATATAACACAGCAACAAATATACAAAGACGTATTGTCGGCGTACACTAGTAATTAAATTATTGCTGTTTAAAAAACGTCTCTTTAAGAGATAGAAAAATATGGCAGAAAACGGTACAACAGATTTAAAGGTTCAAATAGAAGGTCTAAAAAAAGACATTCAAAATGTAAATAGTATTAATATACGGTTAGATACCGCTATTGATAAACTTACAGATGTCTCGTCATCAATTAAATCTATGTTGGCCGTACACGAAGAAAAGATACAACAATCAGAAAAAACTGACGAAGTAATATTTGAAAAGATAAAAGACCGTGCAGATGAGATAGATAGCGTATATAGAGAATTACAGAGAGAAATTAATCAGGTTGAAAGAAGATTACTTATAGAAATAAAGGCTTTAAGAAACGATATAGGTGGTAGAGTTACAATGCTTGAAAAATTAAAATGGGTATTATTTGGTGCTGCAATTGTATTAATAGCCATACTTACAAAAGATTTTAGTAAATTAATCAGTTTATTTTAGGTTGACTTTTTAAATCAATTATAGTATATTAGATGATGTGTTATGTCGTCTTATATTGATTTAAAATATATTAATATTGTATCGTCCAGACTAAAGTTATTTAAAAGAAAAAATGATTTCTTGTTTAACTTTAGATGCCCTCATTGTGGTGATTCTAAAAAAAGTCGCACAAAGGCAAGAGGTTTTTTATATCGTGTAAAGAACGATATGTTTTTTAAGTGTCACAATTGTGGTATGGGACAAAATTTAAATAATTTTTTAAAGTTTTTAGACCCTCATCTTCATAATCAATACGTTATGGAAAGATATAAAGGGTCAACGCCAGCGACACCAAAACCAAAGTTTGATATCAAACCACCACATTTTAGTGAGGGATATACACAACTATTAGCAGATTGGATAGAACAGTTATCTACAATTGAAGAATTACCAAATAATCACCCGGCAAAAAAATATGTTATAAAAAGAAAAATACCAGAAAAATATTTTGATATATTATATTATACAAATGAATTTATGGTAACTGTAAATAAATGTTATGAAAATACCTATAAAGATTTAACAAAAGACCATCCAAGACTAATTATACCTTTTTATGATACAATGGGAAACATATTTGCTTTTCAAGGTAGAGCATTCTTTAATGAACAACCAAAATATCTTACGATTAAATTAGATCAAACAAAACAAAAGATATATGGTTTAGAAAGAGTAAACTTTCAAAAACATATTTACATTACAGAAGGTCCAATTGATAGTTTGTTTATAGACAACTGTCTTGCCGCTGCGGGTGCAGACCTTTTTATAAAAAATGTAAATCCAAAAAATGTTACTTATATTTTTGATAACGAACCAAGAAACGTTGAGATAGTAAAACGTATGTATAAAGTATTAGAAAAAAATTATAATATTTTTATTTGGCCCAAGTCACTACAATCTAAAGATGTAAACGATTTGGCGATGTCAGGATTGACAGTTTTAGAAATTCAAAGTATTATAAGTAACAATACACACACAGGACTTTCCGCTCTCAATGAATTAAACAACTGGAAAAAATGTAAAGTATGACGATAGAAAAAATATTTGTTGTTAAACGAGGCGAGAGAGATAAAGAGGCTCTCAATATAGAAAAAATACACCAGATGGTTGAGTTTGCCTGTGAAGATATATCAGGTGTGTCCGCCTCACTTGTTGAGATGAAAAGCGGTCTACAGTTTTATGATGGAGTTACCACAAATGAGATACAACAGATACTCATACGTTCAGCGGCAGATTTAATATCCTTAGAGACGCCTAACTATCAATACGTTGCGGCAAGATTATTATTGTTTAGTTTAAGAAAAGGAATATTTCATAAACTATGGGATCACCCACACCTATACGACCATACAAAAAAATGTGTTGAACGAGGCGTATATGATAAAAATATTTTAACTTGGTATGATAAGTCAGAGTTTGACCGTATGAACTTATGGTTAGATCATACAAGAGATTATAATTTTACTTACGCAGGATTAAGACAAGTCATAGATAAGTATTTGGTACAAGATCGTAGTACGGGTAACATATTTGAGACACCTCAGTTTATGTATATGTTGATTTCTGCAACCATCTTTGCAAATTATCCAAAAGAAAAGAGAATGACTTATGTTAAAAAATATTATGACTCGATTTCGAGGTTTAAAATCAATATTCCCACCCCTGTTATGGCGGGTGTTAGGACTCCTATTAGGCAGTACGCTAGTTGTGTTCTTGTTGATATTGATGACACTCTTCCTTCTATCTTTAGTGGGGATATGGCTGTTGGTCGTTATATTGCTCAAAGGGCTGGTATCGGTATCAACGCTGGTCGTATAAGAGGTATTAATTCACGTATAAGAGGTGGCGAGGTACAACACACGGGTGTAATACCTTTTCTTAAAAAATTTGAAGCGACTGTAAAGTGTTGCACACAAAACGGTGTAAGAGGCGGTTGTGCCACAGTGCATTTTCCAATATGGCACCAAGAGATTGAAGATATATTAGTTTTAAAAAATAATAAAGGTACAGAAGACAATAGAGTTAGAAGATTAGACTACTCGATACAATTATCAAAATTATTTTATCAAAGATTTTTAGATGATGAGAGTATAACTTTATTTTCACCACACGACGTGCCAGAGTTATATGATACGTGGGGTACAGAAAAGTTTGATGAACTATACGAGAGTTATGAAAAGAAAACATCAATTAAAAAGAAAAGGATTTCTGCTCAAACTTTATTTCAAAGTATGTTAAAAGAAAGAGCAGAGACTGGTCGTATATACATTATGAATATTGACCATTGTAATACACACTCATCTTTTAATGATACCATTACAATGTCAAATCTATGCCAAGAAATTACATTACCTACAAAACCTATACAACACATTGACGGCGAGGGAGAAATTGCACTATGTATATTATCAGCAATTAATTTAGGTACACTAAAAGATTTTGAGGAACTAGAATTATTATGTGATTTATCTGTAAGGGCACTTGATGAAATAATTGAACATCAACACTACCCAGTAAAGGCGGCAGAGATATCTACAAAGGCAAGAAGAAGTTTAGGTATAGGTTATATTGGATTGGCACACTATCTTGCAAGAAATAAAGTAATGTATTCTGAAAAAGCCTCTTGGAAATTAGTTGATGAATTAACAGAGGCATTTCAATACAATCTATTAAAATCAAGTTTACAACTAGCTAAAGAAAAAGGTAAATGTGAATACTTTAGTCGAACAAAATATTCTGACGGTATCTTACCAATTGATACCTATAAAAAAGACGTAGATGAGATAGTTACTAGAAAACTATCATATAATTGGGAGAAATTACGTAAGGAAATTGTTGAGCATGGCCTTCGACATAGCACACTCTCTGCTCAAATGCCGTCAGAATCGTCAAGTGTTGTTTCAAATGAGACAAATGGTATTGAACCTCCACGAGACTATATGTCAATTAAAAAATCTAAAAAGGGTCCTTTAAAACAGATAGTACCCAATTACAATCAATTAAAAAACTTTTATACTCTATTATGGGATATGAAATCCAATGATGGATATATAAATGTAGTATCTGTAATGCAGAAGTATTTTGACCAGGCCATTAGCGGTAACTGGTCTTATAATCCTGAAAATTACGAGAGTAAACAAACACCAATGTCAGAAATGATAAAAGACTTGTTAACAACGTATAAGTATGGATGGAAAACATCTTACTATCAAAACACTTATGATGGTAAGAAAGACGAAGATGAACCGGCGCATCCTCTTGGTTTTAACGATAACGTGCCAGAAAATAAAACAAATGATTCAGCAGAAAACTGTGAGTCGTGTACTATATAATGGAGTAATTTATGAGTAGATCAGTATTTAACAAATCAAAGGGCTTAGACTTTACAAAAGCAAATATGTTTTTTGGTGAAGACCTTGCCGTTCAACGATATGATACATTTAAGTATCCTATATTTGATAAACTTACACAACAGCAACTTGGTTTTTTTTGGAGACCAGAAGAGGTATCTTTACAAAAAGATAGAAGTGACTATCAGGAATTAAGACCTGAACAAAAAAATATATTTACATCTAATTTAAAATATCAAACAATGTTAGATAGTGTGCAAGGCCGTGGTCCGTGTTTGGCATTCTTACCATTTTGTTCTCTACCAGAATTAGAAGGTTGTATTGTAACTTGGGACTTTATGGAAACAATACACAGTAGGTCATATACTTACATTATAAAAAATTTATATGCAAACCCTTCAGATGTATTTGATACAATCATAGAAGATAAAAAGATTGAAGAAAGAGCAGATACAATTACAAAAACTTATGACGATTTAATTGAACTTGGTTACAAGTATCATCTTACACCAGAAAAGATAGATGAGTATGAATTAAAGAAAAGATTATGGAAGGCTCTAATAACTGTAAACATACTAGAGGGTTTAAGATTTTATGTATCGTTTGCTTGTAGTTTTGCCTTTGGTGAGTTAAAACTATTAGAAGGTTCAGCAAAAATTATATCGTTTATCGCAAGAGACGAGAGTCAACACCTTGCAGTATCACAAAGAATTATTAATAACTATCGTGAGGTTGAAAACGATAAGACTATGTTAAAGATAATTAGAGATACTGAAAAAGAAACTTACAAGATGTATGATGACGCAGTAAATTCAGAAAAGCAGTGGGCAACATATCTTTTCAAACAAGGTTCAATGATAGGTCTATCTGAAAAATTATTACACCAATTTGTAGAGTATACCGCAAATAGAAGAATGAAGGCCATAGGTTTAGAACCTAGATACGATACAAAGATTAATCCCTTACCTTGGATTGACCACTGGTTAAATAGTAAGTCTATGCAAAATGCACCACAAGAGACAGAGATAGAGAGTTATATCATTGGTGGTGTGCAACAAGATGTTAAGAAAGACCAGTTTAAGAAATTCAAGTTGTAATGTTAATTAAGGCTCAAAAAACTTGTCCTCACTGTGAGACTAAATATATATTGATGTGGGATAGTGAAAAATACGATATGAAACCATTATCGTGTCCATTTTGCAACCACGAGATAGATGAGGAAAGTAGTGAGTCAGGTGACGATAATTGGGATTGATTATAGTTTAAATTCACCAGCGGTATGTGTTAGTAAGGGTGATTTTACTTTTGATAAATGTAAATTTTTTTATTTAACAAGTAAAAAAAAACATATAGGTTATATGATGAAAAATATACTTGGTATAGAACATACAGAATACAAAGACCCTATTCAACGATTTGAAAATCTATCTAACTTTGTATTAAACATCATAAAAAAATATACATCTCCTAAAATTTTTATTGAGGGTTATTCTTATGGTAGTAAGGGTCAGGCTGTATTTCAAATCGCAGAAAATTGTGGTATTTTAAAATATAGATTAAAAGAGTATGACTATAAAGTATTAGTACCAAGTGTTGTAAAAAAGTTTGCCACAACCAAGGGTAATGCAGACAAACAAAAGATGTATGAACAGTTTACAAAAGATACAAATACAAATCTTATGAAAGCGTTTGATATACCCACGCTTAACAATCCTGTAACAGATGTAATTGACGCATATTATATAGCAAAGACTGGTTATGAAAATACTAAGAGCTAAAAATCATTTATCTGAAATAAAATTTAAAGTATTAGAATTACCATTAAACGAAATTAGAATTATACCATCTTTAGATTGGATTAAAAATAGATCAAATCAATTTGATTATTTTAAGAGTTTTGATAATCACGGTATGCTATGGCCAATAGTTGTAACAACTGGTAAACCTGAATGGGTTATTAAAAGAATATTACCTAAAAATCCACATCATCAAACGTCAACAGGAGAATTATATTCATCTTTCTATGTACACATAGGAAATAAAAGAGTTTTATATGCTAAAGAAAAAGGATATGACAGAATTGAAGGATATCTTGTAGAAACAAAAGAAGATAAAAACTTAATACACAGATTACAACATATTGAACATAAGGATATACCTAAATGATAGCACTTGTTACAGGTTCACAAGGTTTAGTAGGTTCTGAAGCGGTCAAGTTTTTAATTAATAAAGGCTTAGATGTTGTGGGTATTGATAATGACAAAAGAAAATATTTTTTTGGTGAAGAAGCCAGCACTAAAAATATTAAAAAAGAATTATTAAAATACAAAAAATATAAACATAAAAGTATAGATATAAGATCGTATAATGGTTTAGAAAAGATATTTAAACAATATGGTAAAGATATAACATTAATTATACACGCTGCTGCTCAACCATCACACGATTGGGCTATTAAAGAACCACTTACAGATTTTAATATAAATGCTACAGGCACTTTAAATTTATTAGAACTTACAAAGATATATTCAAATCAGGCCGTCTTTATACAAGTATCAACAAATAAAGTTTATGGCGATACGCCTAATAGATTACCATTAAAAGAAAAAGAAACAAGATATGAAATAGATACTTCACACAATTATTATTATGGTATAGACGAAACTATGTCCATTGATAACTCAACTCATAGTTTGTTTGGTGTTTCTAAATGTGCTGGTGACTTATTAGCACAAGAGTATGGTAGAAATATAGGATTAAAAACAGGTATCTTTAGAGCTGGTTGTATAACTGGCCCTAATCATGCTGGTGCTGAACTTCACGGTTTTTTAAATTATTTAGTAAAAGCTAATGTAGAAAAAATACCCTATACAATATATGGTTATAAAGGTAAACAAGTAAGAGATAATATTCATAGTTATGATTTAATAAATTGTTTTTGGCATTTTTATGAATTACCTCAAAAAGGTGAGGTTTATAATATTGGTGGAGGCCGAGATAATAGTTGTTCAATATTAGAAGCAGTAAATATTATAGAAGATTATACTAAAGTAAAAATGAATTACACGATTAAAGAACAAAATAGAATAGGTGATCATCAATGGTATATTTCTAATTTAGATAAACTATACACACATTTTAATTGGAAAATAAAATATACATTAAAAGAAACCATAAAAGAAATAGTAGGTAGGTATAAATGATTTCATTAATTTGTCCAACAAGAGGCCGTGTAGAAAATGTTAGAAAGATGATAATTGATTTTCGTAATACACAAACAAATCAAAATGAACTATGGTTTTATATACAAGATGATGATGAAGTTAAAAATGATTATATTAATTTATTTCAACAATTAAAACATAAAGAATATATGGTCGATAGATTTACATTTACAGGTCATATGTGGACTATATTGGCTGGTAAATGTAAAGGTGATATTATAATGTTAATGGGTGATGATGTTGGTATAGTTACTAAAGATTGGGACGTTAAAATGGAAGAGGCCGCTAAACAATACAACAAAGATAATATATTCTTTATAGGTGTAAGAGATGAAAGGGGTAAACACCCTTTTCCAGCTATGAGTAGAACCGTATTTAATCTATTAGGTTTCTTTTATGCTCCACAATTTTTACATAGATACGGCGACACATACTTGGTAAAATTAGGCGAAACATTAGGCCGTTTTATACCTTTAGATATATTGTTTAAACACCCTAAAGGGGCTTATGCTGATGATAACACAGGTAAGAAATCAAGACAATGGACTTGGTTTGATAAACATTCTTGGGAGAAAAGTGATAGATATTTTAAAGCAGACGTTGATTTATTAAGGAGTCATTTAAAAGAATAATATGTGTGCTATACACGGTATATTTTGGCCTTCTAAAGAATCTATGGCAAAGATGATAGAACAGGCACATCATAGGGGTCCTGATGGTAACGGCCAATGGAATGATGAACATATTACATTAGGACATAATTTATTATCTATTGTAGATGAGGTAAAAGCCTCATCTCAACCTTGGATTCACAATGATTATGTTTTAATTTATAATGGTGAAATATACAACTATAAAGAATTACAATCTACAATTAATCACCAATTTAAAACAAATACAGACACAGAGGTATTAATTACTGGTATTGAACAATATGGTAAAAGTTTTATACACAAATTAGATGGTATGTATGCCTTTGCCTGTTATAATAAAAAAACTAAAAAATTAATTATAGCAAGAGATAGTAATGGTGCTAAACCTTTTTATTATTGTAATTTTAATAATAGATTTGTTTTTTCTTCTGAAATTAAAAGTATATTATCTTTAGGATTTCCACGTAAAGTTTCAAAAGAAGCCTTTAAACATTACTACAACACAGGATTGGTTACTGGTTATCTAACATTATTTCAAGGTATAAACAAATTAATACCTGGCGAAATCATAGAAATAGATGTGTTAAAAAATACTAAACAATCAACAAATGTAAATAATGATAGAATAAATCCATATACTGGCAACTCAAAAGATATACCAGACTTATTAAGAGAAAAATTAAAAAAGGCCGTTGAAATGACTCTAATGGGTCGTAGAGAGATAGGTTTATTTTTAAGTGGAGGCTTAGACAGCTCATCTATATTTTATGAGTTAGTACACTCATCAAAAACAAAACCAAATACCTTTTCAACAAGGTTTGTAGAACCACACGAACAAAGTAATTATAACGAAGATGCTAACTTGGCAAAAATGTTATCAGAAAAATTTAATTCAAATCATAAAGAAGTATTAATAGGTGAACAAGATTGGATTAATAATTTAGAAAAATGTGTTTTGGCTTTAGAAGAACCTAGACAAGGTAAAAGTTTTCCAGCTTATTATGCCACAAATAAATTATTATCAGATAGTGGTATGACTGTAACTTTAAGTGGTGATGGTGGCGATGAACTCTTAGCTGGTTATAAACATCATCAAGTACCTATGGTAAGAACAGATGATAAAACATTTAAAAAGAAATTAGAGATGTTAAGATCAGGACATAAAGGTTTAAAAAATAAAGATTTAAATATTACAATAAATGAACAATGGGATTATTTAATGTCTTGGCTACCTAAAGGTGGTTTAACTAAAGACCCATTAAATGATTTTTTATACATTGAATGTTTACAGGTATTATCTGAAGATTTTTTAATACGTAATGATAAATTAGGTATGGCCTTTAGTATGGAGGCCAGATTTCCTATGATGTGCAATGTGTTTAGAGATTTCATAAGAAGTATACCAGGAGTTGAAAAAGCTAACCACGAATTTTTAAGAGTTAACCACGCTATAAACAATAAACATTTACTGAGAAAATCATATTCAGGTAAATTGCCAGATAGTATAATTAAAAAAGTCAAATCAGGCTGGCGTTCTCCTACTGATGATTGGACAGTAGGTACAAAAGCAAATCCAGCAAAAGACAATTCGCTTATGAAAGATTATTTTAGATCACTTCTAAATAATAAAGAAATTATGGATATATTTGAAATAAACAATAATGATATTGAAAACAGATATTTTAACAATAAAAATTTTGATACAGTTTTAGGTAAAACTCCTATTGGTTTAGTATCACAAAAAGAATTGTTTATAGTTGTTATGTTTTCTTCTTGGTATAAACTATTTAATATGAGTATGTAATATGAAAGTATTAGTAATAACATCTTTTAATGAAAAATTGTATAATGAATATGCTCATAAGTTTTTAAAAACTTATAACTGGCCATTTGATTTAAAGATATATTCAGAAAATAAATTTAACATAGCTTATAAAGATTACAAAGTTATTGAACTAGGTCAAGATAGTAAAGACTTTGTACAAAGAAACAAAAGTAGGCCTGTAAAAGATTTTTGGGTAGATGGTGTTCGATTTAGTTATAAAGTATATAGTGTTGTAGAAGCTGGATTAGAGGCTATCAAGGAAAACACTTACGATATATTAATATGGGTAGATGCTGATAGTGTATTTCATAATCCACTTACAATAGACTTTATAAAAGAACATATATATAAAGAAGACAGTATGATGACTTATTTGGGTAGAGGTGGTACGTATAGTGAATGTGGTTTTTTATCTTGGAATTTAAAACACAAAGATACTAAAAACTATTTTGAAGCTATGAAGAAGATGTACAATGAAGATTTGTTATATAATGAAAAAGAATATCACGATAGTTATATATGGGATTTAGTAAGAATAAGATTTGAAAAAGAATACAATACTAAAAATATAAACATAGGTGATCAGGCAAAAGGCCACGTTCAGGCCAGATCAGTAATGGGTCAAATATACGACCACGTTAAGGGGCCAAGAAGAAAGTTACAAGGTTTCAGTGCAGAGTCTAAACATTTTAATCCAAATTTGAAAGGTAGAAAATAATGAAAGCAGGCAAAATATGGGGTAATACAGAACTAATACATGCTAATGGTGTTTTAGAATTTCATAGAATAGAGTTTAAAGCAGGATATAAATGTTCAGAACACGAACACAAATTTAAATGGAATGGCTTCTATGTTGAATCTGGTAAAATGTTAGTAAGAGTTTGGCAAGATGACCAAGGTGGATTAATAGATGAAACTATATTGAAAGCAGGAGATTTTACACAAGTTAAACCAGGTAAAATACATCAATTTGAAGGATTAGAAAATGGTGTTGCTTTTGAATTGTATTGGGCTGAGTTTAATCATAATGATATAATTAGAAGAACAGTGGGTACAAAAATATGATAAATATTTTTATAGGTTACGATAGTAAAGAAAAGATAGCATATCACGTGTTATCAGAAAGTATATTAAGACACAGCACTAAACCAGTTTCAATTACACCAATCTTTTTACCAAATATCAAAGATGATTTTTTAAGAGAAAGAAATAATCTATCATCTACAGAATTTTCTTTTAGTAGATTTATTATACCCCATTTAATGCATTATCAAGGTTGGGCACTGTTTATGGATTGTGATATGTTGATGAGAACTGACATAGCAGAATTATGGAATCTTAGAAATCAAAACTATGCCGTTCAAGTATGTAAACACGATTATACACCCAAAGAAGATGTAAAATTTTTAGGCCAAGTGCAAACAAAATATGAAAAGAAAAACTGGTCGTCTTTTATGATTATGAATTGTGGTAAATGTACAACCTTAACACCTGAATATGTAAATAACGCAAGTGGTTTAGAACTTCATCAATTTAAATGGTTAGAGAGTGAAGATATGATAGGCTCTCTACCTTTAGAGTGGAATTGGTTGGTTGGCGAATACCCTTATAAAAAAGAAGTAAAAAATGTTCATTACACAAAAGGCGGACCATATTTTAAAGATTACGCCAATTGTGATTATTCAAGTGAGTGGTATGATGTATATACGAGCATGGTAAAAATTGAACTTTAATGATTCAAGGCTTTGAAACAAGAGAACTTACAGATCAAGTAATAAGGCCTTTTGTTAAAAGTGCCAATGGTATATTACATACCAAATCTAAAGGTGTTGAACAATATGAACAAACAGTTTGGCCTTCATTTAATAAAAATGACCTTACAAAATATCCTATAGCAGTATTTGGTATATTAAGAGGTACTGGTGAATTAATTAAAGAATGCCAACGAATCAATCACACATACTACCATTTTGACCACGCTTACTACTTTAAAGAACAAAAGCATGGCAATAATTCTCTATTTAATGATAGAATATATCGCTTGACAAAAAATAATATGATGTTAACTTATATAGATAAATTAAACGATACTGATAAACAAAGACTAATTAGATACAAAAAGTATATACAGATTAAACCTTGGACTAAAAAAGGCGATTATGTGTTAGTATTGTCACCATCAGAACACGTTAATTTATGGTATGATTTTACAAATTGGGAAACAAATACAATTAATAAATTAAAACAACACACACAAAAAGAAATTAGAATAAGAAAAAAAGACAGTAAAATACCTTTTATGAAAGAACTGGAAAATGCCTGGGCTGTGGTTACTTCACAATCAACTGCTGCCGTGGATGCTATAATAAATGGCGTACCATCATTTTGCGATAGTATGTCTTTTGCCGCACCTGTATCTCATACCGACTTATCTCATATAGAAACACCTTTTTATCCTGAAAATAGAGAAGAATGGATAGATAGTTTATTATCAAATCAATATACTCTGACCGAAATATCAAATGGTTATGCTTTTAATAGATTAAAAAACAAATGATTACAACACACTTTATAAACTGGACAAAATGTTTATCTCATCAGATATGGCCAGCTATACATAATGGGTGGCCTGATACAGATAAACCTGTGCATTTTTTTTGGGGTCTTGGTGGTAACAATCTAAAGGATATAAAAGAAGTGATGGAAAAAGGTGAAGAATGGTGGTACGTTGATGTAGGTTATTTAACACAACAGATAAATCGTTATCCTGAACCTTTTATCTATGACAAAAACAAAACTTACTTTCGTATCGTAAAAGGTCAATTACATACAACGTCTGGTAGAGTGGGCGATGGTAAAAGATTAGAAGAACTTAGAAACAAACAGATTGACGTAGAGTTTAAGGGTTGGAAAACGGGTGAGACAAAACATATTCTATTATGTCCGTCATCACCTACGGTAACTTATCATATAAATGGTATATCACAAGAAGAATGGATTAAAATTGTATCTGAAGATATTAGAAAATATACAACACGTGAGATACGTGTAAGAAATAAACCTAGACCAAACAATCAATGGTGGAACATAGACATAAAAGATGAGTTAAAAGATTGTCATTGTTTAATAACAAATATGAGTTTAACTGCCATTGATGCCGTAATGAATATGACACCTGTAATTTGTAGTATGACCAATATTGCCTCACCTGTGGCCTCACACGATATTAAATATATAGAAAAACCTTTTAGACCAGGTCGAAAAACTATGAACGAATGGTTAAAGTATGTAGTTGAAAATCAATTTACAATTGATGAGATTGCCAACGGCACGGCCTATAAGACACTACAGAGTCAAAAAAATGCTTAACTTTTGTTGTGTGTATTATGGTGATAAGTATAAACCAGTTTATGTAGAAAAATTATATAATATGGTACAGAGACACCTGACCATACCACACAAGTTTTATTGTTTTACAGACCACGTTAACTTACAAGACATAGTTAAAAAAGATATTATATTTAAAAAGTTTCCGCTTTTTGATTTAGATGGTTGGTGGAATAAATTACAACTATTTAATCCTGATACAAACTTAATAGGTAAAAATTTTTATTTAGATTTAGATGTGGTAATATTAAAAAATATAGATTGTTTTGTAAATCACGGTGATGTAGATACTTTTGGTATAATTAGAGACTTTGGTCAACCAAGTATGTGGTTTAATTCAAGTATTATGACTTGGAATAATAATAATGCATCTAATTATATTTGGGAACCATTTATAAAAGATAGACCTAAATGGAAAAAAATGCA
>Ga0194130_10006391_pt1 | contig 13666 bp, 12 predicted proteins | sample TA2KigsurfametaG_FD_160084 | JGI IMG/M metagenome (GOLD analysis project Ga0194130, IMG submission 160084) | Freshwater microbial communities from Lake Tanganyika, Tanzania - TA2015050 Kigoma 12 surface | ecosystem: Environmental > Aquatic > Freshwater > Lake | place: Tanzania: Lake Tanganyika... | reverse complement strand
GCTGTTGGCTTGATTGCTGGCGCTGATCCCGCAAAAGCGGTTCTCAATTATAACATTTACGAATCTCTCGGTAATGTTGTTATTGAAACGGATGGATCTCTCAGCGCGTTGTCTGCACCTACTGGGAACTTTCTGTGTGGAGCTGCTGGTGCCTTTCTTGCTGGATCGGCGGGGATTTGTGTAGGGCCAGATCTTGATCTCCCCAAATTTGCTTTGTCGGGTCCATCACGTTTTGCAAGCGGCTCTGGATCGATCTATCCAGCCTCGAGCGTGAGTGGCATCACTGCAGCTCTTTTTGGGAGATTTGGTTCTTTTATCATTGACAGTTCTTACGTCTTAGGAACTCCCATCATCAGCAGTGCCACATTCAACGGAAAGACGCTTGCTGACTTCGGTCTGACCCCATCATCCGGCTTGCTTGGCACCTGGACTCTCAACGGCACGTCTGAAAGCATCAATGTTCGGGTGTTCAACCCCGTTCCCGGCCCCCTGCCGGTGCTTGGCGCGGGGGCAGCCTTCGGTTTCAGTCGTCGCCTGCGCAGGCGCATCAATGCCTCCGGATTTCGGACTCAAAACTGACTTCTCTGCTTTCCACTCGCCACCTCCCCCTGGTTCACCTTCTCATGCCACACGGAACCGTGCGGCTCTCGCCGGGGATTCATTGGAGGAAGGTCGGCGGGGGCGAGAGGGGCAAACCACCAGGGTCGGTAGGGTTCTTTCCGGGCGGATCATGCGAGATCGGGATCTGGAGCGGTAGCACGGCCCATGGGCACCACTGGAGCAACGGAGCGGAACGCGATCGGGACCTGAGCATCCAGGCCATGTCCTCTTCATGGGTTGATCCTGGCTGACCACCTTCCTGAAGCCTTGCGCGCGGATCTGTTGCCAGCGTTTGACAGCCTGGTGCGGCAGGTGCAACCGCAGGGCCTTTGGTTGTTCGGCAGCTGGGCGCGGGGCACGGCCAGCTGGCGCTCGGATGTCGACCTGCTGGTGCTGGGTCAGGGCCCTGAGCGTCTTCTCGATGCCTACGACGCCGTGTTGGAGGCGCCGGGGGACTGCCCGCTGACGCTGCAACCCCTGGTGGCGCGCGGTGCGGGCCGAGGCTGTTCCGCTGCTTATGGGCAGTTGTTTCCCGTGAGCCTGGAGAGCGCACGCCAGCGTGCCAGACCCAATCTTGCTTCCTGGCCCAGCAGGTGGGAGAGAAGGCGCTGAAGGCCCTCTTGGCGGCGGACGATCGCGACCTGCGCAGTCACTCCCCCAACCGCTACCCCGATGCCCTTGGCGATGAGCTGCCCGCCGATGTCTTCGGCCCGGAGGATGGGGCGGCAGCGCTGGAGGCCGCCAGCGAGCTCTTCGCCTGGGCCTGGGCTCAGCTTCCCTGACGGTTTCCCGGGACGCATGGGTTGGCCGCCGCCGCTCGCCTTGCCATCCCTCCGGATCTGGAACCCTAGCTGGACCTCGCGGATCGGGGCCGCGCTCTCGGCGTTGTCCCCCGATCCAGATGAGACGGTAAGCCAGCGAAACTGGAGGCCATCACTGGGCACTGCTGAGCCTTCGCCTGGATGCAGCTCGGGACCGGGAGGGACAACGATCATTCACATGATGAATGAAAATCATTCGCTGCATGAATGCCCTTCCCCGGCTCGTGAGCGGCTCCCTCGCTGATCGTTTGGCGGTGATGCCAGCGGTGGTTGTCACAGTCGCTCGGCAGACCGGCAAGAGCACCCTGGCCGAGCGGCTCGTTGGCGGCGAGAGGCGCTACCGCAGCCTCGATGACTTCGATGTGCTCGCCGCCGCCAGACGTGATCCTGAGGCGCTGCTGGGTGGCAACGCGCCGATCACGCTCGATGAAGTGCAGCGTGCGCCCACTCTGCTGAGCGCCGTGAAGCGGGCCATCGATCGAAACCGCACAGCAGGTCGCTTCTTGCTCACTGGGTCAGCGAATCTGCTGCTGATGCGGCAGGTGTCCGAAGACTGGCATGCGCTGGCACGGCGAGGCGGTTTCCCCACCCCAGCCGTTGAGTTGACCCGCCGAGCGCGCCATCTGGTTCGACGGCTACGTGCGCACCTATCACGAGCGCGACCTGCTGGACCTGGCCACGGTCAGTTCCCTGCCGGATTTCCGCCGGCTGATGCAGGCGGCCTGCCTGCGCTTGGTGCAAATCCTCAACCAGACCGAGCTGGGGCGTGACGTGGCGCTGCCGCAACCCACGGTGCACCGGCTGGCTCAATCTGCTCGAAACCTCCTACCTGCTCGTGCGCCTGCCGGCCACTGCCGTGAACCGCACTCGGCGAAGAGGTGGATGTCGTGATCGAGGCCGGGGGCAAACTGCTGCCGATCGCAATCAAGGCCTCGGCCTCACCACGGCTGGCGGACTGCGCCCACCTGCGCACCTTCCGCGCCGACTACGGCAGCCAGGCCCGGGCGAGCCTGCTGCTGCACATCGGCACGACCATGGAGTGGCTCACGGCCGATGTGCTGGCGGTGCCCTGGTGGCGGGTGCTCTGACCCCCCGGCGGAGGGTTCAGCGGCGCGGAAAAGCCATGGCCCTGAACGCCGCAGCGCCGGGCTGTCCTGCTTGTCGGTGCTTCCACCCGTTCCACATTTTCATTGGGCTGGCCTCCTTGAGTCCCGTTCAAGAACTTGAGGGAACAAACAGGCGTGGCGCCAAATTGAGCTGGCGAATGCGCCGGCCAAAGCCGCGATCATCAAACGACCACACCAATCATGGGCGCAGCAGGCTAGCGGAGTCAAAGTCCGCCGATACGGCTGGCCGGCTGGATCTGAGCATGCCAAACCCGCTCTTCTGCACAGACCGCTCCGGCTTCCAGGTTCGCAGCTCAATGTGATCTCCCACCAACGCAAACCGAACGCGACTGCCCCTGGCCAGCCCGAACTGCTGCCGCAATGCCTTGGAGATGGTCACCTGCCCCTTGCTGGTGATCGAGCTGGTGATGGCATCGGCTGGATCCAACGACAACCTTTCATTGGAACAGGGATTACCCGGTAAAACTTAAATGGAAGTGATGCGTACTGGCAACCGGGGCGCTGGGCTGATGTGTTCGTGTCCCTCCAGCTGCCCAGCTGAGGGCCAGCAACGCCCGCAGTGATGCACCCTGGGAGGTGGGAGTCATCGGGCCGCTGAAGGGCCTGGTCGACGATTCGGGCCCTGGCGCTGGAGTCGCCCGATGGCTGCTTTGTGGCGCTTGTGGTCCGTTGTCTCTCCCCACTCTCGCTTCAGGCCGCCCAGACCGGCTCCAGATCGATCACCAACCCCGGAAACCTGGGCGCGCCCTCCAGCCGGGCGGCCGCTTCCAGCCGCCGGCCGTGCTCGCCTCCGTCCAGCGGCCCCCACACTTCCACGGCCCGCTCCTGCGGGATCAGCAGCCAGCCGAGGCGGGCGCCATTGCGCTGATACGCAGCCATCTTCCGGCGCAAAGCCCCCAGGCCACGGGGGCCTTCATCGCTGGGACTGGCGAGTTCCACCACCAGATCAGGGCAAAGGGGCGCGAAGCCACGCCGCTCCTCGGCGCTGAGGGCCTGCCAGCGCTCCAGGGCCACCAGGGAGGCGTCGGGGCTGAGCACGGAGTTGTCGGGCAGGCGAAAGCCGGTGGAGCTGTCGAACGCCACCCAGCCGCCATGGGCACGGGCCCAGGATTGGATCTGAAAGAGCAGATCGGCGTTGCGGGCGCCCGTATCACTGCCGGTGGGGGTCATGGGAATCAGGGAGCCATCAGCGGCAAGCTCCAACACAGCGTCCGGATTGGCCGCGCACAACTCGGCGAACTCCTCCGGAGTGAGGCGCAACGTGCCGGTGAGGGTGATGGGCAGTGCCAGCGCATCGGAGACCCGTGAGCACTGTCCCCACAGGGGCGTATGGCTGGGAAGGGTGACCATGACCCCCCTCCAATAATTTGAGCGATTCTAAGAAGAAATCCGCGAGTTTGTGACACCACAGCCGAGGAGTGACCAACAGATGGAGAAGCGTCGCAGGCGTCACCCTGAAGCCCTTGCGGGCCAGGAGCCTGTTGCACATCCCATCAGCGCGTTCAACAACATCAACCTTGGGGTGAACCACAACTAAGAGGCCAGAAGTGGATCCAAAAGACCGGCAGCTCCTGATCGGGCTTCACCCCGCCCAGATCGGCTCCAGCTCAATCAACAGCCCCGGAAACAGGGGCTCACCCGAAAGGGTTGACGCCGCCTCGATCCGCTGGGGGCTCTCGACGCCTGGCTCTTGAGGCCCCCACACCTCCACCGCCCGCTCCTCGGGGATCAGCAGCCAACCCAGCCGGGCGCCATTGCGTTGATAGGCCGCCATCTTCTGGCGCAGGGCCCTCCGGCCGCGGGGTCCCTCATCGCTCGCACTCGCCAACTCCACCACCAGATCCGGGCAAAGGGGCGCGAAGCCGCGCCGCTCCTCTGCGCTGAGGGCTTGCCAGCGCGCCAGGGCCACCAGGGAGGCGTCGGGGCTGAGCACAGAGTTGTCTGGCAGGCGGAAGCCAGTGGAGCTGTCGAAGACCTTCCAATCCCCCCTGGCGCGGGCCCAGGCCTTGATCTGAAAAAAGAGCTCGCCACTGCGGGAACCCGTTGCGCTACCGGTGGGGGTCATGGGAATCAGGGAGCCATCGGCGGCGAGCTCCAGCACGGCGTCTGGATTGGCGGCGCACACCTCGGCGAACTGCTCAGGGGTGAGGCGCAGGCTGCCGGTGAGCACAATGGGCAGCGTGAGGTCTGCGGGAAGCCCCAGCCCATCGTGCAGCTCCGGGGGGCTGGACGGAGCACGCATGGCCGAGCTCGGATGGATGTCAGTAGCGTAGGAGGAATGGCCTGGCCGGAACGGCGCCAGACGGATGGCGCCCCACTGCGGCTGAGGCCCAGGCCCGGATCGTCCAGAATCGAAGCTCAAGCCGATGGCGGCGGTTTCAGCTCGAAGACGGGAGCGTTCTCCCTTCCCCAGTCGAGCAGGCGGACGGCTTCCGCCAGGCCGGGCAGAGGTTCGGGGCAACGCTGCAGCAGGCGAGCAATTTCCAAGACGCCTCGCAACAACCCCGCAGGGGGCCTCTCCTGTTGGAGGATCGTCTGAAGCTCGGCAAGCCCTTGCTCCGGTTGGCCCAAAGCCACCGAGTAGATCGTGCATTCAACACGATCAATGAGACCGTATTTTGGATAGAGGATCAATCCATCCCGCCAAGTGGCCTGCGCCGTGTTCAGATCGCCGCTGAGGGCTTGGTAGTCACCCAGGAGTAATCTGGCACTGGCATTGTGCGGCTTCACTTGCAGAGCCGTCCGGATGTCTTTCTCGGCCGCCAACCATTCCCCTCGCAGCAGGCGAACAAGTGCTCGATTTGAATAGGCTCCTGAGTATTTAGGATTGATTTCGAGTACCCTCTCGAAGCAGGCGATGGCTTCCTGCCACCGTTCCAACACGCGAAAGAAACGGCCAAGGTCCATATGAGCATTTGCGCTCTTTTCATCAAGCGCCAAAGCTTTCAGATAGGAGAGTTCCGCTGCTTCATCAAGGCCAAGACTACAACAAATATTCGCATAGAGTGCTGCAAAGTATTTGTGCACTTTTAAATCGACTGGGGCAAAAGCTTTTGATCTCTCGTAGGAAGCTATAACCAAGTCGTAACGGCCCATATCTTGATAAGTTCTAGCTATATCTAACAAACAGGATGCTGCCCCCAATGAAAAACTTCCGAAAAGTTCACCGGCTTTCTCCAGCGATGTGACCGCTTCCTTAAATTGCCCAGCAGCTCCGAATGCAGTCCCAAGAACTTGCATCGCACACCCGTTATTGGGTTCCAATATGAGCCACTGTTGGCAAACATCAATCGCCGCTTGATGGTGAGCCAATGCGATATGAGCCCTGGTTAAACAAGAGTGCTGAAAGTCCGACTTGGGCTGATTTTTGCGAAAGTAGTCGATCGATTCCTGAAAACGATTTTGATAGTAAAACAAACACCCTAGATTCGCCATGAGCACGATTGGGCTTGCCGGCAGCTCCAGGGCCGCGATCCCTTTGACAATGCCCGTTCTCACCGCGCTGTTGTCATGTTCAGCGGCCTGTTGCTCCAGCCAGGACCGCAAGTCCGCATCATCCGGCCAGAGGGTGATCAGCTTTTTCGTGACCGTCTCAGCCAGTTCGCCCCTGAGCAGGGCCTCCCGCAGCAGGCTGCACAATGTGGCAGCCAGCGTGCCAACCTTGTGCTTCTGTTCAATCTCCAGATAGCAATCCGCCGCCAGCAGCACGGCGGAAAGGTTGCCTTTCTCCACCTTCTGTTGGAGCAGATCCAGCAGGATGTCTTCGGCAAAGGCCGGACCCACCAGCTCATGGCCAATGATCAATCGCATCACCTCATGCCAGGATTGATCAGGCCAATGGGCGCGAAACACCTCCTGTTTCAATTGCTCCAGCGACCATCCCTCTGCCGTGCCGCGCTTGCTGAAGCGCATCACGATCTCACTGGCGCAGAAATATTCCAGGAAGGTGCGGTGCACAAAGGCAAAAAAATCATTGCCCAGATGGCAGAGCATGAAATCCCGCCTGCGCAATTGCTCAATCAAAAGAGTCGCAATCCTCTGCGGATTGGCGGCGTTCCTGCCGGCCATGAAAGCAATGATTACATTTTGCAAGTCTTCACGCTGAATGCTGATGATGTCCTGGTGCGCTCCATCTGGCCGCTCCTGCCCCCTCGCCTGGGTGTGCATGGTGTAGGCCACACGGCGCAGCAGCTCCTGCTTGACGCTGAGATCCGCCTCCTCCAGCGGCAGGGCCATCTTTTTGTGGTCAATATCCCAGGCGTGCAGCAACACTTCGGCCGATTTCTCATAGAGGCTGGCGCGGCGGCGGGGCAGCTCCTGCTTGCGATTGAGGATGGCCATCATCGTCAGCAGCAAGGGATTGCCCGCCAGCAAGCGAATGGAGGGCGAGGATTGGATGGCGGATGACAAGCGTTGGCTTAGCTCCGCACGCTCGCCTGGCTCCGCCTCGCCAAGGGCCAAACCATGCCACTTGCGGATGAACGACGCGATCTGCGCCGCGTTGAAATCGTCCAGGGTGAAATGGCGAAAGCCGGCATGGTCCAGCTCTTCCGGGTCGTAGCCCACGATGCGGGAGGTGACGAGCAGGCGGCTGCGCGGATATTTGTTCTTGAAGGCGATGATCTCTCTGATCGCGGCATGGCGTTTGTCGGCCGCCATGATTTCATCCAGGCCGTCGAACATCACCAAGGCATCGCCTGCTTCCAAATGCTGATGCAAGCGCAACTGATTCAACTCACAGATCTTGCGCCTGCCCTGATGAAAAAACTCCAGCACATCCTTGGGTCTGTTCTCATCGGCCGTATACTCCCGCAACTCAATCAGCAGGGGGATCTGGGCGGTGGGCCGCTCCGCCCAATCCAGGGCCAAAAACCGCAGCAACGACGACTTGCCCGCGCCTGGATCCCCCAGGATCACCGCCAGGGGGCACTCGGGCTCCCGCAGCACGGCCACGATGGAGGGGTTGGATGGCGGCGAAGCGCCCAACGCGCCGAAGAGCGTTTGTTGGCGGAGCAGCTCCTCCTCCTTGGGGCTTTCAGCGCCGCCATAGTGGGGCGACTCCCTGGCGTTCTGGGGCTCAAACAGGCTCCACAACCCCACCCTGTAGTTGCTGTAGGTGGTGTCAATGGGATTCAAGCGCAACTTGTCGTAGGCATCCCGCAGGCTGCGGCCATAGCGCTCAAGATCAAAATCCGGCACCACTCCCGCCACTTGCCTTGTCGCCTCCTTGATGCCCATCAGCTGCTTGGCGCTGAACAACTCTTGCAAGGCTGGCGATTCGCCAAGCAGGCCCTCCACACGATGGAGATAAACCCGGCCAATCTTGCCCCAACGCACATCCTCCGGCAGGGGCGGCAACCCCAGCTCGTGCCAAACCCGCGCCAGGATCGCTCCATCCAGCGCCTGGCAGCCCGGCTCAAACGCCTTGGCCAACCAGCGCTGGACATCCGTTTCCCGCAGGAAGCTGTTCAGGGCGGGTTCATAGCGAACCAGCTCGGCCTGGTTGAGGCCACACCCCTCCAGTTCCTGTTGCAGCAAGTAGAGAAAGAAGGCGGTGGCTTTGCCCATCGCCAGGCTCAAGTCGTCTTGCTGGCGCTGGCGAAGTTTCGCCTTGAGGGTGTCTTTGAACCAATCACTGAGGATCTTTTCGCTCGTTCCCTTCGTCACATCCCCCAACAGCTCCGCCACAGGCTGCAAGGCAGCGCCAAAGGCAAAGCCCGCCAGTTGTTGCGACGCCCAGAGAAGGATCGCGTCCATACAGTTTGGCCGCCCCCCTCACCCCTGCCGCAACCAGGCCGCCGCGTCGCAGGCGTGATACGTGAGGATCAGATCGGCGCCGGCCCGCTTGAAGCAGAGCAGGGTTTCGAGCACCACCGCCCGCTCATCGATCCAGCCCCGCTCGGCGGCGGCCTTCACCATGGCGTATTCGCCGCTCACGTTGTAGGCGGCGATCGGTTGTTCGCTTTCCTGGCGCAGGCGATAGATCACATCCAGATAGGCCAGGCCGGGCTTCACCATCAGGATGTCAGCCCCCTCACCCTCATCGAGCTCGGCTTCGATCAGGGCCTCGCGGCCATTGGCCGGATCCATTTGATAGGTGCTTTTGTCTTTGGGAATCGGCTTGCCGCCACTGGCCCGCGGGGCGGAATCCAGGGCTTCGCGGAAGGGGCCGTAATAGGCGGAGGCGTACTTGGCGGTGTAACTGATGATGCCCACGTGCTCGAAGCCCTCGCCGTCGAGCGCCTCGCGGATCGCTCCCACCCGACCGTCCATCATGTCGCTTGGCCCCACCAGATCCGCGCCGGCTCGGGCTTGGGCCACCGCCTGACGGCAAAGGAGCTCCACCGTCTCATCGTTCAAGACGACCCCCTCGGCGGAGACGATGCCGTCGTGGCCATCACAGGAATAGGGATCCAGCGCCACATCGGTCATGATCGTCATGTCGGGGTGGGTCTCCTTCAGCCGCCGGATGGCGCGGGGGATCAGGCCATGCTCGTTGAAACACTCCGCTCCGTCCTCCGTTTTCAGCCCATCGGCCACCTTGGGGAAGAGCACCACGCAGCGGATGCCCAGCTCCCAGGCGCGGCCCACCTCCGCGACGAGCCCATCCAGACTCCAGCGGCAGGCGCCCGGCATGGCGCCGATCGGCTCGTTGCCCGCCCCCTCATGCACAAACAGGGGATAGATGAAGTCACTGGGGGAGAGGTGGTGTTCGCGCACCAAGGCCCGAAGGGCCGGCGTGCGCCGCAACCGGCGGGGACGGTAGGTGAGCTCCATGGACAAGGGAGGGCTGGCGGGATCCTACGGACCGCCCGCGCGCGCCCCCCCGGTCTCTGGCGGTTCAGAGCCGGGCGGAGGCAAGCCAGCCTTGACGCGGATCCTGGCTGCGGTGGCGACGCAGGTCTTCCAGCAGCTCCTTCTCCCTCGGGCTGAGGGTGTCGGGCAGGCGCAGCACCGGCGTGAGCAGCAGATCCCCCCGGCCGCCGCCGGCCAAGGGCCAGCCTTTGCCCCGCAGGCGCAGGCTGCGGCCAAGGGTCATGCCTGGAGGCACCTGCACGGTGGCCTCGCCGTCCGGGGTGGCCACCAGCAACTCGCCGCCGAGGGCCAGCTCATCCAAGCTGAGGGGCAACTCGGCCCGCAGCTGATCGCCATCCAGGCGCCAGATCGGATGGGGTTGCAAGGTGATCTGCAAATAAAGGTCGCCGCGGCGACCCGTTCCGGGCTGGAGGTTGCCCTTGCCCTTCAACCGCAAGCGACCGCCGGGTTTCACACCGGCCGGAATGCGCACCTGCACCCGCTCGTCGTTCACGGCCAGGGTGCGCTCACAGCCGCGGAAGGCATCGGCATAGGTCAGGGAGAGGGTGGCCTCCGCATCCAGGTTGACCGCTGAGCCGCGCATCCCCCCCCCGGGAAAACCGCCTCCAGGGAAGCCGCTGCCAAAACCGCCACTGAATCCTCCGGGAAACCCCCCGGGGAAGCCACCCGCGCCCGATCCACCGGAGCCGGGTCCCCCGAATCGGCCCAACAGGTCGTTGATGAAGTCGTCAAAGCTGCCGTAGCGGCCGAAATCCACATCCGTCCCCATGCCACCCGGGCCCGCGCCGCCCACCTGGCTCCAATATTGACCAAACTGCTCGTAACGACGGCGCTTGTCCGGGTCCGAGAGCACCTCGTAGGCTTCGCTGATCTCCTTGAAGCGGGTTTCCGCGTCCTTGTTGCCCGGATTCACATCGGGGTGGTACTGGCGGGCGAGCTTGCGGAACGATCGTTTGATCGTGTCGGCGTCAGCCCCGCGCTCCACCCCCAGAACCTTGAAGTAATCGCGATAGCCGTTGGCCGTCATGGTTCCGAGCTCCTGATGGGCATTCTCTCAGTCCGCTTCCGGGGGCGGGTGCCCGCCGGTGGAGGGAAGGCCGAACGGCGGAGCGCCGCCCTTAGGCTGAAGGGGTCCTGTGGGGACCAAAGGATGGGTGGGATTCTGGCGACAGTTGGGGGGGTGTTCGCGGGGATGGTGGCGGTGGTGCCGATGCTCTGGGGCGTCGATGCCGCAGCCCTGAGCGATCCTGTGCATCTCGCGGCCTCGCTTGCCGCAGCGGAGGGCCCATCCACCGCCCAGCCCCTGGGAGAGGCCCTGAAACCCTCCACCGCGCGACAGCAAGCCTTGGCGAATCACCTGCGTCAACAGGGCGCCGTGTTCTATGGAGCCTGGTGGTGCCCGGCTTGCTTCAAGCAAAAGAATCTCTTCGGACAGCAGGCGGGCAACAGCCTGCCCTACGTCGAATGTGAAAAAACAGAGGATCAGCGCAAGCGCTGCCAAAACCTGGGCATAACCGCTTATCCTACGTGGGTGTTGGGAAGCAAGCGACTGGAGGGCGTGCAGACCCTGGACAGCTTGAGCCAGTGGAGTGGCTTCAATCCGTAACAATGTTTACTAGTGGCAACTGGAATTGTCAGGGTATCTGAATGCAGCGACGGTTATATATGAATTGCGAAGGATTCGCTTACGATGGGACTATGAGGAGAACACTGACATGAGCCCCCGGTCGCCCAGGTCGGATTCTTTCCGGGATACGTTGCTGCCAAGCCTCACCCTGCCCATCGGCACGGCCCAACCCTCGCTGGTTCTGATTGCGGTTACAGCCAGTTTCTTGGTTGCCTTCAGCTTGACCTGCTGCTTCGTCGGCGCCGCCCCAAGGTCTCAGCAACCTTCCGGACCGCTGAGTCCCTCGTTCAGCTTTCTTTATCCCATCTAGAACCGACTGGACTCAGCGGAGACATTCAATACTGGAGAAGTGCGGCAGCCTTCCAGCCTTGGTCTTGAAGTCCTGACAGGTTTTTCTATTTGGGTTGGCTCTGGGGTAACAGACATTTGTCCGAATCGCAGCCCGCCGGCCCCGCTTCCATCAGTTCGCCATTGTCGTGGTGCTGAAGGGAGGCGAAAAAATCCTCGTTGCGCCGCCGCTCCTCCACTTCCCCGCGCAAGCGGGCATAGGTGGCTTGATCGATGGGTTCAAAGGGCAGGCGAGGGAAGGTGGCATTGGCATCAAAACGCGCCAGAAGGGCAGCGGAAATGTAACCCTCGCCGTTATCAATGGCCTGATGGATCGCTGCCGCCAAGGCCTCGATCTCATGCTCCCGAAATTCAACAGTGGCTGATGTGTTGTGGGCGGTGTAATGCTTCTGCACTTGCATGTAGAAGTCGAACTGGGCCAGTGCTGAAAACGTGTTGATCTCCACCTGATCCGCCCCCGGCAGATTGGCCCAGCTCACTTCCGTGGGAATCTCCACCAGCCATTCCGTGCAGCGAGGATCAAAGGGATCATCGAGCAGGCGACCCTCCTCATCCTTGTCGCTTTGGCTGGGCACGATCGTGTACCCATAGTCCATGCAGGCCAGGGCCACGGGATCATTTTTGCGAAAGGTGATGCGACGGATGAACCGCTGGGCTTTCGGCGGATGCCACCCGGGCGAGGCGCCCGTGAGCAAACTCTTTGTGCCGGCGGGTTGCACGGTGGTGCAACGGTTGGGGCGTCGCAAACCATGGCGATCGCAGTAGTCCCACACCGCTTCATCCACACTCGCGCGCCAGCGACGCAAATAGCGGGCTTCTTCAGCGCGAAAGGCGCGACCTTCTTCGCTATCCGGTCGGCCGGCCTCCCACCACTGCAGCCAGGGGGTGCCAAACGCTTGCACAAAAAAGTCGAACAATCCGGTGAAACTCACCCCCACGATCGGGTCCCAGGCGCGGCTCTGGCGATAGCGCTCCACCTCGAAGCGGTGATTGAGAAGGCAAGCCACCGAGAGCCCCCCCGCGCGGAACGCATCCTCTTGTCCTTGATGATCGCGGGGATCCAGGCGGTTGAGATGAATCTCCGCCAGGTTGCAGTGGAAATCGGCGCCCAGAATTTCGCCACAGGGATTGAGGCCATAGCGGCCCAGGCGGTGCTCCAGCTCGGCGGCGCTGATGGTGGGGTGGTGCAACATCAGCCAGCGCCCGGCTTCCTCCCGTCCCTGGTCGCAGTAGATGCCCACAAACTCGTCCCGCAACTCCGCCGTGGGCAGCAGGTCCGCGTTGGAGCGGGCGATCGCTTCCGGTGCGAACTGGATCGCCCCTTCCCCGGACTGGAATTGTTTGGTCACGGCGTCCAACACCGTGTCAGCGCTCGGGCGGCGATGAAACACGCGGGTGTGATTGGCCATGCGCAGGGCATCCCGCTCCGGATCAATGCGCCAGTTGCCTTCGCTGTCCTGCTGCCAGAGGTTGTCCTTGGCCTGGGCAGCGGCGCCGTCATCCGCAGAAAATTGACGCATGCCAGCACTGCGCCGAATGTTGCCGGCCACGATCGTCACGGCCGCTTCGTCAATCAGCAGGCAGCACTCCACAGAGGTGAGCTGGCGCCCGCGAGCGCGATTGAGGATTTGCGCCACCCGACCATAAAGATCCTTCAACTTCACGGGGTTGGCCATGCCGCCGAATCCTTTCAAGCGCTCCCCGACCGGCCGAACGTCGGAGAGATCCACGGCGATGGTGATCGGCTCAGGACCGAAGCGCTCATCGCTGCTCAATTGCAGCAGCAGGCGATAACTTTCCACCCATCCCTGGCGGGTGTCTCCCACCTTGATGGTCACAGTTTGACCCTCGATGGTGTGCGTGGTGCGCTGCTGACGAAGCTCGGGTGACGTGGCGCCGATATTGGTGACACTGACGATGTGCAGCGCATTGCGCACCGCCGGCAGCCGTTGAATCAGATGAGGCTCGATGATGGCGCCGGTGCCACAGCCCATCATGGCGAGATCCATCATCAGGGAGAAGGCTTCCCAATCCACCAGATTGGTGGAGGTGCAGTTGTAGGCGCCGCTGAAATTTTCCGGCTGGACGATCCAATCGGTGCCGCCGATCCACAGCCAGCGGCCGGAGGGCAGAGCCTTCTGCTCCAGCTGCATGCGGCGCAGCAGGTCCACCTCTGATTCCGAGAGGTGACCCAGTTGGCGCAGGCCCTCCAGGTTGCGTTCCACCACCTGCCGCCAACTTTCCCGCCCCCCTGCTCCCTTGCGGCTGTATGTCCGATAGAAGACCGGGTTGGCCGCGGGCGCCGTGACGGGAAAATCGCCAGCGGC
>Ga0194130_10006389_pt1 | contig 13669 bp, 16 predicted proteins | sample TA2KigsurfametaG_FD_160084 | JGI IMG/M metagenome (GOLD analysis project Ga0194130, IMG submission 160084) | Freshwater microbial communities from Lake Tanganyika, Tanzania - TA2015050 Kigoma 12 surface | ecosystem: Environmental > Aquatic > Freshwater > Lake | place: Tanzania: Lake Tanganyika... | reverse complement strand
CACTTCAGCGTTCACCGAGCGGTTGCGCAGCTGGAAGCGTTGTGGATGGGAACTTGAAGGCTCAGGGGGCGAATGCTGCCTATGGCCTTCGGCCGACTGCGTCTAGAGCAGATCCTTCAGCTCCCAGTACGGCGGTGGCGCCACCGGTATGGCCCGCAGGCGCTCGGGGTCGGCCAGGAGCTGCAGCACCAGCGCTTCGAGCTCCTCGAGGCTGCTGGCCCAGAACACATCGGGCCGTTCGGCCAGGTGGCGGTGTTCGCCCACCAGGCCCGGGTCTCCGAACACCACCTGGGGCACCCCTGCCGCCATCACCTCAAAGAAGCGGTGGTTGAGGTCGTGGTTGAGTGGCACGTTGAGCACCAGCGCATGCTGCGCATAAAGCGCCGCAGCCTCCTCGGGGCTGCTGGTGGTGGCATGCCGCAGCGGCACCCGGCCGCGGGCCTGCAGGGCCGTCACCGGATAGCGAAAGAAGCTTGGCGGCAGCGATCGCACCGGCACCCGCAGCCGCTGTTGTCGCACCTTGGCCACCAGCGCCGGGCTAAAGGGGCAGCACCGCGTCGTGAGGCTCTGCCTGGGGGTAGGCCGCCATCGTCTCGATGGGGCTGCTGCCGTGGTGCAGGTCGCTTCATGCCAGCCGCAACCCGCTGCTCGATGGCCACGGCAACTTCGGCTCGGTGGACGATGACCCGCCGGCCGCCATGCGTTATACGGAAACGCGCCTGGCCCCCATCGCCAACGAGGCGATGCTCGATGAAATCGGCGACGACACCGTTGATTTCGCCCCCAACTTCGATGGCTCCCAGCAGTAGCCCACGGTGCTGCCAGCCCAGCTGCCCTTCCTGCTGCTGAACGGCTGCACGGGCATCGCCGTGGGCATGGCCACCAACATCCCCCCCACAACTTGGGGGAGGTGGTGGATGCGCTGATCGCCCTGGTGCGCAAGCCGGATCTGGCCGACGAGAAGCTGCTGGAGCTGGTGCCCGGGCCCGACTTCCCCACCGGTGGTGAGGTGCTGATCGGCAGTGGCGTTCGCGACACCTATCTGTATGGCTGCGGCAGCATCCCGATGCGGGGTGTGGCCCACATCGAGGAAGTGCAGCCCGGCAAGGGTCGCCACAAGCGTGGCGCCGTGGTGATCACTGAGCTGCCTTATCAGCTGAGCAAAGCCGGCTGGATTGAAAAGCTCGCTGAGCAGGTGAACGACGGCAAAATCAACTGAATCGCCGACATTCGCGACGAATCCGATCGCGAAGGCATGCGCGTGGTGGTGGAGCTCCGCCGCGACGCCAACCCTGAAACGGTGCTCGCCGAACTACAGCGCCGCACCGCCCTGCAGAGCAACTACGGCGCGATCCTTTTGGCGCTGGTGCATGGCAAGCCGATCCAGCTCACCCTGCGCCAGCTGCTGCAGGAGTTCCTCGAATACCGCGAACTCACCCTGATCCGGCGCACGCGCCATGCGCTTAAGCGCACAGAGGATCGCCTCGAGGTGGTGGAAGGGTTGATCACTGCCCTCAATGCCCTGCCAAAAGTGATCGAGATGATCACCGCCGCCCCCGATGCCGCCAGTGCCCGGGCCAGCCTGCAGGTGCATCTCGACATCAACGAGCGCCAGGCCGATGCCGTACTGGCAATGCCGCTGCGCTGGCTCACGGGCCTGGAGCAGGAAAGCCTGCGCAAGGAAGCCGACGACCTCCGCCAGGAGCGGGCGCGCCTGCGCCACCTGCTGGATGAGTGTCCAGCGCTGCTCGAAGCGATGGTGGCCGAGTTCAAAGCGCTGAAAAAGCGCTTCGCCTCGACGCGGCGTACTCGCCTGGTGGAAGGGGGCGATGAACTGGTGGCGCAGCGCACCGCCGCCCAACGCCCCAACACCGAATTGCTGCGTCAGCGCGCTTTCGAGGGCCTGAGCAGCGACGCTCGCTTGGTCATCCAGGCCGATAGCCAGGTGAAGGTGGTGGGTCCGCAGCTACTGGGCCGGCTCCATCTGGATGAACCGGCTCCCCTGGGCGACAACCCCTCCCCGGCGCGCCTGATCCTGCCGATTAGCGACAAGCCGGCCCTGCTCGCCTTCACCGATGCCGGCCGGGTGGCGTTGCTGCGTTGGGAATTCGCTGGCCAGCAACCAGGCACCCTCGAGAAATTCCTTCCGGAAGGCATGAGTGGCGAACGGGTGGTGCAACTGCTGCCATTACCCAATGGGGCTGAGGCCAAGGCACCAGCGTAGGCCTGTTGAGCAGCGATGGCCGCTTCAAGCGCCTGCCGATCGAAGACTTTCAGGAGCTCTCCGGCCGCGCCGCCTCGGTGCTCAAGCTGAAGGACGGCGTCACGCTGCAGCGAGTGGTGCTCTGCCGCGAAGGCGAGGAACTGGTGGTGGGCAGCTCCACTGGACGACTACTCCGCCTGGCGGTGAATGAGGCGAACCTCCCGGTGATGGGCCGCAATGCCCAGGGTCCGGTGCTGTTGCAGGGCTGCCTAAAAGTCATTTCATGTCGTGCTCATGGCCACGCCTCCAAGAGCGAGCATTCCCCTGATGTCGTGGCTCAGTTGCTGCTGGCCTGCGTGCACTGACCGGTAGCCGCCGTTGCGGAGCAGGTTCATCACCACCGTGCGCAGGAACGAAAACATAGGTGCTCCGTTGCGGTTGGCGTAGCGGTGAGCGTCCTCGTGCAGCTGCGTATCCCGCGGCCAATGCCACTCGTTCTCGATCTACCAGCGCTGACGGATCAGTCGTAGCAGGGCTGGCTTGGTCCGCAGGCTGGTGAGGAAGTAGTGGGCCCGTGGCACCTGATGGTCTCTGCGGGTCACGGTGGTGGTGATCATCTCGATGATCCAGCTCACGCCAGGCCAGTTCGCTCTGATGTGATCCGGAGCTTCTTTGGCCCGCATCTCCCAGATGGTGTCCCGGCCATGCTTTTTCCCTTTAGCCCGTGCGGTGAAAGGGATGTGACGCTTGCCCTGGAACTGGCACTGGATCTGGCGGTGCAGGGTTTTCTGGTTGCCTTTCACCGTCAGGAGCACGTCGGCCCCCTTGGCGAGGCACCAGCGAAAAACGCTTGCGTAGTGTGCAGGGCATCCGCCTGGATCAAGGTGCCCTCCAGCTCAAGGGTGCTCAGAAGCTCTTTGAGCGCAGCCTGTTCGCTGGATTCGTGGGTGTCGTAGGCCTTCTGAGCCAGGGCGACACCGAGCGCCCGGGCGTAGACAGTGACCTGAGCGACAAAGCGATGACCGCCGTCATCGGTCTCCACCGCTGAGCCTCTGAGCGTCTTGCCGTCGCACACCAGCTGCTCCAGACCATCAGCCCCGCCTGGGATCTGGCTGATCATCCAGGCCTGAAACACATCGCCAAAGGTCTGCAGGTGAGCCTTGTTGAACAGGTAGAGAAAGGTGGCGTCTGACGGCCAGCGCTTGAAATCCAGGCCAAGAGCCTGGTTGAGCGCCTGCCGATGCCGCCGTGCGAAGGCCTCGAGATCACGGGAGCTGCGGCAGCCGCTCAGGATCCCCAGTACCGCCACCAGCAGCAGAAACCATTGCGGGTAGCGCACCCCACGGCGGTAGCGGCCATCGGGGATGGCCTTGAGGAAGCTGATCAGATCATCAGCAACGGGCTAATCGACTGTGGCAGAGAGGGTTTCGGCCATTGGCAGGAAGAAATCCCACTGACCAAACCCAACGCTGGCAGAACCGCCAAGAGCTACGTGGACAGACTTTTAGGCGGCCCTGGGTGCTGTTGCGACTGCTCCCTGGGGAGACGGTGGTGGGTGCGGCAGGCGTTAACCCGGAAGGATGCTTGTTGCTAGCCAGCCGTCTTGGACAACTGAAACGCCTCAGCGTGGCAAGCCTGCGCCGTTGCCAGCGGGGTGACCTTGGCCAGATCGGCGTGCGCTTCTCCCAGCGTGGTGATCAACTGATCGACCTACGCGAGGACCACAGCCCTGTAGTGGCCGCTGTGCTGAGCGACGGCCGCAGCCTGCGGCTCGACACAGCGGAAATGCTTGCGGAAGACGACACGGGCAGCGGCCAACCCCTGGGAATAGGCGACAAAGAAAGGCTGGCTGAGCTGGTACCGTTGCTTCGATAATTTCCCCGTGCCGCTGTATCGCCAGCGCACTGGATCATAAAGACCCAGAACAAGGCACAATAAAAGTTAGCCTCATTCGCGAGGTAAAGATTGGCAGGACCGGGAGATTAGTGCTGGACAAAATCAACAGCCTTACCCAAAGAGCCCAATAACATAAAACTTTCTATATCAAGATCACGCAGGCTGGAAGCCACTTGAGAGCAAATAGAACGATTTTATTTTGCGAGGAAGGATTGGATATAAGCCGGAAGAGATTGGATGTCCAAGCTGTATTCGGATGTATAAGGGGTATTCTGAACGTTCCTCCCATGGATCAACTGAAACCATGCGGGTGACTGGGTGACAAGATTCCTTACTGGCAGGACATCAAAGACCTCATCATGGGGGCAACTCCAAACTGTTCTGATGTCTTCAAGGGGTTTGTTGAACTCAACACGTGAAGTAAAACAGTTCTCGCCAAATATTAGAGCTTGAGCGTAACTAGAAATGTACTGACTTGACGATTGAGCAGCTTTTACAACTTGAGCTCCAACTGGAAAGTTGGCGATGAAATCAGCGTGGAAAGCGTCGCAACCGAAGCGTTTTCCGAGATAAAGATATTTGTAGAGATTATAAAAATATAGCGATCCAAGGCAATCATCAGTATCCAGGCGACAAGTAATAATTGCTTCGGGCGAACAAGGCGCTGGAAGATATTTGCCAACACATTGCTTGATCAATAATGGCTTTAGAGTGTAATGACGATAGTGGTCAGAATGGTCACCGCGAAAATCAGCGGTTGCGATTATAAAACTGTTAGAGAGCGCTGATAACTTCGAAAGCAACTCACACTCAGCAGAAGACTGAGGAGCATCGCACAGCAAGAACCAACGGGTTGGCCGTACAGTTAACGACTCAAAGGACGGAAGACAAACATCGCGAAATAAGCGTATTCTCGAATCGAACCAATTAAGATATGATTCCTGATCATCGGCTAGCGCAAGCCGTCTCTCAGTATTATAAAAGAGGTTGAATTCCGAAAACAGGTAACTTGGATGAGATTGACTAATTTCACCAAAAATGGATGATTCGGCAGATTGAACAATACGATCAAACCACGCGCTGTGCTGATTAGAAAAGAAATCCGAGGCGACTAGATCGAGGAACATTGTTGTCATTGCAAGAGAAACTGATTGACTAAAGATCCAATGCGGTCAACATCGTTCTCTGTGAGATCAACATGACACGGAAGCGTGACCAGACGAGACCAGAGCGAACGCGCGGAAGTAGCCGCAGACAAGCAGTATTTGTACATAGGATAGAGTGTATTATCCTTATAGTGGACGCCGGTTGAAATACCTTGTTCGGACAGGAAGATCATCAACTCATCTCGACGAGGAACATCAATTTGAAAGAGATGACGCGATGAGGAATTCTCATTCGTATGCTCTAGTATTCGAGCAAGCGAGGGATCTAACACGCTTTTGTACCAGGAGACTATCTGGCGCCGCATTGCATTATCGACATCAAGATCATCAAGCTGCGCAAGAGCTATAGAGGCAACAATAGAGTTGCCATGATACTTATAACCAAGCTCAGGGACGTCATAATCCCACTTGTATGCACCCTCCTTAGAGCGCTGATAGGTATCCTTATCGATGCCAAGCCAACTTAGTCTACGGGCTAGACTATTGACAAACTCATTATTAGAACACAACATGCCACTATCAGCCGTTGGCAGATTTTTGACAGCCTGGAAACTGTAAACCGTTATATCACCATAATGACAAGGATGATGAGAGCGGTGAGTTGAGCCCGCCATGTGCGCAGCATCAACAATCAGACAAATGCCCTGACTTTTGCACAATTCGGCAATCTGTGGAAGCTCCCCAAAGCTGCCGCCAAGCCCAACGAAGACGACGCATCTTGTGAGCGGACTGATACAATCACTAATGGATTGAACCGTTAAGCATCCGGTTTCATCGCAATCTGCAAAGACAGGCTGGAAGCCAGCGTGAAGGATGGCGTGGTTTGTAGAAACAAATGTCAAGGGTGTAGTGATGAGTTGCGCATCATCAGGCCATTGATGCATGCGAGAGAGAATTTCGACGGCAAGATTAAGACCAGAAGTACTCGAGTTGAGATAATGGGAATACTTCACGCCTGTATAGTTGGACCATGCCGCTTCAAACTGTTCAGTGCGATACCCCATCCCCGTCCATCCCTTTTCAAGACACTCCTCAATCAATGACAGACTGCGCGCAACGTTGAAGCGTGGGCGGAAGAGGGGAATTTTCTTCAAGGCAAATAATCCGTACAGGAATGTCTGATGACTATTGTAATCCTACACACACGATCCAAAGGGGGGTCACGTCCACGGTGTTGTCACACGTATACGGGCTGTAAGCTCATTCGACCCTACCTGAAACAGGCGGCAGAAGCGGCGACGTTTGAGCTTGAACGAAAGGATTGCCAATGCCTCATCAATTGAGGTCGAACGGTAATAGCTTGAGTCTAGAGATAAGCTATTACCTAGTTGAACAGGCCATAGCCTAAGCACATGATCAGAAACATCAAAAAAGGATCTTGTAGTCGACAAGGCACCATGGGTCAATACCTCAGGCTCATAAAGCACAACCGAAGGAAATTGGCCACGTGAAAGGTAGGAACAACGCCTAATTAACTCCTGAAAAGCTTGCAGAAAGACCAGGCTCTTGTGCAGCTCTATAAGATCGGACGAAGCAAAAGCTGTACGCAACTGAACAGTCATGGGCCCCGAACAAGGACTTCCAGAGGGCTTTCGGACAGATCCTTCAAGAAAGTTGTACCAATCCGAGATATATCGTTGCATCAAATGCCGGATAGAGGTTGATACGTCTACAACTGCAGAATAGTCATACAAATACCTGGGCGATAATTGAAGCAAGTCGGCCAGATGAGAAGGACTTCGATAGGTAAAGTTTGATAGGTTAACTCCCAGAGCTCTTGAAAGAGTCCAAGATGATAGTGAGTCAATCAAAGGGATTGCTCCCTTAGCCATGGCAGCTAGAAAAGGAGGATGTGCGTTTCCATTAAGACCACATTGAACAACGATTTGACTCTCACCAAGTCTAACCAACCAATCATCACGACTCAGCTGCTTGCAATCAGGCAAAATAATCTGACGACCAAAAGAAGCATAGAGTGTGTTAACGAGATAGGAACGGGTTGGATGCAAAGAGCTGAGGGGTTTGCCATCGAGATGAAGCCTGACTGGCCTTTTCAACCATTGATCAACATCATCGGCAGGCTTCCATTGATAAAGATCAATATCAGTAGGCAAGTAGAAGCATGGGAGCACTGACGAGAAGAGAGTTATATAGTGGGGACAAGAACTAAACACAAGGCAGCTAAACTCTGCAATATCAAGCAAAGAAAAGGCTTGTGTGAGAGGGTTATCTAGATGATGCAGATCGCAAATACGACCGATGATTAGCGCATCATCCGGGCAAGATAGGCCAGGATAAGAAATGCCAGATTGTAGAGCTATTTCAATATAAACGGAAGATTCTGGAAGAGACAAGCTATCGATGATCCCTATGATATCAAAGGAAGGCTGAGCCAGATTGAAAATATATTCATGATGACCAACCTGGCGTAGGTGTCCCGGATGATCTCCGGGACATATATTTATGACAGTGTCAAAGAACTCTAGATAATATCCGGGAACTGCTGGTGCCTGATTAACACCAACGTTAAACAGCGTTCGATTGCCAACTCGCATACAATAAAGAGGTTTTAGGGACTTACTCGTGCTGCATTTGAAACTGTTGCTTTATTTCCGGCATCCTGAAAAGTGCCAATAAACTGACGAATTGAGTAGCCCCCAGTCCCAGGTGCGTGCGTTGCTGGGGCTGCAGGAGATGTGGATTAGCTACTGCAGGGTAGAATTTTGCATTAAAATCATAGATTTGATCATTAGGACTAAATGGAGAAAGTTGGGGATCGACTAATTCATATCGATTAGCTCTTGCTAGATGACGAATGACGTTTGGATGATATTGAAAGAAGCCATGTCCCCAACCCTCGCCGTCAGCCGATCCTTGGCAAGGAATTACATGAAACAACAGGCCTTGTGGTTTACACCGCATAATGAATACATTCAAAAACCGCTCGTTGGCTGAAGACATGCTCTGAGAAGCCCTGGTTTGTAACAACATCAAACCGAGCGTCCAATCCCGGAATCGCCAGGCTAGAATAATTGAGCCTTAGTCGAATATCAGCTTTTTCAGAATAATCAATACAAGTGCGCTCAGACAGGCCCAAATAGGCGTAGATCTTTGAGACATAATCATAGTCAGCTAGTGCCAGATCATTTAGTTTATCTGCCAAGCTGGGCAATAGTTGGGATGCGTGTATCCGTGAATACAAAAGCTGATCGCCCAAATCAAGGATACGACCGGCGCCGGGGAAAAGACTACGATGCTTGATGACAAAGTTCAAAGCCGAGGGGATTAGCATGACTTGAACAAGCAGCAGTAAGTATCGTACCATTGATGGTGGCGATCAAATAATCTTTTATCTATCTCGAGAATGCCTGTATTTTCCATCTTATTGCCAACGAACAGGAGTCAAGCATTTGTTAAGGATTCTATCTCATCCTGCTTGTCAAACTCATTTCTTGATTTCGAGCTTCTCGTTGGAGTTCAAGACTGGAAAATCTGGCATAGCAGTTCAATAAGGCAACAATGGATCCTCGACGACCCACGAATCAAGATCGTGGACTCCACGAATACGTCGAATCTTCCATCAAACCTTAATCATCTAATTAGTCAAGCATCCTGCGACTATGCAGTTAGGCACGATGACGATGATTTAATGCATCCACTCCGTCTAAAATCGCTTTTTGACAACATTGACATAGTCGATCGAGCGGTTGTAGTGGGTCAGTCATACAGAGTTATAGACGATTTCAAGCAACTGATATCTGCGGTCATCAGCCCTCCTCCCCATGACTTTGAAAATCGTTGCAGACTCTTGACCGGTCCATGCTTTGCCCATCCAGCTGTTACATTGAACTTGAGGAGGCTGAATCGTGTATATGATGTTAGCTTTGATTACGCGCAGGACTATAAATTATATGTTGATAATTTCAACTCAGGTGATTTTCTTGGCGTCGCGGGAATGGCCACATATTATAGAGCGCCAAAAAAGGGTCTATCAGACTTCTATGTTAAAAAGCGAGTCAAACAGCTAGAGCTGCATGAAGCATGCATGTTAGAGCTTTGGACTAGCCTAATCGGGCCGGAGAACATCTCGGCGTCGATGGTGACGATGTTCAGGAAAACATACATTACATCAGAGGACGATGAACTGATTGGCGCCAAAGAGATAAAACAACCCGTTTGCTCTGCGGATCTAAACCACTCTTACTTGCAGGTTCAAGAATCCATTGCACGCATGGCGAAAGCCAGGGGCAGCTTCGTGCGCTAGGATTATCTAAACAGATGCGACCCCCTAAATAAGTCGCAAATTACATCAAAACAGCCATGTCGGTCCGTCAAATTCTGATCACGGGAGGAACTGGAAGTTTTGGAAAGGCTTTTATCTCCAAGATAGTAGCCGACTATCCATACATTGAAAGAATCGTCGTATTCAGCCGCGATGAGCTTAAGCAATGGGAGCTACAGCAGTTCTACCCTGAAGATCGTTTTCCTCAGCTCCGTTTCTTTCTGGGCGATGTGCGTGATCGTGATCGCCTTAAGCGTGCACTAGAGGGGATCGACACCGTCGTGCATGCCGCTGCACTCAAACAGGTACCAGCTGCTGAATATAACCCGATTGAGTTCATCAATACCAATGTGCTTGGTGGTGAAAACGTTGTTCAGGCCTGTCTGGACATGGACGTGCGGCGTGTAGTTGCCTTGAGCACCGATAAAGCTGCAGCGCCCATTAATCTCTATGGCGCCTCCAAGCTGTGTTCCGATAAGTTATTTATTGCTGCTAACAACATTCGCGGCCGCCGCGATCTTCGTTTTTCGGTGGTGCGCTACGGCAATGTGATGGGATCCCGTGGTTCTGTGATCCCCTTCTTTCTCGATCGCGCCCGCAGTGGTGTTTTGCCAATCACCGATCCGGCGATGACGCGTTTCAACATTTCGCTCCGCGAAGGTGTAGCGATGTCGCTTTGGGCAATCGAGAATACCTTGGGTGGTGAATTGCTGGTGCCCAAGATTCCGAGTTATCGCATTACCGATGTGGCGGAAGCCATAGGCCCCCGCTGTGAGAAACCGGTGGTGGGTATTCGCCCCGGCGAGAAGATCCACGAGGAGATGATCACTGCCTCAGACAGCTTTTCCACTGTGGATCTGGGCCACTACTACGCCATCCTGCCCGGCGATGGCATCACCCTTGCGGCCTATCGCGCTGCGGGGATTCAGGCTCCGGCAGTGCCCCAGGGCTTTGCTTACAACTCCGGCACCAATCCCGATTTCCTTTCGGTGGAGCAACTGCGCATCCTGATCTGCGAGCATGTGGATCCCACTTTTCAACCCTTCTGAGCCCACTGTTGGCCTCATTTCTGCCCTACGGCCGCCAAACCATCACCGAAGCCGATATCGCGGCGGTGGTGGATGTGCTGCGTAGCCCTTACCTCACGCAGGGGCCGGCCGTGCCCGCCTTTGAGCAGGCGCTAACCCAGCGCGTGGGCGCCCGCTACGGCGTCGCCGTGAACAGCGCCACCAGTGCGCTCCACATCGCCTGCCTGGCGCTTGGCCTTGGCCCTGGCGATCGCCTCTGGACGACCCCAATCACCTTTGTGGCCTCCGCCAACTGTGGTCGCTACTGCGGCTCTGAGGTCGACTTTGTCGACATCGACCCCTCAACCGGCCTGATCAGCTTGGATGCCTTGGAGCGCAAGCTGCAGCAAGCGGATCGCGAGGGTCGCCTCCCCAAGGTGTTGGTTCCAGTTCACCTGTGCGGCACCAGTTGCGCTATGGAACCGATCGCTGCCCTGGCGGGCAAGTACGGCGTGGCGGTTCTTGAGGATGCCAGCCACGCCATCGGTGGGAGCTACCAAGGCCAGCCCGTAGGTGGTTGCCGCTACAGCGCCATCACGGTGTTCAGCTTCCACCCGGTGAAGATCATCACTACTGGAGAGGGCGGTCTGGCCACCACCAACGACTCCCATCTGGCGCAGTGCGTGGCCGATCTGCGCAGCCATGGCATCACCAAGGACGAGGCGCGTTTTGAGCGTCCAGCTTCCGGCCCCTGGAGCTACGAGCAGCAGGATCTGGGGTTCAACTACCGCATGACCGATCTGCAGGCCGCACTGGGCCTCAGCCAGTTGCAGCGGCTCGAAGCGATCGTGGCGGAACGGCTGCGCATCTTCGGGCAGTACCGCCTGCTGCTGGCGGGTCTTCCCCTGCGGCTGCTCGAAATCCCCCAGGACGTCCATTCAGCCCTGCACCTTGCGGTGATTCGCTTGGCGGACACCAGTCCCGTCCATCACCGACAGGTTTTCGACGGGCTCCGAGCAGCTGGCATCGGTGTGCAGCTGCACTACACACCGGTTCACCTGCAGCCGTATTATCGGAGGCTCGGATTTCAGGAGGGTGACTTCCCGGAAGCCGAGGCTTACGCCACTAACGCCATCAGCCTGCCGCTCTACCCCGGTCTTCTGGATCAAGACCTCCAGAGGGTGGCCGACACCCTCACCACCCTACTGGGCGAATGAAGCCACAGCTCTGCATGGGCACGGCGCAGTTCGGCCTGGCCTATGGCATCACCAATGCGGCTGGGCAGGTGCCGGAAGACGCCGTGGCGCCCCTGTTGCTCCAAGCGCAAGCGGCCGGCATTCGCTGGCTCGATTCCGCTCAGGCCTATGGCAATGCAGAGGCGGTGCTGGGCCGCCAGCTCCCCGCAGCCCATGGGTTCCGCTTGATCAGCAAGCTACCGGCCCAGCACCAACCTGAGTTCACTCCTCAGGATGCCGATGCCTGGGAGCAGGCCATCCATGCCAGTTGCCAGCGCCTTGGTGTGTGCGGTTTGGATGCCTTGCTTCTGCATGCACCGGCAGATCTGGCCAAATCGGGTGGCCAGCATCTGGAGGCTTGGTTGCTGGGTTTGCGCGAGCGGGGGGTAGTGCAGCGGATTGGAGTGTCGATCTATGCCACAGAGGATCTGGATGGAGTGAATCCAGCGCTGCTCGATTTGGTTCAGTTGCCGTTGTCGCTTTACGACCAACGGCTGCTGGAGAACGGCACCTTGGCGCGCTTACGCGCCCGTGGCACTGCAATCCATGCCCGCAGCCTTTATCTGCAAGGTCTGTTGCTCACCCCCGCTGCGCAATGGCCTCGCTGGGTGAGTCCTGAAGTGCGTTCTCATCAACAGTCCTTGGAGGCGCTGGCCGAGCGGCGGGGTTGCCGCCTGATCGACCTGGCCCTAGGCTTTGCACGCGAGCAGCAGGATCTAGAAGTAGTGGTGCTCGGGGTTTGCAGTGTTCGGGAGCTCTTGGAGTTGCAGCAAGCCTGGGCGGCAATCTCCCCCTGGCAAGAGGGTGAATGGCGGACCTGGGCTCTCCGTAATCCCGATATTCTCGATCCACGCCGCTGGCCGCGCTGATTCATGGGAGCTCCCTTCTCCACCGCCCTCAAGCGCTGCAGCCGCTGTTTGCTGCCCGAAACCCACGAAACCCTTGTGCTCGATGCCGAGGGTGTTTGCAATGTGTGCCGGGCCCAAGAGGTGAAGGCCGAAATCAACTGGCCGGAGCGCCTGAAACAGCTTGATGTGCTGGTGGAGGAATACCGCGGACGCTACCGCTACGACTGCCTGGTGCCGTTCAGTGGTGGCAAAGACAGCACCTGGACTCTCTACTATCTTATGAAGCGCTACCCAGGGCTCAAGCCACTGGTGGTGCGCTTCAATCACGGCTTTCTGCGCCCCAATCTGAGGTCCAACTGTGATCGGGTGTTCCGCAAGCTCGGGGTGGATGTGCATGATTTCACCCCCAGTTGGAAAGTGGTGCAGCGCCTCATGTTGCAGGCGTTCCTGGAGAAAGGCGATTTCTGCTGGCATTGCCACACCGGCATCTTTGCCTACCCGATGCAGGTGGCCCTGAAGGAGCAGGTGCCCTTGATCTTCTGGGGTGAGCCTTCAGCTGAATACACCGCCTATTACAGCTACGACCAGCCAGAGCAGGTGGATGAAGAGCGCTTCAACCGCTACGTGAATCTCGGCATTTCTGCCGAAGATATGTTGATCCGGCTGGATGGCTTTCTCGAGGAGCGAGACCTCGAGCCCTTTCGTTATCCCGCTCTCAAGGATCTGCGCACACTGGGTTATCGCTCGGTCTGCCTGGGCAGCTACATCCCCTGGGATGTGAAAATGCAGGTGGAGAAAATCCGCTCGGAGCTCGGCTGGCAGGGGGATGTTGTGGAGAACGTGCCCGAGGATTTCAACTACGAGAAGATCGAGTGCTGGATGCAGGGTGTGCGTGACTACATCAAATACATCAAGCGTGGCTACACGCGCCCCACGCACCTGGCCGCGATTGATCTGCGCAACCAGCGGATCTCGCAGGAAGAAGCCCAGGCGATGATTCGCCAGTTCGAAGGTCGCCGACCTCCCAGCCTC
>Ga0194130_10006380_pt1 | contig 13676 bp, 12 predicted proteins | sample TA2KigsurfametaG_FD_160084 | JGI IMG/M metagenome (GOLD analysis project Ga0194130, IMG submission 160084) | Freshwater microbial communities from Lake Tanganyika, Tanzania - TA2015050 Kigoma 12 surface | ecosystem: Environmental > Aquatic > Freshwater > Lake | place: Tanzania: Lake Tanganyika... | reverse complement strand
GCCCGTCACGACCGTCACGAAGCTCTCGAACGTGGGTGTTGTCATCGTCGGAGCCAGTGCTTGCAGCAACCCGATGAATCCGGGTACAAGATTCACGGCGAGCCTCCTTGCTCAAAGTGAATGAGGGTTGAAGTCCACTCACTTTGAAGGAGGCTCGCCGCTTTTCAGAGGCCAGTTTCAGCCCGCGATTCGGCCCTCAAAAAGTGCAAAACCCGAGGTTACACCAACCGACTGGCTCGTTACGGCCCCGGAGTGATCGCGTCGATCTTCGCAGCAAGAATGAAATCGTTCTCGGAGAGTCCGCCGATCGCGTGCGTAAAGATTTCGATCCAGACCCGTCGATAGCCGGTGAGATGAAGGTCCGGGTGGTGCTGCTCTCGTTCTGCTAGAGCGGCCACGTTGTTGATCAACTTCACAGCCGACCGAAAGTCCGGCAACTCCCAGTCTCTTCTTATCCGAGTGCCCTCGTGCGTGAGCCGCCAGTTGACGAGCGCTGCGACCTGGGACTCGGCTGCGGAAATTGCGTACCGAGACACTTCTCCTTCGCAGGGCTTGCACCGCTTGGCTACCAGGTCCGACGTCGATTGCTGCGCTGGTTGATCGCTCATGTCCGTCAGTATCGCCCTTCAAAGCCCGCGAATCCACCGTGCACGATCGTGCTCGATCCAGCGGTAACTCCAGAGAGTGAACCCGCCGAGTTCACCGTGGTCGTCCACTGATCGTCTGCTTGGGCGATGTTTCCGACTCCAACGACGCGGTATCCCATCCACAGACTCCAGTGCTCGGTCACGTCCCATGCCAGACCCGTGTCAACCGATCCCAGCCAGGAAAACACCCCGAGCGTGGAGTGGACCTTCGCCGGGGCACCGCTTGCGATGAACGTACCGAGGGAGCCGTCGTTTTCAACGAAAGCACTCGTGTTCGTGATCGCGTTCCCACCGATCATGAACTTGGGGACGATGTTGAGTCGCAGCCTTGGCAGAAATCGCCAGTCGAACTTCGCCCCAACTTGAGCCCCATACAGATTGTTGTTCGTTGCCACGTTGAAATCCAAGTCATTGACCGCGGGATCTCCTGGCGAGTTCTCCAGAACGAGTTGGTCGTTGACCTCGAAGAAGCGAAATCCTGCCAGCCACATGAGGTTCACGGACCGCTCGCGCGGCAAAAACTCAGGCCGCTCCCACAGCGAGTAAACCCAGTTGATTTCAACGTCATTGATGACGTCGGATCGACGAATCGTCTGACCGGCGAGATTCGTGAGGGCGTCCGTCGCCGGCTGACCGGCCACCGTGACGCCGGGCGCCTGAGGGATGGCCGCAATGGACGCGGATGGTGACGTAACCGTCGCTGACCCTCCCAGCTGATAGACCCCCCAGTAGATGCACTCGACGGAGTGCTGTTGGCGCATGCCAAACCAACGACCGACGTGCAGGTCCACACCACCGGACCAGTTGACGCCCGTGTCGCTGGTATTCAATTGTACGGCCGACAACGGTTGCATGGTTGCACCGCCGGCGGGTAGCGTCCGCGTCATCACGAGTCCGCCGGCACCGGCGAACCACCGGGGCCATGAGGGAGCGAGGCCGTCGCCGAGCCCGACGGGGATCGCGGTGAACGTGTCGCCGGCGACGGGATCAGCGATGTACATCGGGGCGCCGGGGTCGAAGCCGGGATGGCGACGGATGGTGGCCTCCCTCGCTTCATCAACCGTGCTCTGCGCAGCAGCCAACGACGCCATCCTGATGAGGATCGCGGCGGCGAGGATCGATACAAACGCTGCGGTGCGATTCATGGGCGGTGGAAGGGTCAGAAACCGCGGCCAACCCGTCAATGCCGCTTTGTGGGCATGATGTCCTGCCGGCTGACTAGACTCTCCACCCTGCCCCACCCCCTCACAGGCTGCACCCCTTCCCGGTCTGACGGGAACCCACGGCAGGCTGCACAGCATGCGAAAGCCGACTCGATTCCGCAAAGGCGCATCCAGCCAGCCCGAGGCCCTTGCCTGGCTTGATGCCCGCATGAACTACGAACGAACGCCGGCGCCGAACCACTCCCGGGTGACGTTCGGCCTCGGTCGAATGCGTCGCCTGCTGGCCGCCCTGGGCGATCCTCATCGGTCTTGTCCGTCCGCCCATGTAGCCGGCACCAAGGGCAAAGGCTCGACCGTGACGATGCTCGCCGCAATCCTTCAGGAATCGGGCCACCGAGTCGGCCGTTACCTGTCACCTCACGTGTATGACGTCGAGGAACGGATTGCCATAAATGGACGTCCCATATCCCGAAGGCAGCTCACGGCCGTCGTCGAACGACTGATGCCGGTCGTGGATCAGTTGGACCGCGAGGCTGCCCGGCATGGTGGCCGCGGCCCAACCTGGTTTGAGGTAATGACGGCATCGGCTTTTACGCACTTCGCCGATCAGAGCGTCGACATTGCCGTCCTGGAGACAGGCCTCGGTGGAAGGCTTGACGCGACGAACGTCTGTTGTCCGATCGTCACGGTCATCACGAGCATCAGCTACGATCACATGAAGCTTCTCGGCTCGACACTTCGCAGCATCACAACCGAGAAGGCTGGTATCATCAAACGGGGTTGCCCGATCGTCAGCGGCGCCACGCAGCCGGTGGCCCGAAGTGTGATCCGTGAGACTGCAGTGCGCCGCCGCGCGCCTCTCCTCGAACTGGGGCGCGATTTCACGATCCAGACCGTCGTGACGCCGACGAGACAGCAGGATCTCAAGGGCGTGTCTTTCGACCTCGCACGCCACGGTTCCGGAGACGCGACCAGGTACACGCTGCGCCTTGCCGGCAGTCACCAGGCCGAGAATGCAGGCCTCGCCGTCATCGCGTTGGAGGAGCTGCGGTCCCGCGGCATCCACGTCACCGACGAAGCGATCACTCGCGGCCTGGCCACGGCAACCCTTCCAGCACGCATAGAAACGATCTCACACCGTCCGCTGGTGGTGATTGATGCCGCCCACAATGTCGCCTCCATGTCGGCTCTTGCCGTGGCTCTTCGTCCGATGCTCGACGTGCACACCCCAAAGGTACTCGTCTTTGCCGCCAGCAACGACAAGCAGATCGAGAAGATGCTCAAAACGTCGTGCGGACTGTTTGACCACGCGATCCTCACACGGTACGTGGAGAATCCGCGATCCGCACCGATCGACCGACTCGTGGCCGCCTGTCGGGCTGCCGGCCTCGCGAATCCGGCAGTGGCAAGTGACCCGCCGGAGGCCCTCCGCAAGGCTCGGTCACTCGCCGGCCATAACGGCATCGTGGTCGTGGCCGGAAGTTTCTTCCTCGCCGCCGAGATCGGCCGCTTGACGCGGTCGTGCTAGCGATTCAATGCCATGGGCCAGCACGGGATCGACGTCCCGCGGCAAACCGTGCGCAACCAGCCACGCCGGCACCGGTCCAGCAGCGTCGCGAGAGCGGCGCCATGCAACCACCCGGGCGGTGCTTTCGGCAGAGGGCGCCACTTCGCAGCCGGGGTCTGGGACTACGCCCCACGCATCGCCGTCAGTGGCATCGTCACGACGATGGATCGACGCTCGGCTGGGTCTCAGATATTCCGCAGTCGTCAGTTTCAGCAAACCACGGTCGTCAGTCAGGGAAAGAATCGACTGCACGGTTCCCTTGCCGAACGTGCGGCTCCCGACGATCCTCACGCGGTGGGCGTCCTGCAGGCTTGCGGCGACGATCTCTGCGGCACTCGCGGTAAGGCCGTCGACGAGCACGACGATCGGCACGCCAGCGAGCCTCGAGCCGGAGGTGGCCCGCCGGGAATCCAAGGCGGAGTCCCCAAAGGTTTCTGATCGTCTCGTTCTCGTGTGCATGATGATTCCTTCGTCGAGCAGCAGGTCGCACACCGCCACCGCAGCCATCAACAAACCCCCGGGATTTCCGCGAAGGTCCATGATGAGACCTCGCGGCTCACCCGACTTCTCGATTGCATCGAGTGCCGCTGTGAGTTCAGCCGATGTTCGCTCACCAAAGGATGTGATCCGCACATAGCCGACGCCGGGAACGCCCTCGAGCATCCACTCCCACCGACCCTCGCCATTCCGACGATCGCCAAGAACGGTATCCGTCTCGATCAACTCTCGCACCAAGGAGACCTCCCGCCGAACGACAGTGTCTTCGTCGAGTACGGCCGCGGTGTCGGCCGAGGGTGTGGCGACCCGAACCATCACAGCCTCGCCTACGGTGCCCCGCAGTCGGGCGATGGTCTCGCGGAGCGGCACCCCGAGCGTTGTCTCGCCATCGACCGCCTCGATCCGATCACCTGACCGAATGCCCGCCCGCCAGGCTGGAGAATCGATGACCGGAGAAAAAACGACGGGTATGCCACTGCTCTCCTGGATCATCAACTCCATGCCGACTCCGCCGAACTCCTGGTCGAGCGTTGCTTCCAAGTCGACGCGGCGGTCGCCCCGGACGTAGGCGGAGTGCTCATCAAGCTGCGCGATCGCGGCATCGAGAGCCGATTCGACAAGACGATCTTCATCCACCGGTTCGAAATACGACGAGCGAACCAGCGAAAGCACCTCGCCAAGTCGACGCCCCGCTGCACCTTGCTGGCTTGCAGCGTAGGCGGCGAGGCAGGACAGGCAGATCACGACGAGGACGATGGCGTTGCGTTTTGGCACCTCCGGAATATACGCCGTGCGTGCCCGGTGCAACCATGCCGGACCGCGGCCGGAGGCGGATTTCCTGCGGGAGAAGCGGGCTGGCGAGGCTGCAAATCGGCTCCTACCATCTCGCCCCCGCCAGTGCCGGCATGTCCGGCCATGTGGCCCGGGCTGATGCCAGCTGTCGGATGCTGGCGTGGTACCTCGAGGATGCTGTTTCATGGCCAGCCGCTCCAGGAAATCCAACCGCGCGGACAGCGACTCCGATTCCATGGAGGCGATCAAGCCGCTGGTGGTGCTCGTGCTCTTTGGCACCATCCTGTATGGCGCTTACTCGGTCGTGCAGAAGGGATCGGCACCCGGCACAAACCCGTTGCCCGATGCGCCCCCCTTCGCCCCACCGGTCATTGAGGTCGCGTCCGCCGCATCATCGCCACCAAGCCCCTCACCGGGCGTTTCGCCGGCAGTCGCCTCCACCACGTCAGCCCCGCTCTCACCCGGTGCTGCCGTCACGACACCCACCCACGGTGAGACGTTCACCGCGCCGCCGACGTATCTGACCGCTGAGTCCGCTCCGCCTCCAGGGCAGTATGCCGTCGCATCGCCTGCCCCGGCAACAACGCCGACGAACGCTGATCGCCCTGATCGCTACGCGAGCCTTCCCACCACGCCCCCCCTGCCCGTGACGCTTACGCCAGGCACGCCGCCCACCGCACCAGCTTCCGTCATCGCGAGTTCCTCAGCCGCGTTTGCCGCCGCGTGGACCGACGCGCACGTCAAGCTGGCGGCCGGCCGCTATGCCGAGGCCCTTGCCGCGCTTTCCATCTGGCACGACGACGCATCGTTGGGACTCGAAGAGAGCCAGCGGCTCGATGACCTGCTCGGCCAACTCGCGGGCACGGTCATCTACTCCTCACACGATCACCTACTCCCTCCACACATCGTCGCAGCTGGCGAGACCCTACCGGCAATTGCAATGCCTCTCGGTGTGCCATGGCAACTTCTTGGAAAGATCAATGGCGTCACCGATCCACAGGGGCTCATCCCCGGAGAGCACCTGAAGGTGCTCCGTGGACCGTTCGATGCGGTGGTGAGCGTGTCGCGGCGAAGGCTCTCCCTGCAACTCGGCGGAAATTATGCGGGCAGTTTCCCGGTCGTCATCGGTCGCGACTTCGTCTCTCGTGTCGGAAGCGCCATCGCGGTCACCGACGTCCGACGTGACTTCGCCGCCGACCCCCGCTCGGGATTCCAGGCTCAGGGCGTTGCCACAGACCGTCCAGCAATCGTCCTCGCCGATGGACTTCTCATCGAAGCCGTCGACGATCCGGGCTCCAGCAGCGAGAATTCCCTGTCGACGACCCTGCTGATCTCGAGGCGCGAGTTTGCCGACATCGTCGACATTCTGGGGCCAGGATCGAAGGTGCTCGTCCGGCAGTGACCTCCGGCAGCGAGCTCGTCTCAGCGGAAGCCAGGGCTCACGTGGCCCACAGATTCACGGGATACTCGCCGGAGTCGACGATCTCGCGGATGCTGCGCTGCACGATTGGCTTGTCTTCCGCATACGTCGCCCCAAACCAGGCCGACGTCGTGCGAAGCACCTCGCACGTGGCCTGGCCCGTCTTCACGAGATCGCCAACCGTCAGCGGAATGTAGCACTCGCTTTTCGGCTCATCCCCGTGCGACTCCAGAAACAGCCGGAAAGATTGCTCCAACTGCGGAAACACGTGTGGCGTGAAACCCCACATGTTCATCGACACCGGCTCGTCGCCGGTGAGCCTGGTTATGCGATCGCCGTCGACGTCTTCCGCACCGCCGGGCACTCGCTTCACGTGCAGCAACTCACGGATGTCCGTGAGAAAGCCTTGCTCGTCGGTGCGACACACGCCGCGGGCCACCGTTCCGTGCGCAGACAGCGTGGTCGCCAGGGTGAAACCCACCATGCAGTACGCCGAGGAGTCCGCGGCAAGCGACGAGAGCCGGCGACCGAGGACCGCGAATGAATCGCGTCCGTAGAAGTCGTCCGCATTGATCATCGCGAATGGCTCGTGAATCACACCACGGCTACAGAGCACCGCGTGCGACGTGCCCCACGGTTTCGTGCGCCCGGCAGGCACCGTGAAACCGTCCGGCAGCATCTCGAGCGTCTGGAACACGCACTCGGTATCGACCCTGCCGGCGAACCGGCTCATCACACGCTCCCGAAAGTCTTTCTCAAAATCCGGCCGAATCACGAACACGACTCTCCCGAAGCCCGCGCGAAGGGCATCGAACACCGAGTAGTCGAGAAGGGTCTCGCCCGAGGGCCCCATCGGGTCGATCTGCTTCAGGCCGCCGTAGCGACTGCCCATGCCGGCGGCAAGGATCAGGAGTGTGGGTTTCATGGATGCAAAACATAGCACGGAGAGCCCCGAAAGCACTGCGGGCCCGCGGCGCCTGGGCGCCGCGGGCCCTCTCGTGTCGTGCGTGGGCCCCTGTTGGACCAATCACGCCCTGTGATGCGCCGGCCGACTTCGAGGCACGGTCGCAGAAGCTTGCCTAACGGCTCATCGCACCGCTTCCTGCAGCATCCGGGAGTTGGGGATGGAGTGGCGGGATACGAGGCCCTGATCCTGGGTCTCGATGATCGTTGCCACGGGCCCGACCTCGCGGACCGTACCCTCGAAGCCGGCGACCGACACCTTGTCGCCGGCTTGGAGACGCTGCCGGACGTAGTAGCCCGAAAGAATCCCTGCCATCACGTCACGGCCACCGAGGCCGAACGCGAGAGCGAAGCCGGCCGCGAGGCCGGCAGACCCGATGAGGATCAGCTTCTCGAGCAGCGCGAACTGGATGCCCAGCTGATTGAACGCGGCGATGAAGGTGAGGATCGACAAGACCCAGTAGCAGCCCCCGGCGAGGTACTCCGCATAGGTCAGGCCGACACGATCGGCACTCGTCGCCACGACTCCGCGGACGAAGGTCGCCGCAAGCAGGCCCACCACCACCACCACCGTCGCGACCAGCACCTTGGGGATGTAGTTCACCACCTCCTTCATCGCCAGCGACACGCTCTCCAGCCCAAGAATGCTGAAGGCCGCCATCACGAAAACGCTCATCAGGAGCCAGAACGTCAGACCGCCAACGATGGCGGGCACCGGCCGGCGGATACCGACATCGTGCATGCTCTGGGCCAGGCCGCTTTTCTCGGCGGCCGTCTGGAGTCCGATCTTCTCGCTGATCACGGAGATCAGGCCGCCAATCCAGCGAGCGAGCACGTAGCCCACGACGAGGACCGCCACCATCGCCACCAACTTGGGGGCGATCATGATGACCTGTGTCCAGGCCTGCGTGAAGCTATCCACCAACGCCTGTCGCGACACGTTCACCGTCTCGCGGGCGGTCTCAGCCGCCGTCTGCCCCAGCACGATCACGTCCCTCATTGCCACTTCCTCCATGGCCGCAGGATCCGTCGTGGATCTTGGCGGCGCCCCCTGCGGGAATTGACCGATTGGCCCGCAACCCAACCTGGAGTCGGCAGCCATGCCGACTCGTGTCTAGTTTCAGCGGTCATGGCCGTGCTCTCTCCGGTCATGAGCCTCGGGCCAGGCGCCCGTCACGGTGTATCGCAAGGCTCCGAGAAGCGCCATCGCCATATGCAGCACGGCCCACGCCATAACGCCAACCGCAAACTCGATGATCTGGGCAACCAGCAGCCGCGGATTGAGTTTCCGCCGCACACCGGCGACGAATGTCCGCTGCGCCGGCACGGGGGGTACCGCCTGGTCCGCGAGGCTCTCGAGCAGATCCGTCGCCACGATGTGGTTCCCGACCGGGCGGAAAGGGCGATGCCAGCCCACTGCCGGCATGCATCCCGTGCCCTCTCCATGAGTTGCCGCCCGCACCCCTTCTGTCACATGGGCCGCGGAAGCAGCGGGATTCCCGCAACAATTCCCCTCGGGGACGTCGCGGCGTCAGCTGTCCCCGAGCAGTTTGCCCGCGCGAGCCGCCAGTTTTTCGCGGATCCGGCTGACTCGCATCCGCAGCGCTCCCGGAGTGGCGTTGAACATCTCTGCCAGTTCATCGTAGTCATGGTTCTCGGCGAACCGCATCAGCACCAACGCCCGATCTTCCTCGTCGAGACCCTCGAGCAACTTGGTGACGTCGTGCGCGGCATCCACGGCGTCAGTCGGTGATGCACGAGGAGCGGCCTGCGATTCCGCGATGGTGAAGTCGCCGCCAGGCTCAGGCGCCTCACGGCGACGGCGACGCGACCGTGACCGCCGCAGTGTCAGGCAGGTGCGGATCGCCACGCCGTGAAGCCAGGTCGAGTACCGGCTCCGGCCCGCAAACTTGCCCCGCTCGAAAAACAACCTGACGAAAACCTCCTGGGCCGCATCCTCGGTGTCGTGCTCCGTGCCCATCAACCGCCAGCAGATGCGCCAGACGCGCTCGCGATAACGATCCATGAGGGCCGTGAAGGCCACGCCGTCGGACCCCTCCCGGGCCGCCTGGGCGGCGAGTTCCTCGTCGCTTCCCGGGGATCCCCCCGGCAGCTGCGGCGACTGTTCCATGCCCTGGTCCCGGGAAGGCACCTTGAATCAGAGGATCCACCGGGGTCAGGATACCTGCGATCCGGGATCGGCAGGATCCCGCACGACCGGTCCGACCATCACGGTCGGCCTCACCGGACCTGCACCCGGGCCGCGTGCTAGGTTTGGGATCGGAACATCATGGCCCAGCACCACCCCGAATCACGCGAGCCCGAGCCCACCCACCTGTCGCCGGGTGACGCCCTGACTCGCGTGGCGCCGCCACGAGCCGCGCTGTCGGTGGCGGCGAACCTGTCAAGAGGCGAGTCGCTGCTTTGGATTGGCATGCCCTCGGAACGCGTCATTCGCGGCTACTGGGCCTTCACGGCTGCATGGATGGTCGTTCTCACACCGCCGCTGTACTTCGCCGTCGAGCGCGCGTGGGGACCGTTCGCGATCTTCGGAATCCTCCTTGCGATGGGCCTGGCGCCGGCCTGGGCTGCCTGGAAGCAGGCCCTCGTACGACACACCACCTACGAACTCACCACCGAGCGTCTGCGGGTGACGCACGGCGTCTTCTCTCTGGAAGTGGACGACATCGAGCTGTATCGGATCAAGGACATCCACGTGCGGCAGCCGCTCCTGCAGCGGCTCTGCAGCCTGGGCTCGATCGTGATCTGGTCGACCGACGTGACGTTGCCCCGCTGCCGGATTCATGCTCAGCCAATCGGCGTCGTCCGCGAACTGCGGGAGCAGATTCGCCTGCTCTCCGAAGACCTGCGTGACCGGAAGGTCATCCGCAACGCGACCTGATCGCTCTCGCGACCCGACACGCCTGCTCGGTGAGCTCGAGGCCGCTCCCGCCGCCGAACGTCCGGCATCGCCGCTTCAGCCAAGTGCTCGCCGCGCCCGGCCGATCGCCTGGTCGACCTCCGCCTCGTCCGCCGACTCGGCCACGACTCTCACGATCGGCTCCGTGTTGCTCGACCGCACGAGCAGCCAGCCCCCGGGCCAATCGAGCCGGAGGCCATCGAGACGGCTGGCCCTGACGTCGGGGAAAGCGGCCTCGATCCGAGCGAGCCCCGCCGCCAGTCCGGGCCCGCGGAGTTCGGGAGACAGATCGACTTTCACCTTTTTCATCACCAGCCGCGGGAGGGCCGCGGCCAGCTCCTCCACGGTTCTGCCCTCGGCGGCAATCCGCTCCAACACCAACGCCATGGCGATGAAGCTGTCGCGGACGAGCACCACTCGCGGGTCGATCACACCTCCGTTGCCTTCACCACCGATCACCGCACCGCAGGCCAGCATCTCGTCGACCACGTTGGCCTCGCCCACTCGCGAAACGTGGCAGGGTGTCGCAGATCGACTGGCGATCCTCGACGTCATGCCGCTCGTCGAGCAGTTCACAACGACGGGCCCCGGCGTCCGGGCCAGGACGGCCTCCACGGCGAGAGCAAGAGTCGCCTCCTCGCCGATGTAACGCCCCTCCGCCGTCGCGACCGCCAACCGGTCGGCGTCGGGGTCCTGGAAGAAGCCGACATCCGCGCGGCACGAGGCGATCCTGGGAAGAAGCGCCGCGAGATTCTCGGCCGTCGGCTCGGGTTCGTGCGCGAACAGCCCATCGGGGCTGCCCCCTTCGATGATCAGATCGCAGCCCAGATGCTCGAGCAAGGGACGGGCCACCCGACTGCCGGCTCCGTGCCCGCTGTCGAGCCACACCCGCAGCCGGCGGCGGCGGATGGACTCCACGTCAACACACTTCGCCACGAGGGCCACGTGCGTCGACGTGCCGTCATGCTCCACCACCCGGCCTGCCCTGCCCCCAGTCGCGGCGGGCAGCGGCGTGGGCAGCGACTCGTAGCTGCGGAGCACCTCGCCGCCGGCGGCGGCTGGGAGCACACGCCCTGCGCTCGAGAACAGCTTCAGTCCGTTGTAGCGGGCGGGATTGTGGCTGGCGGAAATCTGCATGCCGCCGACCGCGCCGCGCTCCCGGACGACGATGCCGATCGTGGGAGTGGCGGCAACGCCGCAGTCGATCACGTCGCGGCCGAGCGCCGTGAGGTGCCCGGCGATCGCCGCAGCGAGCGCCGGGCCGCTCTGGCGGCCATCACGGCCGATGACGATCGGGCCGGCGGGAAGCGTCGCGGCGAAGGCGTGGACGTACCGCACCGCCACGTCCGGCGTGAGCGTGGCGCCGACGACGCCCCGCAGGCCCGAGACGCTCACGATCAACGGGTCGACGGGGGAGGCTTCGTGACTCATGGGAGGGCAGTATAAAAGCCCTCGACGCGATTCGCTGCCCGAGCCCCGCCCCGCCCGGAGAAACGCCGTGCCCCACGCTCCCGCCGATCTCGCCCGCCTGCTCGATGCGATCGCCTCCGCCCGTGCGGCGGGCACGATCACCGAGCACTCGGCCACGACGATGCGGGACTGGCTGACCCAGCCCCGCTACCGCGATTTCGCCGGCGACCTCGCAGACCGGATCGGGAAGGGCCTCTGGAAGGAACTCGACGACGCCTTCTGGACGGTCATTCCCTTCGGCACCGGCGGCCGCCGCGGCATGATGTATCCGGTCGGTTCCAACGCCGTCAACGACCGGACGATCGGTGAGAGCGCCCAGGGCCTCGCCGACTACGTTCGCGGCACGCTCGCGCCAGACGAGACACCCACGTGCGCGATCGCCCACGACACCCGCCACCGCTCCGACCACTTCGCGAAACTGTGCACCGAAGTCCTCCTGGCATCCGGCTTCAAGGTTTTCTTCCTGCGCGGCGTGCGAAGCACGCCGGAACTTTCGTTCGCCGTCCGGTACACCAAGAGCCTGTGCGGCATCATGGTGACGGCGAGCCACAACCCGCCCACCGACAACGCCGTGAAGGTCTACTGGAGCGGAGGCGTGCAGGTGCTTCCGCCACACGACAAGGGAATCATCGATCGCGTGATGAAGGTCGACGAGGTGCTTCGCCAGCCGTTCGACGAGGGTGTCGCCGAGGGCCGCGTGGCATTCGTCGAGGAAGAGGTCGATGCAGCCTTCGTGAAGTCCGTACTGCTGCAGTCGGCACCGGGACCGCGGGACATCTCCATCCTCTACTCGCCGCTCCATGGCGTCGGCGCGACGGCCGTCGTACCGGTGCTCGCGGGGGCGGGCTTCGGACGGGTGCGACTCTACGGGCCGCACGAGAAGCCCGACGGCGACTTCCCGAACGTGCCGGGGCACGTTGCCAATCCGGAAAACCCGGCGGTGCTCACGGGTCCCATCGAGGAGGCCAGAGCGCGGGGCGACGACCTCGTGCTGGCCAGCGACCCCGACTGCGATCGTCTCGGGGCAGCCTCGCCGCTCACGCTGACTGCCGGGGCGGCCTGGGCGACCTTTTCCGGCAACCAGCTCTGTGCGCTGCTCTGCGAGCAGGCGATCCACGCGCGGAGGATCCGGGGCGAGGCGCGGCCCGGCGACTACGTCGTGACCACGATCGTGACCAGCGGCCTGGTGCGACGAATCGCGGAATCGCACGGACTCACCGTGGATGACACCCAGCTCGTGGGCTTCAAGTGGATCTGCTCCGCGGTCGACAGGCATGGTCCCGAGCGATTCGTCTTCGGAACCGAGGAGTCGCACGGCTACGTGGCGGGCACGCACGTCCGCGACAAGGACGCGGCCGTCGCGGCCCTGCTCATGGCCGAGCAGACAGCCTCACTGAAGGCGCTCGGCCGCACCCCCCATCAGCTGCTCGACGAGCTGTTCCTGAGGCATGGCTGCCACATGGAGCGGACGATCAACGTCATGCTGCCTGGGGCGACCGGAATGACCCGCATGAAGGAGATCATGGCCGCACTTCGGGCGACACCCCCGCGGTCCATCGGCGGACTCGAGGTGGTCCGCACCCGCGACCAGGCGAGCCTGCAGACCTGGACGCCCGGCCGCAGCCCCACCCCCTACGCGGGAGTGACGAGCGACGTGGTGCTCTTCGACCTGGCCGGGCCGGCACGCGGTGAACTCTTGCCGGACGGCAGGTTCCAGCCGCTGGGCAACGCCCTCGCGGCACGTCCCTCGGGCACAGAGCCGAAGATCAAGTTCTATCTCTTCGCCGTCGCACCTCCCGGCTCCGTCTCCGGCTTGCCCACCACAAAGGCCCAGCTCACCACGCAACTCGATGCCGTCGAGAGGGATCTGAGGGCTCTCCTGGGAGTCTGATGCTCGCGCGGCGTTGCCGGCCCCACCAGCTGCGGATATTTGACGCGGCGGATCCGGTTCACGCTCTCCGTTTCGCCGTGATGCCGGGGTCGTTCCCGTCCCGTGCGCGACTGCAAAGGCCGTTGTCACGCCGACGCGGGCGAGCTACCCTCCCCCGCCGCTGCCGGCGACGTGCCCCGAGGGACCTTCCGTGGTAGCAATTTCTATCGGGCTGATCGCAGGGCAATCGCATCTTATTGAGCTTTGAAAAAGTTTCTGAAAGTTTTCCGGCTGGGCGTCCGATATCCCATGCATGTCACTCAGCAAACAACAAGAGTTCCGGGAAACACGCAGGCTGAAGGCCAT
>Ga0194130_10006379_pt1 | contig 13678 bp, 10 predicted proteins | sample TA2KigsurfametaG_FD_160084 | JGI IMG/M metagenome (GOLD analysis project Ga0194130, IMG submission 160084) | Freshwater microbial communities from Lake Tanganyika, Tanzania - TA2015050 Kigoma 12 surface | ecosystem: Environmental > Aquatic > Freshwater > Lake | place: Tanzania: Lake Tanganyika... | reverse complement strand
GCGATTTCTATGGCACCTACCATCGCGAATGCTGCTCTTAGCATTACGCTCGACGGTGAAAACGAAGTTTCCCTCGGAGTCGTTACCACAACTGGCACTGGTGTTCTGACTATCGACGGTAGTGGGCTCGCCACTCAGTCCGCAGGTACAACTCTCACCGTTTCAGCTCCTGTAACTACTGGTGGCACAGTCAGTATTGTTGGTTCCGGTGGAGCGGATAATCTATCTGGTGACATCAACGATTCCAATACCATCATCGGTGGTGCGGGCGCAGACACCATAACTGGTGGTAGCGCCGCTGATTCGATTAGTGGTGGCACTGGCGCAGATTCAATCACTACTGGCGCTGGTAATGATTTTATTTATGGTCATGCAGGTAATGACATTGTTATCGTTGGCGGTAATCTCGATCTCAATGACACCGTAAATGGCGGGACTGGGGATGATACGCTCATCATGACGGGTGCTGTCACGGCTAGCAATGCCGCCAATGTGACCAACTTTGAATACCTCTACCTATCTAATACCGGTAATGTCACTCAGGATCTGTACGAGCTTGCTGCTGGAAATACTCTTACCCTTGTAGGTACAGCTGGAGCTATTGCTGATGGTGCAACCATTGCATTTACCAACGCTGCCTCAACTACGAATACACTTGATATTTCAGCTACACCTGCAGGCACTGGAGGAATTGTTTCCTTCGCACGGCGAACTGATACCTCTTCTGAATCCTTTACAGTTGATCGCTCTGGCACCGGCGCTTCCGCTGCACTTACGCTCGCTACTCTTACTATCAATGATGAGGAGACAATCACTTTTGACACTACTGCAGATGCTGCAACTAGTAGTTTCACATTAACCGCACTCCATGCAATCGATGCAACCAGTATGACTTTTACTGGTAATGCGAATACCTCGATTACCATCGGTACAGACAGTCCTACTGCTGGTATGGGTAATGTTGCCAAGACTGTCACTATCAGCGCAGCTGACTTGACTGGCACCTTCTTATACAACGGAAGTGCTGTAGACATTGTCACCACGATTGTGCAAAACGTGACCGGCTCCAGTACTGCTGCTAATACCATCACAGGTGGTTCGGGTGCTGACAGTATCCTTGGTGGTACTAGTACGGATAGCCTTGTCGGCGGTGCTGGTATAGATACTATTTCTGGTGACACTGGTGCGGATACGATTACTGGCGGTGCAGGTAATGATTCGATGACTGGTGGTAGCGGAGTTGACGTATTCGTCTATCTTGCTGGTACTGATGCTACCAACGCTGCATTCCAAACAGCTAACGGTACTGGTGACACCATTACTGATTTCACGGCAGGAGCCGGTGGCGACACCATCAATTGGCAATCCACCCTCCTGTCAATAAACGGCAGCGTCAATACTGTCGCCGGTTACCAGACTGGTGCTACTGATACTGCGATTGCAGTTGGCACCACTGTCTATGAGCTCTCAGGTGTAACCACCAGTGGAACCGCCGCTGATCTTGTTACATTACTTGGCACTGCCGCTACCGATTCAGGTATTAATGCTGGCGATCGATTCGTCTTCATCAATTACACCGCTGATGGTGCTCAAGTTTGGGCTTTCACAGATACCACCGGCGATAATGTAGACATCTCTGAGCTAACACTCGCGGCTACACTCACTGGCGTCGCATTGGATGCATTTGTATCTGCTAATATTGTTTGAAGACTAATCTCCGTCCTCTCTATGAAGCCGCCGGAAGGCGGCTTTTTTTTTCCCACAATATTGAAACCGTTTCTGTGCCTCTAGCCTACCTGTTTCATTCCATCCCTAATCATATGATCATTTTAAATGCTTTAAGAATAAAACCTTAATAGCTGGCCACATTTCTACTCATCTGTTTTCTTATGCTCTTCTTCCACCAATATCTCCTTAGCCATTTGTATCATATGATTATCAATTGGGAATAATACCCTTGAGCGGACGACTACTATTTGCCTTACGTAATGCAAAACGAGTCTTAAAATATTCACAGTTCGCAGTTCTCTTTCTCTAATCAAGTATTGCTTCTTTAATAAGATCCGTTTCCATGCACCCCTTGTTGTGTTGCTGCCATGAACTCTATATCCCACTAATACCTCGGGTACGCATATGTATTTTACCTTGCTATCATCAAATAGTCTCTTCCATAGGTCATGATCTTCATGCGCAACTGCTCTAAATGAATGCTTGCGTAAAAGGTTCCTCTCCAGCATAACGCTAGACATGGGTATTACATTTACCACACCTACTAATTTCTTATCTATATCTTGTGGAGGCACTACTATCGATTTAATCTGTCTATTATCTTCGTTAAATCTGGCGTAGCTACTAACACAAAAGTTGCATGAACTTCCTGTCAGTGCCTCTACTTGCAATGAGAGCTTATGTGGATGCCATACATCGTCAGCATCGAGGAATGCAATCCATCTGCCCTTCGCCGATTTTATTCCTAAATTCCTTGCCCACGCCGCTCCTTTTTTTTTAATGCCTACTTCTTGGTTGCTTATTATCCTTATCCTCGTATCAGCCTCCGCCTGCACTGATACTATTCTCAAGCTGTCATCCGTAGAGTGGTCATCAACAACGATCGCCTCCCAGTCTTGTAACGTCTGCCTTCTGACAGAAATTAGGCACGACTTTATGTACTTCTCACAATTGTAGAACGGAATAATAATACTTACCACCGCAGTGTCAACTGATTTACCGTTAATATTGTCCACATCTACGGCCATAATGGCGCCCATCTCTCCTCCTTTCTATCCCACATCTCTTTTTGTTTTTTTGTTAATCTATTGAGTTTAGCGCGATCAGCAATCAGTTGATATAACCTGTCAATGATTTCTTCATTGCTAAGATCTTTCCACTCTAATTCTTTTAATCCCTCCCACAATGGCCATTTGCCCATTATCGGTACGCAGCATCCATTTTCAATAGCTTCTGCTTGCGCGAACCCAAAGGACTCATAATCCGAAGGGACGAGCAAGACTTTGCTTCTTTGCAGACCTTCTATGATCTCTTTATCACTTCTGCCTATTCTAATATCCACTGTTACATCACTCCTCAGCTGCTCTTTTGCGCTATAAGGTATGAAGGCCACGGCTGTCAGGCCGCTTAGTCTTGCAACATCCAGGAAGACATCATATCCTTTCTGTCTGGTTGGTCGACCAACAAAAACTATATCAGCAGTCCTACAACTCTCGTTTGTTACTATTCTTATTTCATCTGCTCTTGCGAAACCGATGCTTACCAAGTGACAAGATCCAGCATTCAGCTCGTTTTGTTCCTCCTTTGAGAGGGTCAGAACTCGAACCCCTATTAACTGTGATATCTTGATCGCGGTCTTGGCCAACTTTGCTTTAATAGGATGCTTCGTATATCTTGGTATGTGATAACAGGGTAACCACTCAGTCTTTCCTTTTGGATATCTATATCTATGTCTTATGATCTGAAGCATTGCCCATGGGTTGCTGCAGCCTATGATGATTAAATGCGAGTTAAGGTTGGGCCAGCCCCCTTTCAACAGGCTCGAATCTATTCCTCGTTCCCCAAGGACTCTTTTTATTAAAGATACAATAGTTGCTATCCCACCCCGCTCTATTCGACCACACCTACTAATATATAGACCTGCTTTTATTTGTTGAACTTGTCTGCATTCTGCTAATTTATTGTTTGCCTCCATGCCAGGCTTTCGCTGTCTCTTTGCTTATTATAGCCCTATTCTTAAGCCAACGGTCAGCGTTTTGCACTTTCTATCCAGGCCTTTATGTATTTACCATTCGGCTATTATGTCAGGCCTTCTACTGCTTGCATCAACCTTTAAACCTTCAAATCTCTACTTATATTTCACCTATGTTAAAAGTAGAATACTATTAACTGCTCCCTTTTATTTCCTGCCTTTTATTCTTTACCAGCTTATGACCAGTCTTGGAATCCAACGTCTGAATCAATGTTAAGAGCATCATCCTTGGCGTTATTCTGCTACAGCCTTTGCTCCCTACTGCCAATCAATGTGTCTATGTTTTCTGGTTTTTCGACTGCCCAAATAACCTATCTTTATCTGTTATCGTTTTTATCTTCTACCTCTTTTAATTATGATCCCTGTTGCCGGTTCTGCTCTAGCTGTCTAATGCATCCTACATTCTAGCCTTAATTTCTACCTTGTTAATTATGTATTCTCTAGACCTTTATCTTTGTATTTTTTTCTCCACTGTCGTCACTTATAATGACTCTTGCCTTCTTTCTTGACAACAGAGGTTTCGCCCAATTGGGTACATTACCCGATCCTCTGCTAGGTAATCCTGGCATTGGTGGTGCTGACTACGAAGTCCTTGCTGTTGTATCTCTTCTATCTAAGTACACTGATTCTTCTGCTTCGCGGCCCATATTATTCCTGACAGTGCCCCAGGAAATCCGAGGACTATCTAATACTGGCTCTTTTGTTGTCTCCTCACTTTCTGAATCCATTATACTCTCCCTACATCTTGGTGTATCTGCATTGGTCTTTAGGCCAGGCTTTGTAGAAGAAAATGAATGGGGCGTACTGCGCTCAACAAGTCTTCCTCTCATCGCCTGGTTTCATAACCTTGGCTGTTACCAACAAGACCGCTATGAAGCATTGCCTGCTATCCGACGTTGGGTCCTGTTGAGTGGAGCACAGCTTGATTACTTTCAGCACAGTCGTCTCTCGCAGAAGGCAGTTGTTATTCCTTACCCAGTATTTGTGCCTCCTTCATATGGTGGATCACGATCACTCGACCATGTTGAGAAAACACACGATATTGCTTATGTTGGTGCATTAACCCCATTTAAATCATTTCATCGTTTAGCTTCGAACTGGAGTTCTATAGCCCGTGCATGCCCTAATGCAACGTTGCGTGTTTTCGGGGGCGCCGACCTCTACGGAACTCGAGCTAGTGCTGATCAATTCACTCCCTATGAGCTTTACTGCCGAGATCTACTCACTAAGAGTGGCTTTCAGCATCGAGTTGTATTCGAAGGCAGTTGTGGCCTCGAAAGGTATGAAAAATTTAACTCAGTGCGCGTCGGTGTTGTGAATCCCACAGGCACTGATGAAACCTTTTGTTTAAGCGCTGCCGAATTTAGTGCATGCGGCATACCCGTTGTTGCTCCGCGCAGAAATGTTTTAATTCAGACAGTGCTAGATAACCATACTGGCCTTCTCTTCTCAAGTGACTCTGAATTCACGTCTCACTGTATCCAACTACTCTTGGACACACACCGATCCTTTGAGCTCGGCAATGGTGGCGTCAGACACGTATCCCTTGTGTATTCACCGTCCAGCATTGTCGATTCCTGGAACTCACTTGCCTTAGAAGTTGCACACGCAACACCTGTCACAGTTCCCTATCGCCCTACAACGCCATGGTGGCATGAATTACGTTTATTACGTCAGTTATGGGGGGCATTGCTGTTCTTTCCGTTCTGGCCCAGTTGGCCCACTGTCAAATTCCAGATCAAACGCTTTGTTCAAGGTGGCCCATCGCCTCTTGGATCTCGTGGCATAGGAGTCTTTGCCGGCTTTATAGCATTCCTACTCTGGGCAAGTCTTGTCTTCATCAAGTTTGCGGGTAATCCAACAGGCCTTTCACGTATCGGTGATGCTCTGCCGCTCTCTCCACTCCTGGCACAGGAAAAACTGCTGATTTTTGTAGACAAGCGTGGCAATGATGGCCAGCAGTTCCTTGCGTTGGCTACTGACCCCTTCCAAATCCATCCCCTAAGTTCTCTTGGTGTTGATAACCCCATTTATCGCGGCAAGCGTCTTCTTTACCCGCTTCTGGCCTTTATCGCTGGTCTTGGGCACCCTCGTTTGATTACGTGGACCCTCGGTCTCATCAATGTCACCTGTATAAGCGCTTCTGCCTGGTTGGTGGCCCAATGGGCTCTGATGGAGCAGCGCAATCCACGGTGGGGCTTGGCGGTGTTGGCCCTGCCTGGCTATTGGGTCACTTTGACCCTTACCACGGCAGATCTGTTGGCTACCACCTTGTTGCTATCTGCTGCGGTGGCCTGGCGCCGTGGTCGGCTTGGTACCTTCGCCGGCGCTCTCAGCGCAGCCTTGTTGACGCGTGAAACCGCTTTGTTGGCTTGGGTTTCCACGGGCCTCACGGCCCTGTGGGAACGGCGTTGGTTCTTTCTTCTGCCCTTCGCCTTTGTTCCTGTGCCCTTGCTGGCACTCACCGCCTGGTTGAAAGCCCGCTTTGCGGCCACCACCGATGCACTGCTGGCAACACTCCACTTCGGGCCACCGGGCCTGGGCATCCTGCAGAAGATAGAGCAGCTGCTGGGGCTGCGGATGCTGCCCGGACCACCGCTGTTGGGGCTCGAGCGCGCCTTTGATGGCCTCTGTTTGCTCTTCTGGCTTGCAACTCTCGGGGTTCTCCTGGCCACGGCGCTGCTGGGATGGGGGGGGAGGTGGTTACGGATCACCGCAGCGATGTATCTGCTTCCGGCGCTCTGCACAAGCATCCAGATTCTGGGACGTTTCCCCGACTACACCCGGGTCTGGATCGACCTCAGCAGCCTGGCGTTGTTGGCGTTGCTCAGCAGCCGCAGCCGCTTGTTGTCTTGGTGGCTCGGTGGCGCCGCTGTCTTAAGCCTTGGCTATGGCTTTGGTTTCTGGTGCCTCACATGACTCTGTTGGATCCTGTGCTGGATCGGGCTCGTGCCGTAAAGACGAAGCTCAAGCTCTGGAACGCGGAGTTGGATCGGCTGCGTTATCCCGCCTATTACCGCGGTCGGCTCAGCCCTGAGGAGGCAAACCTGCTCCTCTACAACCGTCTGCGCCAGGGGTTGCCGGTTCTTGCGGGCAAGTTGGGCTCGGTGGAATCGCGTCTCTTGGGGGAGCAGCGCTACGGGCGGGACTGGCCTAGCCGCTTCAGCGGCCGCACCCGTAAGCAGGCCCATCAGAACGCCGGGATTTTTCCGGTGGATGACGCGGCGTTGGTAGGGGCTGCGAAGGAACTCTGGACAGCCCTGAGCAGCCTGGAGCTGTTGGGCTGCTGGCCTGTGGAATACCAGGCTCGGCTGCTCATGGATCTTCCGAAGCTGCCCTGGCGGTGTGAGATGCCGGATCTGGAGCCGTTTGGCTATGCCATGCCGTGGACAGCAGCCCTGGAGGGCCAACGGGTGCTTGTGTTGCATCCGTTCCGCCTCAGCCTGGAGCAGCAGTGGGCCCGGCGCCTGGAGCTCTTCCCGGGGCGTTCCGTGCTGCCAGCCTTTGACCCTGTGTTTGTGGCCACACCGATGACGGTGCGCGGCGCCACCCATGGCTATCCCAGCTGGCATGGGGCCTTGGACCAGCTATGGCAGCAGGTGCAAGGCCTCAGCTTTGATGTCGCCCTGATTGGATGCGGGGCTTACAGCCTGCCCTTGGCGGCGCGGATTCGCGGCCAGGGCCGTACTGCCATCCACCTGGGGGGCGCGCTGCAGCTGCTGTTTGGCGTGTTCGGCCGCCGCTGGGAGCGATTCGATAGCCAGCGCTCCTTGCTTAATACGGCCTGGATTCGCCCGCTGGCCGAGGATCGGCCCAGCAGCTATCAGGCGGTGGAGGACGGGTGTTACTGGTGACGTCCCCCCTCCCCTCCCCATGGACGGATCTGGAGCAGCGCTGGCAGGCGTTACTCGACAGCCGGCGCACCTTGGTGATCGCCACGTTGCAAACCCGTGATCTGGCCAATTCCTGGCTGTTCCATTGGCGTGATCGCCTGATCAGGGCCCTGGCTCCGCCGCCGGTGCTGTTGCTTCAGTTGGAGTGTGAACCCCAGCTCACGGCGCAGCTGGCCTCAGGCTCGGACCAACCCGATGGGCGGCTCACGGTCCATGGCGTGATGCTGCGGCAGCTGCAGCGGTTGTTGCCCAGCGATGCTCTCTGCCTGTTGATCGATGTGGATGCTTTCCCCCTCAGCCGCCAGGCGATTCAGCTGAGCTTTGTGCTGGCGGCGCGCTATGGCCTGTGTGGCAATGCCCAGCGCACCAACTGCATCAGCAATGGGGAGCATCTGTTTGCTGGGCCTTCCTACTGCTGTTTCTCCCAGGCCCTGCTCGAGCCGTTGGAGGATCAGGCCTGGCGCATTAACGGTCGCTCTGATGTGGGGGAGGAGATCTGTTGGCGCCTACCGCTGCCGCTGCCGGAGATCCTCTTCCGGCCGATCCGCACCCGTTTTGCCCCGATCTGGCCCCTTGAGGGGAGCATGCCCGTCTACGGGGTTGGGACCACCTTTGGCTGCGGAGGGGTACCGGTGAGCTATCACCACTTTTTCGCTCGCAACCTCACCAGCCGCCTGCACTTCTGGTGGATCAGCCTGTTGGCGTACCGCCGGGCGCGGCGGCAGCTGGGCCCGCCGGCGGCACCGCCTTGCAAGCAGCGGCTGCGGCAGCTGAAGGCGGAGCTGGTGTTTGGCCTGCGCTACCTGCGAGGCAACCCCTTCTGATCTGATGCCGCGGCTGCAGGCCTACCTGATCCATCACCATGACCCGGCTCGCCAGCCTCAGCGGCAGGCGATTGGGCTGCTGTTGCAGCAGCTGGGGATCCCGCTCACGCCCATCAGCGAACAACCGCCATTGCAGACCCTGCCTTCGGGGTGCCGGGGGCGCTGGAGGGTGTTGCGGGGTAGCCAGGCGCGGTTGGCGGCGGATTTTGCTCAACGGCGCTTGCGCCAGCCCGGGCGGCGTTTGGAGCTGTTGCTCCGCGAGGCCTGGATGCGTTGCAAAGAGCTGTTCCTGCCGTTGAGCTGCGCAGACGATCAGTTGGCCTCTGCCTGGCGGCAGCTGCAGTTGGAGCGCATCGTGAGCGCCAAACATGCTCAGGCTTGGCAATGGGCGCTCCAGGTGGGCGCCGATGTGGCCTTGGTGTTTGAAGACGACGTGGCTGTCTCGCCTGCGTCGCTGCAGCGGTTCGGGGCGTTGCTTCAGGGCCTGCCGCTGGTGCTGGAGCGCTATCCCCAGCTCTTCTGTGATCTTGCCGGCGGCTACCCCCTGGAGCAGGTGGTGCCGTTGCCCTTGGCTCTGCCGCCGATGGCCCCACTGGAGTGGCTGCTCCCAGGGGTGCACACCAACACGGCCTGTGCCTATCTCGTGAGCCGGCCCCTGCTGCAGGCCTGGCGGCGTGCGGAGCAGCGCCGGCCTAGTTTGGCAGGTTTGGCGATCGACCATCGCATTAACCGTGCCAGTGCCACCGCTGCGGAGGATGCTGTTTGCGGCCATTGGCCGGAACCACCGTTTCGACATGGCTCCTTCTGCGGCCTGGCCGACTCGTGGCAACAGTGATGCGTTGGTGTTTCGCGTATCACGATCCGGAGCCGGCCAGCGCGGCCTGGACCCTGCCGCGGGGCTTCGCAGCGGCGCTGCAGGCGGAGGGGGTGGAGCTCTGGAGTGTTCCGTTCATCGATCCCAGCCAGGTGGTGTTGCCCAGCTGTGAGGAGCTGAACAGGTGCCAGATCAGCCTGCTGCTGGTGTTCTATGCCGGCCGCAGTGAGGCCCTGGAGCGTGAACTGCTCCGGATTCGGCAGGGCACCGATCTGCTGCTGGTGAATGAACTGGGGGATGAACCTCAGACTCGCCACCTCAATGCGGTGCGGGTGCAGCTCTCAGACCTGAGCTTGTCTCCCGATGCCGCCAGCGTGGCCCATTGGCAGGCCTTGGGGGCCCACTGCGTATGGTTCACCCATTGGGCCGATACGGCGTTGTTTCATCCCGATGCCTCTGTGCTGCGCCGGCGGCGGGTCGTGACCACCGCTGGCCGGCGGCGTTACACGCGGCGTCTTCAGGTGCTCTTAGGTCCGTGGTTCATGAACCGCCGTTGCAAGGGTGCGCAGAACACGCAGCTGTACAACAGCGGTTTGATCGCCTTTCAGTACGCCCGCTGGCAGGAGGTGACCCGGCGTGTGTTTGAGGCGGCGGCCTGCGGCAGTTGTGTGGTGACCAATCGTCTGCCGGCGGCGGCGGGGCTTGAGCAGCTGTTTGTGGATGGCGAGTCGGTCGTCTTGTACTCCAATGGATGGCAGCTGCTGAGTCGCCTGGTGCACTTGTTGCGTCAACCTCAGCGAGCTGCTCGCATCGGAGCGCGGGGGCAAGAACTGGTGTTGCAGTTGCACACGCAGCACAGCCGTGCCAAGCAGTTGATCAGCTTGGTGCAGAACCTGCCGAAGAGAGATCATTGATGTTGCGGATCGCCTTCCATGCCAATCAGTTGTCGGAGCGTGGCTGTGAAGTGGCTCTCTTTGACTACTGCCAGTTCAATGAACAGCTGCTGGGGAATCGCTCTGTGGTGTTCTACCCCCATCATGCTCCGGGTAATGATGCTTCGATCATTGATCGATTTAGACAGTCCTTTGATCTGGTGGCTTATGACCACTTCTCTCAGGTCGATCAGTACATTCAGGCGATGAGGTTGGACCTGTTCTATGCCATTAAAGGCGGTGAGATCGATGGCCTGGTGAGTCGGGTCGTGCCGAGCATGATTCATGCCGTGTTTGCACAGTCACCGTTTGAAATTCACGGCTCGGCTTATGCCTTCATCTCCGAGTGGCTGGCCTTCAAGTGTTCTGCTGGGTTGGTGCCGTCAGTGCCATTCATGGTGCACCCACCTACCCAGTCTCTTGATGGCAGATTGCGTGATTGCCTTGGGATCCCTGAGCAAGTATTGGTACTGGGGAGCTACGGCGGACACGGTTCTTTTGATGTGGCCTTTGTTCGTGAGCAGGTGATTCCTGAGGTGCTGAAGCGGCGTTCGGATCTTCATTTTCTGTTCATGAACTATAAGAAATTTGTTGATCATCCTCGAGTCCACTTTTTGGAACGTTCCACCGATACGATGTTCAAGCAAGCATTCGTGGCAGCCTCAGATGCCATGATCCATGCCCGTCGTCAGGGCGAATCGTTTGGCTTAGCCTGCGCTGAGTTTTCGGTGCAACATAAGCCGATTTTCACCTATGGCGACAGCCCGGATCGCCACCATTTGTCTGTTTTGGGTTCTTCGGCATTGGTGTATCGCACGGCCGATCAACTTCAGCGCCTGATCTTGGCGTTTGAGCCCAAGGAGTTCAGGCCAGCAGTAGGTGACTCCTATCTCCGCTACACGCCAGAGCGTGTGATGGACTTGTTTGACCGTCATTTAATTCATCCTGCCCTCCAGCGTGGTTCTCTGGGGGTTCAGCTCACCAGCATGTCCCTGCCTTGGCGAACGCCCTTCTCGCCACTCATGCGGGGTTGCTTTTGGCAGTTGCAGATTGCGTGGCGCCGCCTTGGCAAGGTTGTGCGTGCGGCGGTTCTTTTTGGTGAGCGTTGATGGCCTACAAGGTTCCCATCCTGGTGATTTTTTGGAATAGGCCGGCTCTTTTGGAGGGTCTGCTCTCCAGTCTTCAGGGCCTCCAGCCCGAGCGGCTGTATCTGGCTTGTGACGGCCCCAGGGCGGACGATCCAGATAACCAGGAACTGGTGCAGCGGTGCCGGGACCTCGCTGAGCAACGGCTCACCTGGTCGGTGCAGGTGCAGCGCCGCTACGCGGACACCAACCAGGGCTGCCGCGCCGGTGTGGCGGGTGCCATTGGTTGGTTTTTCGAGCAGGAGGAGGAAGGGATCGTGCTGGAGGACGACGTGCACCCCGATCCCAGCTTCTTCCCCTTTATGCAGGAGCTGCTGGAGCGCTACCGCCACGACACCCGGGTGGGATCGATCTCCTCCCACTATTTCCACCGCCAGGCCTCCGATAGCGCCAGCAGCTACCGCTTCTCGATCTATAACCACTGCTGGGGTTGGGGCAGTTGGCGGCGGGCCTGGGCGCACTACGACTACAGCCTCAGCAGCTGGCCGGCCTTCCGAGACCAGGGCTTCTTGGCGGGTTTGGGGGACGTTCGCTTTCGGCGCTACTGGACGCGGATCCTCAATGCCACGGCCTGCGGTGAGATCGACACCTGGGATTTCGCTTGGACCTACAGCCATTGGAAGGCGGGGATGCTCTCCTGTGTGCCCGACCGCTGCCTGGTCGAGAACGCCGGTTTTGGTCCTGATGCCACCCACACCAACGCGGAGCTCTGCCCTCTGCCGGCTCCGCTGCCGATGACCTTCCCCCTTCGGCACCCCCAGTTCGTGCGGCCCAGCCCCGTTCACGACCGCTTCACCCAGCGGTTCCAGTACCGCCAGCCCTCACCGTTGGAGCGTCTGCAGCGCAAATGGCGCCGCTGGCGCCTGGTCCCATGAGTGCTACTCCCAGCAGCCTGCACCTGTCGGGTGCGCCCCTGGGTAGCGGCTCTGACATCGCCGCTCGGCGGTTACGCCAAGCCTTGCGATTCGTCGGTGCCCGGGCCGATTGGGTGAGCCCATGCCAACGCAGCCAAGGGGATGAGCCCGATCAAGCGGCTGCGCCGTTGTTTTGGACGCGCTCCCCAGGCCTATCACGCCTCCTGGGCCGCGCGGTGGACCGCCTCGATCGGCGGCGCATTGGCATTCATTTGTCTGTCACACCAGGCCTCCGCAGCGGGCCGCTGCGGAGCTGGCCGGTGGATGTGCTGCATCTGCATTGGCTGGGCACGGGGTTTCTGTCGTTGTTCAGCCTCAAGCGCCTCAACAAGCCGCTGGTGTGGACCCTCCATGATCTGTGGCCCGTCCAGGGGCTCCTGCCCTATCCGCCTCTCCACGCCACCCCGCCAACCGGCTGGGGTTTGGATCTTGACCCTCTGGCGAATGCGTTGAAGCGCCATTGCGTACCGCAGAGAGTGCAGTTCATTGCCCCCAGTGCCTGGGCGGCCCGGGTCGCGGAACAGTCTGCTGTGTATTCAGTACTGCCCCAGCCGCGGCCGATCGCCGTGATCCCCAACGCCGTGGACCCGTTGTTCTTTGCCGCGCCCGCCCCAGGTGAGGCCAGGCGTGATGTAGGGCGGCCGTTGCTGCTGTTTGGTGGCTCAAACGCCTTCTCTGATCCCCGCAAGGGCTTGGGCTTGTTGCAGCCGTTGCTGCCTTGGCTCGCGCAGGCTTATCCCCAGTGCCGGTGGGCCAGCTTTGGCGAGCTGCCTCCTGCCGGGCTGCAGTTCCCCCAGCCGTGGCAGCATCACGGCCGGATCTGCGAGCCCCATGCGCTGGCGGCCCTGTATCGCTCGGCGGACCTGTTGGTGCTGCCCTCCCAACAGGAAACCTTTGGTCAGGTGGCGGCGGAGGCCCAGGCCTGCGGTCTGCCCCTGGTTGCCCTGGCGGACAGTGGTGTGGGGTCGGTGGTGGAGCACCAACAGGGCGGCTTTCTCATGCGGGCATCTACGGCTGAGGCGTTGAGGGAAGGGCTGGCCTTTTTCCTGGATCAGCCCCAGCGGTTGAGCGCTTCCCGCCCCATGGCCGCCGCTTCAGCGCTTCGGCGTTTTGAGCCCCAGCTGGTGGCAGCCCAGCACCTGCACCTCTATCGCCAGGTGCTGGCTGGAGCTGGGTTGTAATGGAGGAGATCGGTATGGCCCCGATGAGCTTCAACCCCAGCAGCGTGAATTGCAGCGGGCGTGTGGCGTTGATCACCGGCATCACCGGCCAGGACGGCAGCTATCTGGCCGAACTGCTGCTGGAGAAGGGCTGCGTGGTGCATGGCATCAAGCGCCGGGCTAGCAGCTTCAACACCAGCCGCATCGATCACCTCTATCAGGATCCCCATGAGGCG
>Ga0194130_10006375_pt1 | contig 13685 bp, 18 predicted proteins | sample TA2KigsurfametaG_FD_160084 | JGI IMG/M metagenome (GOLD analysis project Ga0194130, IMG submission 160084) | Freshwater microbial communities from Lake Tanganyika, Tanzania - TA2015050 Kigoma 12 surface | ecosystem: Environmental > Aquatic > Freshwater > Lake | place: Tanzania: Lake Tanganyika... | reverse complement strand
GGTCGATCGCGTGTTTGGGCGTTCCCGCGGGCGCCACCGCGCCGTACCAGGAACCGGTCTCGTAACCCTTGAGCCCGGCCTCGGCAACGGTCGGAATGTCGGGAATCGCGGCTGAACGCTTCGACCCGGTCATCGCGACCGCGCGCAGACGTCCCGCCTTGACCTGCGGCAGCATCGCCACCGCGCTCGAAAACATCACCTGCACTTCACCCGACATCAGGTCGGTCAGCGCCGGCGCCAGGCCCTTGTACGGCACATGCGTCATGCGGGTGCCGGCCAGCATGTCGAAGAGCTCCACCCCCATGTGCGAGGAGCCGCCGGTGCCGTTGGAGGCGTAGTTGATGACGCCGGGTTTGGCCTTGGCCAGCGCAATCAGGTCCTTCACGCTTTTTACGGGCAGCGAGGGATGCACCACCACCAGCAGCGGGGCCGAGGCAATCAGGCTGATCGGCTCGAAATCCTTGACCGCGTCGTAAGGCAGCTTGCGCCGCAGGTTGGGATTGAGGCCGTGGCTACCGACGCCGGCGAGGAACATGGTGTAGCCGTCGGCCGGCGCGCTGGCCGCGACCTGCGCGCCAAGCGCCCCGGCTGCACCAGGACGGTTGTCGATCAGCACCTGCTGGCCGAGCGCTGTGGCGAGCTGCTGCCCGATCAGGCGCGCGATGGTGTCGTTGCCACCGCCCGGCGGGAACGGCACGATCCAGCGGACGGCCTTGCTGGGGTACTTCGCGGGGTCTTCGGCCGCCTGGGCAAGCGGATGGATGCAGGCGATCAGCGCCGCTGCCAGCAGCGTGCGTTTTGAATAAAAGTTCATCAGCTTCTCCTCGGAAATGTCAGCGCTTTCCGCCGGGCCATGATGCATTGCCGGCGACGGCTGGCTGCTGCCGATTGTAATGCAGGGGCTGCTGCAGCAACCGCCGGCTATTCCAGGGCGCGCAAAGCGCCGCTGGTGATGCGCAGGCGCTGCGACATCTCGCGGCTGAGGTTGCGGTAGAACTTGACGCCGAGCTGCGGTTGCTCGCGCAGCACGGTATCCAGCGCCTGTGCGGTCAGTGAGTAGAGCACGACACGCTCGCCCTTGGCGAACGCATCGGCTGAACGCGGCTCGCCGTCCATCAGTCCGGCCTCACCGAAAAAAACGCCGGGCACGAAGGTCGCCAGGCGCCGCGCGCGGCCGTCGCGGTCGAGGCTGAGCTTGATGCTCACCGCACCGCGCGCGAGCAAGTAGAGCCGGTCGCCCGGATCGCCTTCACGGAACAGCATGTCGCCATGGGCCAGTTCGTGGCGCTCCAGCAGACGCTCGAAGACCGAGATTTCCGCATCATCCATTCTGGCAAACAGTGCCATCCCGCGCACCGGAACTTCCGGCTGATCCTCATAGCGTTCGCGGCCCAGCAGACTTTCCTCGCACCATTCGAGGGCCCGGTCGAGGTCTGCAAACCAGTATTGCACTGGGATCGAGGCGGGGATGCCGAAGGCGTGCAGCGCGCGCCCATGACCTTCATCCTCGCGCAGATGGCTCAGCACCACCTGCAGGTTGCGGTCGGCGGCAGTCTGGCAGATCGTTTGCAGCGCCTTGGCGCCACTGGCATCGATCTCGGTGACCCTGCGAAAGTCGAGGATCAGGTAGCGGCTGTGTCCTGGTAGGGCCTCGACGTCAACCTGCAGCCGGTCAGCGGTGCCGAAGAAAATCGCGCCTTCCATCTCGAACACGCGGATCTGCCGGGCCAGGGGCTGGAGCATCGCCCGCTCCTCCGGGCTGCGCAGCTTGAGCGAGGTACGGATGCTGCCATCAAGAGCGCGCCGCACCGGCGAGCCGCTGAGCTTGACCAGCAGCAGGAACACCGCGCCGGCCATGCCGACCGCAAAGGCGGCCATCAGGTTGAAGGCCAGCATGGCCAGGGCGACGCTCACCACGACCGCCAGATTGAACAGGATGTCCCTGCGTTCTCTGCCACTGGCACTGAATCGGCGCAGCAGATCGCGGCTCCAGCGGTCGAACAGGGTGAGCGCCGTGTAGATGATCACCCCGGCCAATGCGGCGACCGGTATGCGCGCGATCAGTGGCGCCAGTGCAAACAGGGCCAGCGCCATGAACAGCGCATGAAACAGCGCGCAGCGCGGTGTGCGGCCGCCGCTGAGGTAACCGGCCACCCGCGTGTGCGTGCTCGCGGCCGGCGGGATTGCGCCAAAGGCCGCGGCCACTGCGGCGGCCGCACCCTGGGCCTTGAGCAGGCGGTCGCTGTCGTGGCGGCTGCGCGTCACCGGGTCCGTCACCACCGCGGCGAGCAGGCCGTCCAGCGCGGCCACGCCGGCCAGCAGCAACGCGCCCGGCAGCAGAAAAACCAGCCAGGACAGGAAATCGTCGCGCGCCGTGAAATTGAACATGGACACCAGTTCGCGCGGCGCGAAATCGGCCAGCGGCAGCGCACCCACCAGAGGGCCGACCGAGCCCGGCGCCAGCCAGGCCAGCAGGTAATGCAGCGGCACACCCACCAGCAGCCCACACAGCAGCACCGGAAGGCGCCGTGTCAGCCTAGGCGCCAGCAGGGTCGCAGCCACCACCACCGCGGCCACCAGCAGGCTGCCGGGCCGGATCAGTGACGGATCAACCAAAACCGCAGACAGGCTGCGATTCGAGTCGACCCCCAGCGCCGGCACGATCTGGGAATAGATGAGCAGCAGCGCGATGCCGTTCATGAAGCCGGCGAGCACCGGATAGGGCACAAACTTGATCGCCCGTCCCAGCCGCAGGAGGCCGAAAACCGTCTGCAGCATCCCCGCCATGAACACCGCGATGAAGGCCAGGGTCAGGACCCGCGGTACATCCGGGCCATGCGGACCCTGCAGCGCGGGGTGGGCGGCCAGTGCGGCGAGAATGCCCGCGAACACCACCGTCACCGCAGTGCGGGGCCCATCACCTGGCAGGTACCGGAAGGCATCACGCCCGAAACCACGCAGCCCACGATGCAGCTGAGGATGCCGGCAATCACGCCGACCGGCGCCCAGTCCGGACCCAGCGCATCAAACGCGAGCAACCCCAGGCCCATCGCATGCGGTATCGCGATCAGTGTGGCCATCAGGCCGCCCAGCGCGTCGCCCGGCAGGTGATGCAGCCACTGCACCCGCCAGCCACCTCCCGCAGCCGCGGCGGTCTCCGGTTTGTTCATGGATCCGTCAACCCCGATGATCGTGAGCCGGGCATTGCGGAAAATCCGCTGCAGCCGCTCCCCTGTTGGCATCGCAGTATATAGACTGAAGCGTCCGTTTTCGATCACCCGCAGCGGGGATGCGGAAAGAATCCGGCGCTGCCGGTTACACTGGCGCCTTTGCGAGACCGCGCCTGGAACGCCCATGATCATCAGCCGTATCACCGCCGCCGCGGAACACCTGAAACCGGCACGCGCCGCGGACGCCTATGCCGGTCAGGAAAGCTTGACCTTCGTACGCTGCAGCGTGACCACCGACGACGGCCTCACCGGCCATGGCGTCACCGGTCGCTTCCTCTCAGCCGAGGTGGTGCACCTGCTCGAACACGGTTTCAACGCCACCGCCACCGGGCTCGATGCACTGGACATCGAGGCGGTGACCGCTACGCTGGCGAAGAAATTCAACCCGCGGCAATCCACCGGTGTCTTTGTCTCAGCAATGTCCGCACTCGACCTCGCGCTGTGGGACCTCAAAGGCAGGCGGCTGGGCCTGCCGGTGGCGAAACTGATCGGCGGCGCGCGCGGCGAAGTCGCCGCCTACGCCACTGTCGGCCTCCCGGCCTTCAGCGAAACCGAGCTGGTGGAGGCCTGCACTGCGGCGCTGGCCCAAGGCTACTGCGGCGTGAAAATCCTCGTCGGTGCCGGCCGCAGCCTCGACGAGGATGTCAGGCGCGTACGCGCCGTGCGCAAGTCCATCGGCGATGCCGCGCTGATGCTCGACGCCAACTGCGCCTTCAGCGTCGCCGAGGCCAAACGCCTGGCGACCCGGGTCGCGGACTGCGACATCGCTTTTTTCGAGGAACCGCTGCGCGGCAACGATCTCGCAGGGCTGGCCGAACTGCGCCGCTCGGTGGCAATGCCTCTGGCTTCGGGGCAGATGATCCAGTCGATGACCTGGTTCCGCGATGCGCTGGCGACCGGTGCGCTCGACATCCTGCAGCCGAATGCCGCATTCTGCGGCGGCCTCTCGGCCATGCTGCGCGTGCTGGCGATGGCCGAGGCACACGGCGTGCCGGTCACCGGCGCCGGCGGTTTCGAGGCGGCCAGCCTGCCGGCGATGGCGGGGCACAACCACGGCGGCATGCTTGAGGTGCACGGGGCCCATGCCGCGCTGCGTGCGCGCTTTGCAACACACCCGGAATTCCGCGCCGGCCGGCTGCAGGTGCCCGCCGCGCCGGGCCTCGGCTTCTCGCTGAAGGACTGAGGAAGCGGCCCCGCACCCCTTCACCCTATAATGCAACGATGCCGGCGCAAGACCGGCCCGGAGAATGTGCTTGACCGCTACCGTTGCCGATCTTCCCGCGCGCCTGCCCGTGGTGATCCTGTTTGCCGAGACCCGCGGCTTCACCCGCACCTCGGCACTGCTCGAACCCGCGGTGGTGCTGCGCCAGGCCGAGGTGTTTTTCGAACTCACCGCAGCCATCGTCGAGCGCAACAGCGGCACGGTGCACAGCCGGCTCAATGACACGCTGATGGCCTGCTTCCGCGGAGACCGGCGTGCGCACCGGGCGGTGCAGAGCGCGCAGGAACTGCAGCGCGATTTCGGCATTATTGAGGAGGCCTGGACGCGCGAATTCGGCATCCGTGCCGCGGTGGCGATCGGCCTTCATGCCGGCGACGCAGTGATCGGCCGCGGCCCCCACGCAGGGATTGTCGGCGACAGCGTCAGCATCGCCGAACGCCTGCTGCACCGGGCACGCGCCGGGGAGTTTGTGCTGTCGGCGCCGCTCTACCCGGCGCTCGGCGCCGATGCCGCAGCGCTCAAAGCCGAACCACTGCCGTCGCTGGAAATCACCCGCCGCGAGCCGATCCCGCTGCATGGCGTGCTGCTCGACACACGACTGGACTTCACCTGAACACCGCGTTTTGCACCTGCCTTCAGCCCACTGGATTCAACGGATTGTTTTCATATGACCGATCAAGCCGATAACCGCCGCTTCCCCCTGATACCCCTGGACCGACTGACGCCCGAACAGCAGGCACTGTCGGAGGCCATCAAATCAGGGCCACGCTCGAAACTCGCCAGCTCGGGCGCCTCGAAACCGGGGCCCCTGGGTGGCCCCTTCAACGTCTGGCTGCGCAGTCCCGGCATCGGCAACCTGGTGCAGCAGCTGGGCGAGGAGATCCGTTTCCGCAGCTCGCTCTCGGGCAAGCTCAATGAACTGGCGATCCTGGTCACCGCGCGCAACTGGACTTCGCAGTACGAATGGGTGGCGCACCACAAGCTCGCGCTTGAAGGCGGGCTCGATCCGAAGATCGCCGAGGCCATCGCGGAGGGCCGCCGCCCCGAGGGCATGGATGCCGACGAGACGCTGGTCTATGAGTTCTCGACCGAACTGCAGGCCTCCAAGGGGGTCAGCGATGCGATGTTTGCCCGGGCGGTGGCACGGTTCGGCGAGCGCGGCGTGGTCGACCTGATTTCAGTCAATGGCTTCTACGTGCTGGTGTCGATGTGCCTGAACGTGGACCGCACGCCGCTGCCGCCGGGCACCCCGCTGCCGCTGCCGCCGCTGGGCTGATGATTTGGCGCTGATTTACGAGGCGCGGCACTTCGTGCTGCGCACGCTCGACCAGCCGCATGTCTCGCGCGGCGACGGCGGCCATATCGTCATCGATCCCAAAATCGCGGTCGAGGACCGCACCCGGCTCACGCGCGAGCAGGCGATCGAGCTGGTGAAGCTGACCATGATCGGCGGCGAGGCGCTGAAGACCGTACTCACCCGCCGCGGCATCGCCATCGGCCGCATCAACTACCAGGACAACGGCAACTGGCGCGCCGAACTGCATGTACACATCTACGGGCGCGCGCTGGACGCCAAACGCCAGCCCTACGGCCGCGCCCTCGATTTCTGCGGCACGCGTGAGGATTTCCGGCGCGAGATGGGCCAGCTCGAAGGGCTGGATGCGGAGGACATCAGCGCGTTGCGCGAAGAGATCGCGCGCCTGCTGGCCAGCGACAAGTACCGCGGCTTCTGAACCGCTGGCTGGCGCCCGCGCCCGCGTTCAGCCGGGCGTTGCACCCGAGGACTTCACCACCTCGCCCCACTTGCGGATTTCGAGCGGCATGATCTTCGCCAGCTCGCCGGGGGTGCCGGCGGTGACCTCGACGCCCTGGTCAGCGAGGCGCTTGGCGATTTCCGGCGTGCGCAGCGCCTTGGCAAAGCCTTCGTGGATGCGCAGCGTGGTTTCGCGCGGGATGCCGGCCGGCCCGAGCAGTGCATACCAGCCGCTGGTGTTGAAGCCTTTCACCGTCTCGCCGATCGCCTGCACGCCGGGCAGCGCAGCAGAGCGCTGTGCGCTGCACACGCCGATTGCGCGCAGACGGCCTGCCTCGATGAAGGGTTTAGCCGCGAGCAGTGTATTCACCTGGAACTGGATATGGCCGGCGACGAGGTCGGTGAGGGCCTGGCCGGCACCCTTGTAGGGAATGTTCAGGGCGTCGATACCCGCCATGGTCTTCAGCATCTCGACCGCGAGGTAGGCCGAGTTGCCGGCGGCGGTGCCGGCGGTGAGCTGGCCCGGGCGGGCCTTCGCCAGCGCGATGAACTCCTTGACGTTCTTCACCGGCAGCGAAGGATGCACGACGAGCACCGTGGTGGTCAGTCCGAGCTGGCTGATCATGGTGAAGTCCTTCACCGGATCAAAGGGCACCTTCTTGTACAGCGTCGGATTGATCGCGTGCGGCGTGGTGGCGATGACCAGGGTATGGCCATCAGGTGCGGAACGGGCGACGTATTCGGTGCCGATCATGGTCGCGCCGCCGGCGCGGTTTTCGATGACGATCTGCTGGCCGAACTGCCTGTTCAGCTCTGGCGCCAGCAGGCGCGCCAGAATGTCGGTGCCACCGCCGGGTGCGGCTGGCACCACGATGCGCACCGGCTTCGAGGGAAAGGGTTGTGCCAGGGCGGGGCCCGGCATCGCCAGCAGCAGACTGGCCAGGCCGGCGCCAAGCAGGCGCAGTGTCATCGATTGCGTATTCATGGCGAACATGATCCCCCTGAAATGTTGCAGCATGGTGTCGATGCTTACTCGGCCTGGATGCCGGCCTCGCGTATCACCTTCGCCCACTTGCTCATCTGGCTGTTGAAAAACACCGTGAACTCGGCCTGGCTGTCCCCGACGGCATCTGCCCCCTGCAGGCGCAGCTGCTCACGGGTCTCGGGTGTGTTGACTATGCGCGCCATCTCGGCGTTTAGCTTGGCCATGACCGGCCGTGGCACGCCGGCGGGTGCTGCCACGCCGTAGAAGGACACCGCCTCGAAGCCGGGCAGCGTCTCGGCAATCGCGGGCACATCAGGCAGCGTGGCGGTGCGCTTGGGCGAACTCACGCCAAGGGCGCGCAACTTGCCGGCCTTCACATGCGGCAGCGTCGGCAGGATGGTGCCGAACATCCAGTTGACGCGCCCGGCAAGCAGGTCGATCGTCGCCGGGCTGGCACCCTTGTACGGCACATGGGTCATCTTCACGCCGCCCATCAGCGCCAGCAGTTCGGCCGCAAGGTGCGTGGTCGAGCCGCTGCCGCCGGAGGCAAAGATGACCCCGCCCGGCTTGGCCTTGGCCAACGCGAGCAGCTGCGCGATGTTGTTTGCCGCAAGCGCGGGATGGGTCACCAGCAGGTTGGGCGAAAACGCAAGATTGATGAGGGGCACCAGATCCTTCGCCGTGTTGAACGGTAGCTTTTTCTGCAGCACCGGGTTCACTGCGGTGCTCAGCGACACCATCAGCAGGGTGTGCCCGTCGGCGGGCGCGCGCACCGCGAGTTCGGTACCGATCACGGTACCGCCGCCGGGACGGTTGTCCACCACCACGCTCTGGCCCCAGGACTCGGTGAGCTTCAGCCCGACCATCCGCGCCAGCAGGTCGTTGGGCCCCTGCGGTGCGAAAGGCACGATCATGCGAATCGGCCGGCTCGGGAATCCGGGGGCAGGGTCTGCGGCTTTCGCGGCCGCGGCCTGGGCTGCGCTGGCAGCGAACAGCGCGGCCGCCAGCCGCAGGATCCAGGAGAGTGTCCTGTTGATCGTGTTCATGTCTGCACTTTCCTGTCGTACACGGTTTTGGGCAGGATGCGGTAGTTGGCGCTGGCCCGGCAGGCCAGCACGCCATCCTCGCCATAGACCTCGGCCTCGGTGAACATCACGCTGCGCCCGCGCTTGACCACGCCGCCCTTGCAAATGATCTCGCCCTTGGCCGGGGCGAGGTAGTTCAGCGTCATGGTCATCGTTGCCACGCCCAGCTCGCGCTCCACCAGCGAGCGCACGGCCTGCGACATCGCGGCATCGATGATCGCTGCGACGGTGCCGCCGTGCACCTCGCCGCGGCTGTTGCCGAGGTGGGGCTGGAAAGCCAGACGCACCTGCGAACGGCCGTCCTCAAGGTGATCGAGTGTAAAGCCGAGGTGGATGTACAGCGGCACGGTGGAACGCCACTGCGGCTGCGGTAGGGCGCGGTCGGTCATCGCGGAAAGCCGGTCATGGGGTGAACGTGGCGGCGATGTTACACCGGCGCGCCCCTTGAGTCGGTGCCCCGGCAGGCTCATCATGTCGTGGCCTATCCAAAGGAGAGCCCGCATGAAAGTCAAACGCATCGAACATGTCGGCATCGTCGTGCGCGACGTCGAGGCCAGCCGCAAGCTGTGGGAGGGCTGTTTCGGCATCCCGCTCGCCGGAACCGAGGACAACGCCACGCGCCGCCTGGCGCTGTACCCCGTCGGGGATTCCATGGTCGAGCTGATCGCCGGCCTGACACCCGACAGCAAGCAGGCGAAATTGATCGCCGCAGGCAAGGGTGGCCTCAATCATGTCTGCCTCGAAGTCGAGAACATCGACGAAGCGCTGGCCGAACTCAAGGCCAAGGGCATCCCGCTGCTCGATGAAGTGCCGCGCATCGGCCATGCCGGCTGCCGGATCGCCTTCCTCGATCCCGCAGCCACCGAAAACTGCCTGATCGAACTGGCAGAGCTGCCCGCGGGCAGTGCGGGACACTAGCCGGCGAGTCCCCGCCGCAACAGTTCAGCCACCGCGTCATTGAGCGGCTGGCCGCTGCGTTGGGCATGGTCGCGCACCTGCGCGACCAGTTCCTGGTTGAGCTTCACGGCAAACGGCACCAGTCCGGCGGCCTGGTCGAGCCGGCGCTGCTCGCGGCGGTCCAGCGCCGCACTGCCGTCCAGTGCACCCGGGCGGCCGGCCTTGCGTGTGGCATCGAGCAGGCGCTCGGCCTTGCGCTTGTGCAGTTCCGTGAATTTCATCGCCATCTTCTGGGCTCCTGCAGGAAACAGACGTAAAAAAAGCCGCGCAGGCGCGCGGCTCCGTGTATCGCTTGGGGTTTACTGAGGCTGCTGGCCACCGCCGCCACCACCACCGCCGCGGCGCTTGCCGGGGCGCTTGTGGAATTTCTTCCCACCCGGATTCTTGTTCTGCGGACGGTTGTTATTGTTGTTGCCCATGCCGCCCATTTTCGGGGTGTTGCCGCCGGGCATGACACCAATGCCGCGGCGCTGCTGGTTGGGGTCGGGACCGCCGGTGCGATTGCCGGAGGCGAGCGTGATTTCCAGTTCGTTCAACTCGTCCCACTCGGCATCGGTACGGTTGCGGTCTGGAATGGCCAGCAGCTCCTGCATGCGCTGGCGGGGCGAAATCGGTGGCGAAGGCGGTTGGGAGTCGTTCATGTGAGGCATTATCGCACCGAACCAGCCAACCTTCAATGAAAACAAGGGCTTAGCTGCAAGCCCCGGCCACCGGGTTGCGCCAAGCCCTTGATTTTTCAGGATCTGGCCGATGCCTCAGCGCAGCGACTGGGCCACCAGCGCATGCAGCAATTGGCGGTGGTAGTAGCGAATGGGCCCCGGGGCGTGGGCCATGAATACCACCACCAGTCCTTCGGCGGGGTCCACCCAGAAATAAGTGCCGGTGGAACCGGCCCAGTGGAATTCGCCGGCACTGGAAGGCATGCCGCCGCGCCCCGCGCTGCGCCGCACCGCGACCGCGAGGCCGAAGCCGTAGCCACGGATGTTGGGGTAATCGTTCAGGGCGGAGTGATCGACCTCGGGGCCGAGGTGATCGCTGGTCATGAACTCGACCATCTTGCGCGACAGCAGCCGCACACCGTCGAGTTCGCCGCCATTGGCCAGCATCTGTGCAAAGCGCAGATAGTCGCCGGCCGTGGACACCGCGCAGCCGCCACCGCAGTCGAAGCGGTGCGGCACAGTGCCGTCACGCAGCTTCTGCACCTCGCCACTGACAGGGTCGCGCGGCAATGCCATGGCGTAGCGCGACACGTCTTGCGCCGGGACCGTGAACGCGGTGTCGCGCATTCCCAGGGGCCGAAACAGCCGCTCCTCGAGAAACTGCGACAGCCGCTGCCCGGTCACCGCCTCGATGACCAGCCCGAGCACGTCCAGCCCAAAGCTGTATTCCCATTTCGATCCAGGCTGGTAGTGCAGCGGCAGGCGCGCCAGTTCGTCGAGAAACTCGCTGCCGTTCCAGCGCGTCGAGGCAACGTCGGAAGAAAAGGGGTAACGCCCGTAGATTGCTTTCTCGCCGCGGCCATAGCTCAAACCCGCGGTGTGGCGCATCAGATCCTCGATCGTCATCTCCCGCCGCAAGGCTTCGGTGGGATCACCGGCAGCGCCATCGCATTGCGGCGGGTTGACCCGCATCGCGGCCAGCTGCGGCAGGTAACGTCGCACCGGCTCATTGACGGCAAGACGCCCCTCCTCGCACAGCATCAGCGCCGCAACAGCCACCATCGGCTTGGTCATCGAGGCAATGCTGAACAGGGCATCCACCGGCATCGGCTTCGCGCTCCCGGGGTCGAGATGGCCGTGCGTCTCGCACAGTGCCAGACGTCCGCGGCGGGCGATCATCAGCACCGCGCCCGGCAGCGCGCCACGCGCAACCTCGCCTTCGATCGCGGCGCCGATGCGCGGCAGCCTCGCGGCGACAAAACCGAGGGTATCGGGGGCCGCGGGCGGCAGCGGGGGCGTCCATCCTTGCTTGTTCATGGCGGTCAGGCTCTAGTAATGCGGGGGGATTTCATGCGCAGGCATCGCCGGATCGGCGGGCATGCTGCGCTGGATCTGCAGGCGCAGTTCGCGCAGGTGGCGCTCAAGGTCGGCGATCTGCTGTTGCTGGCGCGCTACTGTGCGATTCAGCTCGTCGAGCAGGTCTTCGCTGAAGGCGAGCTTGATTTCCAGCTCGGTGATGCGGTCGCTCATGCCGCGCCCCCGGGCGCCCCGGGCGCAGCCAGAACGCGCACGCACACGCCGCCGCACTCGACGCGCTGGCCGGCACGGATTTTTGCGGTCTTGCGCGTTTCAACAACCCCATCCACGCAGACCGCGCCGCTGGCGGCAAGCTGCTTGCCCTGGCCCCCGCTGCCGGCGATGCCGGTAAGCTTCAGGAGGTCACAAAGGCGCACATGGTCATCGCGCAGGACAAAGTCTTTGGGTTCGGCAGGATTCACGGCAGCACTGATGGCAGGCAAAATGTCGCGGGAAGCCGACATGATACTGGAAGCCAAAGCGGAACCCTGAGGCGGTTTCAGGTTCCAAACGAAGATGACACCGAAACGGAACCGGCATACGACCACCACCCCTGTGCTGATGCGGCTGGTGCTGTGCGCATTGCCGCTGCTTGCAGGCGCCTGCAGCGTGGCGCCGCAGCGCGGCATTGAACCGCCACCGCCGCCGGCTGCAGCCGAACCTCCCGCCACCACAACCGCCACCACGCCGCCAGCGGCTGAAAGCGCGTCAATGCCGGCGCCACTGACTGAAATAGCGGCCGCCAAGCCGACTACCCAGCCAAAGACGGCAGACAGGCCGGACGCGAAAGCCGAGGCTCGCATTGAAACCCGGGCCGAGGCCAAACCCGCACCGAAACCGCCTGCAGTGCAGGCCGCCGCCAAACCCGCGGCCACGCTCGACCTCGACACGCTGGAGCAGCGGCTGCGCAACACGGCCGCAATCGGCGGCTTCACTAAGCTCGCCCTGAAAAACCAGGTGGACGATCTGCTGGATCGTTTCCGCGACCACTACGCCGGGCGCGGCAACGCGACGCTGCCCCAGTTGCGGCAAACGTACGAGCAGCTGATCCAGCGCGTGCACGGCCTGCTGCGCGACGGTGACCCGCCGCTGGCTACGGCGATCCTGCAGTCGCGCGAAGCCATCTGGGCCGTGCTCACCGATCCCGTGAAATTCGCGAGGCTTTGATTGGAACTCCGAGCCCCCACCCGCAGGCAGCGCATCACCCGCAGCGGCTGGCTGCTGCTCGCAGCACTGATTCCGGCAGCGCCGGCGCTGAGCCAAAGTCCCGCACCGGAGCAGGACCTCGAAACCACGCTGTCATTGCTGGGCCAGCCCTGCGGCAAGGTCACCGCGGTCACCACCCAGGGCAATGACCGCCTGGTCACCTGCAGCAATGGCGCGCGTTACCGCGTCTTCATCAACGCACAGGGCCGCGTCGTCGCCGAGAAACGCTGAGACTGTCAGGGCTTGACCGCCACGGTCAGGGCCGCATGGTGTTCAAAGCGGATCTGCTGCGCCTCGATGCGCAGGTCGATGCCGGCACTCTGCCCGGCACGCGCCAGCGCAGCCATCACCACCCGCAAGGGCCCGACACGCTCCGGCGCATTGGTGATCTTCATCCATTCGCCGAATTCGCGGTGGTTGGTCCAGGGCAGGAAAGTCTCGACCCGCAGTCCGGCGGCGGCCAGCGCGGCATGCAGCTCGCTTTTCGGCAGCATGCGCACGTGCGATGGATCCCGGATGATTTCCAGCGCGTCATGCAGCGCGGCCTCGGCGGGATCCTCGGCTGCGGCGACGTCCACGGTAATGACACGTCCGCCGCTGCGGACGACCCGGGCCATCTCGCGCAGCGCCGCCGGCGGATCGCTGAAGTGATGCACGGCCGAACGCGACACCACGGCATCGAAATGGCCGTCCTCGAAGGGCAGTGCCTCGGCCCGCCCCGGCAGCGCGCTCACATTGGCGAGGCCGGCTTTTGCGCAGCGCTGCCGCATTTTTTCCAGCATCTCCGGCGTGAGATCGCACCCGACCACCTCGGCCGCGCCGGGCGCGAGCTTCTCGACCACGATGCCGGGGCCGCACGCGATATCGAGGATGCGCGGCGAGGGCATGAAATGCACGGCCTCGCGGATGCGCTCGAGCACCGCGGCATCATTGAACAGCGCGGCACCGGCCATCGCGTCAGCCTGGCGCGTGAATTCGCGGCGGACCACTTCATCGTGATCAGACATGGAACATTTCCTTTTGCTTGCCTGCCATCCTGTCGTGGGCTGCGGCAGGCCCGGCGCGCATTATCGCCGCTGCCGCCTCCGGCGGCAGCAACCCGCGAGGCATCACACCAAGTGGACTGTGCCGCCTGCGGCCGCAGGATCGCCAGAGAAAACGCTATCATTGTGCGGACTATTATTCATGCCCGAAGGCAAAACCATGACCTCCACACCCGCCAGCCTCTCCTC
>Ga0194130_10006373_pt1 | contig 13691 bp, 12 predicted proteins | sample TA2KigsurfametaG_FD_160084 | JGI IMG/M metagenome (GOLD analysis project Ga0194130, IMG submission 160084) | Freshwater microbial communities from Lake Tanganyika, Tanzania - TA2015050 Kigoma 12 surface | ecosystem: Environmental > Aquatic > Freshwater > Lake | place: Tanzania: Lake Tanganyika... | reverse complement strand
GAGTTGAGTTGTAGGTCGTTGCTCAACAGACTTTCCGCGAGCACGATCCCCATCTGCGTATCGTCGGTGAACTCGCCCGGCGCCCAATTGAACCCACCACCACCGATTAACTCACCAGTTCCTCCGAGAACTGACTGTGGGAAGCGTTGCTTGTATCGCCCAGCAGGCTGAAACTCGAAAGGGGCTCCTAGAGCGTCGCCGATCGCGGCGCCCACCAACAAACCAGTCTGACGAGACGGCTGCGCCACGATTTTCCGAGACTATTCGGCAAGAAGCTCGGACATGAGTCTTCCGGCTTCGCGCGAGATGTGGCGACTCAGCAGGCCAATCAGCGTGCGCTGAAATGCTGGTCCATGGTTCTCATTTCCCATCAGGTGAGCAAGCTCGTGCAAGAGCGTGAGTTGCGAAGGTCGCGCATGACGAACAACGATGACGTGGGAGTCTGCCAACGCGACACCAAAGAGTCGCCGCGCAAGCGGCTGTCTCGTCACGAGCGGCGGGTCAACGTCTTCACCATGCGCAACACGATCGATCCAGTGTTGAGCCTCCTCTAGCGAGAGCCGCTGAGTGGGCAGGCGAGACTCCAGCACGCCCTCGGCTTGCGCAACTCGGCGGGCATCAATCGTCGTCACACACCATCAATCCACGTTTCGATCGTGGCCAGGTGCAGACGAATGATTTCGTCGATCGTGAAACCTGTGGTGTAACCGCCTGCGAGGGTGAAGATTGCTGGCTTGGTCGCCACCCAACCTGACACCATCTGATCACGCCGCAACATCGTGCCGAACGGGTCATCAAAGTGGGCATTATTCACGGGATCGACTCCAGCGTTGTAGATGATCACCGTCTCGTCGTCGCTGAACATCTCCGCGTGCCCAAGAGCTTTCTCGATTTCTACTAGATATTGCGCGTCCGGGGAATCCGCGCACGCGACGAATCTGCGGTAGTGCGGAATGGTCTCCTTGTAGTCATCGAACTTGGAGACGCTGACGTCCACCTGGACAACCTTGGGTGCTTGATTGCCGTTGATCTTTCCCAAGTGAAGCATCGTGCCACCGCCGAAGTGCGCGTCAAAGTCAAGAATCACCACTCGCCGATGGTGCGAGGCCACGTAGGCGGCACCGATAGCGAGGCCATTCAGTGTGCAGTATCCGAACCCAGAGTCGGGTCGTGCGTGGTGAAGCCCCGACGAGAGCGTTCCGGCGCGACGCTTGCCGCTCATTGCAGCAGCGACTGCAGCGAGGACCCCATGTGAGTGGGCGATTGCGAATTTGTAGGTGCTCGGCCCCCACGAAAACGTTGACGACTCGGCGAGATCTTCGGGGCTACCCGTTCGCAGCGCGTCGACATACCGAGCATCATGCAACAGCGCGACGAGCCGCTCCACCTCCTCAAGCGAGACTTCGTGAATCGGGTCGAGGATTTGCAACCCGGGCCGGCCTTGCAGCTTGCGCTGGATGAGATCCGACTTGCGAGTGGTAGTGAATTCGTGGGGGGAGGCGACATAGTCGTCGTTGTAGAAAATTTTCATGGCTATCTCTTACGCACCGGGCAGCAACGAAAGTGACCCTCCGTGCACACTCCGCTCGCCCGTTTCGAACCGCGACCCGGCACGGTGCCCGTCACCGTACGCATCGCTCACATCGGAATACCGCGTCGAGCGCCAAACAAGGGTCGGGCAAAAGCGGACCATTTCCTCCTCCGCCCGCTCACCACGCTCCCGCAAGACCAGTTCTGCCCCCGTCGTTGAGCGCTCCACTCTCCGTCGCTCGCGGCGCAGCTTCTGGCGCAGACCGTCGGTAAACCCTCGCCACCACGCGGTGCGATAGCCGCGATCGCCCCAGGGAAGGATGCGTTGTGCCAGCAACTCCGCCGCAGTGTAGAGCGTCTCGGCAGCATCGAGGTCGTGGGCTGTTCCAAACCCATACGACACAATTGTGTCGAGATCGCCCTGTTCGAAATCGCGATACATCGCACATGACAGAGCATCCATGATGACAAACTGCAGATACTGGCGACGCACGCGATACGGGCCAACCGTTTCATAACGCCGACTTTCAACCGTGTCGCTTACTTGGCGCGCAATCTCGTCGCCAGTGGTTGTCAGCAGCCGAATATCGAGGTCGTACTTCATCAACAGCCGATACGCCATCGCCAGCGCCGCCTCTGCCTCCGCCATCGGAGTGCCGGGATGATTGGCGCGCTCAAGAAGCGCCCGAATCTTGCGTTCGACGTCTGGGTTTTCCATGTTGGTTGTTTGCAGTCTTACATAGCGGTGAAGTGCGGTTAATTAAAAACTACGGAGATCGAACCTCAGAGGGACCTCTCTCAGGCTGAAATTGTTATGGAATGCCCTTCAACCACCGCTTTCTTCGCCAGCAGCAGAGCCTCCCATTGTTCTCGAAGACCTATTGGCTCTCCCGATCCGAGAAGACCGACTTCCTCTTCACGACGTGTAACGGCTGCAAATCGTTCCCAACGAAGATCCGACTTGTGGACAAATGTTTCCTTACGATGGAGAACTGGAGTTTTCGGACCATCAGCGTACGTTCGCACGGAGTGTCGGAGATCAACAAGATCTATGAGGTCGGAGCGACGTAGACCGGGATGAGCTTCGAGATCAAAGTTGGGATAGGTGAGATAAGAAACCTTTTTTTCACTGCGATACAGCTTGATGAGTGTGGCCCCTTCAACTTCTCCAAGCAAGCGTCGGGCACAACCCTCAAAGATTTTGAGAATCGCCGGTAAGTGCTCATACGCGTCAACATGAACGTAGAGGGCACTGGGTGTCAGCTTTCCTACCGATGAACTTCGACAAGCCAAGTCGATGTTCTGGACATTCCCTACACCGAAAAGCAACCGTCGGGCGCTTACGACCGCCGTCTTCAACGAACCAAAGTGTGCTCGAACATCATTCTGACTGACTGTGGCTAGTTCGGACATCCGGTATTCCCCATCCAACAGCTTCAGAGCGAGGTAGACTAAAAGATCGACTCGACGCCTAGCCGAGAGGGCCAGCCACTCTTCGCGATCCGTAACCACCTCTACCGCTCGAAAGGCTCGGGCGAGAGATCCGAACTTTTCAATTACTTGGGTGCTCGTTACGATTTCGTCATGTCTAGGCAGTCGACCGTGTCGCGCGAAGAACTCAATCAGCTCCTCAAGCAACTCGCGATTGGCAATGAATGCTTGGTCACTTTTCCGTTGATATGGCGCTGGTGCACGCATCGAGTAGCGACGCGAAACAAAAGACTCCCTCTCGAATGAACGTTTGAAGACGTAGTACACACCTGGCGCGGCAGGAACTGGTTCAACACCGGTCACATTCTGTATGAAACCGCCTAACTCAAGGTGATCGAAGAATTTCTGAAACGTACCTCGCGCCGTTATCCAGCCATCACCTCGCGGTCGACTGTGCGCTTGATCACGCTCATCACTGAGACGCGCACTGACGATCAGAACCGAAGCTGTTAACTTCCACGCGTTTGCGAGCGCTGCTCGCCGCTCTGCGACACTCTCGATCACATTAAGGACATAGGTCAGGGCAACGGTTTCTGTGACGAAACGACGGGTACGTGGGCGGTGTACTGGATCCCAGCCGCGAGCCTTCCAACCTCTCTTGGTAAGCCATTCGACATCGCCGCCCCTACCACATCCGTAATCAAAGAACTTCAATTCCGGCTTAAGAACTCGATGCTCTAATGCAATCCGAATAGGCCTCGACGCGTCGACACGTGCCATTGCGGTATTGCCTTGCACTCGCGCTGCCACAAGCGCGAGACTAGGCAACGAGCGAGATCAGACCCCTAATCGATGGCTTCTGGCTCAAGTTGGCAAGTTGACCGATTCCCCGATGAAGATGGCGATTGAACTCGCGATCAAGATCTACCTCTGGCGTCAACTCGTCCTCATGGGCCCGTTGTACCAGAAGGGCCCAGTAGACCTCCGCGTACGGGCCTCCGAAAACTCGCCATGTCATCTCAACAGCAGACCAATTGCCAACCGGGTCGACACTCGTTGGATTTGAATCAGCAATTGACAACACGAATGCCCACCGACAGAGGATGTTCCAATTCTTAATTCCCGTAGACCGCTTGAGCCGATTCAACAAGTCCCTATCAGTCTCAACGACTTTCACTGTCTCAATCATGATGCAACTCCAACAAAGTAGCCCGGCGTGATCCGAGATCCATGGTCCTCTTCTACAAACTCGATCAAGTACTCACGAGAGATGAAGGGTTCAATCAAGGTTCGCAAGTCAGAGTCAAATTCCTCATCCGTCGAGAGAATTACAACCTGATGAGCTGCGGACGGGAAATAGTTTCGTGCAAGCCGCTCTCGATGGAAGCCATCGAGTCGCCCGAGTGGCGTGTCAACCACCAGCGGCACATCCCGTTGAGCAATCTGCGAAAGTCCCCAAAGAATCGCCACGGCCAGCAACTGACGCTCCCCTGCACTGAGTCGCTCAATTGGCTGTCCGTCCCCTTCGTTCGTGTCCACCGACATCTCGAGAGAATCAGGATTTAGTCGAACTCGCGTAATCAACTCCGTCTTGCCAATCAATTGCTTGAATGATCTGAGAATTGAGTTCTCAATGGCCGCAACGTTGCGCGTTATCGTCGCCTTCGCAAGTCCTTCCAAAGTCCCGAGGGCTTTTGTCGCGTAGTCGCGCGACCGACGGTCTTGTATGTTCTCGCTCATCTTGTCCGCTTCAGCCTGACGCAACGAAGCGACTTTCGACCCCTGACGCTCCACTGCGACCACGAGGTGCTGAAGCTCTTCCTCTCCCGCCATAAGTGAGCGATCATGCGTTGCAACTTGCTCACGCAGCTGGCCGAGAGTTTCGAGAACTGGCGCCAACTGAGCATCCGTCGGCACGCCCATCAACTTCCTCTCTGCATCTGCCATTCGAGTCTCCAACAAGTCAAATCGGCTGATAAGGGTGCCGAGATCACTGAGGCCCGCAATCTCATCGAGCGTCGATCGAACTTGCTCTCTCAGTTGCTCTGCATCTGCGTGTACTGCAATGTGTCCAACTCGCGCTCTTCGAGCTGCCTGATCGTCAAGCAAGACGGCCTTCGCAACCTCACGAACTGCAATCGGAAGCTGTTCAAGAACGGAGCTATCGCGAACATAAAGCATCTCCAAAAGCAAACGCTCGCGATACAGCGACTGATCAGCTTGCACCTGGCTATCGGTACGAGCGAGCAGCGCTTCTGCGATAGCTAATGGCGCTACACCTGCTGCCGCTATCTGAAGTTGCTGTTCCACGTCAACTTGCTCGGCTCGAATTGTTGATATCTCACTCTCAATCTCGGTGCGCTGCTCCCACCGCTCGACACCAACTTCCCGCGCCAGGGACTCATGACGTTTGAGCTCCTCCTTGGACCGTTCCAAAGCTGTTCGATAGGCAGCTACTTCCTGAACAAGCGCTGTGCGGCGTGTGGTCAAGGCATCAAGTTCTTCTTGAGCGCCCCTCAGAACTTCAGAACCAGTGTCACCGATCGCTACGTCTTGTTTACGCCGAATCAGGACTTTCAGATCTGCTTCAAGTCGCTCGAGGATGCCCAAACCGAGAAGCCCTCGAATTGCCGACCGGATGACTTCCTTCGACTTTTCCGGAGTCGCGAGTTCATTTGTTCTTTCGCCATCGAAAAAATTGAGAGACGCAATCTCAAGCGGCAGAAGGCCTTCGAGATGATCGCTCCAATCATCCGCCAATACGTCATCTCGTTCGCCGTTCACTACAACAGAGAACGATTCGTTTACGCCTTTGGGAGCAGCAATCCAAGAACGCGTGATGTGATAGGCGCGCACCCCAAAGTCGTTAACAACTGAAAAATGGAGCGACACTGACGCTGATGTGGCACCACTTTTGTGGATGCTGGATCGAAGATAATCCTCCCAAGACACCTTCGGTAAGCGATTGCTTAGATTCGCGCGACTTCCATAGAGCACCAGATTGATTGCGTCGAGGAGAGTCGTCTTCCCACGGCCATTGCGAGCTCCTATCAGAATGATTGGTCGACCTGGCGTCAGAGGCGAGAGTTCGATTTCTTGCCGTCCCCGGTAGACACCGAAGTCATGAAGAATCAGTCGCTCGAGAATCATTCTTCAACTCGCAACTGCACGGAAACAGCAGTGGCCTGGTGCTCAACTTCCGTGGCCTCTACTTCAGACTCATTATCTTCCCCGTAGAGGGCTGCCTTCTGTCTTGCAAATTCAATTGCGTCATCGCGATCGCGATAATACGAGCGCTTAATTGCCTTTTCGAGTTCGTCCATAAGCCCTTTTCGGCGGGTCATCGATGCAAACTTTTGCTCGGTGGCGATGAGATCGCGCATCATTTCGTAGTGAAGAGCGTCGTCGCCACACAATTCTCGCAGCGATGCCAGCATCTCTGCGCTAATCGAGATGGCGCCTTTTGACCCAGGAAACTCTTCGCCGGTGGCCAGCTTATAGATTGCCGGGAGCGAATCTTCGATTTCCTTTTTCTCGAGCAGCCAGATACGACGAATCTCATGGAGCTCTTCCATGGTGATGAGTTCAATCCTCTTCACATGCTCCGGACCGTTGGCACGAACCCAGGTTTGAGCAGTGAGAAGTTTTGTCAACCAGTTCTCCCGCGAAGCTTTTGTATAGGGACCAGGAATTGTGCCATCGTGGAATAGCTGAACTCGACCATCCATTCGACGAAAATCACGCAGGTGACGATCGTCAGCAATATCAAGCTCATTTCGCAGCTCAAGAAGAGGCTTCATCCACTCCTTTTCTTGATCGTTCTGGATCATTGCAGACATGGACTTGTCCTTTTCGACGAGAGTGCAAACCCAACAACCAAATCGACTGTCACCACAACTTGGAGTTGACGTATCGACTACCAGTGGACATTCATTGTCAGCGCTTGCACCCCGATACATGTTCAACAGCATTCGATTGTCAAAGCCCCACGGATTTTCAACTTGCATGAGGTATAACCAGACATCATCGTTCGTCCAGTCTTCAATTGGGCTGTACACCAACGAGTTGGGCAAACTCACGTTTGGCGAGAGCAGGTCACGAACTCGCTGCTTCGCGAGTCGCTCCATTCGTGCTCCTCTTGACGCACTCTCGGCGCGACGTGTACCAAGTACCACGATCGTTTCTCCGCTCGCTTTGACCATGTTGCGTATGAAGGTGTTCGAGGGTCGAATCTTTAGACGTTCGGTACACCATCGAAACTTGTGACGGGGGGCCGGGTAGCCGCGACCGATGAGATTCACCCAGAAGGTGTCCTTAACGTCCGGAGTCAGTCGATGTGGCGTGATTGGCAAGCTCTGTAACTGTGCAGCCTCGCGCATGGTTTCAAGTGAGCTAGTCACCCAAGCGGCGACCACCGGATTCTCGACGAGCGTGTCTGTAGAAATCACGTGAATGGTCTTGTGTCTCTTGCTGGGCTCCAGCCGTTGCAGTGCTAACCACACCAGAGACAGCACTGAAGTGGAGTCTTTACCGCCGCTGTATCCGACGATCCATGGAATGTCGTCAGACCGATACAGATCCTGAATTTGGGTGATGAGCGCGTTAACTGTCGCCTTCAAGCCAGTTTCTGAAAATGCGGAGTCCTTGTTGGAGCTCATTGATTGATCCTCCCCTTAATCGCTTCTTCGTAGCGAATCTCTTCGGCAGAAAGCGAGAGCCCTAATTGTCGCTTGACTACTGCTGTAGTGAGAGCGACACTCTGATTGCTCTTAGAAACATGGCCGGCCTGAAGCGCTCGTCCCTCCCACAGAACTCGATTGTGACGCGACCAGTCGATTGCTCGTAGCGCACCGACAAACTTGGGCCATGACATCGTCTTTGAAGTGCGGATCATCGCGTTTGCGGAGCGACCAAGAGCATGAAGTACAGTTCCATATGCACTGATGTATTCCTGACGAACCTCTGATGAGGAGTATTGCCGCCATTCTGGAAACGCTTCCAGGAGGGCGTCCCAAAAATCCTTAATGCACTTCTTTTTATCGATCTCGTCGAGCCCCATTATCAACGCCTGATTTGCCTGGTGGACTGCACTAAGGGTGAACAGTTTGCGACTCTTAGGAGCAAGTGTAGATTTTTCAGGTTCGATCATCTCGCGAAGAACCTTGTTTTGCTTGACGACACTGCGTGTGAGTTCTGCGAGTGGCTCACGATGGTCGTAAAGCACTCCGATAGATGCAGATGGTTTGACGCTGTGTCGATTGAGATCAGCGAACATCTGCTGGGAACGCTCCAAGCCGATATCAACAAAGAAGACCACTGCAATTGTTTCATCTCCAAGTGTTGGATCTGCCTCCAACGCCTCCTTCAGTGCCGCGTGGCGGTGCTGGCCATCATTAATGATGAATCGAGCATCCATAGCAACGTGAAGGCGTCCTACCTGTTGATCGGCGCTGCTCGCAGCATCAAAGCTCACGTCGCCGTCGATCGAAGCCGTTAACGCAGAGAACGTGTAGTCAGATCGGTTCGCAATCACGTATCGTGCGATTTCCGGAACGCGCTTGGTATTGAGAGTTCTTTGCGCACGCATTTCCACCGGCAACTCGGCATCAGTAAAGGAAAAGATCTTTGGAAGCAGACGGATCGGGCACTGCGATACGAAATACTGCCTTCCAGCCTGAACACCCCGCACCGACGGGAACGTATAGACAAAGCTGTTACGAGACATACCGATAACATACCAGAGACATACCACACGGTTGTGCCATGCTGGAGGAAGTGTGACGGCATACCTTGATTTCGCAGCAACGACAAAAGTGGACGATCGCGTCGCGGAGATTGTTCACTATTACATGTGTGCCGAGTTTGGAAACTCCGGCAGCAGAACCCACACTTTCGGCATCAACGCCCGTGCCGCCGTCGAGACAGCGCGCGAACACATCGCAGAGATTGTGGCGAGCGAGCCCTCCGATGTCGTCTTCACTAGTGGTGCGACCGAGGCAAACAATCTCGCAATTCTTGGGCTAAGAGAGTTCGCGGAGTCGCAGGGACTTCGCCACATCATTACAACGGCTGTCGAGCACAAGGCGGTCCTTGAACCCATTGAGCACTTAGAGAAGCTCGGATTTGCCGTCACGGTACTAGCCCCTGACTCGTCGGGCGTCGTGTCGGCAGCCGACTTTGAGAGAGCACTCACGTCCAAGACTGTGCTTGTCAGCGCTATGCATGTCAACAACGAGACCGGGGCTGTCCAGCCAATCAGCGAGATATCAAGTCTCCTCGCCGACCATCGCGCTTATCTTCACGTCGATGCTGCGCAAGGTTTCGGAAAAGAACTGGAGCTTCTGAGGAACCCGCGAATAGACCTCATCTCGGCCAGTGGCCACAAGCTATACGCACCGAAAGGTATCGGTGCACTCATAACTCGTCGGCGAGCGAATGGTTCACGTCCACCGCTCAATCCGCTCATGTTCGGTGGAGGTCAGGAGCGCGGGCTGCGACCGGGCACACAACCGGTATCACTGATTGCTGGATTCGGAGAGGCCGCAAGACTTGCGCTCTCTGATCACGCCGCACGCCTTCTGCTGGTCAAAGAACTTGAAGCCACAATTCTAGATTTCGTGACCAGAGCAGGCGGGGTCGTCAATGGCGATCGCAACCGGGCAATTCCCCACATTGTCAATGCTTCCTTTCGGGGTTTAGATTCAGAGGCCTTCATCGTGGCGACAAAGGATCTTGTGGCTGTCTCGAACGGTGCCGCGTGCTCCTCACACTCGTACGAACTGAGTCACGTTTTGCGAGCGATGGAGCTTGAGGACTGGCGAATCCGAGGTGCTATCCGATTCTCATTCAGCCACGAGTCCGTGTTTGTGGAGTCACAAAGGCTCGTTGAGCGAGTTGAGCAAACGAGGTTCTGAATTCGGGTTGGGAGATGCGTGGTCTGCCCGAGGGTCTCCGGGAGGTCAATATTCGCGACTGCGCCGGCCACACGACAATTGAACTCAGCACTTCAAGGGCCTGTCGATCGAGACGATCTGTGGCTCCCGATATTGAATCGAGATATTGAGTTGCGAGTTCGTCTCGACCGAGTTGTGTCGGACGTGTGTGTTGCCTCCAGGTATTCACGGTTTGCAACACACCGAATGCAGTTCTACGGAACGGTTCGCACCGCGGATCTTCTCGCCAGAGATGTTGGACTTGGTCCTTCACGAGCCCGACTGTCTTGAGAGAGCGTTCCGACGGACTCTTACGAGAGGAAACCTTAAGAGATTCCAGAGGCGCCCAGTTTGAAACAAATCGATCGAATTGACGATCGTCGACACCTATCATCATCAGCTCCTCGATTTCACGCTTAAAATCGTCTATTGCGGAATCAGAAAAGTGGATCTTGAGCTGATCTCGAGCTAGTAGTAAGCGTGGCAAGCTTTTGACGGAGTGTTTGACTCGTAGTTCCGGACTTTTTTCACGCAGTGCGCGCGAACGAGTGTTGTCGCACACCACGATGGTGTAACTCGTCTTATACAAGGTTGGATGCTTCCCATCATGTGACGAAGTGGCCAAGATGTGTGGACGAAACTCCACTCCCGCCGCTACAACATTGTCCGGACGCTCGACTTGCACCCACGCGACCTTTCCGTCTTCCAACAGACCTGCGGAGCCGATTCGCAAATCGTCGTCGAGAAGGACGGAGACATTATCAAGTAGCCACTTGTCAAACTGATGGACTATGTAACTAGTCGTATGCAATCCGAGTACCTGTCGCGTATCGCTTCGCACGAGCAGTTTTCGCCCCTGCAAACTCACTGCGGCCCCCTCATCAAACTGCCCGACGAGTTTCGTTGTCTCTAGTGCAGACCAATTGAAGAGACGTCGCTTCACGTCGTCAATCGGAATGGGTCCTGTGTAGTGATTAGGTTCCTCACCCTGCAGGTGTTTGCGATAGTGCCAGGCCTGCCCTCGCTTCTCAACAAAACCCACAAGCACGTTTGTGTTGAGGTGCTGTAGTGTTTCTTTTGACATCGTGTGCCTCTAATTCTTTTTTGAACTTCGTTCTTTGATGAATTGGTAATTGCGGCTTCAGAGAACTTCCGGAAGTTTTACTTTCTCAAATTCGACCTGTTTGCCATTGAGATCGAGAGCGTCATGCTCGGTGATCTTCCTGGCACGGGCGAAACGTCGCTGAAGACTCTCTCGTTTTGAGGCGTCCTCTTCTCCGCCCAACATGTAAGCGAGAAGTTCTGCGGCCAGTCCTTCATTTCGAGTGATCAGGGTCTCCTTGCCGGCGTCGTATAGAACTCCCCACCATGGATTCGAGGTGTGAGTCATCCTGAATCCACCTCGCTTGTCGTAGTCGTTGAGCCGCTGAAAGATCTGAGAAATCGTCATTGGATGCTTGTCTCGATGAATCAGCAACCCGACGGCACGAGCCAACGCCTGTTGCCCTATTGGACGAAACAGCATGTGACCCTCAGCCTCAGGGTCGTCTTCAGAGGCGAATGCCCGCTTTGATACGACCGACTTCAGCAATGGCGGCTCAATCTCCGAAATCGACGGAATCTCAGCAATTCCATCCCAAAGCTGAGCAAACACTTCGCTAGCCGCAGCGACATCAGCGTCTGATGGCGGTTGGCCCATCACGTTTTTCTTCGTAACTCGATACCAGGCCGCGAAATCAGAATTTCCCTCCAACAAAAAGACTGCCATGCGCTTGAGAGTTGCCAGTGTTGTGAAAGTCGTGCTCTTCGCGGAGATGGTGTTGTGAGTTGGACTAATGCGACGTGGCCGGCTCAGGCTCGTGTCATCCTTCAGAAACGAGTGGCTTTTCCAAACACGCTTAGCTGTCATCGCGAACCCGTCTTCATGATCCATCGCAGCCATAGCTCCGTCGGAAATCCGAACTGAAGTGTTATTGAAGGCCTTGAAGATCGACGCCAGTCGCTGAATCGCCTGTTCCCACGTTTCTCCTTTGATGACTGCCGGAACCAACTTCACTCCGACTGACTCAAGATGGAGACGCTGGCTCTGACGTGCAAGTGTGCCGTCGTCATCAATTGCATTGAACCAGTCCTCAAGATGTTGCGTCCGACGTGGAATCACTTCTCCAGTCTTTCGCTTATCTTGAATGAATCCGTCACGGATCATCTTGAGAGCCGCCTTCACTCCGACTACGCGATGCTGACCATCAAGGGCGTAAATCCGGTGCTCACTTTGCTTTGGCGCGCGCCACAAGACCTTGTAAAACTGGCTTGCAATCTCCTCGACTTCAACGCTGTCTCGCGTTGCGACTCCATCAACCCATTCTGGGGACCCTGGGTTATCAACCCAGTCATCTGTGCCAACCAGTACTAGATCCGGAAGGTTGTGCAATGGATGCGTGATGAGATATTTGGCAATCGGAACCTCACGAGTGAAGTCGATGGGCCGTTGGCGTATGAGATCGATGTTCTCAGAACTGATCTCAATGTTCCCAAATTCGTCACCGATTCGTGCATACCGATCCTCCTCAGCATTGAACATTTCCATCTCGCCGACGAGATGCACAAACTGGTCCACCCAACCCAGCGTGACCTGGAAGGTATAGAAGGGTTTGTTTGGTCCCATGAAGCCACGCGTAACTTCCATTGATCCTGAATCAACCAGCGTGCTGCTGAGCTCGGCGTAGTACTTCTTGCTTTCCTCGCGTTCTCGACGTTTCATCTCGATGTAGTTCTGTGCTGCAGAAGTTTGCGTTTCCATGTTTTCTTACTTTCTTTGTGTAGGTGTGATTGGATGTAGTTGTTCCGATAATGTGGCCAAAGTCAAGTTTGTTTATGCGACGTGAACACTCACTTTCTTACGCACATTAAAGGCCGGCTGCAGCTGACGAATGAGATGACTTTCGACTGAGTCAACGGCTTCGGCAGGCAAAGTTGCAAACCAAAGTTCGCCACTCTTGGCAACACGGAGCCAGTCCCGAAGGGAGTGGTTTGACTCTCGATCAGGGTGGTGCCCGGAAAGAACACGTTGCCGGATGCTGGTGGAGGTCTTCCCGACGTACAGCCACGTGACCGATGCCGGAAGACCTCCCACCCGGCAGACTTCGCCATACGCATAGACACCAGAAGCCTCGGGCAGCACGAGCTTTGACGTGCATGGCAAGGACACTGATGTCCAACCAAGATTCCGCAACCACGGGGCGACTCGAAGTCCTTGAGCGGCGATCATGCCGCCCACCCAACGAGGTTTGACGGCGTCACCCTCAAGTGGCGTGCGAGGCACTCAACCAACTCAATCGAGATCTCTTTCTTCCTGCCAGTTTCGATGCGACTCAGCTGGCTCGCGCTGAGGAAGACCGCTCGTGCGAGTTCTTCTTGCGACATTCGACAAGCTCGGCGCAGACGTCGCACCTGATCTCCGAACTCACGACGACAGAACGGCCTGCCAGATTCCGGTTCAACCAGTTTCATCGATCCCCCTTCGTTAATGGCGTGGGAAGTAGTTTTCTGAAAACTTACATGGTGGACAGTAACTTCGCTCACAGTTTGGGACATAAAGCTATCGTAACTGGCTGAAACTAGTCATGTCAAGCCCAAAACTGCAATTCCAGAGGTGATCTAGGATCTGAGCCTTATGTACTAACGGATTTGCGAATTTCGCAAACGCTCCTTCCTCGCCCCCTCCACCACTCCCTTCATGTCGTTGAATTCCCAAGCCGCCGAGTCACACACCACCCGCGATAGTGCGTAACACCCGTG
>Ga0194130_10006370_pt1 | contig 13698 bp, 11 predicted proteins | sample TA2KigsurfametaG_FD_160084 | JGI IMG/M metagenome (GOLD analysis project Ga0194130, IMG submission 160084) | Freshwater microbial communities from Lake Tanganyika, Tanzania - TA2015050 Kigoma 12 surface | ecosystem: Environmental > Aquatic > Freshwater > Lake | place: Tanzania: Lake Tanganyika... | reverse complement strand
AGCTGCGGGCGCCGGTGCCGAAGGCAAAGGCGCCGAGGGCGCCGTGGGTCGAGGTGTGCGAATCGCCGCAGGTGATGGTGAGGCCGGGCTGGGTCAGGCCCAGCTCGGGGCCGATCACGTGCACGATGCCCTGGCGTTCGTCGTCGATGCCGAAGTGGGCGATATCGTTGACGAGGCAGTTTTCCTCGAGCAGGCGGATCATGTTACGCGCGTCGGCGTCCTCCGCGGCCTCGACGCCGCGCTCGCGGCCGACGGTGGGCACGTAGTGGTCGGCCACGGCGAAGGTCTGCCGCGGCTTGCGCACCCGGCGGCCTTCCTTGGCCAGCGCGCCGAAGGCGTGGAAGGAGCCTTCATGCACGAAGTTGCGGTCAATGTGCAGCAGCGCGTCGCCGCCCGGGCGCTCGAGGATGACGTGACTCATCCAGATCTTGTCGAACATCGTCAATGCCATGCCGGTCTTACCCGATTTTCTTTCCGTGTGTTTCCTGCGTGTTTGCGTTCAACGTCCTGCGGCGATGCCCTCGCGGCGCGGATCGGCGCCGCCCTGCCAGCCGCCCGTGGTGCGCTGGATGCCGTGCAGGCCGCTGGTCATGTCGGTGACCTGCACGTCATGTCCCATCGCCCGCAGCGGCGCGGCGAGGTTTTCCGCCGCCGTACCGCGCTCAAGTTCGGTGGGGCCGTTGCGGCTGCCGACATGGGGCAGCGCGATCGCTGCCTGGATGTCGAGGCCCCAGTCCATCGTCGCCACCAGGGTGCGCGCCACGTAATTGATGATCTGGCTGCCGCCCGGCGAGCCTAACACCAGATGCAGCGTGCCGGCAGCATCGAACACCAGTTTCGGCGCCATCGAACTGCGCGGCCGCTTGCCCGGCGCCACGGCATTGGCCACCGGACGTCCGTCCTCGACGGGGTTGAAATTGAAATCGGTGAGCTGGTTGTTGAGCAGGAAGCCGCGCACCATCAGCCGGCTGCCGAAAAAGGTTTCGATGGTGGTGGTCATGGACACCGCGTTGCCTGCGCCATCCACGACGGTGATGTGGCTGGTGCCGCCCGTTTCTTCGTGGCGGTCGTCGGCCATCGCGACCTTGGCGCCTGGCGGCATGCCGGCCTCGGCACGGCCGAGGCTGCGGCCGGGCTGGATCAGCCGCGCCCTTGCCGAGAGATAGCCCGGATCCAGCAGGCCCCGGACCGGGACGTCGACAAAACGGTCGTCACCGACCCAGCGGTTGCGGTCGGCAAAGGCGAGGCGGCCGGCCTCGGCAATCAGGTGGGCAGCCTGCGCCGAATCCGGGCCCAATGCCTTGAGGTCATGGCCGGCGAGCAGGCCCAGCATCTGCAGCACCGCGATGCCGCCCGAAGACGAGGGCGGCATGCCGCAGATGCGCCAGGCGCGGTATGCGCCGCATAGCGGCTCGACCTCGCGCACGGCATAGCCGGCGAGGTCGGCTTCGCTCAGCGCGCCGGGATTGCGCGGGTGGTTGCGCACCGCGGCGACGATGTCGCGTGCGATGTCGCCGCGGTAAAACGCATCGGCGCCCTGCGCCGCCAGCGTGCGCAGCGTCGCCGCCAGTGCCGGGTTGCGCAGCGTGCTGCCAACGGCTTTCGGCGTGCCGTCGGCGTTGAAGAAATAATCCCGCGCAGCAGCCTCGCCCGCCATCGCGGTGTCGCGCAGCAGCAGGGTGTGCAGCCGCGGTGTCACCGTGAAGCCCTGCTCGGCAAGGGTGATCGCCGGCTCGAACAGCCGCGCCCACGGCAGCCGGCCGTGGGTGCGATGCGCAAGCTCAAGCAGGCGTGGCACGCCGGGTGTGCCGACCGCGCGGCCCCCGGTCACCGCGTCGCGGAAGCTCATCGGTTTGCCCTCACGCATAAACAGCGCCGGGGTCACTGCCGTTGGTGCGGTTTCGCGGCCGTCGTAGGCCTGCACCGCGCGGCGTTGCGCGTCGTAATGCAGCAGGAAGGCGCCGCCGCCGAGGCCCGAGGCCTGGGGTTCAACCAGGGTCAGCACCAGCTGCACCGCGATCGCGGCATCCACAGCGCTGCCGCCGGCCTCGAGCATCTGCAGGCCGGCCTGCACCGCCAGCGGGTGCGCGGCGGCGACCATGTGGTGCTGCGCGCGGGCGAGGGTTTTTTCGTTGCGGCCGCTTTCCGGTTCCGGTTGCGCAGGGCGATCGCTCTGCGCCTGCAGCGGTGCCGCGAGGAGCAGGCCGAGTACGAACAGCGCGATGCGCAAAGGCCGGGCTTGCACCCCGAGTAAAATCATAACTATTTGATTTTTTTTGAATAAATTATTCTGCGCGTATATTCGCGGCCGCCACCACTTTCTGCCAGCGGGCATAGTCCTGGCGAATGTAGTCGGCGAATTCCGCCGGCGAGTTGCCGAGGGTTGTTGCACCGAGCGCGGCAAAGCGGTCGCGGATCGCCTGTTGCGCGGTGACCTTCACCACGGCGGCGTGCACGCGGTCGATGACTTCTTTCGGGGTGCCCGCCGGCGCGAGCAGGCCGGTGATGGTGGTGGCATCAAAACCCTTCAGGCCCTGTTCCGCCAGCGTCGGTACATTTGGCAGCAGCGGTGCGCGCTGGTCCGTGGTGACAGCGAGGGCGCGGATACGGCCGGACTGGATGTAGGCCATCGAGGCCGTGAGCTGGTCGACATGCGAATCGACCTGGCCGCCGATGAGATCGATCAGCGCGGGGCCGCTGCCCTTGTACGGCACGCCGGTCATGCGCACGCCGGCGCTGATCTGGAACAGTTCGCCGACGAGGTGGTTGGAGGTGCCGGTGCCTGCGGTGGCCATGGTCATCTGGCCCGGCCGGCTTTTCACCAGCGCGATGAATTCCTTGAGGTTGCGCGCCGGCACCGAGGGGTGCAGCACGATCACGAAGGGCACGTTGCTGATGCCGGAGATCGCGGCGAAATCCTTGACCGGGTGGTAACGCGGCTTGCTGAACACATTGGGCGCGACGCTGTAGACCGAGTTCGAGGCCATCAGCAGGGTGTAGCCGTCGGCCGGCGCGCGGGCGACGAATTCGCCGCCGATCATGCCGCCGGCGCCGGCGCGGTTTTCCACCAGCACCTGCTGGCCGAAGATTTCATTCAGCCCCGGCGCGATGGCGCGGGCGTTGATGTCAACGTTGCCGCCCGGCGCGAAGGGCACCACGATGCGCACCGGTTTCACCGGATAGCTCTGCGACCAGGCAGCGGCGCTGCCGAGGATGAGTGCGGCTGCGATCAAGCCTTTGAGTTTGCCTTGCATGGTGCTCCTCCCCGTAGATGGATGCGGCGTCCGGTTTCAGGCCGGCAGTTCGATCGGTGTGTCGATGAACACCTGATACTTCTGGCTTTTCGGTTTGTCGAGGTCTTCGGCATTGACGTAGCTGATCGATGATTTTCCGAGCAGTTCGCGCGGCAGGATCATCACCCGCGCGAAGGCCGAAGCTTCGGTTCTTGAAGCCGCGGCATACACGGGATCGGGGCCGGCTTCGTACCAAAGTTCGAGCGGCGCGTAGGCGTGCACGCTGCCGGTGGTGTGGATGGTGATGCCGCCAAAAAGCAGGCAGCGGATGCCGCCCCCTTTGTGGGTGTGGGTCAGCGCCTCACCGCCCGGGGGGAAATCCACACGGTCGCCGCGCAGCAGCCAGGGCTGTCCGCGGTCGAGTGTCATCGCGGCTTCGAGCAGCAGTGCGCTGCGCACACCCGGGCCCTGCGCGGGCGCCGGCGCACTGCCTGCGACCGCCAGCTCCCAGCGCAGCAGCGTGGTGGCCAGGTGGCCCGCCTTCAAGATCAGTCCGGCGCGGGCATGGAAGGCGCTGTTGGCGCCGAAGCTGCCGTCGAGCGCGTCGCCGCTGGCACGCAGGCCGCCGGACACGACATAGATCGCGCGCACCACGCCGACGCCCGGCGCCAGCGCGCTTTGCGGATCGAGCTCGTCCCTGTAGAGGCGCAGGTGGTGGGTCACAGCCCGGCCCTCTGGTCCTCGGGTAGGCCGTAGCGGTTTTCCAGTTCCTGGATTTCCGGCAGGCCGGCGATCTCGGTGAACTGCTTGAAGTTGGCGACCTTGTCGCGCAGGTGGGCGATGGAGCCGGTCTTCTTCAGTTCGCGCAGCAGGTTCTGCATCGCCGGAATCGCCGCCAGCAGCATCCAGTTCGGATAGATCGCAAGCTTGAAGCCCAGCCGGCCCAGTTCGTCGGCGGGCAGGTCCGGCGTCTTGCCGCTGGCGGCCATGTTGTAGAGCAGCGGCACGCCCTTGAAGCGTTTGGACACGATCTCCACCTGCTCGCGGCCGACCGGCGCCTCGATGAACAGGATGTCGGCACCGGCTTCACGATAGCGTTCGCCGCGTTCCAGCGCGGCTTCGAGACCCTCGACGGCGATGGCATCGGTCCTGGTGATGATGACGAAGTCGTCGTCACGCCGCGCATCGCAGGCGGCCTTGATCTTGGCCACCATCTCCGCGGTCGGGATCACGCGCTTGCCCGCGAGGTGGCCGCAGCGCTTGGGCCAGGCCTGGTCTTCAAGGTGCACACCGGCAACCCCTGCTTTTTCATAGTCGCGGATGGTGCGCCGGGTGTTGATCGGGTTGCCGTAGCCGGTGTCGGCGTCGGCGACCACCGGCAGGCCCGAGGCCTCGGCGATGCGGCTGGCGTTGTCGATCATCTCGGTTGCGGTGAGCAGCCCCACGTCGGGCATGCCCAGCCGCGTCAGGCTGGTGCCGAAGCCGGTCATGTACACGGCCTCGAAGCCTTCCATCTTCACCAGCCGCGCGCCGAAGGCATCGGCGACGCCGGGGGCAACGATGCAGCCGGGGCGAGCCAGCAGGGCGCGCAATTGTGCGGTGGGACGGGGTGTGTTGTTGCTCATGGAATCTCCCTCAGAAAGAACGGTGAAGTGGTCGATAACGTGTCGGGATGCGGTGGCGGGCGCGGCAATGACGATGGCGACGAGCGGCGCTTACTGCGCTGTGATGCCGGCCTCCTTGATGACCCTGCGCCACAGCGCGGTTTCCTGCTTCAGCAGCAGCGCCAGATCGGCCGGCGAACTGCCCGCGGGCTCTGCGCCCTGGGCCTGCAGCCGCTGCTGCACTTCGCTGCGTTTCAGGCCTGATGCGACGGCTGCGTTGAGTGTCTTTATGATGGCCGGCGCCGTGCGTGCCGGCGCGAACAGGGCATACCAGGTTTCGGCACGGTAGCCGGGCAGGGTTTCGGCGATGGTCGGCAGTTCCGGCAACACCGTTGAGCGCTGCAGCCCGGTGACCGCGAGGGGGCGCAGCCTGCCCTGCTTGATCAGTGGCAGCGAGGGCAGCAGGCCGTCGAACATGATGTGTGCTTCGCCCTGCACCACGGCGAGCCGGCCGGGGGTGCTGCCCTTGTAGGGCACATGGTTCATGCGCACACCAGCCATGTTCTCGAACAATGCGTTGCCCAGGTGCACGGCCGAACCGATGCCGGCGGAGGCGTAGAGGATCGTGCCCGGTTTGCTGCGCGCCAGCGCGATCAGATCGGGGATGGTCTTCACCGGCAGGGCGGGATGAGCCACGACGACCGAAGTCGTGGTCGCGACATGGATCACCGGCGCGAAATCGCGTTCGACGTCATAGCGCAGCTTGTTGCCATGCAGCGCCGTGTTGAGCGCGGTGTTGCCGCTGGAGCCCGACAGCAGGGTATAGCCGTTCGCAGCCGACTGGGCGACCAGCTCCATGCCGATGATGCCGTTGGCGCCCGGCCGGTTGTCGACCACGGTAGGCTGGCCCAGCGCCGAGGTCAGCAGGTCTGCCGTCAATCGCGCCAGGGTGTCGCCGGTGCCGCCGGGTGCCAGCGGCACGATCAGCCGCACCGGTTTGGCCGGATAGGCTTGAGCTGCGGGGGCATGCGGCAGGGCCATGAGCGGTAACGCGAAAAGCACCGCAATGAACGGGCGCGGCATCTGCAATACGGCGTACATGGTTTTCCTCCAGGACAGCCGTTGTTATGTTTGTTGTGGCGACGGCGGGTCGCCGCATTCTAGCGCGCCGGGACCGGTCTGCTGCAGCGGCTCGCTGAGCCATTGACCACTGCGGCAGCTGAATCGCAGCGGCAGGCTGTTGGCCACCGGCGCATCCTGTGGCGGCAGGCCGAGCCGGTCGCCCAGGATGCGATAAATGCCGGAGTGGGCAACGATCAGCGGCAGCCGGCTGGGCTGGATGCAGCTGAAACCGCGCAGCACGCGGTCACGGAATTCTTCCGCCGATTCCGCGCCGGCAGGCGTGCTGCCACGGACCCGTTCCGCGCGCGGCCGGCCCTCAAGCACGCCCCAGTTTCGCTCAGCCAGTTCGGCCACCAGTGTGATGTCGAGGTCCAGCACATCAGCCACGCAGCGTGCCGTGTCACGCGCGCGCTGCAGCGGACTGGCCCAGATCGCATCGACCGCGCTGCCGCGCAGGCTTTCTGCTGCGGTACGGGCCTGGGCCAGCCCGCTGGCATTGAGCGGCACATCCAGCGAACCGGCGATCAGGCGCAGCCGGTTGTGTTCGGTCTCGCCATGGCGCAGGAAAACGAAGGGCCCGTCGAACAGCGCTATGTCCGGCGTGTGGTTCACAGCCGGACGGGCCCCTGAAGCATCACCCGTGCCGGTGCGAAGGCGCGTTGCCAGTCGGGCAGGCATTTCGCGTCGCCGAATGCCGGCACCACCGTCGCGGCACCGGTGGCGCGCACCAGTGCCGCGTTGTCGCTCAGGCGAGGATGCACGTTCCAGCGCAGGTATTGCGCGCGGCCGCTGCCGGTGAGTTCGGCGGCTGGCGTGCCCGGGGGCAGGTAGCCGGTGAACACGATGGCTGGTTCAGCGCTCGCCCCCCAGTGTGCAAGCAGCTCTGCCGCTTCGCCCGAGGCGCCGTCGGCGCGGTTGGCGAGCATGACTCCGCGCGCACCGCCAATGGCAGGGGCCTGCGCGGCGAGCATCGCCAGCCGGTTGGCCACGCCCGGGCGCAGGCATTCGCTGTCGGTGGTGGCGAGGCGTTCAAGCGCGTTGCGCATGACTTCGCCCAGATGCGGCGGGCCCAGCCCGGCCTGGTCCAGGTACAGCGCGATTTCGGGGCCGCGACCGTTTTCGGGCACTGGCAGCAACAGGGGGCCGCGGTCGATGCAATGCGCGATGCGCGCCTGGCATTCTTCCAGCGGGGTGTCGTAATGCCCGTACGACGCATCAACGATTACTGTCGTCGCAGGCGGTGGCGGATCGGCCGCGTACAGCGCCGATTCGCTGGAATTGTCGCCCATGTAGAGCAGGCCGCCGCCGACATCGAGGTGAAGCCAGATGCCGCCGGGTGCATGGCCCGAACGGCCGCTGCGCACGCGTACGCCCAGCACATCAGCCGTTCCGTTCAGCGGCAGCACATGCGCGGGCACACCCGGGGGCAGGCCGCGCGCGACGATTGCAGTAGCCCATACGGGCGGGTTACCGACTTTCGGGCGTAGCCTGAGACCGCCGGCATGGTCGGCGTGGCCATGCGAAAGCAGCAGCGCATCGATGTGCCCGACGCCGTCGACATCCGGCCACAATCCCGGTTGCGGACCGTAGCCGAGATCCAGCATCAGCCGCGGGCCGCTGGTCTCGACCACAAAGCAGGCCGGGCCCTTGGCGCCGGCGCCGGAAATGATTTGCAGCCGGGCTTGATCGAAGGGCATCATCATGGCCGGATGATAACTTGCGTGCCTGTCACCGCGCCGTCACGGTGGCGGGGCAGAATTGCCGATTTTGCGGAAATCCCTGACATGAAAACCTTCAGCCTGGCCCTGCTTTCGCTGGCCTGCATGCTGGTCGCATCGTGGCCCCTGCAGGCTGCGGCGCAAACCTATCCCTCGCGGCCGATCCGCTTCATCGTGCCCTTCCCGCCGGGCGGTGGAAACGACATCGTCGGCCGCGTCATCGCGCAGAAACTGTCCGAGGGGCTGGGCCAGACCGTAGTTGTCGACAACCGCGGCGGCGCCGGTGGCACGCTGGGCACCGACATGACCGCGAAGGCGCCGGCCGACGGGCATACCCTGCTCATCAACAACATCAGCCTTGCGGTGAATGCCACGTTGGTGCCCAAGCTGCCCTATGACACCCTGCGCGACCTTGCCCCGGTGTCCATCATTGGCCGCCAGCCCAACATCGTGGTTGTACATCCGGGGTCAAAGGCGAAATCGGTGAAGGAACTGCTCGACCTGGCGCGCGCCCGGCCTGGCGCGATGAACTACGGATCCGGTGGCATAGGCACTGCCTCGCATCTCGCCACCGAGCTGCTGCAGCTGTCCACCGGTACCCGGATGAACCACATTCCGTACAAGGGACTGGGCCCGGCACTGCTCGACCTCGTCGGCGGCCGCATCGAATTCATCATTTCGACCACGGCTTCAGCACTGCCGCAGCTGAAGGCAAGCAAGTTGCGGCCCCTCGCAGCCACCACGGTCAAGCGGTCGAAGTTTTTCCCGGAAGTGCCGACGATGATCGAGTCCGGTATCGCCGGCTATGATTTCACCACCTGGTATGCGCTGGTGGTTCCGGCGGCGACGCCCCAGCCTGTGGTGGCCAGGCTGAACCGGGAATTGGCAACAATCGCCGGGAATGCCGTGGTCAACGAACAATTTGATGCGCAGGGCATCGAGACCGCGCATACCTCGAGCAGCGAAGCGCGGGCTTATCTGGCCACCGAGATCGAAAAGTGGGGCAAGGTGATCAGGGCCTCGGGGGCGAAAGCCGAATGAAAACGGCTACTGCGGTTTCATCCCCGCGGCCTTGACCACAGCTGCCCATTTCGGGATTTCCCGGGCGAGATAGGCGCCGAGTTCCTCAGGGTTGCTCGCGATCACATCAACACCCTGGCCGGTCAGGCGTTCGCGGATCGCGGCATTGGTCAGCGCGCTCCTGAATGCGCCGTGCAGCCGGGTGACGATTTCACGCGGCAGGCCGGCAGGTCCGAGCAGGCCGTACCAGCCGGCCGATTCGAAGCCCTTCAGGGTCTCGCCGACCGTCGGCAGGTTCGGCATCACCGCCGAGCGCTGCGCGCCGCACATCGCCAGCGCGCGCAGTCTCCCGGACTGGATGTGCGGCAGCGTCGCCACCAGAGTGTTGACCTGAAACTGCACATGGCCCGCCAGCACATCGGTGAGCGCCGCGCCCGCGCCCTTGTAGGGCACATTGACCACGTCCACAGCGGCCATGGTTTTGAACAGCTCCACTGCCAGTTGCTGCGAAGTGCCCGCCGAAGTACCTGCTGTCAGCTGGCCTGGGCGGGCCTTTGCCAGCGCGATGAATTCACGGATGGTTTTGACCGGCAGCGAAGGATGCACGACAAACACGGTCTGCGTCGCAGCGAGCAGGCTCACCGGCGTGAAATCGCGGACCGGATCAAAGGTCAGCCTGGTGAACAGGCTGGGATTGATGGCGTGCGGGGTACTCGCCATCAGCAGTGTGTAACCGTCGGGCGCCGCGCGGGCCACGAATTCGGTGCCGATGTTGGTGTTGCCGCCGGCGCGGTTTTCGATGATGAGCTGCTGCCCGAGCAGTTCGACCAGTTTCGGCGAGAGGCTGCGCGCGAGGATGTCGGTGCCGCCGCCGGGCGCTGCCGGTACCACCAGGCGCAGTGGCTTGGCAGGGTAGCCCTGGGCGATGGCCTGGCCCGCGGACAGTGCCAGCAAGGCACCGGCCGCGATCAGGATGCGGGTCAACTGCACGGCGCGCCTTGCGATCAGCCAGCCGCGCGTTTTTCGCCGCTGCCAGTGTCGTAATCGACCGTGGCCAGCTTTTCAGTATCCCAAAGCTGTTTCAGCAGCGAAGCTGCTGCAGCCTTGCCCAGCACCGGCTCGGCAAGTTCGATGAACTTGTCGTTCAGTTCCTCATCGGTCAGCGGCAATTCGGGGTCGCCCTTGCGGTAGGGCTGGAAGTGCTCGAGCTTGCGGCCGTCGTTGAGTTCGATCTCGACGCGCGACTCGCGGCGGTTGGGGGAACCGGCGGAAATTTCCGGATCGGCAATCGGCTCGATTTTTTTCAGCAGTGCGCGCACGTCCGGATCGCTCAGGTGATCGGGGTCGAAGGCGTTCAGTCGCACGCTGCCGCGCACCAGCGCGTGGGCGACGGTGTACTGGATGCTGAACTTGGCCTGGTATTCGCCTTCGGGATTGTCATTGTCAATGATGTTGAGGCCGGCCTTGTAGGTGTGCAGCCGGATTTTCTTCACATCCTTGTGGGAAAAGCCGTGCCGTTTCTGCAGGTGCAGCGCGCCGTCGATCGACGGGAAGGTGTGACCGCAGCAGCCGTGGTTTTTGAAGGTTATCTGGTTGATGTGGTAATCCGTGCCCAGGCCTTTTGTCGCCTTGCTCCAGTCCGGATTGACACTCATCGCATTGCCGAAGCCGACCTCGCCCTCGAGCATGTCCAGCGCGCCGGTGAGGCCTTTCATCGCCGCCATTGCCGCCCAGCAGCCGGCATCCGCGGCGTGGCCGCCGTGCAGCGGCTTGGTCATGGCCTGCGAGCGGAAAGCCTGCTGCAGGCCGGAGGCGAAGCTGCCGACCGTGGCCATCGCGTGCATGAACTGGTCCTTGTTGGCGCCCAGCACCGTGGCTGCGGCTGCGGCGGCGCCAAAGGAGCCGACGGTGCCGGTGGTGTGCCAGTACTTGTAGTGCGAGGGCATCACCGCTTCGCCGATGCGGGTGGAGATTTCGTAGCCGACGATGACGCCGCGCAGGAAGCGGTCACCGCTGGCGCCGGAGGCCTGGGCCGCGGCCAGTGCAGCGGAAATGGTCGGGCTGCCGGGGTGGTAGCCCGCATCGCGGTAGATGTCGTCGAATTCAACCGAGTGCGATGCGGCACCATTGATCAGCGCCGCGGCGCGCAGCGTGGCGCGGCGGCCGGTGGCAAGCCGCGCGCGGCCGCGGTCGAGGTCCTCGGCAAAGGCCTCTTCCATCAGCTTCGCCGGATTGACGATGCTGCCGGGCAGCAGCGCGGCGTACCAGTCGATCACCGCGCGCTTGGCGTGGTGGATGACCTGGGGTGGCAGCTTCGAAGTCTGTTCGCGGATGGCATAGTCAGCCAGTTGTTGCAGCAGCATGTTGGTTCTCCTCCGGTGGGCTGTTTATCGTGATCCGATCAGGTAATCCGTTTAGCGGCGGACGATGAGGCCGTCCACCGCCACCACGCCTTCGCCGTCCTTGCGCACGATCAGCGGATTGATTTCGGCTACGGCGATGTCGTCAAAGGCGGCCAGCTGCGAAAACGCCGCCACGGCTTCGGCCAGCGCCTTGCAGTCGCCTTGGGTCATGCCGCGGTAGCCGCGGATCACCGCCAGACCCTTCACTTCCTCGATCATCTGCAATGCGGTGGCCGGAGTCACCGGCGCGATGCGCATTGCGAAATCCTTGTAGATCTCGGCAAGCACGCCGCCAACGCCGATCACCACCAGCGGGCCGACCTGCGGGTCGCGCTTGAAGCCGACGATGACTTCGGCCAGGCCGCGCTCCATGCGCTGCACCAGGATGCCGTTGAGTTTCGCCTGCGGGTGTTTGGCCTTCACGTTGGCGAAGATCCGCTCCGCCGCCTGTTTCAGCTGCGCGGCGTCGTTGATATTCAACACCACACCGCCGGCATCGGTCTTGTGCGCGATGTCGGGAGACAGGATCTTGGCGACCACGGGGTAGGACATCTCGACTTTGGCGCCGGCGTCGGCCATCACCGCGGTCTGCGCCTGCGGCACGCCCAGCGCACCGAATACCGCGCAGGCCTGCTGTTCGTTGAGCTGTTTGCCGGTGGCGGTTTTCAGCAATGCGCCGGCTGCCCCGGTCTTCTGTGCATCGGCCCGCGGGATGTCGACCGGCAGCCCCCACTGTTTCCAGGCGCGGATCGAGTCGGCACAGGATTCCGGCGTGCGGAAGCCGGCGACGCCAGCGCTGGCCAGCAGTTTCAGCGAGGCTTCGGCATACGGCGCCAGGAACACCGCCATCGCCTTGCCGCGGCGGTCGGCTTCGACCATCGGCTCCACTGCGATCTGCGGCTGGAACTGCGCCGAGCTGCCGGCCACCGCCAGCACCAGGTCGCAGTGGTCGGAGGCGAGCAGCGCGTTGAGCACGCCGCCGTAGATTTCCTTTTTCGCGCCGGCCAGCGTGAGGTCGGTGATCCGTGACTGGTTGATCGTGATGTTCTTCTGCGCCAGGGCATTCACCACGGCATCGGTCGGTCCGACCACATCGACGCCGAAGGTGCCGATGCGGTCAACCACGCAGGCGGCGCCGCCGCCGGTGGTGGTCATCGCCGCGACGCGGTGCTGCCGGTTGGGCTTGCGCCCCTTGACCAGCGCCGGCAGTTCGAACAGCGCTTCCAGCGTGTCCACGCGCAGCATGCCGTGGGCCTTGAAAAAGGCGTCAACGGCCTCGTCGGCCCCGGCCATCGCGCCGGTGTGCGAGGCGGCGAGGTCCTGGCCGACTTCGGAGCGGCCCAGCTTGTAGACGATCACCGGCTTGCTCGCTGCATAGGCGCGCCGCGCGGCTTCGGCGAGGTGCTTCGCGTCGCGGATGGTTTCCATGAACAGCAGGATCGCTTCGGTATGCGGGTCATCGACCAGCAGGCCGGCGAGCTCACCGACGCCGAGGTCGGCTTCGTTGCCGACGGAAATCAGTTTGGAGAAACCAACCCCTCGGCCGAGGCCGCGCGACATCAGGCCGCCCATCATGCTGCCGGACTGCGAAACAATGGCGAGGCCGCCGGGCGTGATTTCAAGTTTTTCCAGCACCGCGTTGACCGACAGCGCGAGGTGGGTCTGCGTGCTCATCAGGCCGATGCAGTTGGGGCCGACCAGGCGCGTGCTGCTGCCGCGGACCATGTCCACCAGTTCCTGCTGCTTGGCGCGGCCGGCTTCACCGGTTTCGGCGAAGCCGTCGCTGTAGACCGTGACCACCGGGATTTTCTTGTCCACGCACTGCTTCACCGCCGCCGCCACCGCCTTCGCCGGGACCATGACAAAGGCATGATCGACCTCGCCCGGGATGGACGCGACATCCGGATACGCCTTCTCGCCGAAGACTTCGTCGCGGCCGGGGTTCACCGGGATGATCTTCCCGGCATAGCCGTGGCGCTTCAGGTAGCGCTGCGGGCGCGAGGTGTTTTTCTTTTCATCGCTCGAGGCGCCGATCAGCGCGATGGAGCGGGGGTCAAAGACGGCTTGATATAGATTGTTTGACATAAATTCAAAAACATAATGAACAGTATGGACAGGATAGACAAGATAAAACCAATCAAAAGCCTCAGGGTTTTATCCTGAAAATCCTGTCTATCCTGTAAATGTTCAGGCTTTCGGCGGACGCTGCGAGAACGTGCGCTCGAAAATGCCCTCGGCGATGCGGTTCTTCAGGATCTCGATCGAGCCGCCGGCGATCATCCAGCCGCGGCATTTGCGGAAGCAGTATTCGACCAGCGATTCATCGGTGTAGCCCATGCCGCCCATGATCTGCATGGCCTCATTGCAGATATCGAAGCCGGCCTGGTTGCAGAAGGCCTTGGCGATCGCGGTGTCCTCGGCCGAAGGAATGCCGTTGTCGGCGTTGACCGCCGCTTTGTAGAGCAGCAGCTGGCCGGCGTCGAGTTTCATCTTCATGTCAGCGAATTTCCACTGCAGGCCCTGGAATTCGCAGAGCAGGCGCCCGAACTGCTTGCGCTGCATCGCCCATTCGCGGGCGACGTTGTAGGCGTAGCGGCCG
>Ga0194130_10006367_pt1 | contig 13700 bp, 8 predicted proteins | sample TA2KigsurfametaG_FD_160084 | JGI IMG/M metagenome (GOLD analysis project Ga0194130, IMG submission 160084) | Freshwater microbial communities from Lake Tanganyika, Tanzania - TA2015050 Kigoma 12 surface | ecosystem: Environmental > Aquatic > Freshwater > Lake | place: Tanzania: Lake Tanganyika... | reverse complement strand
GGCTACCGGTAAGTACAAATGGCATTTTCAAACTGTTCACCATGATCTTTGGGACTATGATTTGCCGGCACCGCCAAATCTGATTACTGTGGTTCATCAAGGAAAAAAGATTGACGCAGTTGCTCAAACCTCCAAGCTTGGCTACATCTATACGTTTAATCGTGATACCGGCGAACCCCTTTTCCCAATTGAAGAACGCCCGGTTCCTGCATCAGACATTCCCGGTGAGGAGGCCTGGCCAACACAACCTTTAACTACAAAACCGGCACCTTATTCCCGTCAGTTTATTACAAAAAATGATATCAGCAACTATTCTAAGGACTCACATGATTCCCTAATGATGCGTTTCAATGCTTTCCGATACGAAGGTCCTTTCACACCTCCATCCCTACAGGGAACCTTTATGATACCGGGCAGCCGTGGTGGCTCCAGTTGGGGAGGTGGAACAGTTGATCCTGTCAATGGAATAATTTATGTCAAATCGAATGACTCACCTGAGATTGCGACCATGAAAAAAGTAGTTGAAAATGAAAGCGCCAACCTTTCATTTTTCAATCAAGGGAAAGCACTTTATACGACCTATTGTATCAGTTGTCATATGGCCGATAAAAATGGTGATGAATCCGGAAATCCTTCTCTTATTGCTATCGAAACCCGATTAAGTCGCGAAGATGCCTTAAATAAAATCAAACGGGGAGGAGGTAAAATGCCATCTTTTGCCAGTGTAATTGCCGGTAAAGAAGAGGCGATTATTTCCTATCTCTTTGATAAGGAGTCTTCAACTGCGCGGCCATCCCGAGAACAAAGTTTCTTAAAAGAAATCCAGGAAAATGAAGCAGCAAACCGAGCTGGAATCAGCACTCCAAAAGAAGATAAATACTTAAATTTAACTGCTTACGGGCAATTTTTAGATAATCAACGTCGCCCGGGAATAAAACCACCATGGGGACAATTGCATGCCATTAATTTGAATTCCGGTGAATTTGAATGGTCAGTCACTTTAGGCAATCAGCCGGAAGGACAACTTCCCGGGGCTCCCGAAACCGGAGCAAGTGGCTCAGCCGGCCCATTGTTGACCAAAGGAGGCTTACTCTTTATAGGGAGCACACGCGATAAAAAATTCAGGGCTTTTAACCAAAAAACAGGCGAAAAGGTTTGGGAAACTACCTTACCGGGCATCGCCAACGCAAATCCCTCAACCTATTGGAGTAAAGGCAAACAATATGTTGCTATCTCAGTTGGTGGCGATTCAGAAAATCCTGCAGGATATGTCGTAACATTTGCATTGCCTGATAAATAAAAATTTTGAACCCTAATAATACACTGAGATCGATAGTACATCTTTCCAGGCTAAGTTTATCGTGATGATTTTGCTCAGTTTTTGGAAAGCAGGGTCTCTTGCTCATGGTTCCGTGTTATGCCCTAATTTTTTGCGGGAAATTAATTTATTATCCTAAGTTCAGTAGTGCAAAAAAGATAGAGCTGCCACCCGGGTTTGCTTTTCAGGGCCTGTGCTGCTATTAGCGGGCTGCCTGTCCCGATGAAAAACAGCATCGGGTAAACTAAACCTTGCCGAAGGAGGTATCTGCCGGCTATGGATCATCTGAAATAAGGTTCAATTTCATGCCGGAAATACTCCGGAGGAAAGGACTGCACGAAGCGATAACACACGGGTATTGCTTTCCAAAATCAAATCATATGCGTTTGGAGAAGCATGAAATCCGTTAAAAGCATATTATTTAATCTTCCTTATAACGAACGTGTGCTAACAATAAGTATAATCCCATCCTTATTTAGATTCCCATTCCTTATTCTATTCCTTTCCAGCTCAATAATTCATTCTCAAACGAACGGCCTGGCCAAAGCGAATGCACCACTTAGCGCTCTAAGAGTTGATATTCAAATTGAGTATAGGAGGATACTTGCGCCTGAAACTTTTAGAATTTTATTGGATGAGTCTTCAAAAATCATGAAATGACGAATTTTAAGCATCTGATCTATCCAAAGGGAACAATTTTTTGTGCCAATTGAAGGGAGGAACTGGTAGGATAAAAACCCCGAGTAAGGGGGAGAATAACTAAAACAGATTCATAAAACAACCTAATTCGCATTTCTATCGAAATGAAGCTGCGATATAAGGCTATTTGTAGTATTTTCATGTAATAATTTCTTATCAAAATAACCATGTTCAAATTAAAATCCATTTACCTGGCAACTTTTCTATTATTCAGTCAGTGCGGACTTGCACAAAATAATAAAGGCAGAATAGATTTCGAGACCTATAACCCACCCTCCTCCTTGGTTGTTCCGGAGCATGTTGTAACTAAGGCCAAATTCCCATTCATAGATGTTCATAACCATCAGGGAAATATGCCAAATCAAAATATCAAAGCACTACTAACAGAAATGGATAAGCTTAACATGAGAATAATGGTTAACTTAAGTGGTCGAAACGGTGATTTCCTTGCTTCTTCCGTAAAAAATGCAAAATCTACTCAACCCGGACGAATTATTGTTTTTGCGAATCCAACTTTTTCAGGAATTGGTGATAGTGACTATGGTACAAAAGCTGCGAAAGAGATTGAAGATGATGTAAAAGCAGGTGCTCAAGGTCTTAAAATTTTTAAAAGCCTCGGATTTTCAGTTAGAGACAATAAAGGCTCTCTCGTCACAGTGGATGATTCTAGGCTCCAACCAATCTGGGGAAAATGTGCTGATTTGGGAATACCTGTTCTGATCCATTCCGCAGATCCCAAGCAATTCTGGGAGGAACCCAACGAACAAAATGAGCGCTGGTTAGAGCTATTAACCCAACCCGGCAGAAATAGAAGCGCAAGTGATGGTTTTTCCTGGGAGGAATTAATTAAACAGCAACATAATCTGATTAAAAACAATCCACGGACTAAATTTATCATTGCCCATTTCGGATGGTATGCAAATAATTTAGATTTCCTCGGCATCTTGCTTGATCAATATCCGAACATGAACGTCGAATTTGGAGCCATCATTGCCGAAATTGGACGCCAACCCAGAAGAGCAAAAATTTTCTTTGAAAAATATCAGGATCGGATTCTGTTCGGTAAAGATAACTGGGTTCCTTCAGAGTATACTACCTATTTCAGAGTACTTGAAACAGAAGACGAATATTTTCCTTACCATAAAAAGTATCATGCCTTCTGGAAAATGTATGGCTTGGGATTGAGTGATGAGGTATTAAAGAAAGTTTATTTTAAGAATGCCATCAGACTAATTCCAGGAATTGATAAAAGACAATTCCCGGATTAACGGTTTAATAGAATCTCTCTTCTTTCCCGGACGAACAATAGTTTTTCCGCAAACCTTAAAAAACTGTACATTTTAACCGTCCTTGATGAGGGTTGAGTAATCAAGCGAAGGTGCATGCCCCCACGATGCCAGTCAATCCAGTCCAGAAAGGCCTAAACTGCTCAAAACCTTGCATTTGCTTAAATATTTGCCATTTAACAGGATTTAAGTATGGGCTTTAATCAGTCAGTTTATTTTTATAGGTCTCAGGAACGTATAAAATATTGACTATAATTCCGATCAATATCAAAGCTAAAGGATAGGCAAGCCCCACAAAAGAAGAGAGTGCAAATCCAATGACGACAGAAGATTTTATAAGTTCAGTAATTACAGGAGTAGACCCCCCAATTGCACCATTACCAACATTATATACAAATCCCATACTGGTATATCGGATTTGGGTAGGGAACATTTCCATTAAGAAAGCCCCCATTGGTCCATAAACCATAGTTCCTGAAATTGTGAGCATAAAAACCAATCCAATGAAAATAACTGTGGTTTGGGTATCGATATACTGAGTAGCGTTCAGCCTTTGAGGATTTCCCAGTTCAAGAAATAAATAGAACATGACCGGAATAACAATCAATCCCAAAATCATTCCGGGCAACATTACTTTCTTCCTCCCGATGCGGTCGCTTATCGCCCCACAAATTTGAAAGAATGGACTTGCTAAAAGAATTCCTGCCGCCATGATTAGCAAAGCGGTTGAATCGGGCAACTTCACTATTCTTTGAAGAAAAAAGAGGGTAATTATTTGATTGACCTGCATAATGGCGCTTTGGGCTGCATTACCACCAAAAACAGCACTCAAAATTAATCCTATATTCTTCTTGGTTTTGAATGTTTCCTTAACCGGCGACTTGCTGGTTTTACCTTCGCTTTTCAGCTTGGCAAATACCGGACTTTCATGGAGTCTGCGACGGATATAATAGCTTGCAATTACCAAAATCGCACTGAAAAGAAATGGAATTCTCCATCCGAAAGCGTTGAAACTCTCTTCTGACATTAGGCCTTTGGTAATCAAGACCACTGTTAAACCTAAAATCAAGGCAAAGGAGGAAGTGGTTTGAATAAATCCGGTATAAAACCCTCTCTTATGCTCAGGTGAATGTTCCGCAACATAAATAATGGCTCCGGAATATTCACCGCTGATGGCTAATCCTTGCATCAACCTCAGTATTAAAAATAAAATTGGTGATACCCAACCCGCCTGCGCGAAGGTGGGTATACATCCTATTAAAAATGTTGCTCCACCCATTAACAACAGAGATACCAAAAAAGTATATTTTCGTCCAACCTTATCTCCAAAATTTCCAAATAACAAAGATCCAAATGGCCTAATCAGATAGGTTGTAGCAACAATGCCTAGTGTTTCAACGAAATTATTCCCTCCCTCAGGGAATAACTGCATGGATAATACATTAGCCATAATAACTGCCAATAAAAGATCATACCATTCAATCAATGTACCCACTGAGGATGCTACAATTACTAAGAATAAATTATTCTTCTTTTCAGGACTGACTTGAACATCATCTGCTAATTCGGGCGAGCTTGGATCCGGTCTCATTTATCTAATTTAAAAAGTGATAGAAATTCAAGTCAAATTAGAAATTTTTTGGATAGGATTCAGAAGCCATGCGTAATTTATCTGTGAATTAGCCGGGAATCAGCTGAAATAGTGAAAAAGGGCTTCTCCAATTGCTTTTACTGGTTGCACGACTGACTAATTTTAAAACTTTGAGGCTAAAGCGAATGGATTAGTCCTCATCTAAACGACCTTCCCATGCTCCAGGTTTATTGAATGTGTAATACATGAAGGCATTTCTTCCTGATAATGGCTAACATAAATAAGACTTAGATCACTGATGGAACAGATTTCTTCTATAAGATTTTTAAAGTGTTGCTGCTGGGCAAAATCGAGTCCGAGGCAGGGTTCATCCAGGATTAATAAAACCGGACATTTGACCATGGCTCTGGCCAATAGAGCAATTCGCTGAACACTTATCGGAACATTCCGAAACACCTTAGCGGCATAATCTTCAATTCTCAAAAGTTTTATCCAAGATAAAGAAGCCTCAGCTTTGGATTTATTGGATACCCGAAACAGACCTAAAGTATCATCAAAACCAGATTCGATGACTTGATGACAGGTACTTCCGGTTGGGAAATATTGAAATAATTCTGCAGAGACATAGCCAATCTTCTTCTTTATTTCCCAGATACTTTCTCCGGAACCCTTTAGCTGATCAAATAGTATGATTTTATTGGCAAATGCCTGCGGATTATCCCCATTAATCAAGCTCAACAAAGTTGATTTCCCGGCACCATTATGTCCGGTCAGCATCCAGCGTTCACCATGTTTGATTTGCCAGTTGACCTGATCAAGTATCCGATTTTTTCCATAGTTGATGCTGACATTCTCCATTCCAATGATGGTTTGGTAGATCGGCCATTTCGAATTCGAAAGTAAACTGAGCAATTCATTTTGATCGATACTTTCTAAAGAACCAAATAGGAGTTTACCGGGATCGAATTGATCTGCTTCATAGGCATGGATACTGCCCTGATCAAGTATTGCAACATTGGTAATGGCATCGGGTATTTCGGTAGGCGTTGTAGCCATCAGGATACTGATTCCCGAATCAGAAATTTCCCGAATCAGTTCATTAAAATCCTGCCGGGACTCAACATCAAGTCCATTTAAGGGGCTATCAAGTAATAACAATACAGGATTTCTGATCAATGCCGAAGCAATCAGCAAGCGTTTAGTCTCCCCATTCGAAAGTTTGATTAACTGCTTATTAAGCAAAGGTAAAAGTCTCAGTCGCTCGGTAACCTTTTGGTAAGTCCAAAAACCTCCGGGTTGAACTACTTTTATTGCAGAAAGATAATTTCCTGCTGTTTCCGCATCTTCGGAATCGCAGGAATTAAAACGCTGTTGATAGTAAAATTCGCTTGTATTTGAAAGATTTCGAAACTCATGCCGTGCAGAAACATGCGCGATAAGCTTGAATTTATTAAAATAGAGATCATCCCGATGATGTTCATTTAAATACCAGTCAAAATACGGAAAGCTGGCCTCGCCCCTCGCCATCGAGGCCTTCCCCATGATAAAATCCAGAAAAGTGCTTTTTCCTGAACCACTTTTGCCGACCAGAGCCCAGTTCTGCCCCCTTTCAAACTCAAAATCGAGACCCTCAAAAACCAGGGAATTGTATTGGCGGATGCTTACGTTGTGGAAGGAGAAAAGGAGATTATTCACAGAGTTCTAAAGCTGACAGGTCTCAAAACTATTGTTTTCAGACTTAAGAACAAAGAGTGACAATAGTCTAAATGACTTAATTTTTTCTTAGTATAAATGGTGATCGTACGCGGTCAGGGTAATTTTTATGCTTCCATTTTTTCAATAATCAATTAAAACTATCTAACCTGTCCTTGTCCCCTTACAATCCATTTCTCAGTCACAAGTTTCTCCAGTGCAAAGGGGCCCCGTGCATGTAGCTTCTGGGTTGAAATACCAATCTCTGCGCCCAAACCAAAAACTCCGCCATCAGTGAACCGGGTGGATGCATTGGTATAAACTGCTGCCGCATCTACCTCATGAAGGAAACGCTCACAAAATACCAGATTACCGGACACAATCGCTTCTGAGTGTTTGGAAGAAAACTTACGAATATGTTTCATGGCTTCTTCAAAATTTCCAACAGTCTTTATCGAGCATTTAAAATCCAAAAACTCCCGCCCGAAATCTTCCTCCACCGCTTCTATAAGGAAAGGGTAACTTAAGCCTTTCAAAACCGAGTAAGACTCGGGATCTGCGAAGATTTCCACCTGATAAGCCTCCAGTTCCGGTGCCAGTTCCATCAATAAGGGTTCAAGAATTTCTCGGTCGGCAATCACTGTATCCAGCGAATTGCAAACTGCCGGTCTAGTAACCTTCGCATTCGTTATGATTTTTGCTGCCGTAACGGGATTGGCAGAAGCTTCCACATAGGTATGACAAACACCTGCACCGGTTTCAATCACCGGAACGGAAGCATGCTCACGGACATAATCAATTAATTGTTGTGAGCCCCTTGGAATTAAAATATCCACATATTTCGTTGCAGTGAGCAACTCAGGCATAAATTTCCGGTCGGCCGGGAGTAACTGAACAATGCTCACATCCAGATCAAATGCAGCCAGAACCTCTTGAATTATAGCCACAAGGTAAGTATTTGTATAAAACGCATCTGTACCACCCCTGAGAAGGCATACATTTCCCGATTGGATGCACAGCGCAGCAACGTCAACGGTTACATTAGGTCTAGATTCATAAATGACTCCAACAACACCCAAAGGAACAGTAATTTTCTGTACTAAAAGGCCATTATCCAAAATCTTCTCAGAGAGCAAACGATTACTCGGGTCAGGAAGACCTGCAATGTCTTCTACGCTTTTGGCTAAATCCTCAATTCTGGCTGAAGTCAATAGAAGACGGTCTTTTTTAGGATCAGTATCCGGCATACGATCCAGGTCCAGCTTATTTTCGGCAAGAATAGTACTGATGTTCGCTCTGAGATTTGCTGCCAGTAATCGGAGTATTTCTTCCTTCTTGTCATCACTAAGAGCCTTCACAGCGATTGTTGCCACTGAGGCTTGTTCAAGAAGAGATTGTATGGATTCCATGATTACAATTTATAATAAAACTATATTATCTGCGTGTGCCACCTCAAGATTCTTCATTTTGGTGTCACCAACAAGCATTGCCGAATCAATTTTAGATTTAGCGACAGCCACTACATTATTTTCCTCATCAAGGATTTCAATAATCTCCCCGTTCTCAAAATTAGTTAGCACCACTTTAATTCCAACTGCCAGTAAGCTATGACGTTTCAACAAAGCCTTATAGGCACCTGAATCAATCTGTATACGCCCACGAACTAAACTTCCGCTTGCCAGCCATTTTTTACGAGCAGGCAAGGTACTTTTCTGAGGTAAACATAAAGTCCCGGTTTTTCCATCCAGAGCCTTCAATATCCCATTATCAGTTCTGATTCCAAATATGACCACCCGAATTCCAATTTGATTCGCCAAACGGGCGAAATTCAATTTGGAGGTCATACCACCCAAACCGGAAGATGATTTTTCTTTATTTGCAAGCAATAGTACTTTTTTATCCGATGTATCCAACTCCGGAATAACCATGCCCGAGCTGTCAAGAACACCGGGTACTGATGTACTGAATAATAGCTGGGAAGCACCAAAGCCGGCGGCTATCAGGGTAGCTAGTTCATCGTTGTCTGAAAACTTCAGCTCTAAATTACTGACCACATCATTTTCATTCGCAATCGGAATGATATCACTATTCCACAACTCCTCGTATGTGCGCTTGAGCTGAAGAAATTGATCCCGATTTGAAAAGTGATGCCGTTCGCATAAACTTTGGGCAATGGCTATGCCATGGGATGAAAAATACCTGGCGTAGGTATTTAGTAATAGTGGATTACCTATGGATGCTGCCGCCTTTTTTTCGTTCAGTGTGCCGCTGTAGTTTTTAAGAAATCTTTTACCGGCAGCAACCGCCCCAGATGAAACGATCACCAGATTATAATCTTTTTGTATGAATGCTACTTGACGGGCAATTTCCTGAATCACCAACTCATCAAGCTCCCCATCGCTGCTGGTGATTGATGCAGTTCCAAATTTTAGTACGAGTATAGGTTTTGCCAAGGTAACTGTTATATGGAGCGAATTTAAGAAAAATGTAGACTTTAACTTGTAAGTATTCTGATATAGGATGCCGGGCAGGGTTGATCAGACCTGCCAGGCCACTTCCGCCCGTTGACTAAAACCATCAACACGACATCAAATACCGTTCACTAAATGAAATCCAATATTAACAACAAATGATTGTAATTAGACTTTTACTATTAACATCATGAGATTGCTTCGTCGTGCCTCCTCGCAATGACTATTAACAAAGGACTGTAGGGGTTAGCTGCCATGGTGAGCGCAGCGACTTGTCATTGCGAGCGCAGCGAAGCAAAAGACTAATACTCCAATACCTCTACGAATTAACTTTCATCCGCTCTTCTATTTCTTCTAATGATATACCCTTAGTTTCAGGAACAAAAAAGAACACCCAAACCAGCTGCAGCATCATCATTCCACAAAAAATCCCGAAAATGACAGGTGGTTTTAACACTTCTGTCATTAATGGGAAAACCAGTGTCAACAAAGCCGCAAAAAACCAATGCGTGAAACTACCCAGTGACTGGCCAAATGCTCTTTGACGATTTGGAAAAATCTCGCTGATAAACACCCATATTACAGCACCCTGACCCATAGCATGGGCCGCAATGAAGGCAAATATATAAACAGGAACCAGGCTTAGATTACCAGAAGCAAAAGCCCAGCTCGTTAATCCCAGTGAAGCGATATATCCAAAAGATCCGATATACAGTAATTTCTTTCTACCCAGCCTGTCAATCAGCCATAATCCAATAAAAGTAAAAATCAAATTGATTATCCCTAACCCAACGGATTGCAAAAGAGCAGCCTGTAACTCAAGTCCGGCCATTTCAAAAATACGCGGAGCAAAATAAAGGATGGCATTGATACCTGAAAGCTGATTAAAAAAGGCAATGAAAAAGGCGAGTAAAACAGGTTTCAGCAGTCGACGGGTAAAGATCCTGCTGCCTTCTTGTTTTTCAATTGCCGAGGCTACAATTTGATCATATAAAAGTTTGATTTCTTCCTCAGTGGAATCAGATCCGATCTTTTTCAATACGGATAAACCAGCCTTTAAATCATTTTTACGAACAATCAGCCAGCGAGGGCTTTCAGGCAGACCAAAACATAAAAGAGTAAACAGTAGGGCAGGAAAAGCCTCTACTCCCAGCATCCAGCGCCATGAATTTTCACCGACATCTCCCAGCAAGGAATTAGACAGGAAGGCAATCAGAATTCCAAATACGATGTTAAACTGAAACATTCCGGTAAGTCGCCCCCTAAACTTGGGCGGGGAGATTTCAGAAATAAACATAGGTGCCGTGACGGTAGATACACCTACTCCGAGCCCCCCTATGAACCTGAAGAACATAAGGGAATACACCTCATCGGTTAAGGCCGATCCCGCGGCAGAAACAAAATAAAGCAAACCTATCCAAAGCAAGGTTTTTTTCCTTCCATAATACTCGGTAGGCCACCCCCCAATCAGTGCACCTATGACAGTGCCCCAGAGAGCCATACTGATCACAAGCCCGTGGAGTATACTATCCAGACCCCAAAGTTTTTGTATGGTTTGTTCAACCCCTGAAATCACCACGGTGTCGAAGCCGAAAAGAAATCCGGCCAGTGAAGCTACCATCGCACTCTTAAATAAATAATAATGTTTACCCATAATAAAATCTGTTTAAAGTTCTTTTCTTAAGTTTTCAATATTCTCAAAATCTAAGGGAGGATTTGCCCCCTTCTGTGAGGCCACCCAAGATCCCAAAAGACAGGCAGACTCAAGAGTGGTTTTTAATGGTTTACATTCCAGATAGTTTTGAATAAATCCAGCCAGGAAAGCATCCCCCGCTCCGACTGTATCCCTGGTTTTTACTTTAAAACCACGCTGATGAAGTTTCTCATGTGCCGTTTGTACAAATGCCCCTTCAGCCCCACGGGTAATGCACAGCAGTTTGAGTGAGTACTTTTTAAAAACCAGATCTGCCGCTAATTCCAAATCCCCAGAATACAATCCATGCCAAGCCGAGATTTGAAAAAGCTCCTCATCATTCATTTTAACGAAATCCGCCAGATTCAATAATTGTTCAATCATTAACTGATCAATAAACGGAGGTCGGAAATTAACATCAAAAATCTTGATAGCAGCTGAGTTTACTAATGAGAGCAAGGTTTCGAAAGAAGTTTTACTTCTACAGCAAAGACTCCCATACACCAGAACATCAAATTCAGGCGGTGTCTCCATGGGAAAAATAAAGTCCCAGGCAGATGGAAAAACAATTTCATAACTGGCATCTTTTGACTCGGAGAGCTGCACATGAACTACTCCTGTTGGATAATCACTCTGCTGAACAAACGTAGTTGAGAGGGCATTTTGGTGCAGATATTCCATTAACTTTTCTCCCAGATTATCCCGTCCACAACTACTCATAATAGAGACTTGAGACCCCAACTTTTTCAATCCTATGGCAACATTCAGTGGCGCTCCACCAGGAACAGCGCCGTCAGGAAAAATATCCCATAACATTTCGCCAAAACAGAGGATCTTTTGTTTCATCTTGTAGATAATACATCAATAATGGAAACAAATTAAACTTTAATTAGAATAGAACCTAAAAAAATCAGGGAAATTAATGCCGAACTTCCGGGAAATCCATTTAATTCCAGAATTAAGCTTTTAAGAAAATTCTTTGTGAAAAAATGAGGAGAAGTTATTTTCCTGATTAGTAAATTAAGGTCACAACTCCTGAAACGACTTGTTTTCCGGACCGGACTGAAATTTTATAATAATAGGTGCCCTGGGGTAGTTTTACCCCTTGAAAATATCCATCCCAAGGTGTAGAGTAACCAATACTCCAAAAAACCTTTCGCCCATAACGGTTAAAAATCTCTACCACTGCCGTTTTATCCGATTCCAATCCATTAAGTTGCCATTGATCGTTGATTCCATCCCCATTGGGTGAAAAAGAATTGGAGCTAACGCTAAAAAAATCAGGAAATATGGTAAACTCCCGGAAAGCCCTGACGGGATTATAATTTTCATTCCCGGGCTGAAAAGCTTCAATCCTAACCTTCCCGGGCTGGTTGATCTTCAACCGGTTGCCATTCACTATTCGGGCAATTGCTGGATCGCTGCTTGTAAAATTAAGGGCTAAGCCTGAATTCACACTGGCCTGCAACTGAAACTCAGGATCCGATTCCATTTTATCTGGTATGGAATCAAAAGTCAGGATTTGGTCAGCCTTACTGATCGTCAATACACCGGGTTCATAAACAATCGAATAATTTGTTGCCGAGGCTGCATCGGCTAAAATTGGATAAGTACCCGGCGCTGAACTCAAAGTAGCCGGGGTGGTCACCCGAACTTTATCTATCAAAACTACCTCCGTTTCACCTCTCACAAAACCCGAGTAGTCCACAGTCAGCTCGGGATTAGCTACCCCAAAAACCCGCCTTTGATCCTTTGCTTTAATAATTAAAGCTCTAGGCCTGACGATTATTAATTGGGTGGCTTTCACCGCATTATCAGATGCCAAGGCAGCGGTAATCAAACTGGTGCCTACTCCTGTAATTCTAACTTGTCCTGATGCAGTAATGATAGCTACTGCGGGATTAGCACTGGTGTATTGAAATGCAGCACCCATATCGGCACTAAAAACAGCAGGCGTAAAATCATCATCACCATACCTTTTTTCAGGAATAAGCGGAAAGGTTAGCGTTGGTAGAGAAGATGCTGAAACAACGGATAAGTTGAAACTTTCTGAATTAGAGCATCCCTGAGCGTTGGTTACAGAATACGTGATGATCACAGAACCCTCTACCAAACCGGTAACCTGTCCGCTTGAGGCATTAACCCTTGCTATAGCAGGAGCATTACTGCTCCAGACTCCTGCAGCACTGGCTGTTGAAGTGGAAAGGATTATAGTCGATCCGACAACCACAGTACTTGAACCCAGAATCGGAGAAATTTTGGGAGGCTCTGGAATCACCAGGGTAAATAAGGTTCCTGTACTCCTTTCACGGCTAATGCTATTCAGTACTTTTAATGTCCCATTATAAACGCCGTCAGGAAGGGTAGCGGGTAAGTTTATCGCTATTGAACCGGAGTTTAAGGGTTGATCAATTACATTTATCAGACCTCCCTGAAGACCTTTCTGATCCCAGATAATACTGTAAAAATCGGGGTCGCCTTCCGTTTTATCATAAGTAAAAACTGTCCTATTTACCCCTTTACAAAATTCGTTGCTATAATTTGTCAGTGAGATTGAAATTTTAGGTCCGGGGGAAAATATCCAGGAAGCACCCATCCGATCATTATCCTGATGCCCCCCAATGATGGCAGTGGAACCATCCGCACTTAATCCGACTGACTGACCCTGATTGGCTATACCTGCATTATCAACACCGGTTAATTTTGGCCCTCTTTGCGTCCAGGAACTATTCGACCAAGTGAATACCCAGGAGGCGCCATGGGTATAGTTATCTGATTTAGCTCCCAATAAAACGGTGTTCCCATCCGCACTCATGGCCACCGACCAGCCTTGGGCTGCATTTTCTGAACTGCCTGTACCTGAAATTTTATCTCCTTTCAGAATCCATTCAGCTCCATTCTTCATAAAAACCCAGGCAGCCCCTCGGCCATTGTCTGCTACTGAAGCTCC
>Ga0194130_10006363_pt1 | contig 13706 bp, 19 predicted proteins | sample TA2KigsurfametaG_FD_160084 | JGI IMG/M metagenome (GOLD analysis project Ga0194130, IMG submission 160084) | Freshwater microbial communities from Lake Tanganyika, Tanzania - TA2015050 Kigoma 12 surface | ecosystem: Environmental > Aquatic > Freshwater > Lake | place: Tanzania: Lake Tanganyika... | reverse complement strand
TTTATCTTCAAGTAAATTTAGTACAGCTTCGTTTGTTTTCTGAGGACCAAAACTATTGTCAGGCGCTCGATTAATGGAGACAGTGTATGGCTTTCCGGTATTTGAATAAAAAGTTTCAGAAAGAGTAGGCTCAAATTCATCAGGTATGTAAGGACCTTCGGCAAAAAAGTTTAATTTATCCACAGCAGCAGGATATTGCATGTAGTCAACGTCATAGTCCAGGCCGCCCACACCGGTTGCCCGCGTGGGAACGTCAAAAGTTTTTTCAGATAAATTAGTTAAATAATCAGTTAAGTACATAGTAGCCTTATCTGCTACACTTTGATTTAAAATATTTTTAGACTTATTTAATAAACTAGTAATAGCTTGTTCGTACCCTCTGTTTTTAATATCAGATTCAAAACCTCGAACGGCTTCTCGCATATCAGGGTTATCGCCGCCATAAGACAGCAAAGTTGATTTTATGTTACTTACTTCCTCTAAAGGTAACTTTTTATATTGTTTAGGGATGTAATCCCCGTACAAACGAAATAAATCCTCGTTCCCTATACGACTAGATTTAGCGGTGCCCTCTAATGTTTCCAGAGTTTCTGGATAATCCTGAGCGAATCTTCTCAGCTCTCCCGAAGACCTGCCTCCTTCGTAATAAGAGCTATCGTGTAACTGTGACAGCTCAAAAGCATTATCAGGTAAAGTTCCAGTCCTACTTAAGTGAGAATAAACATATTCAGGATCGAAATTAGGAGTTCGCTGCAACCGTTGAAGATTCTCTACGAATTCACCTGGAAAAGTATATTTATCTGGATTAGGACCAAACTGTACATCACCATCATTATCTCTATGCAAAAGTGAACGTAAACGCTCAGAATCGGGATCATTGGGGAGATCAATATCTAACTGAGTCTCCAAAGCAGGAACCTGTCGCGAAAAACTACGTTCAATTACTCGTTGCGCTTTTAATGGTCCATACGAGTTTGGATCAATACCCGTCTCAGCGATAAATCTGTCAACAACGTTCGGACTTCCTAGTGTCTCAATATCAGCAGCTAGTACAGAAGGTCGAAGAGAAAAAGAAGTCTGAGCCGTCCGATCAAAAGGAGATAATTCGGAAGTAGGTATGGTTGTGTACATACGTACACGCTCCCCTGTAGCTGGATCTACTACACCGCGCTCGTTGCGGCTAGGAGGATTTGCTTTGTCAGCCGTTATATTCCCGTAGGAACCTGGCGCTTCTCCCAGAATCTGTCGAATAGAATAAGCGTCTTCTAATCCAGGAACAGCTACATTTAATCGAGTTAAACCAGCCTGAGAGGACGTAAGCTGATTCAGATCTTGCATTAGTTTAGGATTTCCTCTTATATCTCGTTTAACTTGCAAAGCATTATCCTCAACTACGTCTAATGTACGGCGTCGATTCTGCTCATCAAAGTTTATATTTCCAATCAACCCGCGTAAATTTCGAGGATCATCAAAAAAGGATGCTTCTCGCAGTCGAGTTAAATAGCTATTTTCAAAAGGAATCTCTAATTGATACCCATAAGGAGTACCTAACGGCTGAATATCCGCAGAATCTACATAACTACGCCAAATTTCTGAACCTTCAGGCATTATAAAAATTAAAGATTTAATCTAACTATAGCTAAACACCCACGGCTGGACTTGAACCAGCGACCGACCGCTTAGAAGGCGGTTGCTCTATCCAGCTGAGCTACGTAGGCGCGTGGCGGAAGTCTACCCGATAGACGGAGCGTCATTAGCTGGAAGGCTTGCTAAATATTTCTGGAGAAAAGCGCGAGAAGCGGGGCCAGGCGGAGCATCAGGGGCGTTTGTTAACTCCTCCATGATGCCTGCAAGCCCTATTTCAGGGCCGTAAACCTGCAAAAGATCAGTAAAAGGTATCTCACCGAGAAAAACGTCAGTCTCCTTAAGAATTGTCACTTGTTCTCGCTTCTATAAAAAATTTAAAAGCTAAAAAACACTCCTATAAAACTAAATCTACCTCTTTTTACCTCCGTTTTTCGCTTTTTTCGCCACGGCGTTGCCGCTGTTCTGCTTGGCGTTCTGCTTCATAGCTGGTTTTTTCTTCTTTGAAGCGGCCATGGTAGTAAAAAACCCATAAAAATATTCTAAGTCGAAAAATTAACGCCGAAATTTTTTGGCGCGGCTGTTATTATATTGCTACCCCAAAAATTTGACCTCAATTTACCCGCAAGATTATCTAAACCTTCTCGCCCCCGGCGGCGTGGAAAAGCTATATATAAAAAAAAGGGGCAAAAGTCTTGGTTGCGGGGAGCTCTACATTGCGGAGAGTTAGCTATACCTACTGGATGTCACTAAGTATCATTAAGTTTTGTGTAAAGTATAATTGTAACAGTCTGTGAACTACTGTTGACACTAGGGGGCACCCCATGCGATCTCGCGTGCGTGCGTGCGTGCGTGCGTGTGCGTGTGCGTGTGCGTGTGCGTGTGCGTGTGCGTGTGCGTGTGCGTGCGTGCGTTTCATTCATCTGCGAACCAAGCCAGCAACACCAGGCCAGACTAGAACACCTGTACCATAAGCTACGCTGATAGAAGAATAGGTATTTGTACCTAGGGAAACCTCTTGACGGTTGAACCGGTCCGGGGTCATGCTGTGCTCATCGATCGAACCCGATCGGTTGGACCTTGAAAACCGAATCAACTGCGCGTTAGGCCGAACGGCTAATTACGTGTTGCCGCTGATGGTAGGGAGTACCTCCCCGAAATGTAGGCGATGGCAGGCGTAGTGTAGCCGAACGTGAGCAGCGGGGTTGTATTAGGTTTCAAGGTTGACGAACCTTGACAATTTGAGATTGGCGTGTGAAGTAAGGTCACGCAGCGATGCGCTGAAATGTACTGCCAATCAAGATATATATAAAGTGTGAACAGCGGAGCCATGTTGCCGAATTAAAGTAGGCCTACGGGACAAACACCTTCGAGTAGTTAACTGTTCACTTGTCAGCGGGCATCTTGTCTTTAACTAAGGCAAACTATGGGCGCTAAATGTTAGCAACCCTCGCCCAGTTGTAACTAAATATAATCCCTTTGTCCGGTTGTAGTTAGTTGCAGTGTGCGGATTGTGTCCAGATCATCTGTCCCTGTGACAGATACTCAAACCGTTTGGACATTGTGTCCACGCGGTCGCGGTTTCCTTCACTGAGCGCTGTCTCACGATGGCAGGAACTGTAACTAAATCAGGCACAATCTGTACGCTGTGACTAACTACATGCCCGACAATATGTTTTAACTTTCTCCCGCAGATCTTCTACGGGGAAGAGCTAAATTGTTGTAACTTGTCAGGCCGCATGATCTTAATTAGATCATCTTAGATCACATTAGATCATAGGCTAGATTCTCTCCCGTTGGGTTATACAAACTCAACCTGAGAGATTCATTCTCTCAACCTACCCATTTTGCATTAACAGGTGTTCATCATGACTGCCAAGCAAATTGAACAGATTGCACGTCAAGCTGCTGGTCTTCAGCGTAAGCAACCATCCAAACTTCCTCGCTAATTGTTGTAACTAACCCATCGCATCTTGTCGCCATGTATTTTCAACGCCAGGTATCTGGAGAGATGCAGCACACGATGCAGAACATGTAGACATAACAACGAAACTTTATTATGAACTGCGTCGCATGTTACCTTCACCCGATCATGCTCATGATGTTCCCGGTTTCTCTCACTTAAAGGAGACTACTCATGCTTGATTACTTCATAGCTGCAATCAACATCGACATGGAATCAATTGACTGGATTGATGTACGGCGTCAGAGTTGTGGCAAAGCCTACGACTTCTGGCGATCTCACTGTATGCAGAACATCTACACTTATCTAGAGTTGATTGAGACTGAGCCTGATTATCCCGCATACGATTACTAATAGTGTAGATCAAATTACTATCACAATTCCTGTAGATTCTCTCCCGGAGGATGTTGCATCCTCCCTGAGGGATTCACCCTCACTTGTTGTTAGCTGCACGCCATGTTGCGTGTGAATGTTATGACCATGTGGCCTAGTGAAGTTGCACAATTGTGCAAGGAATACACCGGCAAGGTGTACTTACGCAAGGAACGTATTAACCAAGGCGGATACATTCAAGGTGGCGTTTATTTTGGATGCGGCGCTGCGCTGTACTTTGTACAGGATGAAGATGGTATCTGGGATGACTACATCCGGGCTTCAGATAGAGCGGATGCCGTAGAGATTGTGCGTAAGCGTTATCCACTTGCACAAATTAAGCGCTGAAATTATGTACAACATCATCCAAACTGTTCACCATAACGACGGCAAAGATCCTGCGCATACTTGGTACAATTCATTTGATGACATTTACAGTGCGCTGGATTATTGCCACGCGATGAATGTCGGTAATGCCGACAAGAATCAGCGGCTGGATTCTATTCCCATCACATACAACGTAGAGTATCACCCAGACTGAGCACACTTAATCACACAAACCATCACCTTATTTGTCACCATGAACCGTTCAATTCGCGCCCGTATTAACGAGGAATCCATTAACACAATCCTGGATGTATTTCACTCGTTCATTTGTATGCTCACCGACGAACAACTACAGAAGTGGTGGGCTAACAGTGTGGTTACAATCCGCGCACTGAATAACAGCGTGGACAAAGATACAGAGCAAACGAAACAATTTATCCGCGAGGAACAACTCAAGAAAGACATCATTGAAACTGTATGTTTGACCCGCAGGGTTAAGCTCGCCACGCCAAACTACTGATCGGTTCCGCTTCGCGGAGCGCCCAAACTATTTAACTAACTTAATCACATGTTCTACGTCGTCAAACTGTCAGAAACTGACAGCACAATCATGGACATTTATCACAACGAAGATGATGCCTTTGACTGTATGCAAAATTACTCCAATCGTTTCCCTAATGGTTACTTCGATGTCTTCACAAAGTCTGATATGAAATCTAATAGCTTCAACCTTAAGTAACACCATGCACACCCACACCATGCAACCCCAACGCACAATCACCTTCACACTAACTGAAAACGAACTGCAATCTCTCCGCGCAGCTACATTCGATGCGTCTACACATTGGTACAAGCATCTACGCAATTCTCAGGATAACCCCGACTATTTCCTGCCCCAGGATGGTTGCAAACTTGTGTACGAACAACGCATGAAGATGTACGAAATCCTTACCGATCTTGCTGCAATTTATCTCCCCAACACTGACACCGACGAGCTCTAATCATGATCGAACTTACTTCCATCGACGAGTACGGATGTGTGGACACAATCGACACATTCCTGACAATCAACGACGCTAAGTTTGCACTTAATCAAATGCTCGATGCAGTCGAAGACACTCAAAGTAGTCGCGAACGCTATCGTCTCGGTGAAGCAATCAATCAACTGCGCCAGCTTATTGATGAAACCGAGAACAACGAAGACGATGACATCGACTAATTAACTTGCACACCTAATCCTTTATCTAATCCAACATCATGCGACAGATCGAACGCCAAATGCTTGCCGCAATCCTTAATCGAAAGGATTGGAAGTGCAGTAACACTGAAGTCCGGGTGATTAGTTTCCCCCACGCTGACCGTAAAATCGAGCGGATCACTGTAACCCTGCACGACAATCAGATCGCCGAGATTACACCTGACAATGTAAGAATCTGCGATTGTGGTTGGCAATCACCTACAACTAAATCACGCCTTAACGCTATCCTGCGTGAGCTGTGTGGCGCTGGTGTGTATCAGAAAGATCACAAATGGTACGGCCACGCGATCGAAGAAACTGACTGGGAGATTGAACCTTACAGCACACACAATTTCGTGAGGGCTTGAATCATGCCGTTCTTTATCAACCGTAAAGACAATCGCCAAATAGAAACAATCGACGAGTTCAACAGTAGTAAGGAGGCTTACGCAATGGTTTGTGAATACAATTTATCTGATCCATTCGCACAGTATTATGTAGCAAAACACGCATGTAAAGCATGGAGGGAAAGTAACAGGTAACCACGCGGGCTTTATCTCCTTCCGCTAACGCGGGGCCGGCGCACATAATTACTTAACAAACATCATGCAATTTAAAATAACACAAATTGAGTTTGACTTTACAGATGATCTAATCGACTACGTTCACGTTCTTTCTTAATTAACCATGACTTCTACAATCTTCGTTAACACTCACAAAGAAACCAAAGAGGTCCCCGTTAAGTGGAAAGGTGTTGCCCTTGCTGTACACCGTCCACCCGTTAAAGGTGGTCTCTCTAAAACACGCTGCTGGTGGACTATTACCCACATCGAATCTGGTCTCGCCGCAGGTATTTATGATGGCCCACTTCACGAAGCAACCGCATTAGCTAAAGCGTGGGATCTTACATTCTCAGAAGAACTTAAAGGCCCCAATCCGGATGCAAAGAATTGGGCACGCAAAGACAAATGGAAAGCACAACTAAACAAGTGGGAGCCTATTGTATCCCCTCAAACAATCGAAGCAATCCTGCGTGAATACGGCAACAAAGAGATAATTAGTAGCCGCGAACAAGCAGAAAACAGTAACTCCCACGCGGGCACGCTTGTCTAACCCAACTACATAAACTTAAACTATTCATAGAAGCTCAACTAACATGACCCGCCGTAAGGTTTTTAATCCTGACACGATGGAACTTTACAGCGGGCATGTCGTTGAGTCTTTAAATACAGAAGACCACACATTCCCGTACAGAGTGTATGGTCCAACTGGTACGCTTAAGGGAGAGTGTCAGACCAAAGAGGCGGCACTCAAACTAGCAAGCAAACAATTTAACTAACCCAATGTACTCTCACGTTGAGTTATCTCTCGGCCTGACAGAACCTGTCGACCGCGAAACTTTAATGCGTGTGATAAACAAAGTCCGCGCCATGATCCATGATGACGTTACCGGAGTCCAGTATCTTCGAGTAAACAGTTTATCTAATGAACTCCAGCCTACATCAGAGGGTGGAGATTAACCTCAACTTACATCAAATCAAATGACTTATTACTACATCACAGTTACTGACACATTTGGTGGTGAAGCTAACTATTCGTGGAAGCTTAACTATTGCGTGCATGGTAACCACGGCAACGTAGTTCGCCGAGCAAAAGCAGAGATTGGTTGGAATGGTTTACGGTGCGACCGTCAAGATGTCGGAGACACCATAATACTGAAGCCAAGGGGTACGGCTCAGATTGCTTTTATTGAGCAGGAGTCTGAGCCCAAACCCTGAAACATAACTAACTGACTTCAACATCAATCATCATGGGTCGTGCTCGAAAGATCGACATTTATCTGCGCCGCTTTGGGCGATGGGAGTACCAGTACAGCACAAATGTTTTTAGCAAATGTAAAGATGCGGTAGAAGACTTTTTGCATACATCAGCCGCTGCTGGAGATTCTGTCGAACCTCGAAATGTTTCGGCTCACTTCGATAAATCGTGGAGGCGCTGGTAACCCCACGCCGCTAACGCGAAGCCGATTCATAGTCTTATTTAATTCTTATCATGACACTTAATCGTTTTGGTTTTGGTTTACCGTTTTACTGCGCCGTTGTTCTGGTCGCATTTGCTTTTACTTCGGCAATAGTGGCGCAAGATTTGGCCAATAAAGACACTCGATCTTTGTGCAACTTAAACACGCACAAGCTGTACACAGTCCCCGGATTTGTATTCAACCAACTTCTTTGTGTGCGTAAGATTTAATGCCTTACTAAAAAGTGTGATAGTAAGAAAGTTTTAAAACAACTTAAGTTGGTTAACTAAGAGAACACCTAGAAAATCACGTTAAGTTTTTAAGTTAGAAAAAGATTTATCCTAAAAGGAGGGCAGCTCAGCTAATACGAAAAACGACGGCAAAACATTTAAAGAACTTCAGAGCAAGCCTTAAATCAGTTATGGTCATTACCACGGGGTGCTAAATTATGTATCGCTGACTTTATTTTGGTTCGATGTTTGCGAGCAAAGTTTCTACTGCGTGCCGGGAATACGATGTTTTCGCGAAATTAGGTCGTGACGGGTGGAAATTCCTCTGCACTGTGCAGGCAAAATCTGTCGAAGATGCGAAAAATATTGCGGTTGTTGAGCACCCTAAAGCTCAGCGGCACAAGATCGCGGTCTACCCGAAAAGATAAAATGTACAATTTAATAGTGTCGACAGATACAAACCGGGACGCCTGATCGGCTGCCTTTGTTGCCAATCCTAGGAACAGGCTAGGCACGGGAAGGGTTTGATTCCCTCGGTCCCGATCACAAAACCTTTACAAGGAACGTACACAATGCTATGATGCTCATGAGGCGGCACACGAGCCTCACAAAACGCGGTGCCAATCAATTTATTCATTTCATTAACATCATGACAATTAAAACAACTGATTTAGTAAAACTTGGTTCTGTCGCAGCTGAAGCTTTTGATGATTGCGACACAGCTCTGCAGCAACTTAACCAGTCGTTCGGAGTTCCCTATGAAGCTGCCCGAGATAACTTATTGCGCGACATAACTCTGGCAGAACAGGAGGGTATGGATCTAACGGTCTTTAGTGGAGATTTCAGCCGTTTTAAGTTTCCTGCTTTTAACACGAACATTGTTGTTCGAATCACTCGTGTTCCCACGCCGCACGATAAGTTGACTAAGTTGGCTGACAAAGTAGCCAAGTTAGAGAAAGAGTTGAAACTAGCTAAAACTCAGCTGAAACACATGAGTGAGCAACTTGTAATCGCGGGTGAGTGTGATCAACTAACCGAAAAAATTACTCTGGCATTTTCCAGAATGCGTAAATGATCTTTTTCAGCATCTTACATATGTAAAACATCGTAAACACTGAAACAAGCCATACCTACAAAAGCGATTATGTAAAGATTGTAAAGTTAGCTGCCGCCATGGGGGCACTCGCGATACACTTTACCGGGATGAAAATCTCAATGGGATGGGGCCTCTCCGAAAGGAGAGGTTTTCTTCTTACTTTATCTGTTATTTTCGTTTAACTAACTCAAATGACTACGCACTATTTGCTCTCCTGTTCTATCTCTGCTGATGTTCGGCAGAGTGTTCAGATTAAATTCGATGACCTAAAGTTGCCTCAATCAGTTATCGATACTCTTCAGAAAAACAATACAGTCAGTCTGCGACCAAACCTCTCCAATGCTCTCAAGACAGAATTGGATGCGCTTCGTGTCATGCAGCGTGAACTGTACGATTGCTATTGCATTCATAACGGTGACGCTCATTTTGTCACTAGCTCCTACTTTTATATGGCTAATGACCTGATCAAAGAGATCAGGAAAACTGCCGTAGAGGCTAACGAACGTCTGAAGGATCTTTGGGGAAGTGAGTACGCTTCGTGGGAACAAACAGCTGAAGGTATTCTGCGTCCACTGTTCCGCGATTCCGATGAATTTAAGCTTGCTTTCGATGCCTATATGAAAGTATTCCCTACTAAGGAAGAATACAAGACACCTATTCGAGTTTGTGTGCTCGGTCCTCTTCCTGTATCCATGGAGCGAGTTGAAAAACCAATTGATGGAAACATCGACTCAATGATCGCTTATGAAAATCAACTAAATACTGCTCAAGTTTTAGAAGCCGCACGTAAAAATGCTGCCAACAAAGCTTTTACCATTGGAGCTGAGTTGCTGGATGATCTGGATGCTCGCAACGTTACAAAAGTCGGACGACAGCAAACAGGGGGCGATAAAAAACGTGGTAGTTGGCAGGTAACTGCGGAGAAACTCAAACTCATTAGCGATAGCGTTCCTGGGTTTGCGGACCTTTCCACGCTGGCTGATCGTCTGCTTCAAGCTGGCGTTGACATTCAGGCTAAAGACAGAGCTACAAGAAACCAAGGCACTGAAGACTTCTATAAGGTGCAAGATGAGATTCGAGATGAGCTTGAAGTTATTTGTAATACGCAAGATTCTTCTAAAGGTCTTGAAATTCTTAAGAAATCCCTTACACTCTCTAACTCATATAAAACCCTGTGTGAACGTATTAAAACCGCAGAGAATTCTAATGCTCTAAATCTACTTATTAAAGATGCCAACCTTGAGTTGGACGTTTATGCCCAGCGCTCCAAACAACTTAAAAAATTGATTAATCAACGTCGAGAACTCATCGGAGAAGCGGGTGAGGAGTTGGATGGCTTAATCAGCTCTGTTGTTGGTCAAGAAGATGTAACTACTTTTACCCAAACGACACCGACGCAAGAGGTTGACTTCTGATGAAAAAGATTGTGCATGTAATTGAATCCGCCAAAGGATTTCTGTGTGATGTTGAAGACTACACAAGAGATGTTGAGCGTGCGGTTACGTTCACAGATTTCAACTGCGCTACTAAACGTCTCGTTTCTATAAGTGGGATGCTTGAAGAAGAGTGTTGGATTGGCAGCACTTACATTCAGTTTCCTCGCTTAACTCCCATCCGTTAACTTCATTAATTTAATCATCATGGACGACAAAATTTTTCACAAACTTCAAAACTTTCGCGGTGCTCTTAATGGAGCCACGCTGGAACGGGAACACGTTATCGACGGTCTACTGGCGACTCTTTTAAGCCAACAGAATGCTTTCCTGTTGGGTGTGCCAGGAACAGGTAAATCAGATCTTGTCTCAAACATTTGTCGCGGTATTTCCGGAGCTAATTATTTCGGCTATCTTCTGACACCTACTACTGATCCTTCTGAAGTTTTTGGTCCCGTTGCCGTCTCTAAACTGCTCAATGATGAGTACACCCGTGATGTTGCTGGCTATCTTCCGTCGGCACACATTGGTTTCCTAGATGAGTTGTTTAGGGGAAGCTCAGCCATCCTAAACTCTCTGCTCACCTTGCTCAACGAGCGAACCTTTAATAACGGCAAAGATGTTATTACCACGCCGATTCAATCGATTGTGGCTGCAACTAATTCATGGCCTGAAGAAGAATCCCTACAAGCTTTTGCTGACCGATTTCTGTTCCGTCCAACAGTTACTCTTTTGAAGAAACCTGTTTCCAAACGTAAACTTGATGAATGGGCATTGAGTCTCTCCGAACGACCTAAAGTAGGTGAGCACCTGACGTTAGAAGATCTCAAAACTCTTCAGGATAACGTCAAAGAAATCGAAGTCACTGATGAGTTTCTCGATCGATTTAGTAGTGTGTGGGAAATGCTCGCTACTAGGAATATTACTATCAGTGACCGCCGTCGCGTGCAGATTCTTAAGTTTCTTAGGGCTTGGGCTTTAGTTCAGGGTGATGATAAACTCTACCCAGAACATATGCACAATAGTTTGGTTCACATTGTGTATCAAACACCTGAAGATCAGCTAGTTATTCGCGAAGTTCTTGACCAAGCGATCCCCACGGCAGAGCGTGTCTTCAGCGACGCTAAACGGGCAGCGGCAGGCATCATGGGTGAGTACACTACTAACTCACATAAAGTTACAAGTAAAGGCTTAGATGATCTTAACTCCTACGTTATTATGCTCAAGAAATACTATAAAGATATGACGACAGTACGAGATAAAGTAGGGGAAATACTTGACGGTTCCCGATACAGGCTCTCTATAAGCGTAAGGTCAACAGGTGTTAAACTGCAGCAATCCCTGCAAAACCACTGCGATACCTTGGCTCGTGCCATCAGCGACATTAGTAAGTAATCCTCTTTCTTTTACTAAACATCAACATGACACTTACAAAACAAACAGAGTTTATTCGCCTCGTAAACAACGAACCTCTGACTCTCTACTGCTCAGCTCTTGCCGATTTTCTGTGGGACGATTTCATTCGAGATGCTCGCCCGAACGTAACGTATCTTATTGACCACTATAAGATTCTGCAATTGTCTAGGTTTGGTAAGGAACTGTTTGAGCGGCTCTATAACGCAGATTTAGTTAGCTGGGTAGTCACTGAAGATGCTTACGAAGATTATTTTCGGAAAGTATGTAATGGTGATGCCACGGCGATCCCTGAGGGTTACAAACCAGAAAACGGTATCTGGCACGCAATCATGTCAGATCTCAGTCAAGCTGCGGCATGGCCTGAACTTCTTTATAGAAGCACAGGAGATCAATTCAACTCAGGAAACAATGCTGTAAACATTCTGAATGAGTTATCTGAAGTTATCGAACAAGCAATTGAAGAAGGTTCCTTTGATGCACAGATGTTGACTAGCGCAGGCAGTGCTTTGGAAGATTTGCGAGAGAAATACAAAGAAGCGGTAGCGAAGAACGATGAGGGTTCTGCTAAAGATTTAAGAAGACAAGGAAAAGAATTAAGACAAAAGATTAACGAAGCTGTCGAACAAGCTCGCGAAAAAATTCAAACTCAGACGCATAAAATTATTGACTCTGTTATTAAGAAAAATGATGAAGTAAACGAAGCTTTGTCTAGCCTCCACGGGGATTCGGAAGGGGTCGGTTCGCACACTAATAACTTAGCTGACAAAAAAGAGCTAGCTAAAAAACTACAAAGAAACTCAAAACTAAGGCAATTAGTTAAAAAATTAGGAGCGCTCCGTAAGGTTTGGCATGAGCGTAAGCGTGCTAAAAAGGTGACAGATAAATACGAAAGCATCACGGGCTGTAAGTTTAGTGATGATCTAACGCGTGCTTTCCCGGCAGAAATAGCTTTAGCTACTACAGAAAAAGGAAGAGCGCTGTTTGCGCTTAAATACGCTCAAAAGACCCTACTAACTAAGGATTTTACTTCGCACCGTAAAGATGTTGGGCGTGGTCCGATCGTGATGTACGTAGATGTATCCGGTTCGATGCAGGGAGAGCCTGAACTTTGGTGTAAAGCTCTGACCTTTGTTATCGCAGAAGAAGCGGTTAAACAAAAGCGAGCTGTTGAAGTTCACTTGTTTGACACACGTATCACAAACTCAGTTGAACTTAATCCGAGTGTTAAACAAACAGAAGATCTTCTGAACTTCGTTGGGACATGGGTTTTAGGCGGGGGTACGAGCTTTAATGCCGTTCTTGCCCACGCGATTGATCGTCTGACTAACAAAGATAGAGCGGATGTCCTTCTCATTACAGACGGACAAAGCGAAGTTCACGAAAACTTTATCTATCGTCTTAAGAAGTTGAGGACAGAGAAGGGTGTTCAGTGGAGCACTATCTGCGTCAACAACGGAACACCACCCGTTTGCGCTCGTTTCAGCGATCAACTATTCGCTGTAAACATGTACAGCGAAGCTGATGCTGTCGATGCAGTACAGCAGTGTTTCTAAGATAAAGGAGATGCTCGCTTTATTTTTTTGTTTTAATCGAGTTAAGAGCGTGAAACACCAGCTGAATAATGCTGTTGTCCTTCAACGGAGATAGAGCAATCAACTCACTGAGAGCTGCGACAACAATCCACAAAGCGGGGTGAGATAAAAATTCCATGGGAGGTACTCTCTCTAAATCTATTTTAAAGGATGGATAAGAAAAATACTTATGAACTTTACTAAATTACGGGATCGTATAAATCTCGTCTAAGTTACCTATGTTGAGCAAAGTCTGTAGCTCAGTCCGATCTTCCTCGCTAAATGTACCGCCAAAAATAAGTAGATTTATGCAAGCTTGAATGGCGTCTACATTCGGGCGCCCTGCTTTAGCGTCACTAATAGCAGCGATGAACTCAGTGCAAGCAACCAAAACAGTGTTGGTAGTTAACGCTTGGTTACGGATGACTTGATAAACAGGAGAGATCAAAAGCGCATT
>Ga0194130_10006356_pt1 | contig 13719 bp, 12 predicted proteins | sample TA2KigsurfametaG_FD_160084 | JGI IMG/M metagenome (GOLD analysis project Ga0194130, IMG submission 160084) | Freshwater microbial communities from Lake Tanganyika, Tanzania - TA2015050 Kigoma 12 surface | ecosystem: Environmental > Aquatic > Freshwater > Lake | place: Tanzania: Lake Tanganyika... | reverse complement strand
GTGCCAGTGGTGCCGCCATGGCCGGCTGGTACGGCACGGCGATGCTCTGCTACGTGACCCCCAAGGAGCACCTCGGCCTTCCCAACCCTGAGGATGTGCGCAACGGCCTGATCGCTTACAAGATCGCTGCCCACGCCGCCGACATCGCCCGCCACCGCCCCGGTGCCCGCGACCGCGATGACGAACTCAGCCGCGCCCGCTACGCCTTTGACTGGAACAAGCAGTTCGAGCTATCGCTGGATCCCGAGCGGGCCAAGGAGTATCACGACGAAACCCTGCCGGCGGATATCTACAAGCAGGCGGAGTTCTGCTCGATGTGTGGGCCCAAGCACTGCCCGATGCAAACCAAGATCACCGATGAGGATTTGGTGGGCTTGGAGAAGCTGCTTCAGGGTCAAGCAGTCGTCTGAATCAGGGGCTGGATTCACCCAGCACACCATCGAGATTCAACGGTGTACCAGCGCGCCAGTTGATACGAGAGGTTTTGCCCAGCAAGGTTTCGTAGAGGGCAGGGCTGGCGCCGTTGCCCGGCCGCACGATTCTGATGTTTTCTCGACTAAAGGTCTCGCCGGCCTTGATGTCTGCAGACACATAGATGGAACGACGGAAGATCAGGCTATTGGATTCCGCGTCTGTGGGGCCATAGGTGACCTTTCCGAGCGATTGCCAGGCCCGATGACTCTCCTCGACCAGCGCGCTCAGCTCCTGGGGTTCCATTGAAAAGGCGCTATCAACGCCGCCTTCCATACGCGAGAGGGTGAAGTGCTTTTCGATCACTGTGGCGCCAAGAGCTACAGCGGCAACGGCGACACCCACCCCCAATGTGTGGTCAGACAGTCCGACTTCACACTTAAACAACTCGCGGAGATTGGGGATCGTGCGAATGTTTGTTTTTGCGGGGCTGGCTGGGTAGGTGCTGGTGCACTTCAGTAAAACAAGGTTTTTACAGCCTGCATCGCGTGCTGTTTGCACCGCCTGTTCCAATTCTCCTAGGCTGGCCATACCTGTGGAGATGATGAGCGGTTTTCCTGTGGCAGCTGCTTTGGCGATCAAGGGCAGGTGATTGTTTTCAAAGCTGGCAATTTTGTAAGCGGGAGCATTGAGTTCTTCCAGGAAATCTACGGCCGACTCATCAAATGGCGAGCTAAAGCAAACCATGCCATGATCTTGGGCTCTCTGCATGATCGTTTCATGCCACTCCCATGGTGTGTGAGCTTGTTGGTAAAGCGAGTGCAGGTTTTTCCCCCTCCACAGGCTTTGGGGATCGTTGATGGTGAAATCTCGCCCTTCCATATTGAGCGTGATCGTGTCGGCCGTATAGGTCTGCAGCTTCAGTGCGTGGGCCCCGGCACCTGCAGCAGCATCCACAATGGCTAGTGCGCGCTCGAGACTCTGATTGTGATTGCCGCTCATTTCGGCAATCACAAAGGGTGGGTGTTCTGCGCCGATGGGAGCTTTTCCAATCGAAAAGGCCATTGTCAATTAGGGGAGACCGCTCAGAGGTAATTCTTACACGGGTTTTTGCTCTTCCGCATTAGTTTGAGATGCCAAGCCAATAAAGGTCGAGATGGGGGTATCCCAGGCATCGGGCATGCAGCAGGTCCATTGCCGTAACTCTTGCGGTCGATGGATTGTTGATAAGCCCACTTGTCGCATACCCGAAGATTCTTTTCTTCTTATGTATTTCCATTTCGATGAAAACAGGTCGACTATTTCGTTGCGATGGAGATCGTATAGAGTGGTAAATGTATGCAGGTCTAAGTTGGTATTTATTTCCCTTTGAAAAAGAATATTGCCTGTATCTAGCCCTTCGTCCAAGAGGTGTATAGTGACGCCCAGTGGATGTCCATTCGCAACACTCCAAAAAACGGGATGAGCCCCGCGTGAGTAAGGAAGCAGGCTAATGTGCAAGTTGATAGCAGCCAGTGGAAACATGTCAAGGACAGATCGTTTGATAATGTGACGGTAGCCATATGAAATAATAAAATCTATCTGATTGTCTTTGCAAAAATCAGGGTCAATTTTGTCTGTGCACTCTATCAAAATGTCTTTGAATTGATCTAGTGCAGGTCTAAGATCTTTTGGGTATGGCGAGAGTAGCAATGTGTTCATTTAATCAATTCCCTCTTGAGAGTGACTTTTTAATTGATTCAAGAGTGTCAATTTTAGGATGTATAGTGCCGTTGTAGTAAGGGTGGCTGAGGCAAAGCTGTGAGTGAATGGCGATTAAGTCGCCTGGCTTGCTATTTCTAAAGGTATCGCGAAACGCTTTGAGCGACTGCGCCTCTCGATTTTTACGGCCAAGATCAATGGATTTTGATTCAGATCCTTTTACGTCGATCAGCCTGGAGCATGAGAATACATGATGAAAAATTTCTGAAGTCCTTTTAACATGGTAATCAGAAGTCACTACGTCAATCTTCACATCAGAATAGCAATATAATTTTTCTATTAGCAGGCGGCTAAAGAATGCGTCTCCAACTGTATCCCTTGACATTGACTGGCATATTAGTCTTTCTGCAAGAGCTGGTCGCTTTCTGGATATGTAGGTTTTAAGTGCTCTCGCTATTGGCAAACTAGTGTCTGGTCTGTAGTCCCATCCACATAAGATTATTTTATGTGATTCCCTTTCGTCTTCAAGTGTGACAGCTAAATCGGCTCTCTCGCGGCTTTCCTGGCTAAGTCGGCCAGTTCTGTTCATCAAGTTTGCAAGAACAATAGTGAAATGTGGTTTACACATCGTCAAAACTACTTCTTGATGAGTTTTGTTCTAGTTCAGGCGACGGAAGCCCCCGTGGCAGACTGGCCCTCTAAGCAGCTCACTCACCGACCGGCCTTTTTCGCACTCGGCGATCAGGCCGAATACCTTATCGAGAGCATCGAGATACCGTTCGATTATATCGGATGTATGGGAAAGGCAGGTGTAGCAGCTGGTGCTCGCTAGGTAACCCCTCTGAAGCATCTCCTGGGTGATTAGCGTCTTGTAGGCCAGCGCCTGAGGGCTTTGGATAGCAAAACCTGTAAGTGCCGGTAACCCGTTGTGACTAATCCTCAGGCCATGGCGATCGGCCAGTTCTTGCCAACCACGACGTATCTCGAGTCCCTTTGCCGTGACATGCTCCCAGCTGCGTTCTCGCTCCATGACCTCGAGGGTTTTCAGGGCAGCCGTTGGGCCGATGCGTTCCGTCCAGAATGTGCTGCTAATGAAGGTGCTCTGGGCAGCTTCCATTACCGCACGACGGCCGATGGTGGCTGTGATGGCATAGCCATTGCCCAGAGCTTTGCCGAACATTGCTATGTCGGGCTCTACTCCATATTTCTTGTGTAGCCCCCCGAAGGTTTCGCGAAAACCTGAAGTGCATTCATCAAAGATCAGCACGATGCCGCGGCGCGTGCACAACTCGCGCACGCCCTCGAGAAAGCCCGCATCGGGCGGGTTGGTGCGCTGCACCTCCATCTTCACGGCCGCCAGGTTTTGGCTGCTTGCAATGCTTTCCAGCTGATCCAGGCGGTTGTAACTGAAGGGCTGTACGGTTCCCGCTAGGGCCTTCGGAACACCGTTGGGTTCTAAGCCAGGAAGCAGATGATCCTCCAGCCCTGAGTTGTTTTGTAGGTTTGTGGCCAAATACCAGTCGTGCCAGCCGTGATATCCGCAGATGGCGACGGTGTCGCGGCCGGTGGCTGCGCGGGCGATGCGGATGGCGATGGCGTTGGCCTCACCGCCGCTGCGGGCGAAGCGGGCCATCTCGGCCCAGGGATGAAGAGCCACCAGGCGTTCAGCAAGCCACACCTCCTCCGGGCAGTTCAGGGTGCTCATGTTCCCAGAAGCCACTGTTGCAGCTACGGCCGCATCCACCTCTGGATGCCCGTAGCCGAGCATGTTCGTGCCGATTCCCATAATGCTCATGTCGATCATCTCTCGACCGTCGAGATCCCAGACCCGACACCCCTTCGCTCTCGAGAAATAACTTGGCCACTGCTCTGGCAGGAACATCTCCGCTCGTTTGGAGAGGAGCATGTTGCCGCCGGGAATCACACTCTTGGCGCGGCACCAGAGCTTCTGTCCCTGCCCATCACGCATGGCGATTGGTTCAGCCTCACCGACATCCTCCCCTAGAGATGTTAGGAATCCCTCATTCCGTATCGTGGCCAGGTTGCGAGCTGCCAACTCGGGGTGCTGCTCCAGATAAGAAACGACCGCATCCACACCAAACAATGGATCCTGCGACTCAAGACCCTTCACAATCGAGCGCACAACATCGAGGTCCACCTGATCATCCACGGTGACGCGAAAGTAGGAACGCATCGGCTGATGGCGGAAATGCCCCCAGTTCAGCCCAGCCCTCCGGCTACGGAACCAGGGAGTCACATGCTCCCGCTCAGACGGTAGCTGCGCATCGCTGGCGGCACGCTCAAGTAGCTCGGCACGGAATACTTCGGCATCAAAGCCATCCGGCACACTGAGTTGCTGCTCATCCGCGCAATTGGCCAAGTAATCCCAACCTCCCTGGACAAAGGCTATGAGCAGTTCATCGATCAGCGCAGGATCACTGAGCGGACAATCTCCGGTAAGGCGAACTACAGTCGTAGCCTGCTCCTGAGCAGAACAAGCACGGAATCTTTCCAGAACATCCTGTAGGTCTCCACGAAATACCGAGAAGCCAGCCCTACCGACAACATCAGCTAGTTCGTCATCGCTATCGTGGCTCGAGGTAGCTAGAACCAGACGATCCACTTGCTTACAACGTCTAACACGCTCCAGCTGGTATATAATCATGGGTTTGATCCCAATGGGCATGAGAACCTTTCCCGGCAAACGCGAGGAAGAGGTGCGAGCCTGAACAATTGCCACCACAAGAGAATTATCCCGAGTATTTCCTTTAAGCGATTCCTTGGGCATTGTAGGTAACCTTTTCAAAGGATTCTTCAAGCTTTGAAGCAGGCGTTACCAAGCGGTCGCCTCGAGTGGGGAAGGAATCGGATCCTGCAACCACGATATTGGATAATGTGATCTCGAGAAAACCTCCCTTGACGGCTACCCTAATTAAGCGAATATCGTCATATATAACCAGTCCATGGCAATATGGGTGAAAATATTTGCCCTCCCTAAGGAGTACTTTTTTGAGCGTGACAACTCTACCATTAACAGTGGTCATCGCGCCTGAGTAAGGATCATCAAATGCGTTGCAAAAATCCTCGATCTCTCGCCCAAGCCAACCCCAGTCAATCCACCCACATTTTATTGTAGACAACCTTGGGAAATAAGAATAGTTAGCCCAGTCCGGCTGGCTGGATGATTCACGAACTGGTGCACCCTGAAACACATGTCTCTCAATAAATGATCTAAGAAAACTGATAGCTCTTTCATCATTATATTTGTAGTAATCTGCTGGTATTCTGCAGTCTCTGGGAAGAGTGTAATCCTCAAAATCGACTACCATCCCCCTATCAATCTTATTCGTAATCTGCTGAATATATGCCCCTCCAGTAAGATCTCGATTAAGAATTTGCCAGGTAAAATGCGCCCCTCCCAGATAATCCGGGATAGGAATACCGTTAAAATTAAATATCCGGCTACCAAATATCTCTAGCACCTGCTCACTTAATATCCAAGCAGGCCCAAAACAAAGGCATAGCCGAGAAAAGTTCTTTAGCTTGTCAAGAGCACTTTCTTCACTGTTTAGATCTTGAGTTACAAGGATTTCACAACCCAGAGCTCTTAACTTTGCTATAGCCAAATCATCGTAATGCCTCGGTGAAAATATTAGCAATACGGATTTTCCAGCGTCTCTTAATTGAGTGGCTACCGTATACATAGGCATGCCACTACCAATCAATGTGATACCACCACAATCAGGAAGGCGAATCTCTTTGGGTTTCTTAAATGAAAATATGAGCTCATCGGAGCGGTTACCACTACTATCGCACCAATGCGAAGTTATTTTGCCTGTTAATTTCCAGCCTGCTTTCAAGAAAGACTTGCAGGAACCAATGTTTTGACTGTAGCAGCCAGCATTAAGTGATTCTAGACCAAGATGGCTAATAGAATATTCAGTTACTAGCCTTATTGACCTTGAAGCATAGCCTTTTCCCCATTCACTAATAGCACCGATTATTAAACCTACTGGGGCGTGCTTGTGAAAAATATTAATTGGCCCAATCTTGATATTGCCAATGTGCTTATGTCCGTCCTCAATGTATATCCCAAAAATTAATTCGCTACTGTCTTGCTTTGCAAGTTTTGCGATATATCTTTTTGTGCTCGCTATAGAGTGGGAATTAAATCTGCATTCCAAGAACTGGCTAACCTTTGGATTATTCAACCACGAGACGTACTCCTCTGTCACATCGCTTTCCACTAGTCTTTTAAGGGTGATAATTCCATCACAGATGATTTGTCCGCATTCGGAGATGTCTATATTTCTCATAGTTTCTTTCGCTCCATTTTGACGAGCCCTGTCGAATCCCATTGTCTTACATATTCTAGAACCAACCTATAGGGCAGCTGATACTTTAGCGAGAGCTCAAGAACACTCATGCCTGATCGCAGTTCCCTGGAAAGGCAATTCATTAATAAATTCCACCTCTTTTCAGTGGCTGAGTTGCCATCGCTAGAAATTCCTGGCTCGGGAGCTTTATGGTAAAGATCATATTTTGGATTGGATAAACAGAAGAGTCCTGGTTCGACTGATTTAGCAGACATGTTTGTTTCTGCAATATCAAGAAGTTCGGTTAGCATCTCGTAACATTCCACGAGGCGGTCCGGATCGAGTTTATCCAGCGTGTCTTGATTAGTATGATATTCTTCAAACGGAAATCTAGTCAATGTAATAGTTGGAATTTCATAACCAGGAGCTTCAAAAACACTTTCATCATTTCCGTAATAACTTCGATATCGATAAAAGGATGCTTCCTGCGCCCACGCATTTCTTGAAAGCATCGCACCTATTGCGAATTGGTCGACATCGTGACTACCCAAAAAGCTGTTCTGAATCTTTATCGGAGCATCATTACCTACTGATTTAAGTAGGACAGCGAACTTAATAGGGGTCTTGTTTTGCCATATTTCCTCAAGCCAGAACATGGGACCGTATAGCTCAGGCCCGATGAGAAGCCGGTATGAGTAGTAATTCTTTTTGCATAGAAGATAGTTTTTGAAAACTGCGATTGCGACCGCACATCCTGAGATATCATCATTTGCCTGGAACGGATGGCAATTATGGGCGTTGATAATGATCTCGTCTTCAACTTCTCCTTGGATCTTTAGTTCTAGCACGTTCATTGATGACTGATAGGTTTCAGTGCGCAATTCCACTTCTATGTCTGTGTTTGGAAGCGTATTAATTACCCCCCAGGGTATGCATAGTCCCCATTTTTTTCTATCCGACATCCTGTAGAGTCGTGTCCAGTCATAGACAACTGCTTTTGGTAAGTCCTCTCTCCATGCTGTGTGCTTCTTGAGTTCCTCTTTGCTGACCTTTCCTTCGAAGCTTGGAGAAAGGTAAGCGCAACCAAGTGGCCCTGAGGCAAGGCAGTCATAAATGACTCTTCCATTATGTTTAATGACTGCTTTATTGGCTCCCCAGCCGAGGGGGATTTCCCATCCCCTTAGGTTTTTTCCAGATTCAAACCGATGAACACTGAAATTTGCTAGTTTTTTATAGGCTCTTATTGCATTTTCCGATCCATTGCCTGTTACCGAATAATCGTAGGGAAAGATTGATTTTGCGATTCTCATTATCAATTCCCCGGATATCGCGTGTTCCATGTTAGAATGAGCTCCTTATGTTGATCCCAGAATTATAAATATGAGATCTGCATTGCATCGGGTTCTGATCTCGTTGAGAAAAAAAGGTGCCTGCCGCTACAGCCGCAGCGCCAGCCTTGTAACCATCTATGAAGTGGTCTGCTAATCCACAGCCTCCAGATATAGTTAGTGGAACATTTAATCTTTTTGCCAGGCAGTCTGCTAGTTCCAGATCAAGCCCGCTACCTGTGCCATCTCGTTCTATTGCAGTGGCCATTACCTCTCCTGCTCCCCGATCTACTGCTTCGAGTGCCCATGTGATAGCATCCCGCCGAGCATCCAGGCGCCCGGCTTTCGTCCAAACACCCCAACTCCCACGACCGCAGGTACGAACGTCAAGACTAAGCACTACACATTGTGCTCCATAGGCTGCAGCCACGCGATCGATCAAAGAAGGTTGCTCAATAGCACCGCTGTTGAGGACTATCTTGTCAGCTCCGCGATCGAGCAGGGCTTGCACTTGGTCAAAACTATGCACTCCGCCACCCACTGCCAAGGGGGTGGCAAGGTCTTCAGCCACAGCCTCAAGGGTTTCAAGGAGCACTGGCCAGCTCTCCTCCGTGCGCTCCAGGTCAACCAGTATCAACTCATCAACAAGCTGAGCTTCGTAGATCTTTGCCTGAGATAGTGGATCACCGATGGCACGGCGACTACCAAATTGCCGGGTGACGACCAGGACAGGTTGCGCGCCTCGGAAGCTGTGGCGCAACCCTAGTTGAAGCTTCGGAATCAGACGGCGCTTCAGCATGATGGCAAGGCCAGGAAGTTTTCCAGCAGATGACGCCCCAGACGCTGGCTTTTTTCAGGGTGGAACTGCACCCCATAACAGTGACCTCTACCTACCACAGCGGTGAAGCTCCCGCCGTAGTCAGATGTAGCCAGCCCATGGGCTTGATCACTGGGTTGAAAGGCATAGCTATGTACGAAATACATGTCCCCACTTTGTGGCAAACCCTGACTCAGTGGACTGACAGGGGAGCGCCAGTCCAGGGCATTCCAACCCACGTGTGGGAGGACAAGATCGGAGGCCACGCTGAGACGCTCCACACGACCGGGGATTAGATCCAGACCCATAACAGCACCATTCGTTGCTCCCTCCAAACCTTCACTAGCGAGAAGTTGCATGCCCAGACAGATCCCCAGTAGCGGGCGTTCGGTCTGGCACCACATTTGTTTAATCCAGTCCTCCCAACCAGATGCTTTCAGAGCGTCCATCCCAGCTGCGAAAGCACCCACGCCTGGGAGCACGGCGTGGCTGTAGGTATCCGTAGCTTCATGCGTTGGTGGATTTTGGAGACGCTTCACTATACAGTCATGGCGTTGGAAAGCCGCTACAACTGAGCCGATGTTGCCCAGGCCGGAGTCAATCACCAGTACACTGGGACGGCTCATCCAGCTACGCAGCCATCGGAGGAACTGCAGCTCGAACATGTTTCGGCCCAGCGCCTCACTTGATCTTTAGAATCTTCTTCATCGAGTCCATCGCCCCGTAGCCACTGGCTGAAGTCAGGCGTGGCTGCACCTTTGATAATCCGTGAGGAGTCGAACTGCCACGGTGAGACTATATGGCCTATAGCAATATTGTAGAATTCATCTTCAGTAAGCCCTACATACTCTAGGAAGAGATCAAGGCTTGGGGGGCGCCGACCCTCGAACTCGCGAATCATCTTTTGCGCCTCTTCCTGCGACATCCGTTGATTTCGCAGATCAATCGCGGCGAGGTGAGTCGGGCGGCTGTAGCCACGCTTGATATATTTGATATAATCGCGCACGCCTTGCATCCAGCATTCGATTTTCTCGTAGTTGAAATTTTCGGGAACATTTTCAACAACGTCGCCTTGCCAGCCGAGCTTGGAGCGGATTTCTTCTACTTGCATCTTCACATTCCAGGGAATATAGCTCCCCAAGCAAACGGAACGGTATCCCAGACCGCGTAAATCTCTCAGTGCCGGATAGCGGAATGGTTCTAAGTCACGCTCCTCTAGAAAGCCATCCAATCGGATCAGCATGTCTTCGGCAGAAATGCCGAGATTGACGTAGCGATTGAAGCGCTCCTCATCCACCTGCTCTGGCTGGTCGTAGCTGTAGTAAGCGGTGTATTCGGCTGAAGGTTCACCCCAGAAGATCAGTGGCACCTGCTCCTTGAGTGCAACCTGCATGGGATAGGCAAAGATGCCGGTGTGGCAGTGCCAGCAGAAGTCACCCTTCTCTAGAAAAGCCTGCAGCATCAGCCGCTGCACCACTTTCCAGCTCGGGGTGAATTCGTGTACATCCACACCAAGCTTGCGGAATACACGATCACAGTTGGATCTTAGATTTGGGCGCAGAAAGCCATGGTTGAAGCGCACCACCAGAGGCTTGAGCCCTGGGTAGCGCTCCATCAGGTAGTAGAGCGTCCAGGTGCTGTCTTTCCCACCGCTAAAGGGAATCAGGCAGTCGTAGCGGTGGCGGCCTCGATACTCGGCCACCAGCGCATCAAGCTGTTCTAGGCGCTTCGGCCAGTTAACTTTGGCCTTCACTTCCTGGGCCCGGCACACATTGCACACCCCATCAGCGTCGAGCACGAGGGTTTCGTGGGTTTCGGGCAGCAAACAGCGGCTACAGCGCTTGAGTGCGGTGGAGAAGGGAACACCCATGAATCAACGCGGCCAGCTGCGTGGGTCGAGAATACCCGTATCCTGGACCGCCCAGGTTCGCCATTCACCCTTCTTCCAAGGCGAGGTCTTGGTCCAGGACTGGTGCAGCTCCCTGAGTTCCTGGATACTGCAGATGCCCACTACCACTGCCTCAAGATCCTCTTGCTCGTGAGCGAACCCGAGGACTAGGTCAATCAGCCGGCAACCCCGCTGCTCTGCCAGCTTTTCTAAGGCCTGTTGATGGGCCCGCACTTCCGGGTTAATCCACTTGGGCCATTTCGAGGCGGAGGTGAGTAACAAGCCCTGCAGGTAAAGACTGCGGGCGTGGATAGCCGTACCACGCGCTCGAAGACGCTGCACCGTTCCGTCCTGCAGCAGTCGCTGATCAAATAGGGAGAGAGGCAGCTGCACCAGATCAAGCAATGCTGGATTCAAGCCATCCAGATCTTTAGCAGTATAGATCGACACACCAAGCCTCTTCACCACTCCCCGCTCGCGCAAACCAAGCAGCCAGGCTTCTAGATGCTGGCTACCTGGTTTTGCCAGATCTCCAGGTGCATGTAAAAGCAAGGCATCTATATTGAGTACCCCTAAATGCTGACGGCTGGCGATGAAGGCTTTCTCCCAACCATCCACATCCTGGGCGCAGAACGTCAGCTGTGGTTGGGCAGGCAGTTTGCTAATCAAGCGGAACCGATGGGATGTGGGAAGCTGACGACCCAGTACGGACTCCGCATTCCCGTAGGCCTGAGCGCTATCCAGCCAGCAAATGTTTGTGCCCTGCGCCTCAAGCAGCAGCGCAGCCACAACCTCTTCCGGTACCTGCCCAGCCGCATTAGTGATGCCGTAGGGAAGGCCGAACTGCGCCGTGCCCAGGCAAAGCTCTGGCATGACTACCCCAGCAGGATGGTGAGGGTCTTGGCGACGTACTGGAGGTCGCGATCCTGGAGGCCTGGGTAAAGTGGGAGGCTGATGGCATTTCTGGCATAAGCCTCTGCTTTCGGGAAATCACCCTCTCGGAATCCGAGCCGCCTGTAATAAGGCTGCAGGTGCACTGGGGTGTAATGCAGTTGCACGCCGATGCCTGCAGCCTGGAGTCCATCAAACACCTGGCGGTGATGGGTGGGACTGGGATCCGTCAGGCAAATTACGGCTAGGTGTTGGGCTGAACTGACATCTTGAGGAATCTCGAGTAGACGTAGGGGGAGTTCCGCCAGCAGCAGGCGATACTGCTCCAAGAGGCGTTGTCGTTCCGCCACGACCTCCTCCAGTCGCTGCAGTTGGCTGAGACCAAGGGCGGCCTGCAGATCGGTCATTCGGTAGTTGAAACCGAGATCCTGCTGTTCGTAGCTCCAGGGGCCGGGAGCTGGAAGTTCAAAGCGAGCGTCGTCCTTCGTGATTCCATGGCTCCGCAGGTCCGCCATCCGCTGAGCCAGTAGGCAGTTGTTGGTCGTGGCCAGCCCCCCCTCACCGGTGGTGATGATCTTCACGGGGTGGAAGCTGAACACCGTGATATCACTGTGGAGGCAGCCGCCCACAGCCTGACCTCGGTAATGTCCACCGATGGCATGGCTAGCATCTTCAAGGACCTTGATGCCGTAGCTTTGGGCCAAAGCAGCGATGGGCTCCATTGCGCAGCTCGATCCGCACAGATGAACCGGCACTAAAACCTTCGGTAGGCAGCCCTCCCGAGATGCTTTCTTTAGCTTCAGTTCAAGTGCCTCCAGGCTAATGAGGCCTGTAGAGGGCTCAATATCTACAAAGTCAACATCCGCGCCGCAGTAACGCGCACAATCCGCTGATGCAACAAAGGTAATCGGTGTTGTCCATAGATAATCGCCCGGACCTAGTTTCAGCGCTAAGCATGCGATATGTAGTGCACTAGTTGCACTATTAACCGCGACTCCATGTTTGGCACCGATGCGTTGTGTTACTGCCTGCTCAAAAGCCGGAACAGCCGGTCCCTGAGTTAGCCAAGGGCTTTGCAGGGCATCTACCACAGCAGCAATATCTGCTTCTGTAATAGACTGACGGCCATATGGGAGAAATGTGCTCAAGGATGCGCTCAGGCTGGTTTAAAATTAGTGTCTACATGCTTAAGGATCAGCCTGCGCAGCTGCTCTATGGAAAGAAATTCTGGATTGGTTCCAGAGTTATATGCAAAGCCTTGCGGAACAGCTTTCGCTTGATTTCCAGTTTCATCGTATCGGGCTAGTCTAAGGCTTTCACTAGTAAGTATGGCAAAGTAAGGGCCTAGGTCCACTGTGCTGAAACTATCAGAAGCTGTAATCATCTCCTCGTGAATTTTTTCTCCAGGGCGGATTCCTATAATCGGTTTTTTGCAGTTTGGACCTATGGCTTCTGCTACATCCATGATGCGATAGCTAGGAATTTTAGGGACTAGTAGTTCGCCCCCCAAGGCATTGCCTATGGCCCAGAAAACCATTGCTACGCCTTCTGTAAGTGATATGTTAAAGCGCGTCATTGCCGGATCGGTAATGGGAAGCACTCCTGTATGGGCGCGCTCTAGGAAGAATGGGATGACAGAGCCTCTTGATCCCATAACATTGCCATATCTTACAACCGAAAATCGCAAGTCGCGCTTTCCTTTAATGTTATTTGCGGCAATAAATAGTTTGTCAGAACATAGCTTGGTGGCGCCATACAGATTAATGGGGGCTGCTGCTTTATCAGTACTTAGGGCTACTACTCTGCGAACATCCGTATCGATGCATGCTTGAACAACATTTTCTCCGCCGAGCACGTTTGTATTAATGAATTCGATCGGGTTGTATTCCGCTGCGGGCACTTGTTTAAGGGCAGCCGCATGCACTACCGTGTCAATCCCCTCTAATGCCCGTCGTAGCCGATCACGATCGCGTACGTCACCTAGGTAGAAGCGAAGCTGGGGGTACTCGCTTTGTGGGTATAGCTGTTGTAGTTCCCATTGTTTTAATTCATCGCGGCTAAAGATCACTAGCCGCTCAATCTGTGGATAACGAGCAAGCGCTTCGGCAATGAAGGCTTTTCCAAAGCTTCCAGTGCCACCGGTGATCAGAACGCGTTCCATGGATATCTATGAAAAAGCCCCGCAATGGCGAGGCAGGGCGTATTGAAGCAAATAGTCAAACTCAGCATATAGTCTTGGCCTTGGCCACCACGTTGTCGACGGTGAAGCCGAACTTCTCCATCAGCAGCGGGCCAGGGGCGGAAGCACCGAAGCGATCGATGGAAACGGTGTCGCCTTCAAAGCCGGTGTACTTGTGCCAGCCGAAG
>Ga0194130_10006354_pt1:10000-13723 | contig 13723 bp, 12 predicted proteins | sample TA2KigsurfametaG_FD_160084 | JGI IMG/M metagenome (GOLD analysis project Ga0194130, IMG submission 160084) | Freshwater microbial communities from Lake Tanganyika, Tanzania - TA2015050 Kigoma 12 surface | ecosystem: Environmental > Aquatic > Freshwater > Lake | place: Tanzania: Lake... | reverse complement strand
GCACAGCGCGGGCGCGCCAACGGCCCCGCCTGCTGCCTGCCACCATGCACGCGCAGCGACATGCAACGGCTGCACAAGGGCGGCAGCAGCGGCGGCTGTCTAGGGCGGCGCGTCTGCTGGGCGGCGCCACCATGCATGCATTGCGACGAGCCCGCGCGCACATGCCAGCCATGCTGCCGGCATGGCAGACGCCGCAAGCCCTGCTGCCCACCATGCACGCCCGCACTCTGAGCACAGCCCGTGTCCCCTGTGCATCCATGGGTGTGTCTCTTGGCCTGCCATTATGTGTGGCAACACCTGCAAGCAGTTTCAGAGGCACTGGCCGCAAGCGCACGCCTGCTGCCACGCCTGCAATTCACGGTGCACACGCTGCACTGCATGGGCGCGCGCGCACGTCGGCCGCCAGCGCAGTGCCGCCGCTGTTGAGGGCGCGGCCTGCCGCGGCATGCCTTTAAGGCCTGCCCTGTTGCAAAGCAACACCTGTGGCAAGGCGCGCAGGCGGCAGCTGCAGCCGCGCGACTTCCGCCTGCCGGCGCGCGCGTCACAGCGCGCGCCGCTGCAACTAACGGGCGGGGCATGCGCGATCGATCCCCACCAAGCTCTCCGCAGTGCACTGCCCCACACGCGCACATGCTGCCTGACCTCCCCCTGTGCACTACAGCAGCTTCGCGCAGTCGCGCGCACAAGCAGCTCGAAATGCGCGTGCCGCCGCCGCCGCTGCTGCTGCTGCGCCGCCGCGGCGCCGCCGCCGCCCTACTGCTTTTTGCCAGGCTGATCCTGAGCGGCTGAGCGTGCTGCCGCAACATCCCACGACCCAGCAGGCCCTGATGGGCGCATGGCACTGTTAATGCTTTCTGTGAGTGAGCGAGCGCCGCTGCTGCAGTGGCGCTATGTAGCTCGCTGCTGTTGCTGCACGCGTGGTGAGGCTTCAGCTGCTCTGCTACTGAGCTCGCTGGTGTACAGATGGTGTACTTGTGCCAACAGGAATTCAGCGGCCGCCCAACAACTTTGAGCCACCTGGCGGTTGGCAACGCACGTCTCGCCCACAACCCACGCATTCATCGAGACTATATCACCATAGATCGAGAATCAGATTCGCATCGGCGAGCATCCAGTGTGGGGTCTCGCAGAAGCAGCCAAGCAGCAGCGAAGCAGCGGTGCAGCGCTGCGCACACCGCCCCAAACCGCTCTGTAAGGGCATATCATTGCTCTGAAGCAGCAGCGATAGGTGCAGCCAGCTGCTCGCATGCAAGGAGCAGCGCAGTGCAACAACAGCAGCAGGCAGGGCATGGAGGTTGAAAGGTGTTCCGATCTTCCGGCAGCACTGGGCACTTGCGCCCTCGTGCCGAGTGTCCTACGAAGCCGCCACAACGCTGTCATGCCATGGCCGCAACTGGGTAAGGCTCTAACGGCGGCGTGGTGTTGCATGCATGAGCGTGTGCCGAGCGGGGCGCCGCAGCCAAGCAGAGAGGCCAGTAGTGCAGGGGGCGCGCGCCCTGGCTGGCAGCGGCAGCAGCTGGCTCACGCAAGCTGCGGCGCGTGCCCTCTGCCGCTGCTGTGTGCGGCACGCATTGCAGGTGGCGGCGGTTGCATCGCGCGCATGAGCAGGCGGCAGCGCTGGCGGCGGTTGCTCGCGCGCGCTGTTGTGGCAGTGCGCCGGGTGGCCTGGGTGACTGTGCCGTGTGTGTGTGCGTGTGTGTGTATGTGTGTGTGTGATTGCAGGGCGGCGGCGGGTACAGTAGTGTGGTGTGTATGAGCGCGTCACACATCAGCATGTTCACGTATCGTGCAACACTGGGTGTGTGTGTCTATGTGCGTGCGTGCGTGCGTGGGCGTGTGTGTGTGATTGCAGGCGGCGGCGGAGTGTTGTGTGTACGAGCGCGTCACACATGTTACAAAATGTTGATGTGTCTGCACAACAACACTACGTCACTTGGAATTCCCAGGTGATCCCTCAACCCAGTACTAGTCAAGCCCAACCACGTTTAACTTCCGAGTTCTGATGGGATCGGGTGCTTTCGTGGTGGTTTGAACGTAGCATGGCAACGACACTGTGTTGTCCCTTTTCACTCCCTCTAGTATGCTCGCCCTCTGGATTCGGTGGATGTAACGGGGCTGGCATCCCCTTACCACAGCTGGTCGAGCGCTTCTCTGGGTAATTCCGGAGGGGGGGCGGGGGGTCGGTTCCCGGCCGGGTCGTTCTTCCGCCACGCTTTGTCGGAAATACCGTGGCCTGAGTATACTTGGTCGGCGGCGGGGGTCCCAGTGTGACGTAGGCACCCTAGGTGCGGGTGTGGGTCTAGGGGGTGGCCGGGCTGGCCTAGATTCTCACGACACGCCCTCGGGGTTCGGTGGATGTAACGCCATTGGCTTTTTTTGTGGATGTGACGCCATTGGCTTTTGGATGTAGCGGTGTGGGTCTAGGGGGAGGCCGGGCTGGCCTAGATTCTCACGACACGCCCTCGGGGTTCGGTGGATGTAACGCCATTGGCTTTTTTTGTGGATGTGACGCCATTGGCCTTGCTGCGTGCTCTCTTGGTACCATGTGCGTGATACGTGCCGTTCTCGGTTGCAGCTAGCAGCCAGCCAGGGAGGGCATGCAACACTAGCGTGGCGCGTCGACGCGTGCGCGTGGCTACCACGCTGCTGCAACATGCGCGCGGTCGCGTGGCCGCTGGCGTGCTACTTGTACTTCTGCTTGCGTGCTGCCGGCCGTTCGTGGGCTGAACGAAGGTGTTGGGCGGGCGGACGGGTGGCGCGCTGCCCGAGCTCGTTGCCCACCCAGTAGCAAAATCGCCTGCAAGCAAGCAAGGTGTTGGGCGGACGGCGAGGTGGCGCGCTGCCCGAGCTCGTTGCCCACCCAGTAGCAAACCCGTGTTGGACAAGTCGGTCTTGCAGCCCAGTCTCGACCACAAACCGGCATGGCCTGCCTGCACCCCGCTGTCAGCCAACGGGGCCAAGAGCATTTTGAGGTGCGCGCGTCGTGGCTTGCGCGATCAAGCCGCCCAGTAGCAAAGGCACTTTAGAGAGGGAGAGAGGGGAGAATGGCAAATGCCATTCAGAGGAAAATCTTCCGAACACGGGCTGAATCTCAGCGGATCGTAGCAGCAAGGCCACTCTACCGCTTACAATACCCAGTTCGAGCAAAGTCGTCTGCAAAGGATTTACCCCGTTGACGAGTGGAATTGTCATGCTTGGCGCCGAAGCAATCCATGTGGGACGGCTCCGGGGGACCAACGGATACGCTCTTGCATCGGAATAAACCGATGTATCATTAGCGGGTGACATCAACGGGAAATGAGACCTCGCACCTAGCATAGCTTCTGACTTAGAGGCGTTCAGTCATTAGCTTGCGGATGTTAGCTTTGCGCCATCGGCTTTTCAGCCGAGCGCATTACCAATTATCCGACCCGGCGGTTCCTCTCGTACTGAGCCGAATTACTATGGCGAGATCGGTCCAACAGTAGGGTAAAACTAACCTGTCTCACGACGGTCTAAACCCAGCTCACGTTCCCTATTAGTGGGTGAACAATCCAACGCTTGGTGAATTCTGCTTCCGGTGCATCCAGCTCGGCGGCACGCAGCAGCATGCCCTGAGGCCCTTGCGAGCCGCAGTTTTGCGCCAAACCCCAATGGGCTCTCCGCCTTGCGAATGTACGACGAGGCATCCTCCCAGAGGCCACCTTGCGGTGGGGCCCGACTACATCTTAAGCGTGATGGAAC
>Ga0194130_10006347_pt1 | contig 13749 bp, 12 predicted proteins | sample TA2KigsurfametaG_FD_160084 | JGI IMG/M metagenome (GOLD analysis project Ga0194130, IMG submission 160084) | Freshwater microbial communities from Lake Tanganyika, Tanzania - TA2015050 Kigoma 12 surface | ecosystem: Environmental > Aquatic > Freshwater > Lake | place: Tanzania: Lake Tanganyika... | reverse complement strand
AAAAAACACATATTAAAACTCAAAAAAATATTACTTTCAAAAATCCATAAAAAGCATCCCCCCAAAACATACAAACAACATTTTCATAAAACAAGAAAAAACACATATTAAAACTCAAAAAAATATTACTTTCAAAAATCCATAAAAAGCATCCCCCCAAAACATACAAACAACATTTTCATAAAACAAGAAAAAACACATATTAAAACTCAAAAAAATATTACTTTCAAAAATCCATAAAAAGCATCCCCCCAAAACATACAAACAACATTTTCATAAAACAAGAAAAAACACATATTAAAACTCAAAAAAATATTCCCTTCAAAAATCCATAAAATGTAACATACTATATATATCTTGTTTCACTCGTATGGTAAGGGGATTTTTTCAGACCAAAAATCCCCAAAGCATATTCCGTGTGTGAAACACACATTATTTACAGGTTTTTACGAGACTGAAATGTATAAAAACACAGATTTCCAACCATAAATTCCGCATCATAATCATAAGAATTTTATTATTTTTTAAATCGCCACACTGGCCGTCAAAAATGTATAATTTTAAACACATTATTATCATATTAGCCTTTGGGGATTTTTTCCAAGGGGGTGGAACACAGCGGGGCAACCCATAATTTTCCTGTAAAAAATCCTCGCACTGAAAACCATAAGAAATATATAAAAACACCATAATTTTTGAACGTTCAGTCTGGGGATTTTGGAACAGTTTTGGAACAAATGTTCCACTTTTCCGGACCATGTCCAAAAACGCATTTTGCGATTAGACTTTTGAAAGTTGTCTCCACCTGAGAAATAAAACCGTAAAATCCCGTGTTTGTTCCAAACCATTTATCGTAAGGTTTATAGTCCGCATATAAAACCCACCATTTTTATGCATTTTTATAATAACTGTATTTTTCGTCATTTTTTATGACAAAACTACGAAAAAACACAAAAAATATTCAATTTGAAAATCGCCATTATACAACTTTCAATTTTTCATAAAAACCCCCAAAAAATGTGTATACCTCCCTTTATAAATTCCAAAAAACTTACGGTTTTGAAACCTACGATTTTTTTGATTTATGAAAATTGTAAAGGGAGGGATACACGCCAAAAACATAGGATTTTCGTGATTTTGTACCCTCAAAATGTATGTCCCTAATTTGGCCCTCCATGTTTTGATAAAAACTAAAACACCCATTTTTGGGGGATACCATTTTACGGGTGTTTTAGGGCATTTAGCCCGTATGGTAAGGGGATTTTTTCAGGCCAAAAATCCCCAAAGCATTTTCCGTGTGTGAAACGCACAGTTTTTACGGTTTTTTACGAGACTGAAATGTATAAAAACACACATTTCACATCAAATTCCCCGCACCATAATCATAATATAATTTGTAATTTATAAAACGCTACACTGGCCGTCAAAAAACCTGCGTTTCAAACAGCCTCTTATGACATTAGCCTTTGGGGATTTTTTCCAAGGGGGTGGAACACAGCGGGGCAACCCATAATTTTCCTGTAAAAAATCCCCGCATTGAATATCGTGAGAAATCCGTATTTTCAACACAAAAAATGTCGGTTCAGTCTGGGGATTTTGGAACAGTTTTGGAACAAATGTTCCACTTTTCCGGACCATGTCCAAATCCTCGTTTTGCGATTGGACTTTTGAAAGTTGTCTCCACCTGAGATTTTTTTCCGGCATTCCGGCACAAATCTCCGCACCGTAAATGATTTGAGTGTTTCAAATACACCAAAAACACGCATTTTTTACAATTTTCAAAAAACATACAAAAATTACAAAACTTATGACAAAACTACGAAAAAACAAAGAAAATCATCATTTTTGATTTTCGTCAGTATACAATTGCCCCAAATCCATTGATTTCTAATAAAATACGCATATACCTCCCTTTACAAATTCAGCCACCCCCCTGTTTTTAAAAACCCCGCATTTTTCAAAATCCAAAAAGTGTAAAGGGAGGGATACACGGTTCTAAAAACGAAAATGTATGTTTCAGAAAACTCCGGAAAAAAGGTGTAAAAATGATGTCCCTAAAACGACCGTTCTTGTTTTTACAAAAACTGAAACGCCCCTTTTTGGGGGATGCGGATTAGAGAGATATAAAGATAATACAATACAATGAAATATAACAAATATAACAAATATAACAATATAACAACAAATGTCCGAAAAGAAAACAATTGTTGTAAATCCAGAATATTATGTAAAAGATGATGACGACGATGATTATGACGATGATTATGACGACGACGATGATTATGACGATGAAGACGAAGGACCACAAAATAAGATTCTAGAACAAGACGAAGATGAAGACGAAGACGACGACTATGAAGACGAAGAGGAATATGAAGAAGAAGACGACTATGAAGAAGACGAAGAAGAAGACTATGACGACACAACCACCGTCGCAACCAAAGAAGATATCGCAAATATCCGAGAGATTTTAACACATTTCAGGTCCGAAGTAACCCAAAAAGAAGATGAATTGGATATTGACAACTTGTTGCGAGCCCTTGACACAGAACAAGATGTATCTATTTTAAATTTGACATATAAAAAGATAGAAGCGGATAAACAAGAGATATTGCGACAATTGTGCCTCTCTCCCGACGTGATTGATGAGTATATGATTAAACTAAAAGATTACCGCCGCGTAATCACCCCAAATGAAATGGAATTATACCATTATATACGATGGATTCCATTGACCACGCCCGGGGTGATTGATTTAAAAAAAGGCGGACGCATCATGGAGATATACAACAACGACCTAGGCGAAGTTGTCATTAAAGTGATGCTGTTAAATACCCGTCATAAATTTTGTATTACAGTTCGCTTGGACGCAAACATATTTTTCAAGAAGATAACCGAAGCCGAAAAAATCATATTGTCGGTGGTTTCGCATTTAGACGACGCCGACGCTGATGCCGACGCCTCATGATTACTTCATTACTTCATTACTTCATTACTTCATTACTTTGGACTTACAATTCAATGACCGGGCGTGTTTTACGCACCCCCGTTATTTTTCGTGTTCGCCGAGATTGCCGCCCTTTTTTCGTGTTTAATTTCTTTATTTTCATATTTTTTTGATTGGTCTTGTTTCCAGTTCGTCGTTTGCAAGTGATGCGCGAATAGGTTAGACCGCGGCGAGTGAGAATTGCGTTGCTACACACCGCAACCGGATTATTTACGCGCTTTATTACGCCGCCTTTATTATATCCAACCCCTTTTATACACCGACATAATTTGTTTGCCAACAATTGTTCCGCATTTTGCCGTATTTTACGCAAAGGCGTTTTATTTGGAATATCCACGCCGTAATATTTTAGTATTTTTTCATAATCCTGTTTAGTGAGTGCCATGTCTTCCATGCTACTTGCGCTTAGGTTGCGAGCCACACGACCTTTTTTCTTTATTTTTTTAACTCCTGTATTTTCGGCTGTGTTTTTGTTTTTGTTGCCGGATTCATCTGCGTCTATGTCTGCGTCTATGTTTACATTACTACTGTTATAAAAACCGGTGGCCCCGCCTATATACATACTATCATCATCTAATGCTTCTCCGCCATCAAGTTGCAAGCCTTCCATGTTTAATAATTTAATAATTTAATTTAATCACCGCGGTTGTATTTGTTTCTTACTTAATAACCAGAAAAAATAAAATCCAAATATAATGTAACCTTGGAGGTTATTGAAACATAAAATAAACGAATCCATCCCCATCCCCGCCCGTCCACGTCCAATGAATCAAGAAAATAAACGCCAACATTCTCAGCAATCACAATCACAATCACAATCACAAAAAGTGGTGGTGCTTGATTTTGACGAAACACTGGGCCATTTCGTAGAACTGGGAATATTGTGCGACGCAATCAGTAAATATTACTATAACCACGACGCGCCGTATCTTGTGTTCAATGACTTGATGGATTTATATCCTGAGTTTTTGCGGCCAAACATAATTCGTATATTGGATTACATTCAGCGAAAGAAACAATCCGGCGAATGTAAAAAAGTGTATATTTACACCAACAACCAAGGCCCAACCGAGTGGGTTCATTATATCAAAGAATATTTGGTGCATTGTATGCACCGGGAATATCCGAATAACAAAAAAAAGACAGACCCGCCGTTGTTTGATGACACGATTAGCGCATTTAAACGCAATGGACGCATCGTAGAGCCTCGCCGCACTAGCGAAGAAAAAACCCTGGATGATTTCATTAATTACACTAAACTCCCGGCGGACGTGGAAATCTTTTTTTTGGAAGACGTTGTTTATAATGGAATGACCGCGGATAATGTGTATTACGTTCGCTTAAAACCATACCGCTATTTTATACCGTATAAAGACCTGATTGAACGAATGACACAAAGCAAGGTGTATTCACGGCTAAATAATTTGTTGTGCCACGGGGCAAATGGCGGTAAAAAATATGAAATAGATGAACCGCATTTTAAAAGCATAATGCACAAGTTTGTAATAGAATTGGCTGATTTACAAGGATATAGACCGGCGTATAAATCAGTAAAAGAACACGAAATTGATATAATCACTAGCAAAGGAATTGTTGGACATTTGCGACGATTTTTCAAAGAACCACTTGGTTCAAGTAGTCACAATAGCCATAATAGTCACAATAGTCATAGCCATAACCATAGTAGTCACAATAGCCATAGCCATAACCATAGTAGTCACAATAGCCATAACCATAGTAGCCATAACCATAATCACACCACGACAAAACCAAACAAACATAAAACTGTAAAAAATGAATAAAATTATATTCTACCTGGTAAAATGAAGAAATGTAATAAAGTAAACATAATATCCGCAAAAAAACCTAGAATAAGAAACACAAATAACATATTTTCTAATATTGTTCTACCTTCTAACAAGTAAAAGTAAATAATACCAATCATAAACATCGGAATTGCTAAAATATTACCATAATGAGAGACGTTTTTTAGAAAATGAAGCCACGCTGATGTAGTTTTTTTAGGTGTTGAACTCATTATATAGACCACCCTATAAAATGGTCTATATAATATTATTTTTATTTCACCCCAACCATCACACCATTTTATCGTGACCTTCACTATCCCATCCCCATCCCCATCCCCATCACCATCTTATCACCACATCACCACATCACCACATCACCCTTTCACCTCTCCCCCCCCCCCAACAAAAGAGGGGGCATGGGGGACCCTTCCCCCAAAAATACACCAGTAACAACCGATGTAGCAAACAAAAACACCGCCATTGAAAACACCACCCTCCTATCAAAATCCGTGAATTTATTTCCGCCATAATGATATTCGGTATTCCACGTAAATGGATTAAACCGCGCTATTAAAAACAGGATGACAAAATACCGCAACCCGGTTTGAAGCGTGGTTAAATATTGCGGCGCAATAGAATACAACCCAAATAATGTGACCGCATATATGACGTAAATTAGAATTTCAATTGTGGAATATATTTTTTTGATGTACTCGGACATTATTGTTATTGTATGTATATTTGTTATACTATACACACAATAAAAAAAACAGAAACGCAGTTTATTCCGCCTTGTAAAAATCCAGCAATCTAGCACTGGGGTCTTTCACGCCATCACAAAAAGGGTGGCGCCAATAATAGGGTATGACGTCAGCCCGCCCCGGATACATCGTCTCAAACACTTTACGATAATAATAACTTTCCTTGTCATATGGCGGATTGTGTATGTATTTTGACACCTCCAATTGATATTCATCGTCGCTTACGTGATAATCAACGAATTCTTTAATGATTTGTACCCAGGTGCGGTCGTGTCCGCTAACACCGTCGCTAAATGCCTCCTTTCGGCGCCACAAAATGTCGTTCGGCAACACCCCGTCAAATGCCTTGCGAAACAAATGCTTCTCAATGCGCGCGTCGTCAAACCGCTTGAATCGTGGCGGGATTGACATTACGTAATTCAAAAAGGTCTTGTCGGCAAATGGCACACGGGCTTCCAATCCCGCGCCACTGATGCTTTTATCCGACCGCAACAAATCAAAAAATCGCACGTCGCGAATCATGCGTTCATTTTCACGATGAAACTCGTCATCCGTCGGCGCCTTCAAAAACCCGCGATACGACCCAAAAATTTCGTCAGACATGTCCCCGCAATAAATCACGACGTCATCCGTGGCTTTGTAAATATATTTGCTTACCAAGTAATTTCCCACGGACGCCCGAATGGTGGTGGTGCAATAACTCTCGGTTTGATAAATGGTTTCCTGGATTGCGTCTAAAAATTGGGCTTCGGAAACAACCACTTCGTGATGGGTGGTGCCCAAATACGCCGCTACTTTTTTAGCCCAATACAAATCCACCGACCCCTCCAAGCCGATGCTGTATGTGTTGAGATGAACTGGGTCGTCGCTCATCTTTTCGCCGGCGGCTTGTTTGGCGTCCCGCAGCATAGACAACACCAACGCCGTGGTGACGGAACTGTCCAATCCGCCGGACAATAAACACCCCACTGGTCGCTCGCTCATCAATCGTTTAGAAACCGCCTTTATAAACAGTTCACGAATGTTTTTGCAAATGTCGGTTTCAATTGCTGCTTCCGGAATGTATTTGCGCTGGCCGGTGTCGTCATCCACGGTGGGGTCCGAAATGCGGTATTTGTAATCCACGACAATGCTTTTAATGTGGCGCGACAGGCAGTAATTTTCTTCGCAGTTGTCTTGCACCGTTATTTTTGCGGGTTCATAATACGAATAAAACGCCGCCCGTTTATCGGAATACATGATGTCCCGCTCATACATCATGAAACACCCGGCTGGAAATTGAGCAACTGACGTGCACGTCTTCATTGCCTTCATTTCGCTGGATATGGTGAGATGGCAGCAATAGTTGTGTTGGTTATTGGTCTCATTCTTATTATAAGGAACATAAGGAACATAAGGAGCCTTGGTGGCGCCAATAAACAGAGACCGCACACCCACTGGGTCTCGCGCAACAATGACCCGTTCTTGGGTATAGTCATACAACACAAACGCAAACACGCCGTCCAGGGCTTTCAGTGTTTCCATAATCCCGATTTTGCGATAAAGGTGGATGATAATTTCGCAATCAGACCCGCTTACATAGTCGTCGTGTAGGCCGTATTTTTCAATCAATTTACGGAAGTTGTAGATTTCGCCGTTACAAATGAGGCGGCAATTTTTTAGAAAAAACGGCTGGTCGGATTCAGGTGTATGGCCGTTGATTGCTAAGCGATGAAACCCAAACACGCGGGTCCGGTCATTCATAAAGATGCTTTTATCCGGTCCTCTGTGCATCATTGACGCAAAACCGGTTTGGAGAGTTTTTAACAACGACAATGAAATTTTACGCCCGGAACATAAATCAAAATAAAATATACCGCACATAACTAACTAAAATGAACACAAAAAGATAAAACGCAAAAAGACAAAACGAAAAACCCAAAATAAAAAAATGTTGTTTATATAGTCCGGCGATATCTCTTTAACCCAGTTTTACTTTTTACTTTTTTTTACTACATCTAATATAAGAAACCTCACCTCAACTCCACAATCCACAATCCACAAAATAACAAAAAAACATTGGAAGAAATAAAATGGCATCCATAGAAGAATCCCCCCTTTTATATGGCGTCGTAAATGGCGTGTACTACACCAATTTAGACCGCCACCAAGAATTGAACACGCGCATGTATGACCGATATGTCCCTTCGGCCACCCTTCAACCCGGGTTTAGTGTGAGACCGCTGTCTTCAAAATACGCCAAACTTCCCATAATGGAAGCCCGTGAAAAGTCCAGCGTCCCGGTGTATAATTACGGAACTTTTAATCCCGAAAAAACATTCAATCCGGGAACCGACAAGGCGCCGTGGCGAGGATTTGCCCAGAACATCAACCTGGAATCCTCTCTCCGCAACCAGTTTTTTGCCAATCAAAAGAACCCGCAAGCCGTGTATATTCCGTCATCAAAAAGCGATTTGTATGAAGTTCCCGTGGATTCAAGACCGGTTGAACAACCCAACCCATATTTGTTTAACAATGGCGCTTCTGATTTTGAGCCAACCAACGTAAATCCCTATGGTTTAGGAAAGTTGTTATTTGACAACTCAACGCGCTACCAATTGGGAAACACGCATTGTGTATATGATGGAAAGCACACCGAGTGTGGGCCTAGAATTCAGCGCTTCCCTCAGCAATCTCAGCAATCACAGCCTCAGCAGCAATCACAGCCTCAGCAGCAATCTCAACAGCAGCAATCTCAGCAAAAGCAGCAGCAGCAACAACTTCCTCGGGCCAGCCGCCAAACCCGTATAAATCAATAAAAATCTGTTATTATTCAATGATATATTATAACAAGACAACACAAGACAACACAAGACAACACAAATGGATATATCATTGAATGCGTGCGACGCAGTTACGCTAGAATACTTGATAAACCCGGCTCATTACGACCGATTTATGAAGAAAAACGACATGGATGCCGACACCACATTTCGTAGAGACCGCCGATTTTATAAGCGGCGATTATTTGCCTTGGTAAAGGACTTATTTAATAAAACAATTACTGATATGGAAATCACAGTGCCATTCAATCATTTTTTGAAAGAAAGCATTCAATATTTGAAGTTCAAAGATTTGTCAGAAACGCTGCAACAAGAATACGCCAATGATGACAACAATCACGCTGACAATGACGCCAGTCAAAGCGAATACATACAAACCGATTTTGAGCCCAATGATGACGAGAATGATAACAACAATAATAACAATAACAACAATACCACCCCCCCAACTCCAACCCATCTCCATCCCCCAACACTGCTTCAAACCGCAAATTCGCTGTGTATGAAACAGCCCGAAGTAAAAAAGATAACAATGGACCAGTTTGTAATCGTAAAAAACAAGCCGTCCAATGAAAAACTGACACTGCCTCAGCGCAAAGAAATCAATTTACGAGACCCCAAATTTCGCAATCCGCCATCTTCACGAAAAAAAGCAAGTGTTCATCATCATACCGCCGCCGCCGACGTCGTGACAGACACACACAATCCCGATACATAATTCCGCAGTTCCGACTCTGTGATAACGGTATGTTCGCTGGCAATATTTGAAATTATGCCGGACAGCGCTCCATCCACATCCAAAAAGTGTTTGGCTGACTGTAACGCGCCTCCGTTTTCAGAATTGTATAAATACACATTTTTATAGGTGTCCGCGCAGGAAAGCAGCGTCATCAACATATGCAGCAAAGCGGTGGCGCTTTGATACGTGTAATGAAAAAAACTGATTTTACCGGTTATGCCGCATGACCCAAACAATTCGTATACCTGCACCAATCCAGATATATTAGTGTATATAAACAGTTCTTTTGCGTAGCGCGACTCGTGTTTTTTCTTTTCCGCGATACACAGCACCGGGATATTGCTGGCGGATGGTTTGCGACAAGAGGAACAACGACACCCTTGATACCGGGTTTTGGCGTCATGATGAAGTTTTATAGTATTGGTGGTGGTTGTGGTAGGTTCATCAAAAAATTCGGACATTTTATCAACGCGATTTCAAATATATAATCAAATATATAATCAAATATACAAACAAATATCTAAATGAATTATAATAAACGTAAATCTTATTAGACCGATTACCTTATATCTTATATATTATATTATATTATAATGTCAAGTGAAAAACCCTTACAGCAACAACAACAAAAACAAAAACTAGAACAACGACAAGCACAAGCATCAGGACAAGCACAAGCATCAGGACAAGCACAAGCATCAGGACAAGCACAAGCATCAGGACAAGCACAAGCATCAGGACAAGAAGCGCAAAAACAAAAACGCGGTTCGGATATGGATACTGCGGTGTGTGCGCCCAAGCCAGAAAACGAAAAAGAAAAATCGTACACTTGTTATTCGTCGGCGGCGTTGGATAAAATTAAGCAATTATGGAACGCAAGACACCCCGACCAAAAAATCGCAGAAACGGACCCGCGTAGTATCTGGAAACAACTCAAACACAAACTGCAATCGGTGTGTTCCAATGAAGCGTGCTGGTTGCGCCAATCTTTCATCAAAAATGGTCTGGATAAAGAAACATTGCAATACACGTTTGCGCCGGAAGCCCCGCAATCTTGGAAAAAGAACCCCACCGAGTGGTTATCCAGTCTGGATATTGTGGCGGTTATGAAGCAATACGAACACGCATACCCCTCTTTTGATTTTATGGGGCCGTCGCCAATAGATTATGACACCGAACTGGACTACGGCGAACATGTGTGGCAAGAATTATACGAATTTGATTTGAAGAAACAACTCCGCAGTGGCAAGACAAAATTAGGGGTTATTTTCAACACCGACCCGCACGACCAAAGCGGGGCGCACTGGATTTCGTTGTTTATGGACACTACAAAGAAGTTCATATTCTTTTTTGACAGCACCGGCGATTCCATGCCGAAAGAAGTTTCACGGTTTATAAACACACTGAAAAAACAGGGCGAAGAAGAAGGCATACAATTCAAAGTATTTTCCAACAAACAACGGCATCAGAAAAAAGACACGGAATGTGGGGTGTATTCCATATTTATGATAACCCACTTGTTGTCCGGGAAAATGACGCCTGCGGACTTTGATGACGAGAGATTGGCGGATGATTATATGCAAACATTTAGGTCTCAATATTTTATGCTGTAATAAAACAAATGGAATATTAGAAATATAATAATAATAATATTTATAGATAAACAATATTATAATGGCGGATGCGGAGGAACGAGAAGAACGAGAAAGAGAAGACATTGTAGAATACGAAGACGAAGACGAAGACGAAGAAGAAGACAATCAAGATAATGTAGAACAATACAATCAAGAAGACGAAGACGAAGAAGACGAAGACAATGAAAACCAAGACCCACGCCGTGAAAACGAAGACGATGATGAAAACCTTTCCGACAAGTCATCCGAAGAAATAAAGGCAATTATACAAAAAAGACAATCAGAGGAAAACTATGATGGTCTGGATTTTACAAACGCAGACCTAACAAATATAACATTACAAGATGTATCAATTGGCGAATCTACACTAATAGGAACGAATATGAGCGGGATTACGCTCAGTAATGTAAACCTGGAAGGCAGTACTTTTCGTGAAATCATAATGGAAGGCAGATTTTCATTCATTGAAAGCGATTTTACTAGTTCAACCTTTGAAAACGTCGCATTCCCGGCATCTGACCACGTTGATGCCATTGGTGGATTCAGCGGTTCAATTATCAAGACGTCATTTGATTTTGCCGATTGTAGAGGTCTTTCATTTGGAACCTCCGATTACGAGATAATGTTTGATGAATCTAGTTTTATACAAACACAAATATCCATGTTTAATGACCCAGAAAGCGACGCCCATGTGAAAAGTGTATTCAACCAAACCTCATTTAATAATTGTGGTTTTAACCAAACGGTGTTCAATGGTGTTGAATTTAACTATTGTTATTTTACCTCGTCGGATATTTCGTCGTGCGTGTTTACAAATTGTATATTTACCGATGTGAAATTTTCAAATATAAATATTATAGATTGCGAGTTTGAGGGGTGCACCTTTCGGAAATCGTATTTTAAACGTGTATTGATTTACAATTCAAAATTATTAAAATGTGAAATTGACCTTAGCCATTTTGAAGAATGTGATTTTCGTGATACAATTTTCATTGAACCTGAACCTGAATCCGAAACCGAATCCGAATCTGTAAAAACCGTCATTCGTCGCACTAAGTTTACTCATACCATGCTTGACAACGCCAATCTCTCTGGCCTCAATCTATCAAACAATCGGTTTTCGCATGTGGACTTAACAAACACAAATTTATCAAATGCCGAATTGGAAGGGTCTGTGTTTGAAAAGACGTGTATTATGGGGACCAATTTTGATGGCGTGGATGTAAGCAAACTGCGCAGTTTGTATAATTCCAAGGACCTGAGATTTATGATTTCAAATAACCTTATGCCAACCCCACACACGGAAGAGCAGTTGCAGACAATCATACTGAATACCCGAAACGATGTGGTTGCGCAAGCCAACCAAATCCACGACTTTTTACTGAATAAAAACATCAATTTGGACACAGTTTCCAATATTTTGAAAAAGGCTCTTCCGGATATTTCTACGGATACGTACACAAACCCGGAAAATACCATTGTGGATTACATTGTTGCTCGTTTTACTGAATACATCAGAAGCCCCGCGTTTCACCCGTTTAGCGAAGAATATCTCAACGACCTTAGAAACGAATTTGACAGTGAATTATCTAGAAAAGAGGACGGCGGGGATAACGTAGATGACGCAACCAAAGAAATACACATTACCGCCGCCATTGAGAAAGAAAAAGATAAATACGCAAACAACCTGTTTACTATGACGCGGTGGTTTAATTCGTCGTCATATTCCCGAGACACCAACACCCGCATTGTTTTGGGGTATATCACCGATTTTGTAATACAGCAACCCGACGTCTTTAAATCCAACTACATTAAAACGTGGATTGATGATTGTTTGAACGCATATAACATGCCGGAACACGCCGACGCCGACGAAGACCGTCCAATCAGTTGTGTAAAAGGCATGATAGAGAGAATGGTGTTGTCTTTGTTAGACAATGCGGGCACGATGGATTGTTCTGATGAAACCAAGGACATTTGCCACGAATTGACGACCATGGCCAAAGGCAAATTCACACACGAAGACTTGAATAAAATTACGCAGCAGTATATGGATATCATTGACCCGGATAATCACCCCGACGTGAAGGAACGCCTTGACCGCATCAAAACATATGTTGGAGAGAAAGAATTTGTGAGCATGATGAAAGAAGACTATATTAAGTTCGCTGCCGTTTATGTGAATATGCGGAAACAATTCACAGACAAAGTGTTGAAAATGATTACATCCGAAGCAGACAAATACGAAAGTATGGATGTATTTAAAAATTTACAATTCGGGGGCAATAGAACAACGCAAATACCGCAGCAGCTAACGCAGCAACAAACGCCGCAGCAGCAAATGAAAACACGACGAAATGAAAAGAAGAAAAAGACTACTCGTAGAATGAAGTCCAAACAGTCCAAACGGTCCAAACAGTCCTTCATAAAACGACGACAAAATCATAAACGCAAACGAACTAAAAAATACAAAAAATAGAAACCAAACCAAAAACCAAAACCAAAAAAAAAATATAAAAAAATATATTTAGTATTGAATAATATCGCGTATAACAATGGAAACATTCAATACTACATACGGAAAAGTGACATTATACAGCAATGAAACCTACATTATAAACCCTTTCCGAGAGAAAAAATACTGGGATGAAACAAAAACCTTGGCATTGAAGCCGTATATCAATCCAAACCGCAACATACTGGAAATCGGCGGGCATTGTGGAACCAGCAGTTTGATATACGCAACCTTTCTATCTCCTCGCCAACAAATTTACGTGTACGAGCCCCAGAAAAAGATGTTTGAATTGTTGATGCGAAATGTCTATCAAAACAATTTACAGCACCAGGTTGTGCCTTATAATTACGGTGCGTTTTGTTACAACGGAACCGGCAAAATGCACGACAAGGACATTGATTGGTTTCACATGGGTGAAATCGCAAAGCGATACGGCGAAGAGGCGTATTTACCGTGTAATTTT
>Ga0194130_10006345_pt1 | contig 13751 bp, 12 predicted proteins | sample TA2KigsurfametaG_FD_160084 | JGI IMG/M metagenome (GOLD analysis project Ga0194130, IMG submission 160084) | Freshwater microbial communities from Lake Tanganyika, Tanzania - TA2015050 Kigoma 12 surface | ecosystem: Environmental > Aquatic > Freshwater > Lake | place: Tanzania: Lake Tanganyika... | reverse complement strand
GCCTCGACTGAGGCCATCAGTCCGGCCAACAGGCCCAATCCGGACTAGAACGAAATCGTTACGGATAAGCCTCATGGCCCCAACCGCACCTCCCATCGACATCGGCATCCCCGAACCCCAGCGCCTCCAGATCGCTGAAGGACTTGGGCGGGTGCTGGCTGACAGCACCGTGCTCTACGCCAAGACCCACGGCTTCCACTGGAACGTCACCGGGCCGATGTTCAACACCCTGCACCTGATGTTCATGGAGCAGTACACCGAGCTGTGGAATGCCCTCGACGCCATCGCCGAGCGGATTCGCGCCCTGGGCTGTCCCGCGCCCTTCGGCGGCGCCACCTACTGCCAGCTCTCCTCCATCCCCAAAACCAACGGCATCCCGGCAGCCCTGGAGATGGTGCGCGAGCTGGTGCTGGGCCATGAGGCCGTGGCCCGCACGATCCGCAGGGTCATGGTCACCGCCGACGGGGCCAACGACCAGCCCACCGCCGACCTGCTCACCCAGCGGCTGCAAATCCACGAGAAGACCGCCTGGATGCTGCGCAGCCTGCTGGAGGGGTCAGCCGCTTGGGGTGCCCGGTACATTGAAGAATCCGCCGCAGGGACATGAGCAAGTTCGTTTTCGTGACCGGCGGCGTGGTGTCGAGCATCGGCAAGGGGATCGTGGCCGCCAGCCTGGGGCGCCTGCTCAAGAGCCGCGGCTACAGCGTGTCGATCCTCAAGCTCGACCCCTACCTGAACGTGGATCCGGGCACGATGAGCCCGTACCAGCACGGGGAGGTGTTCGTCACCGATGACGGCGCCGAGACCGACCTCGACCTGGGCCACTACGAGCGCTTCACCGATACGGCGATGACGCGCCTCAACAGCGTGACCACCGGTTCGATCTACCAGGCGGTGATCAACAAGGAGCGTCGCGGCGACTACAACGGCGGCACGGTGCAGGTGATCCCCCACATCACCGGCGAGATCCGCGAGCGGATCCATCGGGTGGCCGCCAACAGCCACGCCGATGTGGTGATCACCGAGATCGGCGGGACGGTGGGCGACATCGAATCCCTGCCGTTTCTGGAGGCCATCCGCGAATTCCGCGGCGATGTGGGCCGCCAGGATCTGGCCTACGTGCACGTGACCCTGCTGCCCTTCATCGGCGTGGCGGGCGAACTGAAAACCAAGCCCACCCAGCACTCGGTGAAGGAGCTGCGCTCGATCGGCATCCAGCCGGACGTGCTGGTGTGCCGCAGCGACCGGGCGATCACCAGCGACCTCAAGCGCAAGATCGGTGGCTTCTGCGGCGTGCCCGAGCGGGCCGTGATCCAGGCCCTCGATGCGGACAGCATCTATGCGGTGCCCCTGGCGATGGAGCAGGAGGGCCTCTGCCGCGAGGTGCTCGATGTGCTGCAACTGGCCGACCACGACAGCGACATGGCCCGCTGGCAGGAGTTGGTGACCAAGCTGCGCCATCCCGGCCCCGCCGTGAAGGTGGCCCTGGTGGGCAAATACGTGCAGCTCAACGACGCCTACCTCTCGGTGGTGGAGGCCCTGCGCCATGCCTGCATCGATCGCGATGCCTCCCTCGATCTGCACTGGGTGTGCGCCGAACAGATCGAAACCCAGGGGGCCGAAGCCCTGCTGGCCGGCATGGATGCGGTGGTGGTGCCTGGCGGCTTCGGCAACCGGGGCGTGGACGGCAAGGTGGCGGCGATCCGCTGGGCCCGGGAACAGCGGGTGCCCTTCCTCGGCCTGTGCCTGGGCATGCAGTGCGCCGTGATCGAGTGGGCCCGCAATCAGGCGGGGCTCACCGGGGCCACCAGCGCCGAGCTCGATCCCGACACCGCCCACCCCGTGATCCACCTGCTGCCGGAGCAGCAGGACGTGGTGGATCTGGGCGGCACGATGCGGCTGGGGGTGTATCCCTGCCGGCTCACCGGCGGCACCATGGCCCAGCGGCTCTATGGCGACGAGGTGGTGTACGAGCGCCACCGCCACCGCTATGAGTTCAACAACGCCTACCGCAGCCTGTTCCTGGAATCGGGCTACGCCATCAGCGGCACCTCACCGGATGGGCGCCTGGTGGAACTGATCGAGCTGAAGGACCACCCCTTCTTCACGGCCTGCCAGTACCACCCCGAATTCCTCTCCCGCCCCGGCAAACCCCACCCCCTGTTCCGCGGCCTGATCGAGGCGGCCCAGCAACGGCTGCCCCGCTCTCCCCAGGAGATGCGGGCCCAGGCGGCTGGAGAGCAGGGAGCCCCACTCAGATCTGCTTGAGGGAATCGGTCTTGTCCTTGAACTCACCGAGCAGCAGCTGCAGGTAGGTCACCTTGCGCAGCTTGATGTTGGCGGTGAGGGACATGCCCACCTGCAGCGGCAGGCTCTTGCCGGATTTGAGCTTGAGCTGCTGGCTGTCGAGGGTGAGGGTGGCGGGAAAGCGATAGGTCTGGTGGCGCTCGTCGGGGGGTAGGGCGTCGGAGCCGATGCCCTTCACGGTGCCGAGCAGAACACCGAAATCGGTGGCGGGGAAGGAATCGATGCTGATGTCGGCCGGGCGGCCCACCCGCACAAAGCCGATGTCGCTGCTTTCAATCTCCACCTTGGCCTGGAGGGCCTCGAAAGGCACGATCTTCATCACCGGCTCACTGCCCTGGGCCACAAAGCCGGGGCCGGTGGGCTTGAGATCAAACACCACCCCGTCCACCGGGGAGCGCACATCCTGGTAGCGGATGTTCACCCGCAGTTCGGTGAGCTTGCTGCCCAGATCGGCCAGCTCCCCCTTGAGCTGCTCCCCCGCCTGCTCGAGGATCGCGCTCTGGCGCAGCCGATCCACCTTGAGCTTGGCCAGCTCACCCTCCACCTCGCGCACCTTGTTGCGCTGCTGGAGGTATTGCAGCTCGGCGGAGGCGCCCACCGCCTTGAGGCCCGCCAGGCGATCGAGGATCTCCCGCTCGAGCACCAGGTTCTGGCGGGTCACCGTCTGCTCGGTGTCGTTGAGGTTGAGGTAGCGGGCCAGCTCCACCTCCTTGAGCCGCAGCTGGGCCTGCTTGGCGGCGATGGTGGTGCCCAGGCTCTGCTGCCGGTCGAGGGTGGCCTCGTTGTCGAGGCGCAACAGCACCTGGCCCTTGGTCACCCGCTGGCCGTCTTTGACGAGCATGGTTTCGAGCACGCCGCCCACCGGCATCTGGATGGTTTTGACATCGCCGATCGGCTGGAGCTTGCCGGGGGCCACCACCACCTCATCGGTTTTGGCGAGGGCCAGCCAGGCCAGGCCTGCTGCCGCCGTGCCTAGCAGGGCCCAGGTGATGGTGCGGGCCAGAAAGCGCGACTGCTGCAGCGCCATCTCCTCATGGCTGGTCTGCACCCGCCGCTCAATGGCGTTCTGGGCGCGGCGCACGATCGACATCAGCTGGCCTCCTGTTGGCGGTAAAGGGCGTAGTAGCGGCCGCGGCGCTCCATCAACTCGTCGTGGGTGCCCGTTTCCACCACCGCCCCTTCGTGCAGCATCACGATCAGCTGGGCCCGGCGGATGGTGGAGAGCCGGTGGGTGATGAAGAAGACGGTGCAGTGCTGGAGGTTGTCGAGCAGGTTGTCGCAGACGCGGCGCTCGGTGTCGTAGTCGAGGGCGCTGGTGGCCTCATCGAGCACCAGCAGGCGGGGCTGGGAGAGCAGGGTGCGGGCCAGGGCCAGCCGCTGCCGCTGCCCCCCCGAGAGGCCGGCGCCGCGCTCGCCCACATTGCTGCTGTAGCCGGCCGGCAACTCCATGATGAAGTCGTGGGCGCAGGCCAGCTGGGCCGCCTGCACGATGGCGTCGCTGCTGGCATCGGGATCGGTGAGGGCGATGTTCTCCGCCACGGTGCCGCTGAACAGCAGGGGCTCCTGGGGCACGATGCCGATCTGGCGCCGCAGGGAATAGAGCTCCACCTTGTCGATGTCGTAGTGGTCGATCAGGATCCGGCCGCTATCGGGGGAATAGAGGCGGGCGAGCATCTTGGTGAGGGTGCTCTTGCCGCTGCCGCTCTGGCCCACCACGCCCACGAAGGTGCCGGCGGGGATGGTGAGATCAATGTGGCGCAGCACCTGGGCGCCGCCGGGGGTGAAGGAGAAGCAGAGGTCATCGAAGGTGACCTCGCCGGCGATGGGAGGCAGGGGGATCTTCTGCTTGTCGGCCTCGTCGGACTCCTCGGGGGTGTCCACCACATCGGCCAGCCGCTCAAACGACACCTTGAGCTCCTGGATGCTCTGCCAGATCGAGGAGAGCCGCAGCAGGGGCTGGGTGACATAGCCGGAGATGATCCGGAAGGCGATCAGCTGGCCCAGGGTCATGTCGCCGGAGAGCACCAGGGAGGCCCCCACCCAGAGCACCAGCAGCTGGGAGAGCTTCTGCAGCACCTGGGAGGTTTCCGACAGGGCCGTGCCCGTGATCGTTTTCTCGAAGCTGCGGGAGATGTATTTGCCGTAGAGGTCTTGCCATTTCCAGCGGCTGATCATCTCCACGTTCTGGGCCTTCACCGTCTGGATGCCGGTGAGCACCTCCACCAGGTGGCTCTGGGTGCGGGCGTTCTCCTGGGCCGCGTCGCGGTATTGGCGGCGGAACAGGGGAGCCCCGAGCACGGTGAGGCCGATCTGGATCGGCAGCACGCACAGGGCGATCAGGGTGAGCAGCGAGCTGTAGAGCAGCATCACGACGATGTAGATCACCGAGAAGGCCGTATCCAGCAGGGTGGTGAGCGCCTGGCCGGTGAGGAAGTTGCGGATCTTCTCGAGCTCGGCGATGCGGGTGCCGAGCTCGCCCACGGGGCGGCGATCGAAGTAGTTGAGCGGCAGCCGCAGCAGGTGGTCGATCACCTCGGCGCCGAGGCGCAGGTCGATGCGGTTGGTGGTTTCGCTGAACAGGAAGGTGCGCAGGGCGCCGATCACCCCCTCCATCAGGGTCACCACCACCAGGGCGAAGCCGAGCACCTGGAGGGTGTCGAGGCTGCGCTGGTTGATCACCTTGTCGATGATCACCTGGATCAGCAGGGGGTTGGCCAGGCTGAACAGCTGCACCACGAAGGAGGCGATCAGCACCTGGGTGAGGATGCCGCGGTAGCGCTGCAGAGCCGGCCAGAACCAGGCAAAGCCGAAGCGCTGCTCCGGGGTGGCGGAACTTCGCTCCAGCAGGAGCACATCGATGCCGTCGGGGAAGGCCTCCGGGAGCTGGTCGGGGCGGAGCTCCACCCAGCCGTCCCGCGGCGAAGCCAGCAGCAGCCCACGGGCGTTGGCGCCCCGCACCACGGCAAAGCCGCCCTGCCAGGGGATCAGGGCCGGCGTCTGCAGCCGGGTGCCCTGGGTGGCCGGCACCCGCACGCCGCTCACGTGGAGGCCCATCATCGCGGCGAGGTTGCCGCAGAGCTGGAGGTCGGGCGTCTGGCCGCGGCGCAGCACATCCCGCAGGATCTTCTCGATCGCATCGCGGCGGAAGGGGAGCTTGAGCTCCGCCGCCAACATCTGGAAACAGGCGAGGGTTTCCGCGAGGGGGCCGTTGCCGCGCAACAGCTGCAGGGCCGTGCGATCCCGCTGGCCCAGGTCCAGGGCCGAAGCCAGCGGCGGGCCGGCGGCGCCCGATGAGGTGCCCGACGGGCTGCCATCGCCTTCGGGCATCAGCTCGGCCTCCTGCACCGCACCCACCGGCTCCAGCAGGCCCGCGGGCAGGGCGATCAGCCGGGGCGGCAGGGGCGGCGTGGCGGCCGGCACGCCCTGGCGGGGATTGAGTGCGGCACCGAGGGGGTGGTCGGGCAGGTTGTGGCTGGCGGCCAGCAGGCTGAGGTCGGCGGAGAGGGCCGCGAGGGCCGCGGGTTCCGGCGCCACCAAGCGGGCCTGGGGCCGGGCCTGCTCCAGCAGCTCGAGCAGGGAGGTGCGCGCCTGGGGATGCTGCTCCAGCTGCAGGGCGAGCAGGGCGGCCAGCTCGGCGGTGAACAGCTCGGCCGCGCACCAGGCGGCAAAGGAGGGCTCGCTGGCCAGCAGCTCCAGCACCAGGGCGTCGGCCAGCACCCAGGCCTGCAGCTCGGTGCCGGCACTCACCTCTTCACAGGCTGCGGCGCGCAGCAGGGAGGCCAGCCCCACAAAGCTGCCGGGGCCGAGCTTCTCGGCGGTGCGCAGCCGGCCCTGATCGCGCACCAGCAGCCGGGCGCTGCCGGCTTCGATCAGCAGGATCTCCGCCGCAATCACCCCGGCCTGGGAGAGGGGATCGCCGACGGCGAACGCCCGGCGGCTGAGCTGCTGCTCCACCCGGCTGCGGCCGGCGGGCGACAACCCCGCGAAGGCGGGATGGGCCGGCAGTGACGGGGGGGCGGTGACGTCCATGGCGCTCATGATGGGCCGGGGCTGGGGGGCTGGCCCGCATCGGGCGACACGCCGATCTGCAGCAGGGGCCGCAGCTCAGAGAGGCGACGCTCCACCTCTTCGCCGATCCACTGCTCAAAGAGTTCCTGGGCCATGCGGGCGGCGGTGGCCGCATCAAAGGTGGCGGGGGTGAGGCTCTCGAGGCGCACCACCAACCACCAGGATTCGATCCGGAAGGGCTCGAGCACCACCCCCGGGGGCGCGGTGCGCAGGCGATCGGCCAGGGCGGGATGGGCCTGGGTGAGGGGCACGGGGCCCACGATGCCGCGGGTGGCCTTCTCCGGCCCTTCGGCGTAGGTGGCGGCGAGATCGGCGAAGTTGGCCTCGCCGTCGTCGATGCGGAGGTAGAGCTCCCTGGCCAGGCCGGGATCCTGCAACCGCAGCAGGCTGTACACCACGCGATCGAGCTGGCCCTTGCGCTGCAGGAAGCGGGCTTCAGCCTTGGGGGCGAAGTCGCGCTGACAAAGGAGCTGCAGCTGCAGGGGCTGGCGCATCTGCGCCTCCAGGGCGGCGGGGCTCAGCAGGCGGGCGCTCGCCATGGCAGCCAGGGCCTGCTCATCCCGCAGCTGATGCTGCTGGCAGAACAGCTGACGGGCCTGGGCCACCTGCTCCGGGGTGAGGGGCACCACAGAAGCCTGCTCCGCCAACAGCGAAGCCCGGACGTAGGACTCCAGGAGGCCAAAGCTGGCCAAAGAACCCAAGGAAATCACCGGAAGAGCAGACAATTCAGCCAACCTCAACGACTATTTTCACGAAGCTCAAACTAGCTCAAATACACATGTGGCACTGCGCCCACAAGTGCAACCGGCAACACTTGAAAAGTACCGCGCTAACAGGACATGCACTAGGCCAAAAAACGCTTTAAAATTATTTTAACATAGTCACTGTTGAGACGCAGACATACCCCGGACTGCGCCCATCAATCGCCTGGCGTACTTATCCATTGCCTCAACCATCGGCTACCCAGTGCCCTAGAAAAGATTCAACCTCCCAAAAGCGTCTTCTTGCCTGTTCTGGCTGACCCCGACCCCGACCATCCGCCCCAGTGCAATGCGTCGGTTTTGCCCGCTGAGTCCCTACCGGTGGTGGAAACCTTCCACTCCCTCCAGGGCGAAGGGCTCCATGCGGGCCGCAGCGCCTTCTTCATTCGCCTGGGCGGCTGCAGCGTGGGCTGCTCCTGGTGCGACACCAAGCACTCCTGGCCCGCAGCGGTGCACCCCCCACACCCCCTGGCCGCGCTGGCCGCCGAAGCCGAGGCCGCCGCGGAGGCCGGCGCCGCCTTTGTGGTGGTCACCGGCGGTGAACCGCTGCACCACGATCTGGGGCCCCTCTGCCAGGCCCTGGAGCGTTCGGGCCTGCCGCTGCACCTGGAAACCAGCGGCGTGGATCCGCTCAGCGGCGGCTTCAGCTGGATCACCCTCTCGCCCAAACGCCACCGGCCGCCCACCACCGAGCTGCTGGCGGCCTGCCACGAACTCAAGGTGGTGGTGCACGAGGCCGCCGACCTGGCCTTCGCCGCCGCCATGGCCACCCAGGCCCATGGGGCCCGCGGCGCCAGCCCCGGCCCCGAGCTGCTGCTGCAACCGGGCTGGGAGTGCCCCAGCGGCCAGGCCCTGGCGATCGACTACGTGCGCCGCCACCCCCGCTGGCGGCTGAGCCTGCAGAGCCACAAGCTGCTGGGGGTGCGCTGAGGCCTCAGGGGTCGCTGGCCTGGGTGAGCACCCGCTGCGGGAACGGGAACTCGATGCCCCGCTCCTGGAAGGCATGCCAGATTGCCCGCCTCACCTCGCTGCTGATGTCGCTGTTGCGCATCGGATTGGCGATCCAGAAGCGCAGGCCGTAGTCGATCGACCACTCGCCGTACTGGACAACAGGGCCTTGGGGGCGGGCTCCGCCAGCACGCGCGGATGGGCCCGGGCCACCTGCTCCAGCAGGGCGATCACCACATCGGGGTCGTGGCGGTAGGCCGCCCCCACCAGCACCTCGCTGCGGCGGGTGCTGTCGGTGCCGGTGTAGGTGGTGGTGGTGTCGGTGAAAAAGATCTGGTTGGGCACCACCAGCTCCACGTTGTCGCGGCTGCGCCAGAGGGTGGCGGCCCGCAGGCCGAGGCGGCGCACCTCCACCGGATCGCCCTGAAACTGCAGGATCTCCCCCGGCCGCACCGATCCCTCGAACAGCAGCCACAGGCCGCTCACGAAGTTGGAGAACACCTCCTTGATGCCGAAGCCCAGGCCCACCGACAACCCTCCGGCAATGGCCGCCACCGCCGTGCCGTTCAGCCCGATCTGGTTGCCCAGCCAAAGCACCCCCACACCGATCAGCACGTAGCGCAGGATCAGCTCGAACACCTTGCGGTTGGCGGCCGTCATGCCCATCAGCCGCTCCAGCACCGCCCCGAGCACCAGCACCGGCAGCTCCGAGAGCACCACCAGGAAGTAGGGAAGGCTGAGCAGCAGCACGGTGCCGCCCAGGGTGAGCTGCTCGCCGAACAGCTCCAGTAGGGGAAGGGAGGCCACCGCGCCGAGGCCATCGAGCCGCTCCACCAGCGCCAGCAGCACCAGCACCACAAACAGCGGCCGCACCGCCCGCACCCAGTAGGCCTCCACCGCCGCCGACGGATGGAACCGCCGCAACACCAGCCGCAATCCGTCGAGAACCGTCCAGACCGCCACCAGCTGCAGCATCAGCAGCAGCAGACCGGCCGGCAGGCGCACCAGGCCAAAGACCACACAGGCCAACTGCAGCGCCGCGATCACCGCCAGCTCGCCCGCCACCCGCAGCCAGCTGCCGGCCGAGGGGCGCCGGCGCAGCCGCCAGGCCCGATGGGCCACCAGCAGGGCCAGGGCCACGCCCACCTGCAGCAGCACCGAGCCGCGCAGCAGCAAGCCGCTCCAACCCGCAATCAGAGAGAGGACATCGTTCATCGGCCCGCCGCCAGCGCCTCCATCGCCGCCAGCACCTGCTCCGCGCTGCGCTCGCCGTACACGGCCTCCTTCAGCAGCTGGCTGAGCGGATCGGCCAGCTCACGCATACGCACGCCCTCCTGAAAGGTGAGCACGAGGGAATCCCGGAGGCTCCCCTCCATCACCGCGGGCTCCGGCGCCTCCTTCACCGGCACGATCACGTTCTGGTTCACCGGCATGTTGCCCTCGGCGCGCACCATCAGGTTGTTCTGGCTGAAGTCGTTGAGGGCAAAGAGGGCAAAGCGCTCGGCCACCCGGCGCTGGCTCGGCGTGGAGTCGCGGCCGAAGCTCAGCACCAGCAAATGGGCCAGCGGACGGCTCGCCTGGCCGTTCACCCCCCGCGGCAGCACGGACACCGCCAGGTGGGTGCCCAGCGACTTGCGCAGCCGGCCGATGGCGGTGGCGTTGCAGCTGATCCAGTCGAGCTGGCCCCGCTCGAGCCGCCGCACCAGCTGGTCGCCATCGTCCACAAAAACCAGGCTGGGGATCACGTTGGAGCGGTAGAGCCAGCGCAGCCAGGCCAGCACCCGGCCCCGGGCCGCCGGATCCAGCCGCGGCGCCCCCCCAGCCCCCGTTTTGGGATCAAACAGATGCAGCAGCGGGGGCTGGGCCCCAAAGCCGGTGGCGGTCCAGAGCAGTTCATGGAGCTCCAGCGACAGGCCCATCCGCTGGCCCGCAGCGGCCTGGGCCACCAGCTGCTCGAGGCTGGCGGGGGGGCGCGACAGGCGCCGCCGGTCGTAGCAGGCCAGGCTCGGCTGCACCAAGAGCGGCAGGGCGGCGTAGCCTGACCCTGGCGAAAGGACGACAAAAACTGAAGCCGCAGCGGCTCCAGCTGGGCCGTCCCCAGCTCCACCGGACTGGTGTAGCCGCGACGGGCCAGGTTGAACGCCGCCGGCACCCGGGTGATCAGCAGATCCGGGCCGACGCCCAACGACGAGCGCTCGCTGACGTTCTGCAGCAGCTGCCCCTCCGGCACGTAGCGGAAATGCAGGTTGACCCCGGGATTGACCCGCATGAAGTCCTGCACCATCTGGCCGGCCAGCTGCCGGAGGCTGGCGCTGGCCACCCGATCACCCCCGGCCCCGGGAGCAATCGTGATCTGCACGTTCTCCAGCGGCGCCACCGCACCCCGGCAGCCAGCCAGGAGCAGCGAGAGGGCGAGCCCCACACCCGCCCAGGGAACCATCCGACGCCCAGGCGACATGGGGCGTCAGAACAGGGTGGCCGGCCGCTCCTGGCTCTCGGCCTTCCACAGCCGCCAACGCAGCTCCAGGGGGCGGGGAGCATCCACCACGATCGGGCGGCTGGCGTTGTAGGGCACCACAAACGCCTTGCCCGCCATCGGCACGAAGGGCCGGCGGCGGGGCTACTCCGGCGGACAGACCATGCGGGTGGAGGCCAGGGCGCCCACATCCGTGACCCGGTAGATCACGGGGCCTCCCTCCTGGGCAGGCTTCACGGGGCGGAGCTTGCCGCCGAACACCTGGCGGTTGCAATCCACCTGGGCCATCTGGCCCACGATCAGCTGCACCCGCCAGTCGGCCGGGTTGGGCGACAGGGCGGGATCGACAGTCGGCCGCAGCACCCCCGGCAGCTGGATCACCCAGCGCCGGTCCCCGGCGGCGGGCTTGGGGTAGCCCGAAAGATCCAGCCGGGGAATGGCCCCCGCTTGCGGCACCGAGGCCGGCACCAGGGCCAGGGCCAGCGCCCCGCAGGCCAGCCCCAGCACGCGGGGGGAGCGGAGCCAAGGGCGCAGGCGCTGAACCATCGCGGCAATCCGATCAACAGACCGTGGCCGCAGTCTGGCGGGACTGGCCGCCAGCGTCAGCCATCTGGCAGCCTGCAGGTCTGTGCTGCACCGCCCGGCCCCTCCGTGTCCGCCCAGCCCCTCACCATCGCCCTGCTCTCCGGCGGGCTGGATTCGGCCACCGCGGCAGCCCTGGCGCTCGAGGCCGGCCACCGGGTGATCGGCTTGTCGTTCGACTACGGCCAGCGCCACCGCCGCGAGCTCGACGCCGCCACCAGCGTGGCCGCCGCCCTGGGCGTCGAGGAGCACCACACGATCCGCGTCAACCTGGCCGCCTGGGGAGGGTCGTCCCTCACCGATGGGGCCCAGGCCATCCCCACCGGTGGCGTAGAGGCGGGCGTGATTCCCAGCACCTATGTGCCGGGCCGCAACACCGTGTTCATCGCCCTGGGGCTGAGCCTGGCCGAGGCCCGCGGCGCCGGGCGGCTGGTGCTGGGGGTGAACGCCGTGGATTACTCCGGCTACCCCGACTGCCGGCCCGACTACCTGGCCGCCTTCCAGACCCTGGCCGACCTGGCCAGCAAGGCCGGCCGCGAAGGCCACGGCGCCCAGCTCTGGGCCCCGCTCGTGCACTGGAGCAAAACCCAGATCGTGCAGGAGGCCCTGCGGCTGGGCGTGCCGATTGCGGCCACCTGGAGTTGCTACAGCGGCGGCGAGCAGCCCTGTGGCGTGTGCGACAGCTGCCGCATCCGCGATGCCGCCCTGATCGAAGCGGGCCGGCCCGAGCTGGCCAGCCAGCCCCCAGCCCCATGAACCGGCGCCACCCCCTGGCCTGGCGGGACCCCTGGCCCCTGGTGCGGGCCCTGGCCGCCGACCTGGGTCCGGCGGGGCTGGTGTGGCTCGATGGCGATGGCAGCCCCCAGGGCCGCTGCAGCCGCCTCGGCCTGGCGCCAGTGGAGCAGCGGGTGTGCCGAGGATTACCGGGCCAGCCCGGCGCTGAAGATCCCTTTGCCGCGTTGGCCGCCCTGGCCTCGGGCGGCGGCCACTGGATGGGCTGGCTCAGCTACGAGGCCGGGGCCTGGGTGGAGCCCGCCCCCCACTGGCATCCGAGCGACATGGCCCTGCTCTGGGCCGCCCGCCACGACCCGGTGCTGGTGATCGACCACGAAACCCGGGAGCAGTGGCTCGAAGGCCAGGATCCGCTGCGGCTGGCCGCCTTCGCGGACCAGCTGGACAGGCTCAGCCCGCTGGCTGGCACCGAGGGCGCCGGCGCCGGGATCCCCCCACACCAGTGGCACTGGCACACCCCACCCGAACGCTTCGCCACCCAGGTGGAGCAGGTGCTCGCCTGGATCGCCGCCGGCGATCTGTTCCAGGCCAACCTCACCACCTGCTGCGAGCACCAGCTGGGCAGTCCGGCCGATCCCCTGGAGCTCTACGGCCGCCTGCGCCGCAGCTGCGCCGCCCCCTTTGGCGGCCTGGCGATTGCCGGGGCGGGGGCCAGGGGCGAAGCGGTGCTCTCGGCCTCGCCGGAACGGTTTCTCCAGGTGGATGGGGCCGGCCGGGTGGAAACCCGGCCGATCAAGGGCACCCGGCCGCGCCACCGAAACCCCGATGCCGACGCCGATGCCGCCGCCGACCTGGTCTGCAGCCCCAAGGACCGGGCCGAAAACGTGATGATCGTCGACCTGCTGCGCAACGACCTGGGGCGGGTCTGCACACCGGGCTCGATCCAGGTGCCCCAGCTGGTGGGCCTGGAGAGCTACCGCCAGGTGCACCACCTCACCTCGGTGGTGCAGGGCCAGCTGCGGCCGGGGCTGACCGCCATCGACCTGCTGCGGGCCTGCTGGCCGGGGGGCTCGATCACCGGCGCCCCCAAGATCCGCGCCTGCCAGCGCCTGCATGGCCTCGAGCCGGTGCCCCGCGGCCCCTACTGCGGCTCCCTGTTCCGGCTGGACAGCGATGGCAGCTTCGACAGCAGCATCCTGATCCGCTCGCTGCTGCTGCGCGGCCAGCGGCTGCGGGCCCACGCCGGGTGCGGCATCGTGGCCGACTCCGACCCCACCGCCGAAGCGGAGGAACTGGGCTGGAAGCTCCAACCCCTGCTGGAGGCCCTGGCATGAGTACTGCACCAGCACCGATCGCCTGGCTGGCCGACGCCTCGGGACCGGGGTGCTGGGGCCTGGCGGAGGATCTGGCGCTGCCAATCAGTGATCGGGGCCTGCTGCTGGCCGATGGCGTGTTTGAAACGCTGCTGGTGGAGGCTGGCCAGGCCTGGCTGCTGGAGGAGCACCTCGATCGCTGGCAGCGCTCCGCTGCCCTGCTGGCCCTCCCGCCCCCGCCGGGCGTGGCGATCGTGCAGCACCTGATCACCGAGGCGAGCCGCCGCAGTGGCATCGGCAGTGGCGCCCTACGGCTCAACTGGAGTCGGGGCAGCGGGGGCGCCGGCGGGGAGGAGCGCCGCGGGATCGCCATTCCCAGTGCATGCACCCCGAGCTTCTGGCTGCAGCTCAGTGCCATCGAGCCGTGTTTTGGGCCGGTGCGGGTGATTGTCAGCCCCACCGAAGAGCGCAGCGCCACCAGCCTGCTGAGCCGTTGCAAGAGCTTCGCCTACGGGCCCTCGATCCAGGCCCGCCGCCAGGCCCTGGAGGCCGGCGCCGACGACG
>Ga0194130_10006344_pt1 | contig 13753 bp, 12 predicted proteins | sample TA2KigsurfametaG_FD_160084 | JGI IMG/M metagenome (GOLD analysis project Ga0194130, IMG submission 160084) | Freshwater microbial communities from Lake Tanganyika, Tanzania - TA2015050 Kigoma 12 surface | ecosystem: Environmental > Aquatic > Freshwater > Lake | place: Tanzania: Lake Tanganyika... | reverse complement strand
CTATCCACCATCCAACGAATCCCTTCTTCTTGATGGCTGTAGAGGTTATAACCTACTTTAACAAGTTGTGCGTTTATTTCACTTAACATAGCGACTATGTACCGTAGCCTCAGGCTTAGTTAGTCTATCAAATTTTTTTAGACTTGATTTTAGGTGCACGTTGGACACCAATGAGGTTGGGCACAATCGAATTTACGTGTTAACATATCTGGACTGAAATTACTTTGAACCCCATTATATACATTCGGAAATTGACTGTTTCCTCCAAATAAATAATGTCTTGAATTACGTGTTAAGAAATTTTTTTTCTTCTTTCCACCACCAACTAATTGAAAACTATTTCGTGTAAGCGAACTTTGGTCTAATAACGGTTGCGCCGTTGCGCCATTTAATCTTGTATTATATGGAATTACATTTCTTACAGCAACATCCTGCGCTCCAGGACCTAATACTTTTAAATTATCTAGACTTGGAGGAAAAGGGTCATAGCAATTATTAACCTTTGATAATCCACCTATTTTATCATTCAAATCTAAATAGACATTTCCTCCTCTTTGATTTTTTTTCGTTCTTGATTTTTTTCCACCATTTTGTATTGGAATATCACACGTTAGACAGTCTCCACCCTTTTGTTTTCTAGAACGCGACCCAGCATTTTGAACACACGTATTATTTGGATTAGATTGAGGTATTATATTAGTAGAAGGAGTTGCTCCATAAGTATTTCGAAAAAACCAAGATAATTCACTAGCACTTGGTAGATCAGTCGGAGCACCATCTGATATTGCCGTTTTTCCTAAATTAGCATAATTACTACCTAGACAATCAGCCGTAGGTCCAGCACAACTACCCCCATATTTAGGGTCATTACGCCATGAAAGTGGATCTTTTCTAGCAGCTTCTAATCTTGCTTGTTTTTCTAATTCCCATTTAGCTGCTTGCGCTGCTTCTGCTGCTTCGAGTGCTTCTTGTTTATCCAATGCTGCTTTTGCTTCTGCTATTCCTTGTTCTTCTCTTTTTGCCGCTTCTAAAATTTGTATAAGTAAACTTTTTTTTGTAGTTTTATAATGTTCGATTGGACCAGCATGCATCGGTGCATATGGATCAGTACTAGCGTTAGTCCACCAAACTTCTAGTTTTCTTAATTCTTCCTCTAACTCACTTTTAGTCTTACCACCTTCCTGGTTATATGTGCGTCTTTCATTTTTAATTGAGTCATGTCTTGATTGTTTACTAGATTGATTATGAAATTTACGCCTTGATTGTTTTCCACCAGATAAAGATATACTACCCATACCAGGCATACCAAATTGATTTTCTGTAAGATTAGGACATGGATATTTATACATTTCAACATTAGGGGTTGGTAAACAACTTGGATTATTAACCGTTGCCATACCATTACATGAATTACCACCTTTATGTAGTTTCCTATTCACACGCGATTTTTTATTCACCATTTATATACTATTATAAAAGAATACCTTTTTAGCCACATAAAAAAAATAGAAATATATTACTAATAAAATTTATTCATTGTCACTATCATCATCAATCATACATCCACGTCCACGCATACCACCTTTGTTAGGCCAAACTTTCATATTATGAATAACATATTTTACACCAAATTTTCCTTGGGGAAAGATAATTTTTTGGGCTTGAATTAAACATTTAATTTCACAACCTTTCGTAATAATTTCAAGCGGATCAGCTGGATTTCCATCCTTATCATATACTTCAGTCACGAATTTACCATCATAATTAATTAATGATAGATTCATAATAGGGGGATAATTGCCATCTGTTCCCTGTTTAACAGTAGGATTATAAAGTGCTTTTACTACATCTTCATTCGCTGCTGACGGCTTCAATTTAATCCAGTTCAATGAATTTTCTTTTCCCTTAATAACATTCGAATCATCGATTTCACACATCATATCATGAAAATCACGCTTCTTTTCAAATGCCTTATCTTTTGGATCATTATATCCACGAAAACTAAACGCGGTTCTATAAGACTTTGTAGATGGTTTACCATCCACCCCCGGATTTTCAGATACAGTAAGTCCAAATGGACAAGACATACGAGGTGTCTGGATTAAGAAAAGACTATCACTATACTTTAGATAACACTCTTTACCACCATTTGAATTGATGGAGATATCTCCATATTGTATATGTTCCGGTTTAAATAATTCAGGAGTAACTACACGAACGTCAGAATGTTTACCTAAGCTTGCGGTTGTTTGCGACATAATTGTTAAGAATTTATATTTACATATTTTTTCACAAACAAAACAAATCAAATTTTTTTCATTAAATATACCTAACTAATATATATATATGAATAATTCATGGTATGATAAACTTAATAAATCTAAATTAACACCACCTAATTATATATTTCCTATCGTATGGTCTTTTCTATATATTACAATATTTATTTCATTTTTTATCATTATTTATCATTCAGGATTTTCACATAAGAAAGCCATACTTTTTTTTGGCATACAAATGTTACTTAATTTAATATGGACACCTATATTTTTTAAACTACGAAATATTAAATTAAGTCTTTGTGTAATACTATTTTTATGGATGTTAATTCTATTAACTATAATAGAATTTTTACAAATAAATATATATTCTGGTTTATTACTAATACCCTATTATATATGGGTTTCATTTGCTACCTATTTAAATGCTTATATTTATTTATATAATTAGTATAAAAATAACTATTTAAAATTAAATTATATATCTATTATTAAAATGGATGATAATAGATGTATTTTAATAGGTAATGGTTTTGCCAATACAATGCAATTTGTTGTTTCTATATTATCAATAGCAGTTCTTTTTTTTCATAAAATATTCATTGAAAATGATATATTAAATATCAAACGTAAATTATTCAAAACAAGTCAACAAAATACAAATGATAAAAGATTATGGTCAATATGGTTTATGGATAATTCAAAACAGGGAATTAGTTCTGCTATAGCACATATTTATGCAACATATATAGCAAGAGTTTTTTCAATAGGTAATGATAAAGACGATGAGTGTGGATGGTTTTTAATTCAATTTATTATTGATACAATTATAGGAATATTATTTAGCTTTATCATATCAAAAGTCACATTATATTTTTGTAAATCTATTTTTCCTAAATTTTATAATAATTATTTAATAATTGGAAATTATAATACAAATGGACAAAAAAATAAATACTATGTGTGGCTTTTACAAGTATTTCACTGGATTTGTTGTTCTATGATAGCAAGAATATTTTGTACATTTATAATATTAATATCATTATCGTTTTGGACAAAAGTAAATAGTCAATTTTCAAATCAATGGACAAATAATAGACACAATGAATTAGTATTTGTTATTTTAGGAATGCCTGTTTTACTTAATTCTATACAATATTTAATTACAAATTGGTTTTTACATTGGAAACGTCCGGTTTTAAATCAATATATTCAGCAGCCACTATTAATTTCTTAATATATCATATAATTATAAAAATGCCTGTCGAAACCAGGTAATGGTAGGAGGGAGGTTTCATTGATGACTTTTGTTAAATTTAATTATTATTTTAAACATACTGTAACTATCAATTTATTACATTTATTAATTTCTAATATTTATTAATAAATATAATGAAGGATACACTATTATCTCCAAGAATTTGTTATAGAATAAATTTTATAGGAGATCATAAAAGTGGTAAAACCACAATTATAAAAAATAATTTAGAATTAAATTTTTTGGTTGATATTACCACTACACCAAATCTTTATAATAAATTTTATCAAAATGAAAACACATTATATAATTTTTTGATTACGGATACACCTGGACATACTACTTTAAGAAATATGACAGAAATATATTATAATAACTATGATTCACTTGTAATTGTAATAGATGTATTTAATGAACGCAGTTTCGAACAATTACCCTATCTAATTAATAGAATTGAAGAACTTAATAAGGATTATAATAATGTTGAAAAAACGGTTTTTATTTTAGCTAATTTTAAAAAAAAACAAATATTTGATGATAGTAAAATAATAGATTTTTCAAAACGAAATAATTTTTACTATTTGAAATATTATACAGATGATAATCATATACTACATAACATATTTGAAACAATTATAAAACATAAAAAAAATGGTAAACCTAAATTTCGTTTGGAATGTTCTTCTACATTAGATAAACAATGTAATTGTAATTTGATGTAATTTTTATTGGGTTTTATTTATATTTGTTTTTTACAAACTCTAATTTATTTTTTAAATTGGTTTGAAAAAACATTATCATAATGGTAATTATAATTTCACCATTGATATATATTTTTCAAGCTCTAGAAAGAGAAATATCGAATGGCATATATATGTTTGAAATTAAAATATTTAAATAAAAAGCACTAATACATATAATAATTTCAATCATTATCATCTAATTTTCCAATTGTTAAATTCAATACGGTTGATATAATAAAGGAAAAAATAAAAAAGATAGTGTATATTATTAGATGAAATATTGTAATTAATTCGGATTTATATTCCATTTATAATATAATTATAATTTTTTTATAAAATAATTATTAAACGGGTCTATTAGAAAAATAAGACAATTTTGTAAATTAGACTAAACTTTAAATTCTTGTACTAGGGCTTTACAACTATATATTTTATACAATTTTTTCAATAGGTTTTACATAAATAATTATTTTTTACAAGCTTTTATCTTCTTTTCTAATTTATTAATCCAAATAGCTGTTATACCTGTTGGTTTTCCTTGTTTTTCCAATAAAGCTTTGTATCCTTTTAATTCTTCTATTTTTTTTAAAATTTCTGAGCTGTCAGTACAGCTACTATGCATTTCAACTACTATATCCCAAAATTTAGTATTATATACAGCATTACAATCAGTATCATCTTCTCTACAAACGATACTTTGACTAGATACAGGTGTATCCATTATAGCTACTGCGGGTTTTAATTGAACAAGAGATTCACGCGGTCTTGGTGCTAATGAAGCATCAATATGTTCACTCATATGTGTTAAAGCTACAGACGGTTGCGGTGGATCTACAACTATAGTGCGAGGTAATTCTACATATTTTTTACCTAATATTTCATTTTCTTTTTTTCTATTTTCAAATGTATCAGGAACAATTCCTATCCTTTTTCGTATATGATTACCTAATCTAGTGCTTAAAGTTTGTGTGGGGTCGATTGTTAATGATGCTAATAGTTTTGCTGATAGATTTCCAGTAGTTAATAGTTCAAGTCTCGGCCAGTGAGTAGATAATTTTGTACAATTCCATATTTTCACCGTTTTATCCATTGATCCAGTTACTAAAATGTTACCACTCGGGTTAAAAGACAAACAACAAATACCAGAAACATGCCCTCGGAGAATTTGAAAAGGATTTATATCAACCATTCCATTTGGATTTATCTTCCATATTATCACAGTATTATCAGTTGAACCACTTGCTAAGAAGTTACTACTCGGATGAAAAGCCAAACAACGAACATGACCTTCATGACTTGTTAGAGTCTCTAATGGATAGACAAGATAAGATTCTTCCCAAGGAAACTTATATAGTGCAACAGTTTTGTCCTTAGACCCAGTTGCTAAAAGAGTACCGTTCGGACTAAAAGCTACACAAATTACAGCTTTACTATGGGTACGTATACGCGGTAAGTCAATTCCATCCCAATATCCATTTGGGTTGATATTCCAAATTTTTACCACCGAATCGTCTGAACCGCTTGCTAAAAGATTAAGATATGGATGAAAAGCTATTGTATAAACGGGGCCATTATGTCCAGTTAGATAAAAACAAGGTTTACCCTCAGCTGTTCCATTTGGGTTGATCCTCCATAAATTTACTTTAAAGTCCAATAATCCACATGCTAATAGAGTACCATTATGATTAAAACCTACAGACCAAATCATATTATTATGCGGGAGATTTTGAGGTGGGGTTCTATCCCAGGTTCCATCTGGAGATATTTTCCATAATTTGGCTAATTGATTCGATCCAGATACTAATATGTTACCTGTTGGGTGATAGGCTAAAGAATCTACAGAACTTGTATGTCCCGTTAGAACTTGTAATGGGTTTGTTTCTGAGATACCATTTTTATGAATGCTACATATTTTTATTGTTTTGTCATCTGTTCCAAATGCTAATATATTACCATTTGGGTGAAAAGCTAAAGAACGAACTATACTATTAGTTTGTATTGACTGAATTAATTTACAAATTTCATCGTCTAGAGGATTACCCCCATTTATTTTTAAACAATTATTTTTCATAGAATAAAATTTCATCAATATAATATAATATAAGATATTTTTATAAAAATAAGTTATTCATGATATACTCAATATAACTATTTAGAATCAACTAAGAATATGCGGTTTAATTTTTTATTATTATTAGTATTTTGTTTTAGTTTTTTTACAAAATATTACTATTTTAGTAAGTAGTTTTTCAATATAAATAGATTAATGTAATTTTGTATAAATCTATATAATAATATTATTTGTTAGTAGTAAACAATATGTTTAAATTTTCCGATATATAAAAATTGATACCTATGTAAATGCCAGAGTTTGATTAAAATACAAGAATGGAACATATAGCTAATGCTAGAACATTACGTCGTTGTAAACGTTTAATACACAAAGGAGAATTGGTGGCTTTTCCAACAGAAACAGTATATGGTTTAGGAGCCGATGCTTTAAATCCAATAGCAGTACAAAGGATTTTCGAATTAAAAGGACGACCTTCTAATAATCCAATAATCGTTCATTTTTCAAAAATAGAACAACTCACCAATATAACCAGACTAACACCATTAGAATACAAAGCTATGTTAGCAATTGGAGAAGAATGTTGGCCGGGACCTCTTACGTTAGTCTTAAGATCATCAAGTCTGGTTCCAGTTGAAGTAACAGCTGGTAAAAATTTTGTTGGAGTAAGAATGCCAAATGACAGTGTTGCTTTATCACTTATAAATTCGTCTCAATGTCTTATTGCTGCGCCCAGTGCTAATATATCTGGACATTGTTCACCATATACATCGAGACACGTTGCTGATGATTTCTATAATAAAAACCTATTAATTCTGGCTGATTCAGAAAATATTTCGGAAAGATGTGGAATAGAATCATCCGTAATGAAATTGGAAGAATTATACTCAGGCGTATTGAAAATTACAGTTCTTAGAACAGGATTTATTGGTGGAAAACGCATAGCACGTATTCTAAAAGAAAAAGATATTAACTTTGATTTAGAGTATTATGTACGTCTAGCGAAAGAAGATACCGTCATGGATTGTCCTGGTCAACTTTTTCGCCATTACGCACCAAAAATACCAGCATACGTAGAAGATAGTCATTCACCTAAAAAGATTAGTTTAAAAGAATTGAAACATATGGTGATTATTGGGGCGAATGGCTCTCTGTCAGAGTATTCTAAAAAATGTTTATGTTATTATGACTTAGGTATATCTGTCTTAGATGTAGCTAAGAATATTTATAGTATGTTACGACAAGCGGAGGAAATATCAAGCGCAACAAGTATTATCATTTCTGTTAAAAATCTTACAGAATTAGACGATGACGAATCAGATTTAGACAAAGCGATTAAGGATAAATTACTACGATGTTCTGAAGGACATACCGTAACAATATCACATTCATTTTTATAGTAAAATAATATTATAAAAATAATGTTTTAATGTAACATATTTTGATTAGAATTTTTAAATAGATTTAAGGCTTCATTATATTCTAACGGTTCTCTTTTACCATCTGAAAACTTACGGTAACTAACATTATTTTTTTGAGATTTATCTCCATTACGAACTACATTTTCTTCAATAACAATACTCGAACCATCATTTTGTAGAATCTCACGATAACTATTTTGACTATAACTACTATTACTCGAAATGTTTTTATTATTAATATCGTTAAAAAAACGATTGTTTAGACACCGTTCAACGCGATCTATATAATCCACACCATCCCATAACCAATTTCTCATACCTAATTGCTTACTACCCCACGGAATTATATTGTATTGATTTAACCCTCTTTCACGCACTGTTAAATCATTTTTAGCAGTTCTATAATATCGGTCAATTTGTTCAAAATATACTTGTTTGTCAATATTATTAAAATTAGAATTTTGAATTTGTTGTCGTTTATTATTAACAGCTAAGTCTAAATCATTCCAACTATAATTTTCTGATAGTCCAAAAAAATCACGAACTGAAACAAACATTCAATATTATTTTTATATTAATATATTTAAAAAAAAAATTTTAAATCAATATTTAAAAAAATATTTTATAAATGGTCATATAGATCAAAATCAATATTATCTACAGGAGTATCATTTGTATTTTTACATAATTGATGTATTTTTTCTTTACTAAAAGAAGCAATATATGATTTACAATCACCTTCACCATAACTAATCCAAATATTATCATTATTCATAGTTAAACCCATTGGAAAATTTAAAAAAGATGATTCTGGTTTATTCATAATGATAAAAGGATTAGAAAAATCTTTTAATGTAAGGTCGCGTAGATTTAATCTATAAATCATCATAAAATATATATAGTTTGGATGTAAATGTCTAATAATTTGAGGTGATTGATTACCATTTTTATCATATGTTATTCTAAAAAATCCATGTAAATGTAAAAGTTCTCTTAATTCTATACAAGATAAGTAATTAGGTAAAGGATTAGTTTTCCAATATTCTGATTCTAAGTCTAATGTAGCTGTATATTTATTTATATTTTCCTCTGAATTCCATATATAATGTTTTACCCATGGTAATATTGAATATTTATAAAATCTAAAAACTTTGTCTGTTTCTAAATTAGCTAATAATTCATCACCTTCAAAAGGCGATTTATGAACATAGTGTTCAAGATAAGTCCATATATTAATTTTAAGATGACCAACTCCAGTAATATACGTTTGATCTCGAAAATATGTAATTGTATTAAGCGGTGTAGTACACGATATTTCCCCAAAATGAAATCTATCGTTATCTAATGTATTATTCGTATAAAAATCACATATTCTCAAAAAAATATCAGAATGAGCTGGTATCATTTTTTTCCAACCAAAACTTAAATCTGCTAGGGGTTCTAAATCATAATCTAGTTCTTTATAATAAAAAATATTGCCATCAGGACCTCTTGATAAATGAAAATGAAGTAAAACACCTTTGTTAGGATTAAACCTATTCGTATCAATATTACGAAAATATATCATAGCATAATTTTTATCAGTTTGTGGAATCTTTGATATACAAGTAGCAATCATTTGTGCTTTATCCATCACCGGATTAATAAAGGAATTTTCAATAATAGTAACACTCGCTATACCTTGTTTCATACCAATTTCATAGTCAGGTAGAATTCGTATACAATTATCATGTTCATCTAATCCAAAATTTACTATTGTTTTTTCTAATAAAGTTCCAGATATTATACTAATAGTATTATTATTTACATACATTGGATTTGTAGCATAGGTTTGAAATATACGCGTATCAATTAATTCATTATATATACATTGGTCAACTACAACCATTTTATCATTTGTTTTTTTATATAAAAGCAGCATTGTTCTATCGTATTGTATATTCCAAATACCAAATGGCGAAAACCATTTATTAAATAAATCTCCAGCATAATCTACATAATTCTGTCTATCTAGAGATTTATCTACCCAATTCATATAACTATCATTTGTTCTTCTAATAGCTTCCTCTTTACTAGTCATTAAAAATCCAGATAACATAACACTTAACCCATCTAATATAGGCCATCCAATTACACGAACTGCTGCTAGATAATAATCCGACCCTTTTTCACTACTTAACCAACTTATTCCCATATTAAAAAAACTAAAAGTATTATTTAACTCACCTGGTAAATTGAAATATTCTTTCCTTTGTCTATCTTCATATAAATATTTGAAACTCCTATAACAATCATCTGTGGCATCATATATACTATCAGCAATATGACCTCTACTATAATAATCTGCGCCAAATTGGTTATTTAAATAATGGTTTATATTAAGATTACTAATGAATTGACTCCTGGTATTTTCTTTTTTATTAAAAAGTAATGTAAAATTTCTATATAAATTGTCATCATAAAAAAATAACATATCTACACAATCATGATCAATTAAATTATGTAGGTGTTTAAAAAAAACATAATTTTTGTCTACATTACTGTTTATTTTTTCATATATTGACTCAAAATTAGTTAAGTATTGATTTCTAAAAATAGAATTCATAGTTGATAAAAATAATAATGAAAAAGAATATGGTATCAAAAGTATTATTTGATAGTCATAAGTGTATTTAGGATTTTCATTATATTTTTTGCTACCAGGTAATGTATATTCTTTATGGTCTGAAAAAAAATCACATAAACTATAAATTGAGTTAATATTTTTATCTGTTATTTCATAAATAACATTTTTACCAGATTTAAATGCCTCATCTAGTAATAATGGAATTGGTTTATAACTAGATTGTCTAAATAGTTGTTGAAAGTTTGGTAATATAGAACCATTTGTTTGTAAATATGGACTATATGAAGAAAATACTTGTGGATGTTCTGAATGTATTGTTCTAATAGTTAATATAAATTGTTTTCTATTATCAATCATATATATATTATAAAATAAAATAAAAAACTAATTGTATTTTTCTAAGATACTTTTGCAATTTTCTAAGAAAATATTATCGTTCTCACGACGTAATCCATTTCTTTTAATATCTACTAATTTTTTTACAATTATTTCTAAATCTTCCATCTTTGCTTCAATATTATACACAATATTATTCATAATATTAAATAAATAAGTTTTTTTAATAACATAACCATTATTATACGCTAACCAATGATATAAGGCTACTTGTAAATAATGTTCACTATCTATTTCATTAACTACTTTTAATTCCCAAATATCTTTTTTTATTGAATCATAAATATCTAAAAAACCTACAATAGCAAATTCATCATAATGTAATACTAATTGTTTTTCAAATTCTAAATGTATAGGATTTGTAAATAATTTACTTAATCTTTCTGTAGCATATTTTAAAATTTCCGGTTCTAACCAGTTATATTCTTTAATTTGTTCCTTCTTAAAATTAAATCCACTCTTTAAACAAACCCATTCGGTTGTTAATCGTAATAAACGACTAATACCGTCTTTATCTCCTTCTTTTATTTTTTCATATTGGGATTTCCATCTATTATCTAACAAATCATCATTTTCATTTTCTATAAGACAGGGTTTTCTAGCGAAAATTTCATTTCTAATTTTATTCATGGTTTCATTCAACATATGAACAACAGCTGTCATTTTACCAGTTGAAATAAGTTCAAAATAATTAGGAATAGCTGAACCAGTTATTTCACAGACACCTTCATATAAATCATCTTGATGTGTTTTCAAAGGTATATTTAATTTTCGCGTTTTTGTTTCTACAGGCAATTGATTTATACTGATTTGTAACATACTAATACATTCTTCCATAACATCTACCGGAATATATTTTATTAATTCTGTTACGCCAATCGGTTTCAATGTTTGCTTGACTGAATCATTTCTATTTTCAAACCGACTATTATTCTTTTTTGATAAAAATGATTGACTTATAGACATTTCACTATATATTTGTAAACGGTCACGATTCAAAAAAGGTAAATAATCATTTGAGTCATCATGTAATAAAGATAAACACTCTTTAGCTCGTGTAATAGCAACATATAAAGTATTAGGTATTTGATTATATTCGTATTCGGGAATATCTTTAGCAAAATATACAAAATAACTATTATCAAAACCAAAAACAATAACCACTGGGCGTTCTAATCCTTTCACTTGATGAAATGAACTAAAAACTATTTTACCTTGTAAAATATCCTCATCTAAATGCTCTTCATCATTTGTAGGCACATAAATAGGTATTTTTTCTTCTGTAAGTTTATTAGCTAAAATACGGACAGGACTACGTTCGGATTTTACACTTGCTGCTAATATAAATATATCTTCATATTTATAACCTTTATTTAAATAATATTTAATTTCTAAGTAAGAACGATTATTAAAACCATTACATATAATATATCTTGGTAGTGACCCATTCTTTACAGCTTTAATTGGTAATGATCCATTACAACATCTATTAATAAAATTAGCCATATGAATTGTAATACGGTAACTTGTGCTTAAAACAGCATTTTCCCAAAGATTAGTTGATTTAAAAATCATTTCAGACATAGATAAAAATCTACTATCTGCTTTATTAAATTGATAAATAGATTGTTTTCTATCACCCATAATAACAATTTGTGGATTTTCTAATCTTCTTAATATATAAACAACTAATTCATAATATATTGGATTCATATCTTGTGCTTCATCAATTATCACAATATTATATTTAAAGTATAGTTTAGGTTCTTTCTTTTTTAAATGTAGAAATTTTAAAATACCATTATCTTTAAATCCCTTTGGGTTTAGATATTTTACTGTAAAAGCGTGATAACTATGAACCTCTATATTATTTAGTCCTAGTGTGTTAACTCTCTCTCTAGTTTCTAATTTTAATTTAGCATTGTAGGTAAGTAATAATATTGAACGTTCTGGATTATTTTTGGCTATATATAAACAAGTCGTAGTTTTTCCGGAACCAGCGACGGCATCTACTTTAATATTAGACCCTTTAGATATTTTATCTATTATATCACTCTGTTCAATTGAAATAGTAGATAATGTCATTTTATAATAATTTTAAGTTAATATATATTAAAAATCAATTTTATACAGGTGTATTGTTAAAACGCCAGTTGCCAAATTGATTATAGTTGATAAATTGAAAAAAATTAGCTGTTCGCATGGTTCCAAATGTCCATATATCACCATCAAAAGTAATACTTTTAAATGTAAAAGTACCTTGTATCCTTGAAATATTATCTATATCATTTTCACTAAAATTATGAATTACTAATGTTCCAGGAAAACTAGTCATAGAACCTTGTTTAACGAAATATTCAAAATTATCAACTTTATTCACTAATGGTAAGTAAATATATATACCATTGTTTATTGGGTAGAATACTCCCTTTTACAATAAATCTATTAGTTATTGTTGCTGTCGAATTTCCTAATATCTGTAATTTTAATCGAAAAATATTAACCGGAATCGTGTGGGCTGGTAAAAAAACATAAATATTCTTATCTGATGGATCAGATGGATTGGAATGGAGAAATCCTTGTGCCCCAGTAATCATTTCTTTACAAAGCAATGGTTGTATAAATGTTGTGATTATATATATATATTTCAAATACCTAATCTTAATTAGATGATAAAAATAATGTTTACCTAATAAGTTAACCTACCCTAGAAATACTGGCAATTCTACAAGGACTATTAAATAAAAATTATGAAGAACGCTGGACATCAGTACAACTACAATCCAATAATAATTGAGACCATTGCCACTACAATTGACGCATAAATAGCAAATATCTCCTTACTATAATAAGCAATCAAGTGTGGATGATATTTAAGAAGGTAATTATGTAGCAGTTCAAACCCACCGGCAAATACTATAAGAGTCATAAGTGCCAAAAATGACAGTATAACGATCGA
>Ga0194130_10006340_pt1 | contig 13755 bp, 14 predicted proteins | sample TA2KigsurfametaG_FD_160084 | JGI IMG/M metagenome (GOLD analysis project Ga0194130, IMG submission 160084) | Freshwater microbial communities from Lake Tanganyika, Tanzania - TA2015050 Kigoma 12 surface | ecosystem: Environmental > Aquatic > Freshwater > Lake | place: Tanzania: Lake Tanganyika... | reverse complement strand
CTTGAGCTTGCGGATGATCTGTTCCGCCGTGTGCCTGGTGCGTTTCATGGTCGAGTCCCCGGCCCAGTCTGGCCGGATGAGGACTCTCATTCACCCTGGACCGACTTCCGGGGTCCACGTCAGGGCAACAATAAGCTTTAAAATGCGGTTGGTTGCAGTATCCTGCTTATGAGTGAGATAAAGATAATAAGCAGAAAGTCGAAGGGACAGCTGCCAAATCGGTAGCAATGGAAGTAGTATGCAGCCTGAAAGTGTGAGTAGATAGATAGACTTGATGAAGGATGGAGGCTTCAGAAGAGTTATAATGTGAGTTTATGGGTAGAGAAACCGCCATCAGCACCGGCAGAAGCAACAGCTATTACGTCAACGAGATTATGTGGGATTGTTTGTTGGTCTAAATGATAGGACCAGATACGGCCATGAGAGATTTCATCAAGATTGTCGGTAAAATAACGGAAATGCTTGTCCTTAATAGACAGGTATGGTGTGGTCCCATAAAGCTTTCCGGAAACAAGCTTTATAATCAGATTTCCATTAGAAAGTTCTAGTTGGTAGAAGGGCTTTGGCTCTAAAGAGCCTTTTTTAAACCTTAGATATTCACGTGCAGCTTCTTCTGCTCCAGAGAAGTTGAGAGATACGTCAGGGTAATGATCTCTAAGCTCTGATATAATAGACCTTACGTAGTTGACATCAGGCCGGATGTCTCTGTAATCATGATTAGCGAAGGCTAGGATGGCAAATCCGTGACGAGCAGCTTCTTGAAATGCAAGATGTACATCAGACTCTGTAAGACAGCGGTGTCGAGTTCCAACATTAAGGCATCTGAAAACAAGTCGCTTGCAATTGCCTGGAGTTTGGTAGTCATCATGTGAAGGGTGATAGGGGAGCCAGGACTGTGGAGCCCTAGACCAGTCACCGAAACGGCCTCCGGTTAAATCTCGCTGTAAGTTGGGCTGGTTTTGAGTTGCTTGGTTTGCATAGTCAAAGGGGATCCATTGTTCCAAGAAAAGATTAGAGTCAATTCTCTCTGAATGAAATCCAGGCCGGTTTACAACGGGAAACCAATCGTCATCAATGACTCTACGGGACAAGATATACGTCAATACATCCATGCTGTTGGTGTAGCTGGTCGCAGCGGCGATCGGTGATCTTGTGAGTGACAGAGGGTGAAAGTGCCAGTTCAGCTCATCTGACTGGTTGTCAGAGTTGTTAATATACTGTTTATACCTTCTGAAGATATGGCCATAGCCAATATCCTTTTTGCGCGGGTTATCAGTAAATCCTAGATGATCGACGCAATGCCAACTATATGTCCATCCCCTACCGGAAGAATCTACAAGTTGATTACGAAATTCAAGCGACATGGCATCGGCAAGCATGTCCTCGATTTGTGACCAACTGGAATTATATTTGAGAAGATCGGGTGAAAAGGTTCGGGCAATTTCGGACTCAGCTCCATTGCAGTCAATCTGGCAGGTTTGAAGCTTAATAAGGTTTTCTACCGTTGGAGAGATGGTAAGACCATAGATTTGTGAGATGCGTTCAAAGGTTGATGCGATGGACTCGGTTAGAGGACCTTCGGTGTCAATACAGTGGACAATATGGAGATTATTTGTGCGCTTCATCTGAGAAAGGATTAAAGGACGTTGTTCTCGATAAAGTCAGCAATTCTGTTCGCAGCGCCTCCAGGTTTCAGGAGCCGAAGTCTTTCAGATTCTAGTTCATAATTTCTAGGATCGGAAGGACAAAGGAGACGCGTCATTTCGGTCTCGAGATTATTAAGGTCAGAGAGTGAAACAGCACCATCACCTGAACCGTAACGCACATATTTACTGTATTGCGAGATATTTAGGCAAATAGTTGGTTTGTTGGCGAGAAGTAGCTCCCAACCAACTGTTGATGAGATAACAATACCTAGATCACATGCATGAATAAGGCTCGGCAACTCAGAGTTTTGACGTGAAACAAGTGTGGTGCTATGAAAGTAGTAATTGTCAAGACTTGAGCAGCTTGGGTGAAGTCGCACCACAAGGCGGTAGCCATGCTTCTCGCAGATACTGTGTAACTGATTATAAATATTCTGCATTAACAGAGGTTGGGCTGGTTCAGGCTGATCAATGAGCAAGACAACAATCTCAGTTTCGGATATATTGTTGATACTGCGCCAACATTTAGATGAGATGATGGCTGCATTATCGTTAATGTAATCAAAAAGCGGGCTTCCAAATAAGAGAACATTGTCGAGATCTCTCCCTGCAGCAACCAAGCGTGCTTGTGTATCGTTTCGAGAAACTATTGTATACATACCATTGTCAGGCCTACTTAACCAGGATTCTTCAAGAATACCAAACAATTCAACAAGGCAGATGCTAGGTATATTGAAGGAGTGTGCGGCCTGCAGAAAGGCTTTTTCCATCCGGGGAGATGTAGTTGCTATGACTACAGAAGGCTTGACAACTGAGAGGACTTTTTTGGCAAAGTCTTTTGGACAAAAGGCATTAAGACCACAGCGACGATATTGCTCCCAGGCTTCATGTTCTCCAATTATATTAGCTAGGTTACCGAATGATACGCCTAAGTATGCAATGGATTCGTCAATTTCGATACCTTTATCGTATGAGTGATGATTTTTAGCAAGGGCCTCTCCAAAAGAAACGTATGAACTGTCCCATAACGATGCAAAGTCTTTCACTTGTAGCGCAGTGATGCCAGAATCACGTGCAACAGCGTACGCAGAAGTGAGGGCCAAGATTGAACATTGGTGGCCACGTTTACTAAGTTCATTGTAAAGAGGAATAACCGCATTTATATGTGCACCACCATATGCAACAAAGAATATAGTTGGTTTCATTTCTTCTGGCCAATCCCTATGATGGAGAGTTCTTTACTCCATCTAATCCATTTGTGAAGGCTTCTGGGTATAGGAAGCAGCCGCAGTAGGATTGCAAAGTAAAGCGCAATTGGGTTTTTCCATGTAGCAGGTAGCTGGATAAGCGTTCGCGCTGAAGCATGCTTAAAGCCGTAAATAAGCAGAAAATGCAACATGCTGCTCTTGGTATATGGAGTAACATGTGAAAAAATACTGTAGAATTGTAAATGATTTGCAGCCCAGTCTGGGGTAATAAAGATAGCAAAACCTCCAGGCTTAAGGATACGCTGAACTTCAGCAACGAAATGCGGCAGCTGAGTTACATATAGATGCTCTATTGTTGACTTGCAGAATACAACATCAACTGTGTCGTTCTCAAAAGGTAATGTGTCGACAGTAATATCACAACTGTAGTACCCGTCAAGATCGGATGGCTTTTCTCTGTCGATGCAAAATGCATCGAATCCCATTTGGCGAGCTAATGTCGTAAATTGCCCCCATCCACCGCCAACATCTAGAAAGATCCCAGATGCATCGAGACCACAGAGATCGTAGATAATGTGATCAAGAAGTGCTTTGTTATAACTTAATCCTTGTGTTGAAGCATGAGAAAGAACGACTTCGTTAAAGATCTTGGGTTGCTGCTGTTTCAACTTGCTTCATACGACAACAGTGATTATATTAGCACAGGGAGGCGGGGTCACGATGCCACATCGCCAATAGGTCAACGGCGCAGATGCTAAGGCAAAAGCATTAAGGAGTTAGCAGTTAGGTTACGCGGACAATTGATAAATGTAGAAAATACATGTTTAAGGGCAACTGAGGGGAGTCAAGCATTTGTTGATGTCTAGTCTTTCATGGCATTTATGCAATAGCAATGATATGGTATATGCTATATTTAGCCATCTCTCATCGGCCAAGAACTATTCTATGTAGACTCATTGTCCCGCTTGAATCTCGTCTGTCTGGCTACTCAGGCAGGATTCAGCGTGTTCATTCCCCGAGAGATGACTGGCTCGATACTGCTCGGGTGGTGCCACCCCTCAGGTAGATCGATGTTGTGTTTATCACTTCCATTGGCTAGTGCTCCGGCCACGGCATCTGTATTGCGCTGTGGCTCTGCGGTATGGGCATTGACGCCACCTCGTCGCCTTCCCAGGGTCTTAGCCTCACCGTTCTCCACTGCGGTCCGGGCGATCAAATTCATAGGTCTCTGCATGCGCAAGAACCTGCAGCCAGCTGAGCATGCTGGCCAGCAACATAGGTCACAGCCCCGTAACAAGATGCATGTCGTTCCAAGCTGCTATCTCGCATTAGGCGGGTGGTTCACTGGGTCACTGCTGATCGTGAACTCTGCTGCATCCATGGAGCGTACTAGGAACGATTCGTGTGGCACCCAACGACCAAAACCGCCTGGGATATGTCAAAGTTCTGACGGATAAGAAGCGGGCATCGACGTTGTCCATATTGCCACGGTCCCTGGACTGGTTCAATAGTCAGGGAAAAACTACAGTAGAGTGTTTGCCTACGCCTGCAGATCATGGCGAGAAGCCTGTTCGGCAGTTGGCCTCACTTCAAAACGCACCAGGCTCTACACCCAAATAACGAAAGATCATGCCGACCAGCCATGAGGTCCGTCCAGGCGATGCGTTGGTTTGCCATGGCATGCGATTCAAAAACAGGCTGAGTTACTGGCTGTCGCGCTATCCAGGGTCTGTAGAATTGTATGCATTCATATGGTCCAGGAGAACCGTATACGCACTCAGAAGCTACTGTGGCTGGTCAATTGATTTCGAGGCCGGATCAATTTAGACATTCTCGCCTTGTCGACAAAATAGTCATCTTTTCACCCATGATCAATCAGCTTTATGAAGAAGTCCCATATATAGCAGTCTAACTGAACTGACAAGTAAACATCATTTCATTGACTCCAGGTTGCAACAACTAAATGCCTTATTGGATTAATATCGTTTGTGACCACAAGGGAAATGCATGGATTGCTTCATCTAACTAGGGACATCACCTAGCAGCAACTGCCCAATTCCTCGAATGGTCGCCCTACAATATTTCAAAACGGGAATGAGAAATGCATCAAGAAGACCAACGCCGCTCCAATAAGATGATGTCGTACCAAATTCTGGTTCAAGACTTGGACCTTTGTGCATCGTGCCAAAGAGCCGATCCCACACTGTCAGATAAACGCCATAGTTACAGTCAATATGCTCGGGAAGACGTGAATGATGAATCTGATGATATCTCGGGGAAACAAATAGGAGCTGAAAAATTCCATAATCAACTGATAAGGAGCTGTGGAGCCACATGCCATGGAACGTAAGAGCCGACATGAATGCAAAAGTAAGTCTTGAGTCTTGGTCTATTATCAACAAAGGAATGTAAGCGACAGCGCCTTGAAAAGCCTTTTCTACCGGGTGGTCTCTTAAGCCGGTAATCATGTTCATGTCTTCAGCAGAATGATGGAATTCATGTATAAACCAGAACGGTCTGACTTCGTGGTGAATTCGGTGAAACCAGTAGTAGATGAAGTCGAGGAAGCAAAACCCGAGAAGAAGCCTTAAAATAGATGGGAGACCGATGTAAAAAGGGGCCAGGACGGAAGCGATGCCGACAGTAAGCACTTTGATGTGGTAGGCACCGAATATCGAACAAGCCATTACCAACAATGAGTCTAGCCCAAGTCTATTTAAAGCAAACATTAGCATGTCCAAACCCGTAGTCTTGTGGTGGCTGAACGCGACGATTCTCTCCAAGGATGAACTAACTTTTTCATTGCCACAAGTTCTCCCAGATCTAATTATTATATGCTCCAATACAAGGCTACAAAACCATCCAAGAGTAACGACTAGGGATTGTGCTGTTAAAAAGCGACCAAGATCTTACAAGCGCGACTGCCACAAAGCCAGGCTGCTGTATGCGTAAGTGAACGAGGGCCAGAGATGCACAAGAAAGAACACGAACAATGTGCCAACTAAAGCCACTCCATAGTATCTAGTAAGAATTATGCGCAGCAAGGTGCTTCTACTTGCGAATGGATTAATCTGTCGTCGTAGCACGAAGACTGAGGTGGACTGGTTTTTCTGGACAGGCCCCATCGTCAACCTCTGAGGCGGGGTATCACCCCTGATCGGGGCTCCCAGCAATGAGCAAGCGCCGAACCCACTGTATCGAATTCTAGGCCCGAGTCGCCATGGAGGCGATCTGTGGCCGCAAGACGATCCAGGAGATCGCCGCCGATCACTCCATCCACCCGATCCAAGTGAGCCAGTGGAAGCGGCAGCTCCTCGATGGCGCCAGCGAGCTCTTCACAAGAGGCAAAAACAGCAAGGACCCTGGCGAGAGCCAGGTCAGAGAAGCCGAGCTGTTCCAACAGATCGGCAAGCTGCAGATGGAGCTGGAGTGGCTCAAAAAAAATCTCAGCTGCTCTGACGCCCGTGAACTGCGCAAGCTGGTCGATCACGACCACCCTGAGCTCAGCATCAGCCGCCAATGCGCCCTGTTGGGTCTGCCCAGATCGAAGCTCTACTACCGGCCGACACCGGTGCGGGACTCGACGCTGCAATTCATGGCCAGGATCGACGCCCTGTATCTGGAGGATCCCTGCAGCGGCAGCCGCCGGATGGTGGACTATCTGGCCAGAGAAGGGATTCCAATCAGCCGCGATCGGGTGCGAAACCTCATGCGGCGCATGGGTTTACGGGCGATCTATCAGAAGCCACGAACCACGGTTCCAGGAGACCCGTCGGAGCGATTCCCCTGTCTGGTGGACCTCCGGCTGGTCATGGCTGTGGATCAGGTCTGGGCCACCGACATCACCTACATCCCGCTGGAAAAGGGTTTTCTCTACCTGGTGGCGATCGTGGATCTGTTCTCCAGAAATGTGCTCAGCTGGAAGCTCTCCAACAGCCTTGACACGGAGTTCTGTCTCGAGGCTCTGGAAATGGCGTTGGAGGGTGGCCGCAAGGAAGAGATCTTCCACTCTGATCAGGGCTGCCAGTTCACCTCTTCTGACTTTGTGGCCAGGCTGCAGTCCGAGAAGATCAAGATCAGCTGGCCAGGCAGAAAGCGCTGCTACGACAACATCCTGGTGGAGAGGCTGTGGCGCACGGTCAAATACGAGGAGGTGTATCTGCATGCCTACAGCGATGGCTGGGAGGCTGAAATCAGCCTGGCCCGCTTCCTATGGAGGTACTGCCATGTAAGGCCACACAGCTCCTTGGGAGGCAGAACACCCCATGAGGTCTACACTGAAATCGAATCCTGTTCATCCCGCCCGGAGTTAACGATGTCAGGGGCCGGAACCGTCCAATAAAAGGCACCCACCTCATCTTGCATCGCTTCAGATGACCTGATCATTACTTTGCCACTGATCAGCAGTTGGCGTGAGGCCTGCACATCGGCAGCGGTGACGCCTACCGACTGCATCAGTTTTCAATCCTCGCCCATCCGTTATGGACCTATATCCCGAAAGGCGAGTTGTTACCCTTCATTCGCTGTTTCATTTCCGGATTTCGCATCCCCTGCTTGTTCTTGGTTCAACTCTTCGCTGTGATCATCGTGCAGTTTTTCATCGTGCCGTGACGCATCGTTATCTACCGTACACCCAGGTGGGCTGACGGTGTCAATGATCTGCTTGTCCAGCTCTTGCTTCTCCAGCCAGTAGCCGAATTCTCTGGATCGTTGTCTCATCCGTGATCCGTTCGCTCTTCATAACTATTCTTTCTCGAGCGGCTCCATGGTGGTCTCGTAGATTGGGCTTCTTCCTTGATCGAATAGTGCTAAAAATAATTCCGGCAGTAGGTGTGTGCATCCATTCTGATGAATGGGTATAGAAGTCGGCTATCCTTCTCGCTTGTTTAAGGATAATGAGATCGATAAGAGAGGCCAACCCCCGCGAAGGCGTGTTCAGCTCTATACCAGAGATTAACTTCTTGCGCCTGTTATATTTCTGTCCGTAAAGAGCTCCTTGCCGGAGGGCGAACTGTTTTGCCGTACTCTAGTCGCCCCCAGAGCATGATCAGGGGTCTATTGGTTCTCGGTAGGTTGATTTTACAGTTTCTTCTTAGAGATGCACCAGTATTAAGATCTTAAGAACGTTCATTATTGCGTCAAGGCAACAAACACGGCAGGGTTCTCTAGTGGGCCATAGATAGCCTGACAGGTCGGACTAGAATCAAGCTAATATAGCGTGGACCCTCACCGAAATGCACTGCTGACCAAAGTAGTCATATGTCCGCCAATAAATAATCTGCAAACGACCAATAAAATGTGCCACAAGAACGAGATAGTACCGTGACTAGGCCTTCCCTAGGCTAATCTAGTAAACAAATCCACATAGATGGTGGGGTTGGCGGGCGAGATAAGTGCATCTTCATTCGTTGCCGAGAGAAAATAGAATAAAGCTGACTTCATTAATATTTCTGTCAGCAAACCTATGCTACAGTCAATAAGTAGGCTTGCAATAGCGAACTCAGTGAATGCTATGAGTCCGGCGAGCAAGTAGTTCCTCCTTAAAGTAAACATGCTTGGCAACAGATGTCATGCATTTTGATTTGTAGGGCCGAATGAAAACTATGCTGATGCATGGTTCTCAAATCACAGTTCGGATTAACGCGATGTGTATATGGTTTAACGAGCAGGTGTGAATGAAAGCAGATACGTCACAGACTATTTAGAACTTCTGGGCCGATATATAGATCCAATCCGATCAGTCTTATTTTAGTATAAATCTCCTGCCGAATTATAGATAGACTTCAGCTCTATTGTAACTGAGAAAATGCGGCAGACATCTAAGTCGTTTAGCAATCAGCAAGCTTCACATGAAGCAGCAAAAAGCTTCTTGGCCACGTCGGCGGTAATGCTATGCTATAGGGGCAACGCTTGTTTCCATTGATCATAAATAAGTCTTAATCAATCAGACCTGACCTTTTCACGAACGCTCTTGTACAACTTTAGGTTCTTCTTCATTACGAACGATCCAGGCTTAGCGTCTTTTGCAGTGAATTCTGGCGCTGATAGGATATTCGTAGACCTTGAAATCCTTGGGAAGGTTAAACGCCAGGGTCACCTAAACACTTTAATAAGCAGGCATGTCATCGCGGATATTTATAGCTTACGTGCAGTTGTGCCACCGGGTCGTCTAATGGTGCGGGTTAATCCCTTGAACAGGAATAGTGAAATAGAAATAAACGAGGTCATTTCTGCAGGCGCCGATATTCTAATGTTACCTATGTATCAGACAGCCAATGAGGTCAAACACTTTTGCAAGTTGGTAGCAAGCAGAGCAAGAATATGCCTCTTAACCGAAACAGTTGGAGCAATGATATCACTCAACGAATGTGTCCAGATGCCAGGTGTTGACGAGATCCACATAGGGCTTAATGATCTTCATCTTGAGCTCGGCTATAACTTTATGTTTGAGCCACTAGCAGATGGTTTTGTAGATAGAATGGCTCAGGTATTGCGTCAGAGCGGTATACCCTTTGGCATCGGTGGGCTCGCTCGTATTGGGGAGGGGCTCATTCCAGCTGAACTTCTACTTAGTGAGCATGTGAGGTTAGGTTCCACAGCAGCAATCTTGTCCCGTACGTTTCACAGGGAGCATCGTACAGTCGAAGAAATAAACGCAGAAATGCAATTCGGATTAGAGATAACAAAACTCAGATCCGAGTTAACCAGGTTATGTCATGCGACGAGTGACAAGCTTGAGTCAAATCGGATTGCTATTGCAAATAGGATACGACGGATAGCAGAGGCTTGAAACAGCTTAGATCCTATAAAGCCTATTATACAAACGCTATATGAGATACCACTGTTGGCCCCTGCGAATTGCTAGCCTACTAAGTCTCACATTGCTTGCCGGGAGGTTAACTGGGCTGCTTCGCGAAATAAAACTTGCTCATACTTTAGGAGTCTCAAGAGAAGCGGATACGGCAATTATCTTTTTGTCACTCCCAGATCTGTTGGTAAATCTTTTGCTATCTGGTGGCCTCAGCGCTGTCTTGGTACCGAGATTTAGAGTCCTATCAATCGAGGAAAGTGAGTTACTCTTTCGTCAAGTCTTTGTATTTGTAAGTGCTGCCTTTACGGTGATTGCTTCGCTGGTTATTGTGTTTCCGGTTGAAGTATTCTCACTGTTAGCCCCCGGATTAGACCAGACTTTGGGCGATATATCACCAATGAACATGTTTCTATTGGCGTCTTCTATGCCACTTGCGGCTGCTTCGGGGGTCACAACAGCTTATTTGAATTCTAGAGAATGTTATCTACTTCCGGGCTGTGGAACGCTAATATACAATTCTGGTGTATTTGCCGGTCTGGTTGTCGGTCAAACAGTGGAGCAACCCCTAACCGGTCTATGTCTCGGTATAGCTGCCGGGTCACTAGTCCGAGTCATGAGTCAGTGTGCAGCAATCCCTTCAAGTATATGGTTGGGTTCTTACATTTATAGAGGTTTCAAGATGGTCCTCGCCAGAGACTTCGTGGTTGCAACACTATCAGCTTCTCTTCTGATTCTTGTACCCGTTTTCTTGCGTGCTAGTTCGTCAATGCTGGGTGATGGCCTCCTTTCAAGCTTCAATTACGCACTTAAGTTAGTAGATCTACCTTCAGGAATCATATTTGGCTCATTATCAACAGTAGCATTGACAAGGTTCAGCGAATTGGAGGCTGCAGGTGACTTTTCTTCTGCACGTGCTGAAGCTAAAGTAGAGCTTTTAAGGTCGTCACTATTAGCATCGGTTCTTACAATAATTGGTGTCTGGTTTGCGGAACCAGTTGCGAGCACTATCTTCCGGCACGGTGCAATGCACGATGATTCAATTGTTCTTATTACTAGACTGTTTCAGATTTCCCTGCTTGGCATACCTGGAATAGCTTTTATAGGCATTTCTACTGCAGCACTTAACGCTGCACGGTGCTCACATAAAGTCTTCACTATTACCATTAGATGCCTGTTGTTTCTTCCATTCCTAGCTATCCCAGGTTATTTATCTAAATCAGGCGAGCTGCTTATGCTGGGATTGGTATTTTTTCAAGCTACCCTTGGAGTTGCATTGGCTAAATCGGCCGGCCTGCTCTCCTTTAGGGGGATATTACCGTCTGTATCTAACTTGAATCAAGAATGTAAGCTAAGTATAATATTTGTTGCTGCTACAGTCTGTATTGACTGGGTGCTCCAGGTCAGTCATCTAATTACTTACGACTGGATAAGGGTAGGTGTGGCTCTGATAGGATTCTGCTTTGCTATAGTTTTGCCTCAGAACTTAGGCCGTCCAAGCAATCTTCGTAATTCATCAGGCAAACCGAAATGAAAAGACTCTTTGATATCTCAGTATCTGTATTTCTTTTGCTATTCCTTTCGCCTGTAATGGTGCTCATTGGGATATTGGTTTACGCTGAAGATGGCGGACCATTCCTGTTCCGCCAAATTCGTGTTGGACGTGGTGGAAGTCTTTTTAGCATGCTTAAGTTCCGAAGTATGATTAGAAATGCTGAATGTACTGGTGGATACTCAACGTGTGTAGCTGACCCTAGGGTCACCAAAGTTGGCAGAGTAATAAGACGAACTAGTATAGACGAACTTCCGCAGTTGATCAACGTTCTGTTCGGGGATATGAGCATTGTTGGACCGCGACCGCTAGTTCCTCAGCAATGTCAGTTTTATACTCAAGAAGAGTGGGTGATGCGGCATTCAGTCAGGCCCGGGATTACAGGCCTTTCTCAGGCCAAGTTACGGTCTCAAGCTACTCACGAACAGCGTACGTCAATGGACCTAGAATATGTGACAGGACCTTCAGCATTTCTAGACAGCAAGATCATCGCTTTAACAATCGTTCAGGTATTCCTAAAAGGAGGTAACTAGCATGTGTGGAATCTTTGGTTACTTTGACCGAAATGGCTCTTCTATCGATGAAGAGATGCTCGCCTCAATGGCTAAATCGATCCAACACCGCGGCCCCGATGGACATGGTGTATATACTACACACGGAGTCGCTCTAGGTAATCAAAGGCTTTCCATAATTGATCTCGAGGGTGGCAAGCAGCCCTTTGTTTCCGATGATGGTAACATCATTGTCGTTCAGAATGGTGAGATTTATAATCATATTGAGTTGGCAGACGAACTCGCGCGACGTGGACATGCCTGCCGTACAAGCTCCGATACAGAAGTACTTCTCAGATTGTACGAAGCCGAGGGGATAGATTTCTTACCTAAGCTGAATGGGATGTTCGCATTTGCAATCTATGATGCAAGGGAACAGGCGCTTTACCTAGTACGAGATAGAATAGGTGTTAAACCACTGTATGTTAGCGATGATGGCTGTCGGTTAATCTTTGGATCTGAAATCAAAGCAATCCGTCGCGCCTCATTAAATTCCTATCCCATTGACTATGAGGCACTACACCACTACCTCACTTTCAACTACGTACCACCTCCGTACACTCTCTACACGGGTATAAGACACTTAATGCCAGGTCATGTTCTTAAAATTACTCGAAGCGGAACTGAGTCGTGGCGGTGGTGGAATCTCGCAGATGTTGATCCAATTCATAACATTTCTATGTCTGACTGGATCGCAGAGTTCAATGAAATCTTAAATGACGCCGTACGCATACGTTTACGATGCGATGTCCCTTTCGGCGCTTTTCTCTCTGGGGGAGTAGATTCCAGCAGCATTGTCGGCATTATGTCTCAGCATATGACTGAGCCAGTGCACACTTTCTGCATTGGTTTCAGCGATATAAGATATGACGAATCAGCCTTCGCCCTCGAGGCATCACATCGCTTTAATACAAATCATACAATGCAGCGAGTAGACACCGATTTGCTATCGGATTGGCCATTGGCGACTTATCACTGCGACCAACCGCATGGCGACATATCATTTATTCCTACATACCGATTGTCACAGTTGGCTGCAGAGACCGTAAAAGTGGTACTCACTGGAGATGGCGGCGACGAACTCTTTGCAGGTTACGACAAACACTCCACGTTCTTCAGTCGACCAGAATACGAAGAGATGAGCAATGAGAAGTTTCACCAAGAATATTTCAGAAGTATATCTCTGTTTAGTCCTCGCGACAAAGCAGAGCTTTACACTGCTGAGATGAAACAAATATCTAGATCTGTTGATTCCTTTGATGTCGCAAGACCCTGGCTTGAATCCGTCCAGCACCAAGACCGCATTAATCAAGTACTCTTTCTTGATATGCAACTTTTACTATCAGGAAATAATCTTGTAAAACCTGACAGAATGGGTATGGCCGTATCGCTTGAGGCAAGAACACCCTTCCTCGACTACCGCATGATGGAATTGGCATTCCGAATACCAGGGAGTCTCAAACTTCGTAATCAGATTAGCAAGTATTTGTACAAAAAGGCCGTTACACCACTCATTGGTACTCATCTTGCATACAGAAAGAAGCAAATGTTTACTGTACCAGTCGGCGATTGGTTCCGCACAGTAAAACGTGACTATTGTATAGAGAGGCTTAATACTCTGCTTAGACTTGATGGGATAATCGATCCCTCAGTTTCTCTGCGCTTGCTTAATGAACATATCTGTGGTATCAGAAATAATACTAGGCAACTACGTGCACTTGTATCACTTGCACACTGGCTGGATACGTGACCCAAGAACTACATCTTTATTCTTATTCAAGTGTCAATGGCAATGAGAACTATTGGTCTCTAAGTCTTCATCACAATTACTCTAACTTGTTTATTGCGCTTCGTCCCAATTAGGGCCTCCTGAGAAGGTGAATCTGCGAGCAGCCTCAGCAAAACTGGATCTTGGTTGAGTACGCAGCCTGATCATCAGGCTATCTGAGGCTTCAGAGGCACAGTGCGAATACTCCGACCGCCCTCATTG
>Ga0194130_10006335_pt1 | contig 13768 bp, 30 predicted proteins | sample TA2KigsurfametaG_FD_160084 | JGI IMG/M metagenome (GOLD analysis project Ga0194130, IMG submission 160084) | Freshwater microbial communities from Lake Tanganyika, Tanzania - TA2015050 Kigoma 12 surface | ecosystem: Environmental > Aquatic > Freshwater > Lake | place: Tanzania: Lake Tanganyika... | reverse complement strand
TTGGCGTGGCAACACATCAAGGCACACCACCCCGATGTCGCTGAGGTGATTATGAAAGAAACCAACAAACAACTAGGAGGAAAGCAATGAGATTCAATCTGGACAACTATGAGACGGTGGAGAGCCGACTCGCAAAGTTTTGGGAACAGTACCCGAACGGCAGGATTGCGACAAGCGTGTTCCACTACGACGACAACAAGGTGGTGTTCCGTGCCGAAGTGTACGTTGACGCGGGTGACGAGTATCCGAAGGCGACTGGGTTCGCTGAGGAGTTGCGTGACGCGTCACCGGTGAACCGCACCTCGCACGTGGAGAACGCTGAGACTTCCGCTATCGGCAGGGCGTTGGCGAACTTCGTGTTCCAATCGAAGACCGCGCCGCGTCCGTCGCGTGAGGAGATGAGCAAGGTGGCGCGAGCCGAACAACCTGCGGCACCGACCCAGGATTTCGTGACGAAGTTCCGTGAAGCCTGCGCGAAGAAGGGCATCAACCCTGATGAGGTCGCAGCGAAAGCCGGCGTGAATCTTGCGTCGTTGAGCGACGCCGATCACCCGAAGTTGCGTGACGCGTTCAAAACGTTCGGGGACAAACCACCCGTGCAGCAGGCCGTTGAGCAGGTGAAACAGAAGTTGGTGGATGAGCCACCGGTCATCAAGAACCCTGGTGATGCTGCGTCCACGAATCAGATTGCGAAGATTCGTGCGATGTTGAACGCGCAGGGGTTCGGGCCGATGAACGACAAGATTGAGGCGTGCGCCGAGATCATCAACCGCCCTATCAAGAAGATGGAGCAGTTGACGAAAGGTGAGGCGTCAACAATCATCAACGCTTTGGAGTCGAGGGTGGGATGAGCGATGATCGCAAAGGTGAATGTGGGGGTAATCGAGAGAAATGTACCCTGGACAACTGCCCGCTGTTTGGCACTTTGGGACGAGCAGACCGACAGGGTGTACGCCGAGTTAGAGGGTGTGCCGATCCTGCCGCTCGCGGTCGAAGAAATCGGAGTAAGGGGGATGCGAAGGCGCGTCGTGCCCGTAAGAAGTTGGGGTTGGGCGGTCACTTTACACGCCACGAAGAGAACTGGGGTGGTGTTTTTCGTACCGAAATCAAAGCTGGCTTACAGGTCGGTCCGATTGCTACCCGTTTCTATGCCGCTAAAGCCCAGTCTGATGCGGCGAAGGCGTTGGGCGACATTCGCCCGTTCATAATGGTGGCGATGCCGGACGGCACCACGAAAGGCATCGTTCTCATGGATTTGGACGAGTTTCAGGACATTGCTAGTCTCATTCAGTGACGTTGTATTTCGGTCGGCATCCTGATGACCATGACGAAATCTGTTCAACGGTGGAAAACTGGGAGGATGCGGCGGGGGTGATGGCGATGGTGTGTCTGGTTGCTGCTGAGGGGCCGAACGGGTTTGGTCAGGAGGAGTTGGATACGGCGTTGGTGGGGGCTACGCCACCGGAAGCGGTGTTGATGGTGTTGGGTGCGGTCGCTAGGTTGGTGCGTAGGGCGTACCCCGATATGCAGATAGGGTAAACGGCTAGAGTCAAGGGAGGACACATGGAGTGGGTTCCGCGCCTGTTGGCAGGCGTCGCTACGACATTGGCAATGATCGGCTTTTGGGGGGTTTCTGAACCGACCCCCACCGTACCCCCACCCCCCACGTCTACGACGCTCCTAGAGGCTCCTAGACCCCTCTCCGTGGTTCCTACCAGCACTCTCCCACCACCCCCAGCCGATGCTCTCTGCCCCGAATGGTGGCCTTTGGCGACGGAGGCGGGGTGGACGGACGACCTTCTGCCCACCCTCGACTTTGTGATGTGGCGCGAATCCCGATGCGATCCGAGCCAACACAACACGACACTCAACAAGGATGGCTCGTCGGACATCGGGCTTACGCAGGTCAACGATTTTTCGTGGTGTTTGAGTACACGCTGGTATCCGGACGGATACTTGCAAACCGTCGGCGTCCTCACTACTGTCGGATGCGAACAACTGTTCAACCCTTACCTGAACCTTCTCGCAGCGAAAGCCATCTACGACTATGCCCTCGAACACAACGGGAACGGATGGCAACCGTGGAGCCTATGACTACATGCAACTGCTGAGCGAGTTCCGGCTCGTCCTACGGAGTTTCGACTGGATGGACGACGCCTTGTGTCGAGGCCGCAAAGACCTGGACTTTTTCCCTGAAGAGTCATACAACGCGGTTGCGGCGAGGGCTGTGGCGGTGTGCAACGTGTGTCCGGTGCGTGAGGATTGTTTGGAGTTCGCCGTGGAGAACGGTATCCGCTACGGGATTTGGGGCGGGTTGAATCATCCGCAACGGAAACGGTACTTGCGTAACAGCCTCAAAAAAGGTACTTTGTAACCGTGAGCGACAACCAATCCATCTTCTATGAGGCGTGGATCACCGACCTGCAACGCGACCTTGACGCGCTACGCGAAGACAAACGTGAACTGCTACGCAAAGTCGCACAACTAGAACAACAGCTCGCAGGATACGGGAACAAACTACAAAACCTCATCCAACAAAGGGGAGACGAATAATGGAAGCAACCTGGTACAAACTGAAGGACGGCACGTGGGGTGTGAAGATACGCCACAACGGGGAACCGAACCAGCAGGTGTCGGTGACGAACAAGAAAGGCGAAACGAAAACGGTGTGGCTCGTCAGCCGTGCCGCCAAGTTCGATGACGCCCAACTGTGGAACGTCACATCCGACGCACCACAACAGTCGGTGATTGACGAAATCGGTGAAGAACCCTTCTAGCCGTGAGCAACTATCTCAACGTAAACATCCCGACGTTCTACGCGGGACTCGACTCGGCGTTCCTGTACGACCGCGACCCCTCACCAACCAACAAGCAGGTACCGGTGGAGGTGTTTGCATACACGTCGATACCGCAACGCTGCGGCATGTTCTCGGTGATGACCGAATACGGCTCACAGCATGCCCGCGTACCGATCCATTACCTGTGGTCGTTGAACAACGAATCCGAATACACCGCCTTCCCGCTCGACTGGATACAACTTTGGGATTCGGTGTCCTATTACGCGTCGGTCACTATCTACGAATACTGCAAGAACCGCAGCGCGATGATTTGGTTGAAAGACCACACGCAACACAAAGCGAAATACTTGTTCACTATTGACTGGTGCCTCGGCCCGCAGTACTCCAACGGTTACGGCGAATATGCGGCAGGCCACAAATGCGGGCACGTTTTCGAAGGTGAGGGCGGACAGTTCTTTATCCAACCGAACAACCGCATCCTGTGGATGGACGGCGGCTCATGGATAACGATGAAACTCGACAAACCTGACTGGAAAATCTTTAGCCAAGAGTTCTCCTGCGAAAGCACCGGCTCACGATGGGTGAGTGCGAGCGACGAAGAGTTGTATTTCTACACGTTCAAGGAACGCGAATGACGCATGGATCACGTCATCCCTGGTTTGGATTATCCGACTGGACCTTACGGGCGGATGGCAGACGGCAGCTACCGAACCTGCCCGCATTGCGGAACCGTCGAACGCGCCCTCGCCCCCGACCCACACGTTGACTGCGACTGCCCATGCCACAAGTTCCGCAAAGGCAGGTTGACCGTTGAGGAACGTAATTGGAGGCGCAGAAAAACAAGTGGCCGCTAGATGCCTCACCTGTAACGAGGTCGTGTTGCATGATCCGCGTCGCATCGCTGGTTGTGGTTGCGACCCTGATGCGATGACGTGGGTTTACATCGAGACGGATGGCAGGGTACGCGGGTTGAGCGGGGCACGATGGCAGACGTTATGAACGACGTTGAAGCCTTGTTGGAACAAGTGGATGAGCAAGCCGTGACGTGGGATGGTTGCGATGACGCAATAATCGGTGTTGGTTCACGGTGCGGACAAAATACCGTTTTTGTTTATGATTACGACCGTCTTGTGCAAGTGTTCGTCCGCGACGGAATGACCGAAGAGGAGGCCGTGGATTGGGTTGATTACAACATTGTTGGTGCCTGGGTTGGTGAGGGCACGCCAATCACCTTCTACAAACGATGACCGAACCGAAATACTTGCGGTACCCCGTCAAACCGTTGCTGCACCTGTTCGCGGAACTCAGCAACCGTCAAGTATCCGCCGTCACCGGACTACATCACAGCACGATACAACGCTGGCGTAACGACCCCGACACCCTCATCACCGAATGGGAGGCCGATCATTACGCCGTCAAACTCGGCAAACACCCCTCGGAACTATGGGAAACATGGTTCGAGATTGACGCGCCAGGTACTCCGATTCGTGGCCGTCGCAAGAGAATCGCATGAAGCAACGCTACCGATGCCCACGTTGCACCAACACGGTGACACTTCACGTCAAACCATCCACCCCACCCGAATGTACGCGGCACGCACCGCGTCCGATACCGATGGAGAAAACAAAATGAACCTGCTGGACATCATCGCCGCTACCGAAGCTAGGGACGCTGCTATCGCCCGTGTTGCTTCCGCCACCGACGCCGACTGGAAGGCTGAGGTGTGGGCGGTCATCGAGGGGTTCACGTTGGGTGAGGAGTTCACTACGGACAGTGTTTGGCAGGCGTGTGCGGATCGTGGTGTGACGCCGCCACGCGAACCGCGTGCGTTGGGTGCGATCATGGTGGAGGCCGCCCGCAGTGGGGTGGTGGCCGCTACCGACAGGTACGTTGCCTCGCGGCGGGTGGCGTGTCATGCCCGCCCGATCCGTGTGTGGGTGCGCCGGTGACGCAGGACGAGCTGCCCCTCGAATGGTGGTCGGACGAGGAGTTGGCCGAGATCGTGGAAGCGTGGCGGAAAGAAATCGAGAAAGGTACTTGACAACACCCCAGGTGATACCCTACTATTAGGTACAGCCCAGCTCGACTGGGGAAACAACAAGGGAGACAACACCTAATGACCGCAATACGAAACGTCCGCTCAGGACTGAAAGGCCGCAAGGCCGACGAGGAAATCCTCATCGCCTGGTGGGATAAAGAATGGTTTGAGCAAATGCTCGACACCAAACTCACCAACGACGAATGGCGCGACGTAATCCGTCGTTGCGAGAAAAGCATGGAGTATCTGAACTGGGCGGACGATCTCACGTTCGCCGCAGATGAACAACTCAACGCAACCCGAAACGAGGTATCGGCATGAAAGTCACAGCAACCCGCGACGTGTACACACTCGCTGAACTCTCGCCCGACGCATACGACAAGGCCGTAGAACACCTATGCGCCGAAGCGTGGGAATGTCTCGACAGCGACATGGTGAGTGAGTACCTCGCCGGTCACTTCGCATACCTCGCAGACGAAAACGACGGCGGCGTAATGTCAGTCAGACAACTACGCGACGACTACCTGGTTCGTATCTACTGGTCGGTCAGCTACACACAGTCCGACAACGCACAACTCGACGGGGTACTGTCACGCGACTACCACCCGAAACTGGCATGGCCGGACGGTATCCACACGATCCGTGTCACCCCCCGCAACTTTGGTTGGACAACAGTGGGCGACGTGTACGGTATCGACGACGACGGCAGCGAAGGTAGTGCCGTGTACGATCAGAAACTTATCGAGGCCGCCCACGATTTCGTGATGAACCTATGCCAACAGCTCTACCGTGCGGCACGCGCCGAGTGCGAAGCCTTGACAGGCAAGGAGTACGTCATCGACGCATACGCCAACTACTACGGACTGACCCGCCGGTTCGAGGCCGACGGTTCGATAGCACCCGCCGAGTTTTGGACGGACGACGAGGTATCGGCATGAAAAAGACATACATCGTCACCGTCGAAATCACGTTCGCAGTCGAAGCACCAACCCACGACGACGCACTAGACAAAGCACACGACCACATCGCATGGCAAGGCCTCAACGACGACAACATCGAGAGCGTCACCGCCGAACTGTTCGAGGGAGTATCAGCATGACTATCTACATCGCAGCCGATGGATCGTTTGGGGACGCCGACGACCTGGTACTCATTAGCGACCACCGTTGGCGAAGTGCCGACTACGACGCCATAAACACGTGGAACGAACGGTCACTATTAGCGTACGCCGCAGCAGTGTTAGTCAATACAGCACTACGACCTACCGAATGGGAGGAACAACAGTCATGACCCGCCCACTGATTATCGAACCATACGACGGAACACTCGCAACGTTGTGGCGCGTCACGTTCGTAGGTGACTACGCAGTTATCATCGCCCACGTCGAAGCACACACCGACGACGACGCGATAACACTCGCCGGCGACATGCTCACCGACTTCTACGGTTGGGACTTGTCACGGTTCTCAACGGAAGCAGAACGAGCATGACCACCGAAACGATCACCGAACAAGGCCACCGACACGGGAGCGACTACGCCGACCACCACTGGCAAATCTGGCCGGCGCACTACACCGAAGCAGTCGAATGGTGCGCGGCAGCCGAAGCGGGCACACTCCATGAGTACGGATTACCCGACGACGCAGCCGACGCGATACCAGGCGACCTTGACACCGCAGGGTGGAGCTGGGGGGAGCTGGCCGACTATCAGGGAGCGTGGGAGCAGGGGTTCTATGCCCGTCTCACCGACCTATGCCGCATAGTTATCGACACCGAACACTGTCTCAAACACAACGACAAGGCCACCGAATGAAAACGAAACTACCGAAACGCGGCAGCCTCATAAACATCGACGGGCAAATCTGCCAACTGACCGCCAACCCGAAACGGGCGATAGACGGAACGTATCTAGTTTTCTATCGCACCGCAGTCGGGTCACGAACCGAACGCTCATACGTCACCGAACAAGAACTAACTGAGATCACCGTATGAATGGGCGCACCAGGTTCACCGACACCTACACACTCGCCCTAATCCTCACACTGGCAACGACACTGTTGCTCGGCAACCCTACCGATACCGTAATCCACTGGTTCGCACGTGTCGCCGGCTCGACCCTCGCAGCGCACTTGGCCGTGTCGTGGTGGCGCAACCGACACCGAGACGCTCGGCAACGCCACCGAAACTGACCCGCTCGGCAACGCGCCACGATCACACTCGCCCGCCGGCCATGTCGAAAACCCCCGCGACGTGGCCGGCGACCCGAAAAAACGCGTGCCACGTTGCCCCAGATGACGCCGAAAACGCCCGAACGCTATCTAGGTAGCCCCGATCCTGGCCGAGCTTGACCCGCCGAAAATGTCACGAAAATGAAACACAAAAACACTTGACAAACGGCCACCGCTTGCCGTATCTTATTAGGTACGGGCACGAGGAGACCCGCAACCCATGACCACAACAAAAAACTACGACGAGGCCCGCGCCTACTCAACGCACATCGCCGGCGAGGTACGAGCCTTAGATCAGCTACTAACAACGGACGACGCGGACGAGGTAGCCGCAGCCCTGGCCGAACTAGGACTAGAACACGTCGAACAGTACGACGCATTCAGCACCTACCTCAACGAAACAGCCCTAGAAATCACCTACTACCACACCGCCGCCGACAAAGACGGATACGCCAAAACACGCACCGTGATACTCAGAACGTGCGGAGGCCCGTTCTGCGAAATCACCCGCGACAGCTATGACGGCCACCAGATAGAAATCACGACCTACCTTGGCAGTGACAGCTACACGTACCGCGCAACAGCACCGGCTTTGGCCGAGCAGCTCGACGAACTAGCGAAAGTTATGTTGTCATGACCGCCGCCGAACGTCGCTACATAACATGCGAAACATGCCAACGGCCCTACCCTGAGGGAACCGGCGTAGAAGTCGAATGGGACGTTATGGGCGACGCACGCCAAACGATAACAGTGTGCCTCGCGTGCGCATTCGCCGCCCTCGCATGGGCGAAACCAAATACATGATCGACCCAAATCACCCCGCCTGGTTGATCGCGCCCGCCGTCGCATTCAGCTGCCTTATCGGTATCGCATACCAGCTAGGCCGCGCCCACATGAACCAGCAGCACGAACACCGGCAAGCACGCCGGCGAGCAAACCAGATCGCGGCCAACCGGCCACGAACAACACCCAACCCCGAAAGGAAACACACCAAATGACCAAGCGACTTACCGCGAAGCGCATCGACGCACTTATCTCCGCCGCAGTCCGCGGCCATGACGAAATGGAAGCGGACGAAACACGAACGCCGCACGAACTACAAACGATCCGCGACGGCATTCATGCCTTGTCTGCCCTACTCAACAAACGACAACACCCAACCCCGAAAGGTAAAACCCAATGACCACCACCACCCAGGCCGCACAGATAACGCTGCCCACCGCCGAGCTGCGGGCGATCCTCGCCGCCCTCGACGAGTACACCAGCGCGGACAAGTACAAGCCGGCACTACAACTAGCCCAGGTTCAGCCGATCATCGTTGAGCACACCGACCCCAACACCGAACCGCGAACCGTCCTAGAATGGCAAGCCACGAACAGCACTGAGCTAGTGAGTATCACCCACGAAGTAGCGCACACACTCACCGAACCGGCACACATCGATCCCGCCGCAATCCTCACCAGCATGAAGGCCATACACAAAAACACCGCCACAAAACCCGAAACAGTCCTAACACTCACCGCCGACGCGTGGCAGCTCACCAACGGCCCGACCACCAGCACCGGCCAACGCACCAACACCCAATGGCCAAACACGTTCGGCCTATGGCAAAACCAACAACCCGGCCTCGCCCCGTTCAGTATCGGCGCACCCATGATCGCACGCCTGGCCAAGCTTGCGAAGCACCTGAACACAGAACAAGTGAACGCCGTCAGCATGGCACACACCGACAACAAACCCGACCCACGCAGGCCACTTGTCTACACCGTCACCGGCGGCACAGTCGACGCCCGCGTCCTCATAATGCCACGACGACCCGCCGGCGAGTAGGCGACACCGCCCACCGACTACCGTTGCCGCAGGCCTCGCGCCGTCGAACCCTCACCGAACCACACCCCCCAGGGCACTGGATCGACCCGCGCCACGTCGCCCAGCGTGGCCGCGTCGCGCACCGGTAGCCACTGCCTACCCGTAGCCCACCCCATAGCCGGAGGGTATGCCGACGCTATCGGGGGTAGAGGTATGTATTAGTGGTTTGGTGGGTGGTCATTTTTGTGGCGGGGTGGGGCCGCGTCTCTGTGCCCTGGGTTTCGGGGTTTGATTGGTTGTGCGTTAGCACGCCTCACACTCTTCGGGGCTACTCGTCGCTACACGGAGTTTTTTAGCCCCCCCAAGTTCTGTTTTGCGCCTGAACCCGTCTGTCTTGATACCGAAAGAAGGCGACAATCTTCGGTCCCCTTTTCAGGCCACTATCACCGTGCGATCTTGCCATGCTGCCCCCACGGTTGTTGCGCGGGGAGGAATGTAATCGTTTAGGTTCCGTATTTTTTGGTGTTGTTGCGCGTCATCCCGACGTGGCAGTTTGAGTGTAGCAGGTGTTTGACTGTTGGCAAGGGGGACGCTAAAGTTTGTGTATGGGTAGGGGCGGGTTTGGGCATGAGGTTGGGCCGCATAACGAAAACGTTGAGTGGTACACGCCGCGGTCGGTGTTTGATGCGTTGGGTGTCCGTTTCGATTTAGACCCGTGTAGTCCTGGGGCGGATAAATGTTTTGTGCCTGCGTTGAAGCATTACACGGTTGAGGATGATGGTTTGCGGCAGCCGTGGGATGGGTTTGTTTGGTGTAATCCTCCGTATGGGAAACACACTGGGGATTGGTTGCGGCGGATGCGCGATCACGATAATGGGATTGCGTTGGTGTTTGCCCGTACTGGGACTGGTTGGTTTCAGGAGGTGGCTTGGTCGTGTTCGTCTTTGGTGTTTGTGGCGAAACGGATTCGGTTTGTTTCGGCTGCTTCTGGTTCTGCGACTGGGGGGGGTGCTGGGGCTGATTCGGTGTTGATGGGTTGGGGGCCGGTGGCTGATGAGGCGTTGTTGTGGTGCAAGCTTGGTTTGTTTGGGCGGTTGCAGAAAGTGGAACTGCCGGAACAGTAGGTGCCGGTTCACCGTCAAGGAGGACCCCATCAACACCCGAAGTTGGGGGACGATGAACCGGCGTGATGTAGTGTAGCAGACACGATGGCACCACGTAAGAAGAACGATGATTGGGGTGGGTACGGATCGAAGCAGGCGTACTATGACGCCATCAAATCTGGCAAGGTGAAGATGGAGACTATGGCTGGCGGCAACTTGAAGTCGTTGCTTGTGTCTGCCGCTACCCGTTTCGCTACACCCGCTCGTAATGTCACCGAAGCTGTTGAGCGGATATTGCCAAAGGTTGTGCGTGGCGTTTCTGATGTTGCCAAGAATGAGCAGCGTGTTTTGTCAAACATGCAGCGACAGATTTCTGGCAAGGACTTGCGCAAGATTCAAGGTTTGAAGAAGGACGACAAAGGCGAAATCTTGATGCAGCGATATCAAAACTATTACGATGATGCGATTTCTCCCGAAACAGGTATCAAGATGCAGCGTGAAGCGGTGTCTGATGTGATGAAGTCAACTACTGGCAAGTTGCGGGTTGTGAAGAAATCCCGCGGAGGCGGAAAGAACAAGAAGTAATGGCACCACGTTCGAATAAATCCACTTTCGTTTCTCCGCGCAACAAGGGTGGTCGTGTGCGTTCGGGGTCCAATACCGATACGTCCGCCAAAGCTGATGCTGGTGGCGGCCAGATGGAGCAGGTCCGTGCGGAGTTGGGATTGGGTGCGTACACGGCGGCAGTGGGTACAACCGCGGCCATTGGTGCTGGGATAGCTGCTGTGCGTTCAGGTCGTGTTGTCAATCCTGTTGCTGCTGCCCGAAACATAATCAAGGGCGAAAAAGTTGTTATTCATGGGACCCCAAACAAGTTGACGGGACAGTTTATTGAACCTCGTGCCGAAAGTTGGGGGGCGCAAGAAATCGGCAAACCCGTCGTGTTCAATTTTGATCCGCGTGCCGCCAACGCCACAGGGACAGTTCCGTACAGGGTTCAGGAGTATTCAAATCCATCGCTGTATTTTGACCCAACCAAAAAATCTGATTTCAATGTTGTTATTGGCAGAACACCAAAGTCTTCTGTGAAAACGGCAAAATCCACTGGTTACACCTACTCGGAATCTCCTGTTTCTATTGACAAAGTTTTGAAATCAAATAAGTCGCCAGAGAAGTTGGCTGCTGAGTTGCAGCGCGAGTTGCGCAAGTTGGGCACTCAAATGCGTGGCGAGCCGATAACACAAAAAGCCAAAACTGCGCTTATCAAACGTCAGAACAAAAAGATGCGGAACTATCGTCAGTAATGCCAGCGGGTAGGTCGGGGCGGCGGCAGATACCGCCGCAAGACGTGGCCCGCTATTGGCAGTCGAGGGCGGCGGGGATGTCGATGAAGGATGCCGCGAAGGTTGCTGGTATCCATGAGAATACGGCGAATAAGTGGGAGGCGAAGAAACGTAAAGCTCGCGCCGAAATCGCATTAGCCGAAGTAGAAGTAGGGCAGGTGAGGAAGAAGCAGGGTGGGGTGCAGGCGGACGCGTGGCGACATGCGATGGATGTTGCAGACCTACCGCCAGTCATCCCGTATGAGCGTCTTTCGCCTGAGGCGCAGAGGGGGTGGGATGATTTCGACTACTTCCGGCGCAGATATTTGGGTCGTGTCCCGTCGCCGTGGCAGGTGGATGCCGCATACAAGATCGTGAAGATGTTGGAGTCACCTGAGAAAGAGTTTGCGTTGGTGAACTGTCCGCCAGGTGCCGGTAAATCGACTCTGTTCCACGATTTTGCGGTGTGGATGATTGTGCGTAACCGCAAGATTCGTGTACTGATCGGTTCTGCGACGCAGACGTTGGCGAAAATGTACAGTCGCCGTATCCGCGAAACCCTTGAACGGCCGTTTCCGTTGCTGCCTGACCCTATTCTGGTGGAGAAAGGGTTAGCAGTCAACGCCGAAGCATGTCTCAGTGTTGATTACGGCAGGTTCAAACCGTCATCGTCGGGCGCGTTGTGGCGTGCGGAGGAGTTCATCGTTGAACAAGAAGACCTATCGGGTTTGGACAACAAAGAACCAACCGTCTCGTCGTATGGGATTGACTCTGAGTTCATCGGACATCGCGCCGATCTCTGCCTGTTTGATGACGTGGCGACACCGGAGAACGCCAAAGAGTCCGTGGCGCGAGACAAACTGTTGGAGCGGTGGGATACGGTGGCTGAGGCACGCTGCGACCCAGGCGGACTACTCGCTGTGATTGGGCAGAGGCTTGGTACTGGTGACTTGTACGCGCATTGTCTCGCAAAAGTGACGTACGAGGAAGACCCCGACACTTATGATGGTTCCGATGTCACGGACATTTCGCAGAAGGTCGAACCGGCGAAGAAAGCGAAATACACGCACTTCGTCTACAAAGCGTATTACGAAGAACTAGACACCGGTAGAGACTCTAGGAAGACGACGGCGGCACCGTGGCCCGACGGCCCGCTACTCGACCCTTACAGGTTGAGTTGGAAAGACTTGTCCTATCTGAAACATTCCACCCCCGCCAAGTTCGATGTCATCTACCAGCAGCAAGATTTGGCGCAAGGCCAATACCTGATCGAACGTGTGTGGGCGACAGGCGGCATGGGTGGCGACGGGGTGCTGTATCCAGGGTGTATCGACGGCGATAGGAGACCTGGGTACATTCCGAACGGGTTAGAACCGCCGATCATCTCTATCGCATCGGTGGACCCTAGCCCGACGAACTTTTGGGCAGTCCAATGGTGGCTCTATCAACCGAACACGAACCTCCGCTACCTGATAGACGTGGAACGTACGAGGTTGACGGCGGAAGAGTTATTGGGGTTTGATACCAGCTCTCGACAGTACAGCGGAATAATGGAGGTTTGGCAGAACAGGTCGTTCGAGATGGGCTACCCGATCTCCCACTGGATCGTGGAAGTCAACGCCGCCCAACGCTTCCTCCTCGCCCACGACTTCGTGCGCAAATGGCAAGCCCTCCAAGCGGTTCACGTTGTTCCTCATACCACCTCACGCAACAAACTAGACGAAAACCTGGGTGTCGAAGCGTTACTGCCCCCACTGTGGCGTACTGGGCAGGTTCGGTTGCCGACGATGAGAGAAAACTGGAAAACGTTGGCTTTCATCGAAGAAATGTCGTCGTGGACCCGCAACAAAAAGAACGGAACCGACCTTGTGATGGCCCACTGGTTCGCAGAACTCCACATGCCGCAGTTGGGTCCGGTGAAGCAGCCGCCCCGCATGTGGCGACCCACCTGGATTTGAGTGTGCTACCCTAGAAGACACTATGGCCAAGAAACGCGCAGCGAAGAAACGCAATCCCCTCGAAGACAAAGCCAACCAAGCAAAAGCGGATTTTGTCAACGCCTACAGTTACAACATGGTGTATGACCCTTCGGCCGAAATGCGACGACGCGTGCTGAGGGCAGAACAAATTTTGGACATGAGATGGGCGAAGTATCAAGAGTCGTTGGTTGCTGACGCAAAAAAGAACCGTCGCAAACCATAGGGGGTTAGACCCTTGCGGTCACTAGACGAAATCGTTGAACTGTATCATCAGCGTAAAGTCGCTGCTGGACCCGTACACGGCCAGATGCGCCGCGTCCGCGATTTGGCGAACGGCGACGTAATCGTACCCCTCAACGAACTGGACAAGAACGCCAAAACCAACGTCGCCAACCTACTCGTACAAGGTTTGGATCAGATGTCGATGCGTGTCTCATCCACGATGCCATCCCCCTACTTCCCGCCGGTGAAGGAAGGGTCGGAGAACTCGA
>Ga0194130_10006333_pt1 | contig 13769 bp, 9 predicted proteins | sample TA2KigsurfametaG_FD_160084 | JGI IMG/M metagenome (GOLD analysis project Ga0194130, IMG submission 160084) | Freshwater microbial communities from Lake Tanganyika, Tanzania - TA2015050 Kigoma 12 surface | ecosystem: Environmental > Aquatic > Freshwater > Lake | place: Tanzania: Lake Tanganyika... | reverse complement strand
TACCGGCAGGCGACGGAGGCCGGGGGTTTTGTGTTTCTTTCCGGACAACTGGCGTTGGATGAACAAGGCAACCTGCTCAACGGATCCGTGGCCGAGCAGACGCGCAAGGCTTTGGAGCGGGCGCAGAGCCTATTGAAAGAGGGGGGTCTGACTTTGGGTGATGTGGTGAAGGCAACGGTGTTTTTGACCGATCTAAAGACGTTTCCAGAGATGAACACGGTGTATGCCGAGTTTTTCCCGAAAGATCCGCCCTCTCGCTCCACGATCCAGGTGGCGGCCCTTCCGAAGGGTGGAGCGGTGGAGATCGAGTTGCTGGCCCGGCGGGCGTCATGATCCAAGAACAGGTTCTGGAGGTGTTCCGCCGGTGCGGGGCGCTTTTGCAGGGACACTTTGTGCTGCGGTCGGGCCAGCACAGCCGGACTTTTTTCCAGTGCGCTTTGGTTCTGCAGGATCCGGTGGCGACGGCGGAGTTGTGCGGGGCCCTGGTAGCCAAGCTGAAGGTAGAGCGGTGGATGTTCCATTCGGTGATTTCACCCGCGATGGGGGGCATTTTGGTCGGTCATGAGGTGGGTCGGCACCTGGGGAGACGGCATATTTTTGCGGAGAAAGACGAGGGAAAACTGAAGATCCGGCGATTTGAGGTGAAGCGGGGGGAGAAGTTTCTGGTGGTGGAAGATGTGATCACAACGGGCAGTGCAGTGAAGGAGGTGATTCAACTGGTCAAAGAAGCGGGGGGAGAGGTGACGGGGGTGGCTTGCCTGGTGGACCGGAGCGAGAAGTCGCCCGAGCTAGGGGCGCCGCTTTGCTCCTTGATGAAACTGCCAGTGGAAACGTTTGCGCAGGATCAGATTCCGGCAGATCTGCAGAAGCTTCCCGCGGTCAAACCGGGTAGCCGCTAGGCGGGATTCCGGCTTGGATTGGGGACGCTTTTGCGTTCCAATATTTTCCTGATGAAGCGCATCCGCAAGATCCGGTTTGAGTGGGATTTAAAGAAGGCGCCCATCCATTCGCCCGCCTTGCCAGCCAAACATGAGATTAAGGAGCTCAAGGAGTACAACGTGGAGGCGATCTGGGAAGGGATTCAGAAAGCATTCTTAAATGAGAAGAGCTGGATCATCGGACTGGATGGGCACCTGGAGGAGCTACGGAAAAGGCTGTTTCCGGAAGGCAAGCCGGTGACCGGAATGGAGTTGCTGGCCCTCGTGCACGGCCCCCGGGTAGTGGGAATCAGTGCCCTCTATCCGGTGCCCGGTGAGGGACCGCACCTGCTTTCCGGGGTGACCATCGATTACGAGTACCAGCGGCGCGGACTGGGGGCGGCGCTATTGCAGGAGTCGCTGCGGCATCTGGCAGAGAAGGGGCTGGAGACAGCGGCGGTGGTGACGCGCGAGACGGTTCCGGCGGCGCGGTTTTTGTATCCCAAGTTTGGCGGCAAGTCGGGCGAAGTCACCCTGACCGCCTGAGTTTTTCATGACTCCCACCTACGACCTGGCCGTGGTCGGCGCAGGGAGCGCGGGCTATGCGGCGGCGCGGACGGCGGCGGCGCTAGGATTGAAGGTGGCCATAATCGAAGGCGGAAAGCAGGTGGGAGGTCTTTGCATTTTACGGGGTTGCATGCCCACCAAGACAATGCTCGAGAGCGCGCATCGGAACCATGAGATTGAAAGGGCGAAGGAGTTTGGGATCCGGGTGGGGAAACCGAAGCCGGACTGGAAGGCGATTCTGAAGCGGAAAGATCAGCTGATTGCGGAGTTTGCGGATTACCGGCGGGAACAATTGGAGAAAGGGAAGTTCACCTTTCACCGAGCGAAGGGGCGTTTTACAGGTCCACACCGATTGGCCTTGGAATCGGTGAGTAAAGAGAGAGTGCCGGCAGCGATTGAGGCGAAGACGTTTCTGGTGTCGACCGGCTCGCGGACGGCCAAGCGGGAGATTCCGGGTCTGGAGGAGGTGGGATATTGGACGAGTGACGAGTGCCTGCATGTATCCAAGCCGGTTAAAAGCCTGATTGTTCTGGGGGGAAGGGCGGTGGCGTTGGAGTTTGCCCAGTATTACGCCCATTTGGGGGTAAAGGTGGCAATCGTTCAGCGGAGCGAGCGGCTATTGCCGGAGTCGGACCCCGAGGTGGGGGACACGCTGGCCAAGGTGTTCCGGGAGCAGGGGAGCGAGGTGTTTTGCGGGACGCAGATCCAGCGGGTGGTGAAGAGGGGAAAGAAAAAGAGGGTCGAGTTTTTGCAGAACGGAAAGAAGCGGAGCGTGGAGGCGGAACAGATTCTGCAGGCATTGGGTCGCGAACCAGACGCGGATGGACTAGCCCTTTGGACAGCGGGGGTGAAGACGGAGAAGGGAAAGGTGACGACCCAGGCGACCCAGCAGACGAATGTTCCCCATATCTTCGCGGCGGGGGACGTTTGTGGGCCGTACGAGGTGGTGCATCTGGCGATCCAGCAGGGGGAGGTGGCGGCGAAAAACGCGGCGGCGTTGTTGGCGGGTAAGGAGCCGATGGAGCGGATGGATTACCGGTTGAAGCTGGAGGTGATCTTCACGGCCCCCGAGGTGGCGACCGTTGGGTATTCCGAGAGGGAGTGCCGAGAAAAAGGGTGGGAGACAGTGACGGCAAGTTATCCGTTTGCGGACCATGGGAAATCAATGGTGATGGGGGCGACGGATGGGTTTGTGAAGCTGATCGCCTTGAAGCAAAGGGGCGAGATTGCGGGGGCACAGGTGGTGGGGCCGCATGCGTCTGATCTGATTCATGAGCCGTTGGCGATCATGCGGTATCGGGGAACGGCGGAGGAGATGATGAATTTACCGCACTATCATCCGACACTTTCTGAGATTTGGACATATCCCGCAGAGGAAATTTTCGGGAAAATTTCCGCGGGGGGTGGAAGGCGGTAGAAAGAGGTCGGTTGTGGCGATGGCTTCGGGGTCTGACCCCACGATTCAAGAGGCTAAATCGGAGACGGAGGGGCAGGAGCAGATTAAGTTGCGGTCGCCGTGGACGGCGTCGATGCGGGAGACGGTGGGCCAGTATTTGGAGGTGCGGGTCCAAGGGGCGGGGAAGGCGGCCTTTTCGCGGGTGTAGGGCCGGTCCCAGGATTCGCTGAGAACGTCGGCCGCGGGGTGGGGGGCGAGCTTGAGAGGATTTTTAGCGCGGTCCATTTTGCCGGACTCGATCTCGGCGATCTCCTGGCGGATGGCGATGAGGGCGTCGGCAAAGCGGTCGAGCTCTTCGCGGGATTCGGACTCGGTGGGCTCGATCATGATGGTGCCGCCGACGGGCCAGGAGACGGTGGGGGCGTGGAAGCCGTAATCCATGAGGCGCTTGGCGACGTCGTCCACCTCGATCCCGGCGGAGGCTTTAAAGGGACGGAGATCGACGATGAACTCGTGGGCGACCCAGCCCCCGGCGCCGCGGAAGAGGATGGGGTAGTGGGGCGCGAGTTTCTTGGCGAGATAGTTGGCGTTGAGGAGGGCGACCTCGGTGCAACGGGCGAGGCCGCGGGCGCCAACCATGGCGAGGTACATCCAGGGAATGACGAGGATGCTGGCGCTGCCCTGCGGGGCGGAGGCGACGGGGCCGACCTTGCCTGCAGGAACCTTTTCGAGAGGGTGGGAGGGGAGGAAGGGGGCGAGGTGCTTGGCGACGGCGACGGGGCCGACCCCGGGTCCGCCGCCGCCGTGAGGGATGCAGAAGGTCTTGTGAAGGTTGAGGTGGCAGGCGTCGGCGCCGAAATCGCCGGGGCGGCAGATGCCGACGAGGGCGTTGAGGTTGGCGCCGTCGAGATAGACCTGGCCGCCGGCATCGTGGATCTTTTTGCAGAAGTCGCGGATGCCGGCCTCAAAGACGCCGTGGGTGGAAGGGTAGGTGACCATGGCGGCGGCGATGCGGGGGCCATGTTCCTTGATCTTGGCGTCGAGGTCGGCGAGATCGACGTTGCCGGCGGAGTCGCAGGCGACGGCGACGACGCGGAGGCCGGCGAGGACGGCGCTGGCGGGGTTGGTGCCGTGGGCGGAGACGGGGATGAGGCAGATATCGCGCTGGGACTGGCCGCGGGAGTGTTGCCAGGCGCGGATGGCGAGGAGACCGGTGTATTCGCCCTGGGAGCCGGCGTTGGGCTGGAGGGAGACGTGGGGCAGGCCGGTGATTTTGCCGAGCCAATCCTCGAGATCGGCGACCATGCGGGCGTAGCCGGGGTTCTGGTCGGCTGGGGCGAAGGGGTGGGGATCGGTGACGGTGGACCAGCCGAGCGGGGTGAGCTCGGAGGAGGCGTTCAACTTCATGGTGCAGGAGCCGAGCGGGACCATGGAGTGGGCGGGGGTGAGATCCTTGGCGGCGAGACGACGGATATAACGGAGGAGCTCGTTCTCGTTGCGGTGGGTGGAGAAAATGGGGTGTTTGAGGGGCGGGGAGGTGCGCGCCAGGGGACCTGAGATTTTGGGCGTGGTTGAGGAACCCCCCGAAGGTTTTGCGCCGAACAATTTTAGCAGGGCGTCGACCTCTGCATCGTCGGTCTTTTCGTCGAGGGTGATGCCGAGGTCGCCGTTATCGAAATGGCGGAGGTTGTAGCCAGAGGCATGGGCTTTGGCAGCGGCTTGCCCAAGTTCCCGGGTGGAACCGGAGATGCGGAGGGTGTCGAAATAAGAGGCGTGGGTGATGCGGAAGCCGCCGCCAGCGAGACCTTCAGCGAGCCGGCGGGCGTGGCCGTGGATGCGGAGGGCGATTTTCTTTAGCCCCTCGGGTCCGTGGAACAGGGCGTACATTGAGGCAAGGACGGCGAGGAGAACTTGGGCGGTGCAGATGTTGCTGGTGGCGCGGTCGCGCCGGATGTGCTGCTCGCGGGTCTGGAGAGAGAGGCGGTAGGCGGTGCGGCCGGCGGTGTCCTTGGAGACGCCGACGAGGCGGCCGGGGAGGAGGCGCTGGTGGGTGAGCTTGGTGGCGAAGTAGGCGGCGTGGGGGCCCCCGAAGCCGACCGGGACGCCAAAACGTTGGGTGTTGCCAACGGCAAGATCGGCACCGAGTTCGCCCGGCGGGGTGAAGAGGAAGAGGGAAAGGGGATCGGCGGCGACGATGGAAAGGGCGCCGGAGTTGCGGAGCTGCTGCAGGGCGGGCCGAAGGTCGTGCACCCGGCCGTCGGATTCCGGGTTGGCGAGGAGGCCGGCAAATAGTTTGGCAGAGAGGTGGGCGGGGAAGTCGGCGGACTGGTGGATTTTCCAGCCGAGGACAGAAATGCGGTTATGAACAACGGCGGCGGTGGAGGGGTGGAGGCCAGGGGTGATCCAGAGGGTGTCCCGTTCTGTCTGGTTGAGGGCGGCGTGGGCAAGAGAAACGGCTTCGGCGGCGGCCGTGCCCTCGTCGAGGAGAGAGGCATTGGCAATCTCCATCCCGGTAAGCTCGAGGACCATGGTTTGGAAATTGAGAAGAGCCTCCAGTCGCCCCTGGGAAATCTCGGCTTGGTAGGGGGTGTAGGCACTGTACCAACCGGGATCCTCAAGGAGGTTACGCCGGAGCATGGAGGGAGTGAGGGTGCCGTGATAACCGAGCCCGATCAGGGAGCGGCGGGACTGGTTCTGGGAGAGAATTTTTTCCAATTCCACGAGGGCGGCGGCTTCTGATCGGGCGGGGGGAAGGGCGGGGGGGGTGGCGGAGGGCAGGCCGGGCGGGAGAGCCGCGTGAACCAGATCCTCAAGGGTTTTTAAGCCGAGGAGAGCGAGCATCTCCTGCTGGTCTTTATCGGTGGGACCGAGATGGCGAGGGAGAAAAGAAAAGTCTTCCGCCACAAGCGCTGGGGTTGCTGGCTGGGGGCCAGCCGAAGTCCTCTTTGGCTTGGCAGGGGCGGTTGCAGGCATTTTTTGGAAAATAAACAGGGTCAGGGGCTTGGCAAGGGCTGAGGAAAAGTTGGTCCCCGAGGCCGGGGGAAAGTGAGCCTAAAACGATGCCCGAGAGGGTAATCCAAGATGGTGGGTCGAAGGTCATCGCCCCGCCCCCAGGGAAGGTGCAAGATCTGCCAAGAATACCGGCTCACCTTCACGAAGGACTTCCGGTCCACCCGGCCGATTGGCGTTTCGCCGATAACTTGGAGTGAGATTACGGCGAGTAGGGCAACGAGGAATGATGAAGAACGATGCGCAGCACCCCCGATGAATCTTTCTTGTAGCCCCAGGTCTTGTCCACTTTCGTGACCTTGCCGTCCTTGTCCGTGAAGGTGACCCAGCCCATCCACATGGCAATGGTATCTTCCACAAAACAGGCGGCAGTTTCCGTTTTGACGGAACGCCAGCCTTTCAGCGCAAAGCCTTGGTCGGAAAATTTGGGATTTTGCCCCACAAAATAAGAGAGCGCCCCTTCCCGGGTGGTTCGAAAAGTTTTCGCTCCACTTGTCAACGTTGGTTTGAACAGAACCGGACCAAGATGGTAGCCGTAAACCTCATCCAAGGTCGCATTGGCCAGTTGGATTGCGGTGGCCATCCCTTGGGTGTCGTAAGCCGTGGAGATGGCAACCAAGGCGTCGCCCCAGATTTTCCGGGCCTGGGTAAGTTCAGCTTGGGTGATCGGCATTCATGCGTTTCCGGTGAGCCGCCAGGGGGTTGGCGCGATGAAAAATCATGGCAAATCGGCCGGGGACGTGTAGCTCGGCGGATGGTGAGCCGCTGGCCAAGCCGGATGGAGGGGCGGCGGAAAGGAGGTCGGCTTTGGCTTGGTCGAGGCAGTACGGCGCACAATTTGGAATTAGAAGAGGGTCGGAAACTTGGCAAGGGCAGAGGGAAAGTTGGTCTTAGGGCAAGGGAAGGAGTTAATCTCCCATGGTGCACGAAAGGGTGACCCAGAACTGCGGGCTGGATGTCATCGCCCACGAGTTGGGGGAGGCGAAGGATCTGCGGGGGGTATCGGTCAGCTTTCATGAGGGGCGAATTGATTACGCCACCACGGGGCCGGGGCCGGGTCCAAAGGAGGCGGCGCAACTGGCGGAAGCGGTGCGGTCCATGGCGGCGGGGAGTGTTTGCCGGTGGAATCCTCCGTCGCCCCGCTGCGAGCAGTGCGGCCGGCTGCTGGTGGGGGAGTGGCGCCATGGAGTGAACATCCGGGGAGAAGGGGAAACAATTTACCTTGAGCGGGAGAGTTGTGTGACGGCTCCTCGGTTCTGGCTCTGGCGGATTCTGTACGGGGTGAAGTTGGAGGTGCGGACGTTGCCCTCCGTGGTGGGGGCAGGAAAAAAATGGAAAGTGCCGCTGGGCTTGGCCCTCGGGTGCGGGTTGGCGGGGGTGGCGGGATATTTTGCAGAGGGTTGGCCCCAGATCGGGTTTTTCCTGCTTTCGTATCTGGCGGGAAGCTGGAAGACGGCGGAGGAGGTGTGGCATCGGCTAAGGTCACGGGCTTTGGACATCCATTTTTTGATGCTAGCGGTGGCGGCGGGAGCGGCGGCGCTGGGGGCGTGGGGCGAGGGGGCGCTGCTGCTTTTCCTGTTTTCCCTCAGCGGGGCGCTGGAGGAGTTGGCGGCGTATCGGACCGAGCGAGAACTCGCGGGCCTTTTCCGGGCGGCGCCGCGGGAGGCGATTCGGCTGAACAAAGACGGAACCGAGGAGAGGGTATCCGTTGAGGCGTTGGAACCGGGGGTCATGGTGCGGGTTCGGCCGGGGGACCTGTTCCCGGTGGACGGGGAGGTAGTGGACGGCAAGTCGGCCGCCGATGAGTCGAGCCTGACGGGCGAGGCGGCGCCGGTGGACAAGGAGGGGGGATCGATGGTGCTGGCAGGAACGCTGAATCTGTGGGGCAAGGTGGATGTGAAGGTGGTCCGGAGGTCGCGGGAGAGCGCGCTCGAGGGGATTCTGCGGCTGATCCGGGAGGCGCAGGAGCAGAAGGCGCCGGCGCAAAGGTTCACGGACAAATTTGGGACCAGGTATACGCAGGGGATTTTAACGCTGAGCCTGGTGATGTTTTTGGTGTGGTGGGGACTGGAGGGATGGAGCCAGAGCGGGGCGGCGGCGGCGTTTTACAAGACGATGACGCTGTTGGTGGTGGCGTCGCCGTGTGCGTTGGTGCTGTCGATCCCCTCGGCGATTTTGGCGGGGATTGCGGCGGGGGCCCGGCGGGGAATCTTGTTCCGGGGAGGGAGTCCGATCGAAAGTTTGGGGACGGTCAAGCGGGTGGCGCTGGACAAGACGGGGACCCTGACAACGGGAGAAATGCATGTGCGGGCGGTGGAACCGGAGCCGGGATGCACCGAGGCGGAACTGCTGGAGGGGGCGGCGGGGTTGGCGATGCAGTCCCTGCATCCGGTGTCGGTGGCGGTGGTGCGGGAGACCAAGCGGAGGGGGTTGGTGATGCGGGAGGCGGAGGACTTTTCCTCGGCGACGGGCGGAGGGGTAAGCGGGCGGGCGGCCGGAGGCGAGATAGGGAGGTTGGGGCGACGGAGCTTTCTGGGCGAGCCGGCGTGGGTCCAGGCGAAAGCGGCGCCGGCCCCGGGCGTAACGGAGGTTTTCTATGCAGCCGGGAAGGTGAAAGGGCGGATTCTTTTGGAGGATGAGATCCGAAAAAGCGGCCGACCCTTGTTGAAATGGATGGAGGGCCAGGGGCTGCGGGTGACGATGTTGACGGGGGATCGGGAGGCGGCGGCGCGGCAGGTGGCGGATACGGTGGGGCTAAGGGATTTCCGGTGCGGGTTGCATCCGGCGGACAAGGTGGCGGCGATCCGCGACTGGGTGAAGGCGGGCGAAAAGGTGGCGATGGTGGGTGACGGGGTGAACGATGCGCCGAGCTTGGCGGCAGCCGACATCGGGGTGGCGATGGGGGCGCGGGGGAGTGGGGCGGCGCTGGCGGAAGCGGACGTGATCCTGATGCGAGATCAGCTGGAGAGTTTTGCCGGGGCCTACGAGTTGAGCCGACGGACGCGGCAAGTCATTCTGCAGAATCTGGTAATTTCTTTGGGAACGATTGCGGTGTTGGTGACGGCGGCGATGGGGGCGGCGATTCCGCTGACGGTGGGAGTGGCCGGGCATGAGGGGAGCACGGTGATCGTGGTGCTGAACAGCCTGCGGTTATTGGCCGGAAAGGGGAGATTTGCCGGGTTGCGCCCCAGCGGGGAGAAGGTGTAGGACTATACGATGCAATGGCGCGCCATTCTTCTCTTCGGGGCCCCGGGGTCGGGGAAGGGGACGCAGGGTAAAATCCTTGGGACGATCCCGGGTTTCTGTCATCTCAGCTGTGGGGACGTGTTCCGGGGGATGGATCTACGGACAAAGGTGGGGCAGGCCTTTTTAAAGTATTCCAGCGCGGGCCAACTGGTGCCAGACGATGTGACGGTGGATTTATGGCGCCAGCACATGGCCAACATGGTGACGCTGGGAAAGTTCAAGCCGGAGATTGACCACCTGGTGTTGGACGGGATTCCCCGCGATGTGGAACAAGCCAAATTGCTGAAGGTGGACATCAAGGTGGAGGCGCTTTTTCATCTCGTGTGCCATGACCGGGCGAAGCTCGAGGAGCGGCTGAAGCGGCGGGCTCTGCGGGACAACCGGCTGGATGACGCGAGCGACAAGGTGATCCACGACCGGCTGGAGACCTACCAAAAGGAGACCAAGCCGGTGTTGGACTATTACGGGGACAAACTGGTGAAGGAGATCGATGCGGAACAGTTCCCTTACGAGGTGACGCGCGACATCCTCAGTCAGGTGCACGCGACCAAGGCGGAGCGGAAAAACCGCAAGCTGGCTGAAGTCGTCGTCTAGGCGCGTGCGCGTTCTTTTTGCCGGCACCGGGGCGTTCGGGGTGCCTTGTTTGGAGGCACTGGTGGCTTCGGACAAACATTTTGTCCTTTCCGTGATCACCCAGCCGGATCGCCCGGCCGGGCGTTCCCAGAAGCCGCTGGCCTCGCCCATTAAGGAGGTGGCCCTCAAGCATCATCTACAGGTGTACCAACCTGAGGACATCAATGCGGCCAGCTCGCTGAGCCAGATCCGGTACCAAAAAGCGGATTTGATGGTGGTGGTGGCTTACGGGCAGATTCTTAAGAAGCCGATCTTGGAGTTGCCGGAAAGGGGCTGCTGGAACGTCCACGCTTCGTTGTTGCCCAAGTACCGGGGGGCGTCGCCGATCGCGGCGGCGATCCGGGATCGGCAAAAACGGACTGGGGTGACAATCATCCAGATGAATGAGGGCCTGGATGCCGGCGACATTCTTGCCAAGGTGGCGACGCGAATCCGTCCGCATGAAACCACCGGAATTCTTCATGACCGGTTGGCTGGGAAGGCGGCCCCCTTGTTGTCTTACCTTTTGGATCGGGCGGAAAAGGGAAAGGTGAAGCGCGTGCGCCAAACCCAGGCCGAGGCTTCCCTGGCTCCGCGGATGAGCAAAGAGGACGGGAAAATCGTCTGGGACAAGAATCCTGAAGAGGTTGAAGCGCATATCCGGGCGATGCAGCCATGGCCGGGGGCTTACAGCTGGCTCCCCGACGGAGCGGACCAGAAGATGATGAAGATCTTCTCCGTGATTCTATCGCGGCGAGCCAGGGGAAAGCCGGGAGAGGTGGCGGAGGTGAATTCCCACGGCATCCTGGTGGCGGCGAAAAAAGGGGGAGTGCTCTTACGGGAGGTGCAACTGGAGGGGAGGAAGAAAATGACGGCGGCGGAGTTCGCGAGGGGAGCGGGGGTTCAACCTGGAATCGTACTAGCTTAAGCCGTTCGATGGTCGTTTACGTTTAGGAAAGGGGGGGTGGCGGGTGTCTCGTCGCGAGAGGCGTGCCAGGCAAACCTCTGCGATCTCTGCGTTTTGGCGGTAAAAATCAGGCCGACCGCAGAGGTGCAGAGAGCGCTGAGGATTGGCCCCCTAAAACATGCCCCCGCCCATCCTGGCGACCGCCTCCGGCGATTGCGGATATCCACGACCGCAGGGGATGGGCCGCGGCGGAGCGCGGCCCTACAGGGGTTTGAAGAGTTCGTGGGATTCTTTTTGTTTCCGGATCCACCTCTCTTTCTGAAGGGCAAGGCGGCGACCGACCCATTCACCGGGGCCCGGATCGCGGCCGGTGGCGTAGAGTTCGGTCCGGCGGAGGATGGATCGGATATAAGCCTTGGTGGTGGGGAAGTCGACGGCCTCCAGGAACTCGTGCGCTTTCATGCCGGGGGTATCGGAGGCCCAACGGCGAGCGCGGGTGATGCCGGCATTGTATTCGGCCAAGCCGAACACCTCGGGGCGATCGGCGCCTTCCTCGGCCCAGCGGCGGACGGCACGGGCAAGGTACCAAGTGCCGACCTCGAGGTTGGTGCGGGGATCCAAAAGGTCGGTCTCGCGGAAAGAGCGGACTCGGTGAACCCGGGCCCAATCCTGGGCGGCACCGGTGGTGACCTGCATTAACCCCCGCTCGCCGGCTCCGCCGACGGCCCGGACCTCAAAGTCGCTTTCCCTCCAAACCACGGCTTTGACCAAAGCAAGCGGAAGGCCGTGCTTGGCGGCAGCCTCGGCAATGAGGGGCCCCACTTCCTGGGCCCGGCGGATTTCTCCCAACCAAGCAAGTCCGACGATCACGAACGGGGCCAGAATGACGGCCAAGGCGGCCAGAATGCGGGGATGAGCCAGAAGCATTCAGAAAGAATAAGCACGGGGCGGAGGCGGGGAAGCTGGGGAAACTTGCCGGAAGGACAAAAAGAGCGCAGAGGCAAAGGGTGGCATCTCCTGAATTTGTGAGGGTAGCTCCCGAACTGGGGTTGGACCGGCTGTTCGACTACCGGATTCCTGACGCTCTGCAGGGTCGCATCCGACTAGGGCAACGGCTAAGGGTGCCTTGGGGTCGAAGGGAGATTCTGGCCTACGCGGTAGAGTTTCCGAGGCGGCCTGAGGTTGAGAAGGTGCGGGACGTGGCCGAAGTGGCCGGGGAGCGGCCGCTCATCCCGACCGGTCTATGCCAGCTGGCGCGGTGGATGGCGGACTACTATGCGTGTGATTTGGCGGCGGCGCTGAGAACAATTCTCCCCGGGCCGGTGCGGTCCCACGAGGGCGGCGGAAAGATGGCTTGGTGGATCGGACCGGTGGTTGGGCAGGAGGATTTGGCGACGAAGGTCCTCAAAGGAGCCAAGGCACAGAAAAGGGCTTGGGGTCATCTCAAGGAGACCGGGGGAGGCTGGCTCACGGCGCTCGTGCGGGATAGCGGGATCGGAACGGCCACATGGAAGGCGCTGGTGGATCGAGGACTGGCGGAGAGGTCGGAACGAAGGTTCGTGAAGGCCGAGGAGGGACCGGAAGCGGGGTGGCCGGATGCCGGAAAGAAACCGGAACTGGGCGAAGAGCAGGTCGCCGCGATGAAAAGTTGGGAAGAGGAGAGAAAAAAGGAGGGCGGCGGTCGGCCGATCCTGTTGGAAGGGGTGACGGGGAGCGGGAAGACGGAGATTTACCTGCGGGCGTTGGAAGCGGTGTTGGCGGAAGGAAAAACGGCGGTGGTGTTGGTGCCGGAGATTTCCCTGACCCCGCAGACGGTGGCGCGGTTCCGGGGCCGGCTGGCCGGCCAGAGGATCCGGCTGTGCGTGCTGCACAGCGCCCAGACGACGGCGGAGCGGAGGGAGTCGTGGCACGAGATCCGGGAGGGGAGGGCCCGGGTGGTGATCGGAGCGAGGTCGGCGCTGTTTGCGCCGCTGGAGAATCTGGGATTGATCGTGGTCGATGAGGAGCATGACGGGGGTTACAAGCAGGGGGAGTCGCCGCGGTATCATGCGAGGGATCTGGCGGTGGTGCGGGGAAAGCTGGAGGGGGCCTCGGTGATGCTGGGGAGTGCGACGCCGTCGCTGGAGAGCGCCTACAACGCCGATCGGGAGAGGTATTTGCGGGTGCGGCTGAGGAAGCGGGTGGACGGAGCGAAATTGCCCAAAGTCCACATCCTGGACCTTCGAAAAGAAGAGAAACCAAAGTCCGGCGGGCCGGTGATGCTTTCCGCATCCCTGCGGGCGGCCTTGGAGGAGAGAAGGAAAAAGGGGGAACAGAGCCTGTTGCTGTTAAATCGGCGGGGCTATGCGCCGAGCGTGCAGTGTCCGCACTGCGGAAAGGTGGAGGAGTGTGAGCGGTGTGCGGTGCCGATGACCTACCACCGGAGCGCCGGGAGGATGAAATGTCATTTTTGCGATGCGGAGCGTCCCGCGCCCGGGGTTTGTGCGGAGTGCCAGTCGCCGCAGTTGAAATTCACCGGAGCAGGGACGGAACGACTGGAGGAGGCGGTGGTGGAGGCCTTACCAGGGGTGCGGTGGACGAGGATGGACTCCGACAGCATGAGAGCGCGTGGGGCGCACGGGAAAGCGTTGGCGGCGTTCCGGGAGGGGCGAACGGATATCCTGCTGGGGACCCAGATGATCGCCAAAGGGCTGCATTTTCCCAAAGTGACCTGCGTGGGGGTGGTGGGGGTGGATTCGGCGCTGAATTTGCCGGACTTCCGGGCTTCCGAGAGGGTGTTCCAACTTTTAGTGCAGGTGGCGGGTCGGGCGGGGCGGGGGGAGATTCCCGGCGAGGTGTTCGTGCAAACTTACACCCCGTTTCACCCGGCAATCCAATTTGCCCGGCACCATGACGTGGATGGGTTCCGGGAGCAGGAGTTGGAATATCGCCGAGCTCACGGCTACCCGCCCTTCAAGCGGGCGATCCTGGTTTCCTTTTCCGGACCGAGCGAGGCGCAGGCCTCGGCTTCCATCCGCCATGTGGCCGGAAGACTACGGGAATTATGGAAAGGCCGAGTGGAGGTGCCGGAGCCTTGTGCGGCGCCGATCGCGCGGGTGGAGGGGAAGTTTCGGTT
>Ga0194130_10006327_pt1 | contig 13784 bp, 12 predicted proteins | sample TA2KigsurfametaG_FD_160084 | JGI IMG/M metagenome (GOLD analysis project Ga0194130, IMG submission 160084) | Freshwater microbial communities from Lake Tanganyika, Tanzania - TA2015050 Kigoma 12 surface | ecosystem: Environmental > Aquatic > Freshwater > Lake | place: Tanzania: Lake Tanganyika... | reverse complement strand
GCACCCGCTCCGGCACCACCCAGCCGGTGGGATCCACATCCACCCACCCCCGCTGGGGCAGCCACACCTCACTCCAGGCATGGGCATCGCTCTGCTCCAGCAGCAGATAGGGAGTGCTGGCCAGGGGCTGTTGCCAGCTGCCGCCTTGGTAGCCCACCACCACGCGGGCCGGCACGCCGGCCGCCCGCATCAGAGCTGAAAAGCTGGAGGCGTAGTGTTCACAGAATCCCTGCCTCTGTTCAAACAGAAAGGCATCGAGGGGTGCGGTGCCTGGCAGCTGCCCCGGTTCCAGGCTGTAGCGAAAGCCCTCGCTCTCAAACCAACGGCGAGCTAGGGCCACCAATGCCGCAGGATCCCCGCTCTGGGCTTGCCATTGCTGCGCCAAAGCTTCCAGTTTGGGGTTGCTGCCCTGGGGCAGCTGCAGATCCTCGGCCGTTGGCGCTAGCGAGCGCCAGGCGATGCCATCGCTTGATGCGCTGACTTCATAGAGCTGCCGTTCGCGCAAAGGGGCGCCGGCCCAAAGCCCTCCGTTGCTGCTGAGTTTGAGCTGGGCTGGGATGCTTGGCAGCCCCTCTCCGCCCCAGGGTCTCCAGGGGAGGGGAGAGGGCTCCACCAGCCAGCGTTCGCGTATGGGGTCCAAGGGACTGGGTTGGTTGCTGGCTAGGGCCGGCGGCGGGCCTTGGCTCCAGCCCTGGCCGTCGAAGCGGCGATGCACCAGCACACGCCAGTAGCGCTGTTGCGGCGGTGGCGGTGGGCCTAAAAACTGCACGCGGGCGGCCATGCCCCCCTGGCGCACCAGCTGGGCGATGTCTCCAGGGCGCAGCTCGCTGGAGAGGCCGCTTTGGCCCAGGCCGCCACCCCCAGGCAGGCTCCAGAGCACCGGCAGCCGCGGCACGAGCAGAAACGCTGCGACCACCACCGGAAGCATCACGCCCACCAGCACCATGCAGCGGCGCAGCAACCCCTTGAGGGGTTGTGGGCCCGCCTCCAGGCACAGCAGGCTGCCCACGCAGCAGAGGGCGCACGCGCCTTGCACCAGGCTGGCCGCCAGGGTTTGAGTCAGGCTGCCTGCCAACCCGATTCCGATCAGCAGCACCAGGCAGGCTCTTCTGCGGCTGGCAGGGGCACGGCTTTCCAACAGCTTGAGGCCGCCCATCAGCCACAGCAGGTTGCCCAGGCTCACCAGCCAGCTGCTGCGATCCAGGAGCGGAGCCGTGACCGCCCACGCTGCCAACACCAACAGGGTGAGTGCCCGGAGCGGTCTGCGGGCCTGCACCCATGTCGGCCCCAGGCTGAAGAGGGCTAAAAGCATTGGGATGCCCAAGGCTGCAATGGGTTGCAGCTGCCCGCTGATCAGCAACTGCCCCCAGAGCAGAGCCTGGGCCAGTTGCAGCAGCCTCAGGTTCAGGAGCATGGGGGCCATTCCGCCAAGGCCTTCAGGCAGCGTTGCCAATGGGCTTGACCCGTATCCGGAGCCAGGGCGGTGCCATTGGCGAGCACCAGGCCAGTGGCACGGCCCTGCTGCAGTTCCCGCCGGAGCCGATCGCAGAGATGCTCCAGGGCCTCCTCTAAGGGACGATGCGCGACAGGTGCCAACCAAAGCGCGTTCTGATCCGCAGCGGTGAAGCTTTTGCTCAACCAGCCGCGACCCCTGGCCTGGGCTTTCCAATCCACCCGCTGCCAACCCTGCTCCGGCCGCCAGGGTTGGAGTGTGTCCAGCAGGTCTCCATCCGGAGCATTGGCGATCGTGTGTTCCTGGACGGGGCCCGGTCGCCGGTGTGGCGCCACCCAGAGTGGTTCTGGGGGTTCCCAATAGGTCCAGCAGCGGAACAGCCCCAGGGGAGCGGTGGTGCACACCAGAAGGCGTCCGGGCGATTGCACACCGCGCCGCTGCCCACACCAGGGGAGGCTCAGCTGATGACTCCCGGGCTCAATGTGATGCAGCTCCTCCTTTCCGGCCTCTGGGCCGAGCCATTGCCACCGCAACGCAGGGCGCCAGGTGCTGCTGCGCACCTGAATCCAATACGGGTGCTGCTCCCCGGCGCAGCAGGCCTGCTGGGGCTGCACTTCGAGCTCTAAACCCTGGAGATTGAGATGGGTCAGGAACAGGCTGAGCCCCAGCAGGCTCAGCATCAGAAAGGCCAGCAGCACGGATGTGTTGCTCTTGGCCTGGGTGCCCAGCAGATAGAGCGCCGCAGCGGTGATCAGCCAGAGAGCACCAAAGCGGCTCAGAAAGATGTAAGTGTTGCGATGCCCCAGCTGCAGCTGTGGGCGCCGCTGGCTCAGCCGCCGTTGTAGCCCTTTCCACCAGTCAGCGAATCCCATCCACCTCCTCCAGCAAAGCGCTGCTGATCGATATGGGTTGGCGATGGCCACCATCGAGTCGATGCTCGGCCACTGCCTGAAATACGGCCTGCACATCGTCAGGCGTCACCATGCTGCGCCCTCCCAGGTGGGCCCAGGCTTTAGCCGCCGTGATCAGCGCCTGGGAGGCTCGCGGGCTCAATCCCGTGCCTGCGAGCCGGCTGGCCTCAACCAAATCAAGCACGTAACCAATCAGGGGTTCGCTGGTGTGGATGGTGCGGACGGCCTGTTGCGCAGCTTGTAGATCCTCAGGTGTCAGCCCGGTTTGCAGCTGCTCCAGGGGGGCGTGCTGCCCGCCTAGCATGGCAGCCTCCGCTTGACGGTTCGGAAACCCCAGGGAGAGCCGCATCAGAAAACGATCCAGCTGCGATTCCGGTAAGGGAGATGTACCGCTTTGCTCGAGCCCGTTCTGGCTGGCGATCACCACAAAGGGCTTCGGCAGTTCGTGGCTGGTGCCTTCCACGCTGACTCTGCCGCTGGCCATGCACTCCAACAGCGCGCTTTGAGTGCGAGGGCTGGCCCGGTTGATCTCATCGGCTAACAGCACCTGGCAAAACAGCGGGCCGGGTTGGAAGCGGAACTGCCCACTGCTGGGATCCAGAACCGAAACACCCGTGAGATCTGCGGGCAGGAGGTCATTGGTGAAATGCAGCCTGTGGAACTGCAGGCCAAAGCAGCGGGCCATGGCTTCAGCGAGGGTGGTTTTACCCATGCCGGGCAAGTCCTCCAACAGCAGATGACCACCGGCCAGCAGGCAGGTGAGCGCTAGTTGGATCTGCTGCTCTTTTCCCAGCAACACCCGGGCGAGTTGGCTGTGGGCGCGTTGCAGCAGGGACACGGGCGTGCTTTAGTGCTTGTCCTGGTTATACGTCCTAGAGTTCTGGCCCGAAGTCTGATCCGGGCTGGATGACGTACCTTTATGCTGGACTTGGGATCGCCATGCTCACCGCGGTGATGGCGATGTTTCAGATTGCGATTGGGTTGACGCAACAGCAGATTATTTCTAAGCCTCCGCAAGATCTTTATTTGCAGTCCAAGTTGCAACCGACGAATGACTGGCCGTCAAATGATCGAGACTTTCTGGGGCTCATTGCAGCTATCGACACAGACTGGGGAACAGGATCAACGCTTTGCGATAAAATCATCGAAGCGAAATCAAACTTTTCTACCCTTTCTGGATACGTTAAGAGTAATGAGTCCTCCAGTGCGCATTCTCGCCTCACCGGAGCCTGTGCATTGGCCAATGGTGGACACCGGGTTCTGATTGCTCCGGCTCCTAGTGGTGAAACTGGCTATCGGCTCTATTCCTGTGTGCTCAAAAAAAGAGTTAGAGAAGTGGGTGTGGAATGCGATTTTGAGAAGAGTTACTCGGGGATTCAAGAATGACTGACGCGATCGTTGGGGCTGTGATTATGGTGGCCATTACGACGGGTCTTGTGTTGGCGGTGCAGGTTGGCGAGCAGGCGATTGGATCTGCGGGCCGCTACCCCCTGAATAAGGCTGAGCGTGAACTATTGGAGTCCGCCCTTTGGGTCGACTCCAAAAGTCTGGATCTCTTGCAGGCTGATCTGCAGGCTATGCCACAACAATGAAGCGTGGTGAGCCCCCCTGGCTGTCGGATCACACGGTTACTCGCGATCCCGGTCAACTTGGGATGACGCTGGTGGAAATGTTTCTAGCCATGTTGATGTTGGTTGCTTTCGGGGCTGTGCTTGTGGCGGCCACTGCGTTTATCTCACGGTTCATGGCCCAGGCCCAGGCCTCGTTCAACGCTGATGAGCCAACGGGGACCCTGGTGGATCAGCACCAATTGCAAATGGCCATGGACCAGATTGCCGAAACCTTGGCTCAGCCTGGTTTCAGAAAGGAGGATCTCCTGGAAATCATTCGAGATCCGCAGCAAGCCTGTGCCTATGACCCCTGGCAGGCTTGGGGGTTGCCAGGGCGTCCGATGCCCCGTCGTGCTGACTATCGCTTCTGTCTGAGATCCACGTCTCTTACTGAGCCTCAGCTTGATTCAATGCCCTCTGAAAAACCGGGAATCTATGTTATTCAGGCTTTGCCTGATCAGCTTTCGTCATCAGCTCTTCCAGCTCGTCGGATTTTCTGTCGTCCTAAACCCTTCTGTTAATGCCATGACGCAGACATCACTGAGTGGATCCACATTCTTTGGCATAGATCTTTCGGTGCTTGCCGATAAGTTTTGGAATTTTCGCCGGCGTGTCTCCAAACGAGTGTTGCTATTGGAGTTTGGATCTGCATCGCTCACGATGGCTCAGGCGCGTCATGGCGTCGAAGAGGTAGAGTTTACCCATGTGCGTCGCTTTGAGTTACCACCAGGAGCAGCTGATCGGGGAGTTCCTACCGACCCAGCCATGATGGCTAAATATATAAATCAACTCTGCAAAGAAGAGAAGATTTTCTCTCGTCGGGTAGCCGTTGTAATACCTGCAAAGGCTTCTTTCAGTACCATTATATATTTGCCAAAAGGCTTGACACAAGAGGAGGCTAGAGCATATGCACGAGACCCTGAGTCTGGATTGCAGATTCCAATACCACTTCACCAGACCGATTTTGACTTGGCTCCATGCTCATCTTCGACCATTGAATTGAGTGGGGCAGCAGTTGAACCCTACTTTTTGAGTAGTGTACCAAGAAAGCTCATAGATTGCATGCTGCAAACATTGCGACAGGCTGATTTAGAATTGATTTCTATTGATCTTGCTTTTTCGAGTCTGCTTCGTTTAATCGCTGCTGACATAGCAGCTCTTGCAGATGAAGAATTTCTATTAATGTTGGAATTTGTACGTGAGTCTACCCATCTTGTTTTAATTTGCAAATCAGGTCCTGTGGCACTTTATCGTCTGCCAGCAATTCGCGAATTTCCCGATTCGCTTGCCGACGACTTGCAAGATCAGGCTTATCCAAACGATTCTGTCCCTCTGCATCAGCAAATATATGCCGATAATAATTATATGCCCATATCGGAGATGGACCTGCGTGTCCTAATTAATAAAATCAAGGATATTCAGAAAGAATTCGCTGCGCAGATTCCAATGATTCGCTGGAAAGGTGTAATCATCGCAGGTGCGTATAGTGCACATCAAGCATTGCCCATGTTGTTGGCGGAATTGTTAGGTCTTAGGGTTCAAGTTGTAGATCCTATAATTGCAATGGGTGTTGCAAAAGTCTCTTTTAGCGATCTCTTGTTGCATCAAAGTCTCGGCCGAATAATTGGTTTGGGATTAGGGCTATTACCTCCACAAGCATTAGTGTCTAATCCCCTAATGGCCCTAATAGATGATGACGTGAAGAAATCAGATAAATATGACTTAGATGGTAAACAGGAAATTGTCTCGCATCCAGCTCATGCGACAGTTAGTGCTTCTGTGCAAAGCACTGGTGCTGATAAGGATAATCCTGCTAATATCAATTTAATTGGCGCTTGGACTGCTCCATCCTCCCTTCTGACACCTAGTATTGGCTCTACAGTCAAAGATGAAAAGTACGTACAGCGCAAGGAGGAAATGGAGAGGAAAGAAGAAGGAGAGTCAGATGAATGGAAGGGTTTGAGACTTGAGTCGGACTTGCTTAATGTTGTAGAGGAGTCAGTCGAGGAGAAGAGATCTGCGTCAGGAGAGGAGAAAGAGGTAGGAGTTAAAGCAAGAGAAGTTGAGTGGGACGAGAGCTTGGATACGGAAGAAAGCGGCGAATGGTCAAGTATTCATAATGAGAGGTCTGTTGAGCGCAAGGAGGAAATGGAGGGCGTATAACCTAAACAGTATGATTAGCAGTAAATAATATATATAAATAAGCGCAAATAGATCCCTGGGGTTGACGGTAGCAACGGTTGGCTTATACGAGTCTTTACCAAGTGGCCAACTATGGTCTAAGTACGCATGAGTGTTAACTACTAAATCTTGCCGCTTAACCGTCCGCACAACCAATCAGGTTTATTATTTACTCATATTTTGAATCAAGCTAAACATGGGCAAATACAGTGATATCACAATAGTCCCAACAATTATAGCCACTACGAATATTACTGCAGGCTCCATTGCTTTCGTCAATGTTGAAACCTGGCTCTCAACCTCGCGCTTGTAAAATAAAGATAAATTTTCCAGCATAAAGCTTAATTGGCCCGTTTCTTCCCCAATTCTTATCATGGACGTAACAAGCTTGGGGAGAACACTTGTTCTGCTCAAAGAATAATGCAAGCTTTGTCCCTGCCTAACCAAACTAATACTCTTTCGAATTGCTCTGCGTATGATTTCATTTGAGGATGCCGATATACATCTATCTAATCCCTCTACAATCGGAATCCCCGCATTCACAAGCGTTGAAAGTGTGTCACACATTGAAGCCATCTCAGACTTAATGATAAGATCTCCAAATAAAGGAATTTTTAATATTAGGGCGTCGATATATATTAAGCCCTCTTCTGTGCTATAATACTTTTTGAAATAAAAAAGTCCAAATCCTATAGATAATGGCGCACATATTGCAAAGTATGGTGAAGTGACTACGCTAGAAACAGCAAGCATAAAGCTTGTCAAGGCTGGCAGGTCAGCTCCCATATTGTCAAACATCTCTTTAAAGCGGGGCACAATGAATATCAACAAACCTAAGCCAACTACAACTGCCAGGACAAATACAAGAATGGGGTAAATTAAGGCTCCAACTATCTGACCTTTTATCTTGTCGCGCTCTTCCAGTAACGTTGCAATGCGATCTAAAACTTGATCTAAGATACCACCTGCTTCACCAGCTTGTATTAAGCCAATCATAATAGGTAGAAAGATTAAGGGGTATCTCTTCAGACTTACAGATAGTTCTTCACCAGCACTTAGGCGAACCGAGGTTCTGCTGACACAGTAGGCCAGCTTCTTATTGGTCATATTCTCAGCGAGTAGATCTAGACCTTGTGCTAGAGCTATACCACTACGCAAAACTACTGACAACTGGCGCAGAAAAATTAATAGATCTTTTTGCTTAACTCGCAGAGTTGAATCTATATATGTTATGCCTTTTAAGGGCTTGCTTTCTTTAGAGACCTTGAGGCTCTTTTTTGCTACAGAGGCTTCTCCAACAGAGATATCACCATAGTCAGCCATCGTGATCAGTTGTTATTATATAACGCTTTTGGATTTGAAGCTTTACTTGCAGCCTCTTCGATACTTATTTTGCCATTCTTTACTAGCTTAAGCAGGCATTGCTCAAGTGTATTCATGCCTTCTTTGCTACCGGTTTGAAGTTGCGAATATATTTGACTTATTTTCTTTTCTCTTATCAAGTTTCCAATAGCCGGAGTATTGATCAAGAGTTCATAGGCTAATGAGCGTTTGCCATCAGTATTCTTGCATAGTGTTTGCGATAAGATGCCGAGCAGAGATGTTGACACTTGAAGACGCGCTTGTTCTTGCTGTTCTGCAGGGAAAACATCAACAATACGTTCTACCGTCTTAGCTGCTGATGATGTATGTAGAGTCCCAAGTACTAGGTGGCCAGTCTCTGCTGCTGTAATTGCTAATTGGATTGTTTCCAAATCTCGCAACTCGCCGATATATATGACATCAGGATCTTCTCGCAAGGCTGCGCGTAATGCTGAAGCAAAACTGTGGGTATCCCTCTTGACCTCTCTTTGGTGAATTATAGAAGTCTTGCTATGTTCAAACTTAAATTCAATAGGGTCTTCTATTGTAAGAATATGACGCCTTTGCGTATGTAGTATCGAGTTGATAAATGCTGCTAATGATGTGGACTTGCCAGAGCCTGTTGGGCCTGTACATAATATTAGACCTCGATGCTTATTCGTGAGACTAATAAACTCATTAGGTAGGCCCAGCTCTTGCCATGTAGGCAACTCATCCGGCAAGATTCGAATGGTCAGGCAGCGATTCCCATTTGAAATGTATGCATTAATTCTTATCCTAGATACACCATCTATTCCAAGTGAGGTGTCAAGATCTTTCCTTTCTTTAAATGAACTAAGCATATCAGTATCTACGATTTCAGACATAATTTTATCCATGTCTGACGAACGGATTTTGTTGTCTAGTATCTTAATGTCAGAATTAATACGAAGAGCAATCGCTGAATTCTCCTCTAGGTGAATGTCTGATGATCCGCATTTGATTGCGAACTGAACTATTTCTTTGGCTATGCTCATCGGTTAATGCTCCGTATTGCACATCTTAATAAGTTCAGACATCGTTGTCAGTTGTTTTTCAACTAGCTTAGCGCCATATCTTTTTAATGTCATCATGCCCTCATCAGCTGCTACTATTTCTATTTGTTGACTTGTCTTTCCCGATGAAATCGCTTCTCTAATTCCCTGTGTGAGTTTAAGTAATTCATAAGCACCGACCCTCCCTTTGTAACCCGAACCACCGCAATAATCGCAGAGAGTTCCTGTTTTTTTGTTGAACTCCTTTTCTGTAGCCGATAGTACTGAAGATTCTTTGATCATAGTACCCAGCTTTATTCCAGAAAATGCGCTCTCACTTTCTGTAATCTCTCTTTCGATGCTGCATTTTATACAAACTTTTCTAAGTAAACGTTGAGCCAGTATCCCCCTCATCGATGATATAAGTTTGTAGGATGGTACTCCCATGTCCATCAATCTCGTCAATGTACTCGCAGCATTGTTTGCGTGAAGGGTTGTGAAAACAAGATGTCCTGTTTCTGCGGCATCCATCGATGATTCGGCAGTTTCAGGATCACGTGTTTCCCCAATTAAGATTATATCGGGATCTTGTCTTAAAAATGTTCTAAGTAAATTTGCAAAGCTTTGGCCTTTGGCTCGAAGCACCGGAAACTGTTGGATGCATCCTCCGAGATCGTATTCAATTGGATCCTCTGCCGTTACTATATTCAACTCTCCATTATCTCTTTCCCGAAGTGCAGCAGCTAACGTTGTAGATTTCCCAGAACCTGTTGGCCCCGTAACGATTACTATTCCATTTGCCTCGTTAATAACATCCCTGAAATCGTCTCTTATGATTTGATCGTCTATCAACAGATCAAGATTCAGCATATCTATATTACTATTTAGTAATCTCAGGACCATCTTTTCATTATACTTAGTAGGAGCAGTAGAGCATCGGAATTCCAATACTTTATCACTGTATTTTCTCAATATCTTGCCGTCTTGTGAGGCCCGTCTTTCTGCTATATCCATTCCCGCCATATTTTTGAGGCAAGCAATCAGTTTTGTACCAGCAGACTTTGGCATTGCTACAAAACTCTGCATTACTCCATCCCTCCTCACCCTAACTCTATAGCTATCCGAAGTCGGCTCTAGGTGGATATCTGATACATTGGTTTCCCATGAGTTAATCAGAATAGTACCTGCGGCTTTTTGTATCTGGCTTACTTGCATCTCTTCGCCTAGGTCTATCGCATTATTTTCCGACAACTCTTCATCACTTTCGTCGAATTCGAAAGTTGTTCTATTTTCACCTTCATTCTGATCATCTACTTCTTTCAGTGCTTCAAGGACACTATCATCTCCAAAATAGAAAGAGTCAATTGTCTTCCCTGTTATTATCATCTCAGTTGAAGCCTGGTCCAGTAAGCTCTTGATTTCATCGGGCGTTTTTTCGATGAATTGACAATTTAATCCTTGTTTTTCCACCCTCTTCTTGATAAAATTTCCTATAGTTGCTAGGTATGCAAAGTTTGCCACCGCAACTGTAATCACTTCATCCCCCGTCCTGTTCAGCCTATTTATCTCGATTGGTACTACAATGTTATCTATGCACCACTTTAGTGAAAAAAACTTATCTACAAGGCTTCGTATAGACGTGCTCACCTTCCTTTAATGCGTCGCCTTCTGATTATAGCCTGTATATTCCACTTATGCAAGATCTCCATTTGTAGGTATATGATAATAGATACTACCTTAGCTGTGTCGCGTTCATGCGTGATCAGTATGCAACCCTAATTAGCCCAACTCTATCTGATGCAAACTTCCCTTGTTTTATAAATAGGGACCTGTACAGGCGTATAAATTGGATTGCCATTGCATGTTCTATAAGGGCCATTTTTACATTTACTTTCACCGCTAAGGCAGCCACAAATAGGATGTCTTATCTGTTCGTATCCAGTTATCCTATTTTCCGTGGTATATCCATCTATATATGTTTCAGTCCTCCATATACACGCACATGATGACTGATCAAACTCTGACTGGCTCTGTGTCAATAGTGATCCGCATTTCCACCAACTCTCGCATCCATTTATTTCACCCTTTGAATCAGTTGCTATAAACTTACCATTCGCACCTTGAGCTTTCCAAAGGTAAAGAGCGCTGTCGCATCGTCTTTTTCTTTCTTCTTCTTTACATGAATTATAGACAGTTGCATCGGCAGTCGCCAAGTCTTTACCCGAACAGAAGTAGGTCGTTCCGCATTTGTCGTCAACAAAAGGTCCATCATATGGTGGGGACTGATTTGCTAGAGCTTTGAATTTTGCGGCACATTCTGCGCCTACATCAGCATCTCTCGCTTTTTTTACAGACTCTTCGTCTTTTTGGATCGTCCCCTTGTAGGCCCACGTCTCAAGACTGCATGTCTTCGTTGTCTCATCCCACCTCACTTTCATGCCGCTAGCTGGTGGAGGGCCCTGCAACCATTTATAAAAATCTTCATTACATGTTTTCTTATCTTTCTCTATTTTAGCGAGTGCATCCCATATAGACTGTTGTTCAGCGCTAACTCCGCAATTAACACCTGCCCAGTTCTTGCAAGAATTTAGACTTCCTTTGTCATCTGCAGGCACAGCTATCTTAACAATATCGCCATTTATGGAAATTTTGAATCCAAGTTTATACATGAATTTTTCTTCTTCATTTATCGGTTCCACAAAATAACTAGCGCATGTATTCTCTAGACCACTAGTGTCGTTGCTTTTGATTTTATAATTATAGCACTCGAGGTTTTCGCTTGATATTGTTGTATCAGAAGGTTTGAGGTCAGCTGGATCTTGTTCTTGGCGTACTCCCTCAAGGCATTCGGCAGCTGCTGAATTTAGCAATGTTTTAACAGCATCAATTTTAGACAGTGCAATCCACTTTCCAATACTCGAGACTGTTATCCCCGCAATTATTGACAATATCGCTATTACAACAGTTAACTCAAACAAAGAAAACCCCGCTCGGCCATCTCTTTTGAAAGCCAAACGGGATTTGTATATCATTGCTATAGTTTAGTATGTTGAAACTGAAGGAATCACCAAATTCCAACAGCAGCACTACAGAATTTAAATTCTGTATCTTCTGAACCTGCTGCGCACGTTTTCTCTCCCGTATCGACGTTGATCGCAATGTAGGGCGGAAGTATGTTATTTGCGCCATCTTTCGTATCTAATCGTATTACGCTTTCAGTGCCATCACAGTCACCTGCAGTACCAGCTTCATTGAGTGCAGAACCCAGTTCAAAACTGTTTAAATTAGGAACATTAAATTCTTCGGTCTCCATGTTTGCTTTTTTAACTGCGCATTCTTTCACAATTTGTGCAAGAGTATTTTGTGCTGCCGCCACGGCGGCTTTGTCATTGATCGATGTGAATGCAGGGATCGCAACTGCTGCCAGAATGGCCAAAACTGCGACGACAACAACTAACTCAATCAACGAGAATCCTTGATCACCTGGTTTCTTGGAGAGAGTGCTTCGGACTCTGGGATTGCTCAGATAGATTTGAAGAACAGACATTGCACTGGACACGCTAGCCATACTATTCTGTCCCAAGCCGATCCCTTTGTCAAGTCCCTTTCGCTATACTCTTGAATCTTTGCATTTTTAGGCTCTTCAGGTTATACTGGAAATGTACTTGACTTTTTTCATTGGACCACGGAGGGAACCTTTTTGAGGTATCTAAAAGGCTGAATATTTCACCATCTAAATTTATTGATGCTAGTGCATCACTTTACCATTCTTTTCCTTACCACGCCCTTGCTTTTGCCGTCTTAGGTAGTTGCCATTCCCCTTATCCCGACCGCGATTATTCCGAGCTTCGATGCTTGCTCGGTTCTTTTCACGGCGTTGACCCAAGTTTTATTCTTGTTGGCAATGGGGCTTCTGAGCTTATTACTTGGGCTGCTCGGGACGCCAGTTCTCTGGGTGCTTCTACTCTTCCGCAGCCTGGTTTCTCCGACTATATCAGAGCCCTTAACTGCTGGGGTGGCAATTATTATTATAGCTATCTTGACCTTTCTAAGAGTTCATCTCGCCCGACAGATTTCACGCTTCCGGTGCATACTCCTGTTCTATGGGTAACTAATCCGCATAATCCTACAGGTCAGTTGTGGACTAAGTCGTCTCTTGAGCGATATCTCGATCAAGTTTCTCTTTTGATTTGTGATGAGTCTTTCCTCGGTCTTGTTCCAGAAGGATCCTTGCAAAGTCTTATCCCACTCGCTGAAGCTTATCCTAATCTTGTTGTTATACGAAGTTTCACTAAGCTCTTTTCAATTGCGGGAATGAGATTGGGTTACGTAATTGCCAACCCTGAGCGGCTGTCTCAATGGTCCTCTCTGCGTGATCCCTGGCCTGTTAACTCTATTGCGAATGCATTAGGCTGTTATTTTCTCAGAAACCAGAGGCGTTATCGCTCCTGGGAGCATCGTGTACAGGCTTGGACTCTGTCAGAGGGGCATTGGTTTCTCCAGCGCCTCCCCTTAATTCCGGGTATATCTGTTCTACCATCTGCTGCTAATTTCATTCTTGCTTATTCCTCTGTATCTTTACCTCCAGTTTTTCAAGCCTTGGAGAATCGTCACCATATTATTCTGCGAGATTGCAGCTCATTCCCTGGGCTCGGCCCCAATTGGATGCGCATCGGTTTCCAGAATCGTGCGCGTAATAGAGTGATTATTGAGGCATTGGCATTAGAGCTTTCTCTTTCCAAGAAGCTTTTTTACTTGTGATACTTTCTTTATTTTTATGACACCTTTTTCTTTCTGATCATACTTATTATTTCTTTCCCTTTTGTGTTGTTTTAGATCCTCTGTATCAACTCATTTTGCTTGGTCTGTATTATTTTGCATATATTCTCCTCTATCAATTAGCTTTCATTGCCAGCCCTATTGTTTTAATTCTTCTACTAATGTCTTGGCTATGAGCTGATCGGCATCGCGCACCGCCAGCCACCCCATGCCCGCCCGCAGGCGCAGCAGCGGATCCACCGCGGTGTCGCAGCCGCGCAGCCGTGGCCCAAGCAGTCGCCAGATGGCCTGCTCAAGGCCGGGCTCTCCCGGTGGGTGCTGCCACACGATCACGGCGGCTCCGAAGGCGGCCGCTGCGCCGGCATTGGCGTCCTGGTGGTGGTCCGCCGCCTGGGGGAAGGGCACCAGGATCGTTGGGCTGCCGCACACCGCCAGTTCGCTCAGGCTGCCGGCCCCGGCGCGGCTGATCACCAGG
>Ga0194130_10006326_pt1 | contig 13787 bp, 18 predicted proteins | sample TA2KigsurfametaG_FD_160084 | JGI IMG/M metagenome (GOLD analysis project Ga0194130, IMG submission 160084) | Freshwater microbial communities from Lake Tanganyika, Tanzania - TA2015050 Kigoma 12 surface | ecosystem: Environmental > Aquatic > Freshwater > Lake | place: Tanzania: Lake Tanganyika... | reverse complement strand
AGATCCTTTATCTCCTTGAGCTCCTTGAGATCCTTGAGATCCTGTAGATCCTTGAGATCCTGTAGATCCTTGAGATCCTTGAGATCCTGTAGATCCTTTATCTCCTTGAGCTCCTTGAGATCCTTGAGATCCTTTATCTCCTTGAGCTCCTTGAGATCCTTGAGATCCTTTATCTCCTTGAGCTCCTTGAGATCCTTGAGATCCTGTAGATCCTTGAGATCCTGTAGATCCTTGAGATCCTTGAGATCCTGTAGATCCTTTATCTCCTTGAGCTCCTTGAGATCCTTGAGATCCTTTATCTCCTTGAGCTCCTTGAGATCCTTGAGATCCTTTATCTCCTTGAGCTCCTTGAGATCCTTGAGATCCTGTAGATCCTTGAGATCCTGTAGATCCTTGAGATCCTTGAGATCCTGTAGATCCTTTATCTCCTTGAGATCCTTGAGATCCTTGAGATCCTGTAGATCCTGCTTGACCAGTTGCTCCAGTTCTACCAACTGGTCCATTTTCAGCCAACCATTGAGTTAAAATCTCACCGTATGATGCAGTTGCACCAGTACAACCGTTATAAGTAAATCCTAAACTAGAAGCTTGCCATTCTCTAAGTAAATCATTTAAAGATCGATATTGTCCTGCAGGACAATCTTGTGTTATTCCAAACAAATCTTTAGCAAATTTTGGACTCAGATAAATGATATTAGGATCGACATCAGAACTGACCCCAATATAAGCGGAACCAGTTACTCCTACTATTCCGCCGCCAGCAGGTGTATAAACCCAACCAAATCCGTCCCAAACATAAATAAAACCATTACAATTAAAAGATTGGCCTATTGACGGCGAACTAGGAAATATGCAACTCATTTATCACATATTTATATTAAAATTGTACTAAAATATCCCAACTGGTCCCTTTGGTATTACAGTTTTTGTCAAAACAGGAACAAAAGTGTCTGAATTTGTATCAAAATTTTCAGTAGGAATTCCAGGACCTTTTGGTCCAGTATGAATTTTATATTCTTTATTTGTAAGAATTTTATAATTATTTAAAATTCTGCCTAGTTCTGAATTCGGAATATATTCTCTGTTTTCTGTTAACAATTTTTCTATTGCAGTTTTGGCCAACTCATTTTCTCCTACAAAAGGGGCAACAATAGAAATATCGTCTAAGATATTATATTTGCAAATATGAGCATTTGGAAACAGACTATTTTCTGGATAGGCAGTATCGTATGCGATTTTAAGGTAAATATAGGCCTTATGGTATTCTTTATATTTCAAATAAAATAGTCTTGATATTTGCCATAAAAACTCTGGTCTTTGTTCTGTTTCGTATGCTTTTAAATACAATTCTATAGCCTTTTGATCTGCACAAAATTCTGTTATCCATTCTTGACATATTCCTGCACGATAATACGCATAGGCCTTTTCTGAGTGCCATCCGTTCAATTCAGTACATCTAAGATATGCTCGTTTGGATTTAGTCCAATTTTGAGTATCATAATAACTTTGACCCAGATAAAACCAGTAACGACTATTTTCTGGTTCCGTTTTGAGTGCCTCTTCTAGTGTAATGGCGTCTCTTTCGTATTTTTCTTTGTCTGTTATTCCTACACTTCTGCCTCCTATAATTCTTGCCTGTATATTATACGAACCTTCTAGACGTTGAACAATTGGGTTTTCTTTTTTGCATCTGGGCCATTCGTGCAATACTCCTACCCACTCCCAATCAGATTCTAGTTTAAATATCTGTTCTCTGTAGTGTATTAATCCGCCGTATTTTATTTTAAGTTTATAACAATCTACAGTTAAATCTTTTATTTCAGGCAGTTCACCTACCAAATAATCGTCTGCGTCAATATGCCAGGCGTAATCTGCCTTGCCTCGACATGCAGCTAAAACATGAGACTTATTATGTCCAAAATCTTTCCAGGGTAAATCAGCAAATTCTCCTGGTATACCTTTTTCTCGAAAGAAGGTTTCAATAAGTTCTTTGGTATTATCTGTTGAACCTGTATCTGAAATGACCCAGTAATTAATGTGTTTCCATACAGAATTAAGACATTCCAGGATCACATGAGATTCGTTCTTCACAATCATGCATAATGTAATAGTCGGTTTCATAATTATTTTCTTGTTTTAAATGTTTTTTTATTTTGTTTTGTTTTTGAATTTTCTTGTTGTTGTTGAACTTGTTGCCGTTGAGCTTGTTGTTGAACTTGTTGCATAACTTCTTGATATTTTCTGAAATTTTCTTGAACTCTAGGAATCTCACTTTCGGGAACTCGTCCTTGTTCTAACAGAATCTTTGATGCCTGATATCCAACATCAGGTCGACCAGCATAATACGCCACTGCAGCCAGTTCGTCTAATATGGCAAAAGTATACATCACCTCTGGTATAAACAAGATGTCTTGGTGTGGAAACGGAATATCTGCTGCCATCTTGGCGTAGATATAGGCTACTGCCGGTTGATTAAATTTTGTTCTGTAAATCTGTGCAATATGAAACAAAGGTTCTGCTCGAATAGGTCTGTAATTGTACGCGTTAAGAAAGGCCTCTTTGATTTCTCCCCACGGTTTATTAGTTAATGCCTTACAAATAGCCACTCGATACAAGGAGTAATACACTTCTTCCGGCCATCCTCCCATCTGGGCGCGTTTCATATACGCCTGTTCTGATTTTTCGTATTGTTGCGAATCAAAATAACTTTGGGCCAGATAAAACCAGTAACGACTGTTTTCTGGTTCAGTTTTGAGTGCCTCTTCTAGTGTAATGGCGTCTCTGGAATATTTTTCTATCGGTGTAATTCCTTGATTACGGGCACCTGTAGTTCTGGCATTAACTTTGTACTGTCCTTCCAGGCGAACGATTACAGGATTAGGTTTAGAAGTTGCAGCGTACTCGTGAAGAACTCCTTCGTATTTCCACTCGGATTCTGTTTTAAATATTTGATTTCTCCACCAAGTAAATTCTGGTCCTTTTCCTAATTTAAGTGTGTACGCATCTGCATCAGTATTTGGAGGAAGTTGTAAATTTCCCACCAAGAAATCGTCTGCATCAATCATCCAGGCGTAATCTGCCTTGCCTTGACATGCTTTTAACACATGAGATCTGTTGTGAGCAAAATCTTTCCAGGGTAAATCAGCAAATTCTCCTGGTATACCTTTTTCTCGAAAGAAGGTTTCAATAAGTTCTTTAGTGTTATCAGTTGAACCTGTATCCGAAATGACCCAGTAATTAATGTGTTTCCATACAGAATTAAGACATTCTAGGATCACATGAGACTCGTTCTTCACAATCATGCATAATGTAATAGTCGGTTTCATAATGTATTTATGAGAGTTATTGTTATAAATTTAATATTAAAACACTTTGTATAAAATATTCATTTATCGCGGTGCATATTGTATACTTTCCGATGTCCGATCATCATACTGATAATAGTGAAGTACTTTATCTAGGTGAGTTTCCGAAGTAACAAACGGATACATTCGAGAACACCAATCAAAATCTTCACCGTATGATATTGCTTGAAAAGGAATATTTTTTGCAATTTTAGCCGCCCATACACACATATGATATGGTGGTCGCTTAATATCACCCAAACTACCATCAGGATTTATCTTTAGTCTTTCATGTGGATTACCCATTCTGAAATTAACCTTGAACTCCTTGCCATTAACGGTGCAATGCTGTTCAAAAGTTATAACATCAGCAGACTTATTTTGTAAAGTTTCAATCAAAGTTGAGATATAATCTTCCGATACCGCATCATCGTCATCCAAAAATGCAATCCACTTGCCGCGAGCGGATTCTAGTAGGGCTTGTCGCTTCTCTCCGATACTCATGCTCTTATTGTCTACAAGAGTTAAAACTTCCACACAAGTTTCGTTTCCAATCTGTTGAAGAAGGCGATTATAGGTTGGTATCAGATACTTTTCAAGACGAGAAGGAATAGATAAAACCAGAACGCTCAGTAGAATTTGATTAGACGGTGTTGGCATATTATCTCCTAAATTTAATCCAATCCAAAACATGATCGGTACAAACTCCCCACATCTGAGGGATGGTTCCTTCGGGTTTTCCCAAGCACACAGTGATGCCAATGTGAGAATGATTGTTAGGATACATCCACAAAAATCCATTATTCGTCAAAGTCATCTTATGTTTTTCCCCTAGTATTTTTATTCTTTTATAATAGCCATGTAAAACGAATAATCCCTTATTAGGACTGAAAACGATCTCTAATATCTAGGTCTGCTACAGAAATATATTCTTGTTTGTTTTGAAATCTTACTTTTTCATTAATCCAAGCGTATGTTTTTTCTATACCTTCTAGTAGAGACTGAGTTGGTTGCCATCCAATATTTTTATAATATAATTTATTATCAGAATTTCTACCACGAACCCCCATGGGGCCTGAAATATTGTTTATTGAAATATTTTTTCTGGATATCTCAATAATCATTTTAGCTAAATCATTAATAGAAATCATTTCTTCTGATCCTATGTTAACCGGACCAACAAAGTTAGAATTCATTAAACGTCTAGTGGCTTCTATACATTCGTCGATATAAAGGAAAGAACGAGTTTGTTTGCCGTCTCCCCATACATCAATATGAGAACCAGATTCTGCTTGAGCCACTTTACGGCAAAGTGCTGCTGGGGCTTTTTCTTTTCCGCCATCCCAAGTTCCTTCTGGACCAAAGATATTGTGATATCTAGCAACTCTAACATTCATATTATAGTTTCGTCCAAAAGCAAGATATAAACGTTCGCTGAATAATTTTTCCCAGCCGTATTCGCTATCTGGTGCTGCAGGATATGCTGAGTCCTCGGAGCATTTAGGATTATTAGGATCTTCTTGATTGTATGCAGGATACATGCAAGCAGATGAAGAGTAAAATACTTTTCCTACTTTATTTGCTAAACAACGTTCAACAATATTTAAATTAATAAGAGCAGAATTGTGCATAATATTTGCATCATTTTCGCCAGTAAAGATATAACCAGCTCCACCCATATCTGCTGCTAATTGATATACTTCATCAAATCTATTAGTTTTTCCAGCAAATGCATTGTTACAAATATTTTGATCACGTAGATCGCCTATGATGAAATCATCTGCTCTTGTTGATGCAAAATCTGGATATTTTAAATCAACAACTCTCACCCAGTATCCTTCTAGTTTAAGACGCTTTACTAGATGTGAACCAATAAATCCACCACCACCTAACACTAATGCTGTTTTTTTCATGATATTAATTAACCTTTCTGTTTATTATTTTTAGTAGTTTAAATCAAGTGTTTCTATAATTTTTATATTATAATTTAATCGCTCTAAATGACCAAATCCGTACATTTTATGTGTGTTATAAGCGTTTAATATACCCAATGACATCTCTAAAAATTCATCTTGAGCCCAATTTACGTTCATTCCATCTATATTTAGTAATTTTTCAGCCCCTAACTTAGTAATTAAATACATTGAAGTTCCAGAAATTCTATTATTTTTATTTAACATGTAAATGTGATTGTCTACATCATTTTGTTTAGAATATGAAGTAAATGGAGAACAATGTGGTGGAGCAAAAAAGCAAATATCAGCATCTTTTGGAATTTTGTTTATATCTTCAACTAGATGGGTATATGTGTATTTTTTACTAAAAATAAAATCGTCTTCAAAAATTAAATAATAATCATTATCTTTATCAAACAATAAATTTTCATAAAGTTTTAGGTGACTTAAAGCACAACCAATATAATAAAAACTTAATTCTGAATTTGCACAATTTTGAGTTATTAATTTAGACGGAGTGTATCTGAATGATATTCCACATTTTGTTCTGCCCACAGTTTGTTTATCATTATTTTTTGAATTATCGTTATATAATTTTATTTCATCACCATCAACAGCATCGAAATATCTAAAATCCATACCAAAATATTTTGCTTGATTATTAAATTTATCTCTGCTATTCAATATTCTGGCAGGATGTTGTTTGTTTAAACTTACACAAAAAGTATTATTTTTATTCAGCATATTTAAATTCATAAAATTAAATCATTTCCTTAAATAATTTAAAATATTTTTGATCCAAACACTGTTTATCTAATTTAATATTGCTTCCGATAAATTTTTTCCAATTATCATTTGGCATATATTTTTCATTAATATACCAATCTTCGAATATTACATCACCATGCTTAACATCTTCAATTACCATAGTATATCCATGTGATTTTAATATTTTTCTTGATTCTTCTCTTTCTAATATACCACCAGAATAGAAATCATGTTCGTATGTGATTACAGAAAAAGAAATCTTAGAAAAATCTATGTTTTGTAATACTTTAAATGTATTCCTTGGAGGATCTATATCTAATTGCAAATAATCTATATGAGAAAAATTTTCCAATAATTTATCAAAATCAATAGAAGTCGCATCAGCGCATATGCATTTATTTTTTCTTACTTGATTAAATTGTTCTACAGCATCGTGTCTATTATCTATTGATATACCAGACCATTTAAAATTATTTTCCAGTAAAAAAGTATTATTATCTTGAATTGGATATGAGCTTCCTATTTCCAAATAAAAACCATTAGTCTTACTAGACAAAACTGATAAAACAAAAAAATCTTGATATTCTCTGGAATTAGAATGATATTTCATTTTTCTCCCATTATCATAAATGCATTATTTAAATCAATACCAGATTTAAATATATTAATATAACCACGATCAATCATATAATCTTCAATAATTTGAGGAGTAAATATATTTAAGTGTTTTCTGTTGTTCCACGGACGCCAATATTCTTGACTATAATCTGGGAGATATAAAAATATCACACCACCATTTTTTAATTTAGAATACCAGTAATCCATAGCATCAACCCAAGAATGAACGTGTTCTAAGCAATGTGATGAAAAAATATAATCTAAATTTTTGTAAGGAAAATCTAATGCATGGTAATTTGCTTCTAATAGTGGATCAACTAATTTTGCGCCAGGAAATGCCCACTCTTCCTTCATACATCCAATATCAACTCCATCTCCTTTGCATACCTGTCTTGCATATGGAATTGCAAACTGTGCAGCATTACCTTCGCTTTGGAATTTAGGATAAGTTTTTTGATTAAATTTAATAGTTTCAAGCATGAATATATCTCCACGGGATTTCAAACAATTTCTGTATTTCGTTTTGCGTATGTGGTCCTCTTGTTATGGATAAAAAGTTTATTTTATTTTTTAAGTTTAATTTTTCAAAAACATACATTATAGATGTGTCAACAGTCACAATTGATTCCATGTTTTCAAAAACTTTACACCAGTCAAATAATGAAAACCCTGAAAGTATGCTCATTTTTACTATTTTAGAACAAGGATAATAATTATCAAATGTGGATAAATTTTTAGTGTAATTTGGTCTGGTACACCATGTTTCATTTTTCACACAATATGGCTCTCCATCTTTAAGACCTAAAACATCATAGTAAAGTTCATTTTCCTTTTTAACATTTCTATTAATTATAAAATTATCTTTCCAAATATTATAGTCTAATCCACACATAGCATATTTGCTCTGCATGGTTTTTCCACCCACGATTAGAGAAGATTCAGAAATTGGCAAATACATTGCATTAGAATCTTCAACAATTTCATTTCTATTGAATTTTTCTAAAAACCATTGCTTCATAGGAAAGTCATTTTCATCATTATAAAATTCAGCAGATGATTTTAAATATTTTACTTCATTTACCAATTCCCGTATAATGGGCCATATAACTTTATATCCTAAATTTGAATAATAATTAGAGATACCTTGGCTAAAAATAATATCTCCCAGCCCACTATTTTGTCTAATTAAGCATAGTTTCATATTTAATTTGTCCTATATCAAATATTCTTAAATCACCCATAATTACTCCACCATCATATAATTCCATTTTTTTCTATAAACACCACTAATGTAATCGTAATTTAAATATTGAGGATTATTTTTATTCAGCATCCTTGGATACATGTATAATTTATCCGTAGTATTTAAACATTCTACAAGATAACAAAAAGAAGTCTCTATCGTATGAATTTCTTTTGCATTTTCTAAAATCCAAGAAAAATCAAAAGTTCTAAAAAGATTTATATATTCTTTTCTATTTTCAATAACTCTATATTCTGTATCGATTTTATAATCAACTTCAATTAAATCTGGAGGTGATGCAAATAATTTGTTTACAAAAACAAATGGTTCATCTTTTTCTAAACTTAAAAAAATTCTTAACTTCTCTTCTCTTTCTATATTTCTCATGGGAGAAACAAAGTCTTGCCAATTTTTATGATTCATTTCAAAAAAATCATATTTAGATTCCATTACCCTACTACAGTTTCCCATCGCATGACATAAAATGTCTATTGGAATATAGATAAAGGAATCGTTTTTTACCACAATATTTGACTTATATAAATCTTTTTCAAAATCAGTTAAAGAAGTTAAAGAAACAAATGATAAATTTGGTTTTTGAATATAATCCTTAATATATTCATATTGTTCTATTACAGGCCAAATTATTTTATGTCCAAAATTTAATAAATGAGAAGCTACTTTTTGTAAATACAAAATATCACCAAGACCAGCATTCTGTCTTATGTATATAGTTTCAGTTATCAACCCAAACTCCATTCAAATATTCTTTTGTTACTAATTTATATTCTGATGGTAATATTGCTGATATCATTGGGGATATTTTAAATGTTAAACACATGAATTTACCTGTGATTAAAAATTTCATAATTTATCCTTTACTTTTTATCCAAAAACTATTACCAGTTCCATTTTTTAATTCATTATCTAAACCCAAAGAATGAAGACTAAATTTTTCATCTAAGTGTTGTTTTAAATCTTCTGAAAAACATTGATTATAATACACTTGATTATTTATATTTTCAGACATTTGTATTTCGGCAAAAATACAAGAAACATTATCTAGATCTGTGCTTTTAAGAACTTCTAATTCTGCACCTTGAACATCAATTTGTAAAAGATCTATATTTTCTTTTATTATATTTTTTAATTTATCAGATTTTACTTTAATTTTAAATACAGATTTAAAAGAGTATCCGCTGTTGTTATTTTCAATAACTGGATATATTGAATCAGATCCTGGCTGAGATGTTCTATAAAAGTCTATTTCTCCTACCGTATTGGTTATAGCGATATTATATAGATCGCATCTAGGATTAGATCCATATTTTTGTTTTATAACATCAAAAAACTCAGGAACTGGTTCAAAAATATAAAGTTTACAATTTTTATATAACTGTAAATATGTTTCTGCTTCCCAGCAATGATAACCACCAACAATAACTATTGTTTTAATATCATCTTTGGTTTTATTAATGTAAGTATGAAAATTTTCTTCAATATCTCTGGAGATAATATCATATCCATTTTTTTCACTATAAATTTTTGTCATAATATATTATTTCTGTATTAAGGTTTTGGTTGCCGACCAAAGATAATGGCACATAACTTCATTAAAATTAAACTCACTTTTTACAAGACCAGATTCCAATAATTGTGGAACAATTGGCCATATTACATCACATCCTTGTTTTTTAAAAACGTTTGATGTTCCTTGGCAAAACAATATATCACCAAGTCCACATTCTTGTTGCACGAGTACTTGTTTCATTTCAATTTTCTCTGATTTTTTTTATAATAGTACTTGTTGACATATTTTCTATTTTTGTAAAAAAATCAATATATTTAGCATGTTCTCTGCCTATTACTTTTTTATTTTTATAATCATCACCTATGATCATTTTTGTAGGTTTAATATCAGCAACAATAGAATCTAATTCTTCATCGGTATCATACACAAAAATGCCATCAATATATTTTAATGATAAAAGCATAGAAACTCTAGTAGTTATACTATTTATTGGTCTGTCGTTTCCTTTATTGGATTTTATTCTTTTGTCTGAATCTAGACCAACAAAAACTAAAGAATTATTTAATTTGTTGCTTTCTTCTCGACATTTTGATAATAATTCTAGATGGCCTAAATGCAAAATATCAAAGCAACCATTTGTCCACACTGAGTCCAAATAAGTGGGTAATGGACTCCAATCTCCTTCTATTCCATAATATTCTATAGTCATTTAAATTTTCCTTTTATTTTTGTGTAAGTGTTTCTTTAGGATTTATATTATTTTGAATAACATTTTCTACTCGTTTTGTAAAACTTTTTCCATATTCTTTAGCCATATTAAAATTTAATTCTATATATTCTTTCATATTCTCATATGTCGATTCTGTTAAATTATTAATAATATTTAAAAATTCATCAAAATCATTAAATATTAATATACCTCTAGTATCAAAATAATCCGAAATATTTGGACAACCAAAATATATTGGTATAGTTTTTGTTAATAAACAATCTATTATTTTTTCTGAAAAATAATTAGATTGAATACAGTTTTCAGCAACAATGCAAAATTGAGAATAAAATAAATTGTCTTTTAAATCGTTAGGAATTAAACCATCGTGTAGTGTGTTTGAGAATGTTCTATTATTGGTTGGGAACCTACGGCTAGACCAAAATACTGTTGGAATTTTTATTTTATCTCGGTTATTCCATATTATTTTTCTCATATCATAACCAATCATTCCTAAATGACTAGTAGTCAAAAACGATGCTTTGAATTTTTTATTTAAAAAAGAATTTTCTATTCCTTCCTCGTAAACACCTAAAGAATCAGGATGTTGCATTTCTACTTTATTTAACCAAGTTCCTCCATACGGAAATAGAACTGAATTATCACAATTTTTTAAAATTTCAGAATCTGTACATAATATAAGATCATATTCTTTATGGTATGCGATTATGTCTTTGATACTTTCTTTGTTTATTGAGCATTCCGGTTCATTTGATAATAAAAGAACCTTGTAAGCATTTTTGTTTTGAAATTTAATTTTATAATATGGAACATATGGACAATAGAAGATGCCAGCATCGTAGGGATTTATCCGAGATGATGCAAAGATAGAAACGGCCTTTACAACCGCGTTATACTTATTATAAATTGAAATTTTAAATAATTTTTGTAAACTGTATTCTGTTTTAGAAAATCTAGAAACATGTATTTCTACAGGTTTATCAAATTTCATTAAATTTGGATCTAGTAAATAGTCTGCATTAAATATTATTGGTTTCATTTTTTATAATCTCAAATAATTCATTATCAGTCAATTTTAATTGATTTAGTGCGTTCCAATTATTAATAACACTATTTTTTTTACTTATATATGTATTCTTATTTAAAGAATCAAGTATTTCTTTTTCTTTTCCAATTTCTAATCTAATTATTCCTGATTCATCAAATATTTTTGGCAACTGTTTTGTGCCCAAATAAATCGGTACAGTTCCTGTAGCAAAACAGTCTGTTAATTTTTCTGTCCAATACGAATCGTATACTCCATTTTCGATTACTACATTAAACATGTAATCTTTAATTCCATCTAGTTTAGTATTCCAAGGATTTCTTGGATCACTAACTGTTCTAGGGGTTCCGTGAGCTCCACCAAATACATCAAATCCACAATCTAATGCTAATCTTGCTATTTGATGGCGATACACATGGCCTTCTGTCATGCGCTTGGGAGAACAAAACATGGAACATAATTTTGTTTTGTTGTATATTCCCCATTGTGATTTAGGAATCCATGGATAATTACTGCCGTTTGGACAATACACAAATCTTGAATCTAATTCCAGTAGACTTGAGTTATGTGTAAATATTTTATTATAGTACTCGGCGAATAAAACATTGTGTTTTTGTTTTAAAAATTCTACCACATCAGGAATAATATGACTAGATTCACATGTCCATCCAAATCGCTTTTCTTTAAAATACCTAAAGTTTGATTCTGGTTCTATGAATAAACCGCGATCGATATGAACCAGATAATCTCCTTCTACCAAACTCCATTCAAAATTTGCAGGTTTAATATCAGAACACGAAGAAAACTCTGTGTCAAATGGAGCACCTAAACATTTTATTTTAGGTTTCATTGAAACGATTTCCTATGAGTTGATTATCAATATTTGCTGAACACATTCCCATATTTTCCAAACCTTTTCGTTTAGAGTCTCCGTCTGCGATTCCCATTGTTATTCTGGGAGTTTGTTCTGTTCCCATGCTAGTTCCTGGCCAAACTGCATATTCTCTGTTAAGACGATGTATTTTCATTTTATCGTAATATTTTGGAATAACACTAAACATTAATAATTCATGATCGAATACAGGAGTATCAGACTGATTGACCTGCTCTGCCATTGTAATCCAATACTGTAAAAATTCAAGCATTATATCAGTATAATTAAAATAAATAGGAGACGCCTTAGATGCGTTAATTGGTGCCAAGCTAGGATCGTCTAGATGATAGGCAAACGCCACGTCAATATCACCTAACTCATCGAATATATCAAGTGTCTGATGAATTATAGAATCTACATCCATCCACACAATTGGACATTTTTTCTCTGTTAACATATCGAATATAAATTTAGGTTTACTTAAACAGTTTAACCTGTAGTCGTGTTTGGAAGGAAGTTCTCTGATATCTATGGGAATATTTAATTTTTCGCAGTTTTCTTTTAATCTGCGGGCATGATCACTATAATAAGTTCTGTTGTCTACATCTGCGTAGAACGAAATTAATTGTGTCTTCATAATATAAAGGTCAAATCACTTCTTGCCGATATGATATTTAGGAATGAGTTGCCAATCTTGTTTATCTTTATGTGAAATTATTTTAAGTTTTGCTAAGCTTATTTGAGGTTCTTTGTATTCTTCTTCGTCTACCGGTACAACTAAACCCCATTCAGTTAATAATCGAACTATAGTGTTTCTTCTGCCCACATCTTCTTCGCTCAGGTCACTTTTCAGGCCATCTAATAAAAACATTTCTTTAAAATGCATTATGGCGTATTTGCCTCGTTTGTGTAATATGTGACAACTTTGCCATAGTTTTTTTTCTGTTCTAGAACTTACCCCAAGACGAGTAAGAGTTTCTTTTACTTTCAGAAAGTCTTCTTTGGTTTTAAGAACAATTTCTACACCCAGTCCATCAAAAATATCTGGATCTTCGTTTGATTCATCCGTTTCCATAAATTCTCCATAATTAATGATTGCAACATCATTATTTGAATTATTTATGGTTTTTTGGCTTTTGACCTCCTGTTTTAAGAGAATTTTTAAGTTGATCCATTTGTTCCTTAGAAATTAACGGAAGAACGGTCTGGGCATGTCTCCTAGAGTATCCGTAATACTGCATAACTGTTTCCAAATCAGAATCAGTTTCCGGTTTAATCCATTTACTGAATCGTTTTCTTTTAGAAAGGCCTTCAAGATAATATTGGTATTGTTGATCTCGAGTCAGGCTGGATCGAGTATTCATCCTGTTGGCATGAAATAAGGTGTCTGGAAAATAGGAAAGACATCGATTAACCACATACGGAACGTATTCGGAGTTTAGGCCCTGACTGAGCAGGTTTACTTTAGAGTAATTAATTGAATTTAATACGTCACTTAAATTCACAGGCCACCATAAGTTCTATAAGAAAGGCCATCATATTAATTTCTTGGTCTGCCACAAACGCAGATTTGTATTGGTAGTCTGCCAACAAGGTTATCGCATTGGGAATGGTCTGAGGTACAAGAACGTCCTGTAGGGAATCGTAGACCCGCCTGAACAGTTCTGTGGGGTTCTCGT
>Ga0194130_10006324_pt1 | contig 13792 bp, 11 predicted proteins | sample TA2KigsurfametaG_FD_160084 | JGI IMG/M metagenome (GOLD analysis project Ga0194130, IMG submission 160084) | Freshwater microbial communities from Lake Tanganyika, Tanzania - TA2015050 Kigoma 12 surface | ecosystem: Environmental > Aquatic > Freshwater > Lake | place: Tanzania: Lake Tanganyika... | reverse complement strand
GCCGTTTGGCCTCATCCACCCCCATCCGTCCGAACTGCTGACGCCACCGGTGGTAGGTTGCCTCAGAGAGGTTCCTCTCCTGGCACACCTCGCGGATCGGCTTCCCGCCGTCCGCCTCCCTCAAGGCCCGGATCTCCTCCTCTGTCGTGTGTCGCTTTCCTTTCATGGTCTGGTCCCTTTCTTGGTCGCCCAGACTCTCACTCCCTGTGGACCCGTTTTGCGAGGTCAGGTCTGTTTCCGGGAGGGTCAGCACCTTCTTCAGGACGGGTGCATTGGTCTGGGTCTCGAGGGCTCTGCCATCGACAAACCGCCATTGGATCTCTGGCTGTGCCGCAGGATCTGCGGCGTTGGCGGCAACAAGTGCGAGGCTTGCGACAAGGCAGAGAACAAGTCGGAGCACCGACATCCCGGATCGGTCGCATTTCCGCCACCGCGTTGCAATGGCACAGAGCGCGCCGGAGGGCAGAGAAGACTCACGCGGCGACGCCGAGGCAGAGCGAAGAAAGGAGTTCAGGCGGATTCGACGGGCGCGTGGGAAAACCCGTCTCCCTGCCCGAGTCTGCAACACGTAGCCGATCAGCATGGTGCCGTGACGGAGAGCTGCCCTGCATTTGTTGGCCTCCCCACCGCCGCCTTGTCCTAGCCCAATTTGCTCAATTTGCTGGCCCGACCCGCTGGATGCCGGGACAATTCAGACCCACCACATGAGATCCAATCCGTCCAGCGGCCCTCCAGCATGGAAGGTTGTCCTCGCCGGGGCTGCGGCCGGTGGCCTTGGATGGGGAATCCGAGGTCAGTATGGCCATGAGACTGGTGCGATGATTGCCGGTCTGCTGGTGTCGTTGTCGCTGGCATTGCTTCTCTGCCCCCAAGGCCCTGCGCTGCAGGTCGCCCGGGCCGTCGCTTGGGGCACACTCGCCATGGGGTTCGGCGGATCCATGACCTATGGGCAGACCATTGGACTGACCCAGAATCCCGGGATGATGGGACGCTGGGATGCACTGACCTGGGGATTCCTGGGCCTCTCGATCAAGGGGGGACTTTGGATCGCCTTCGCCGGGGCCTTCCTCGGCATGGGGCTCGGAGGACGTCGCCATCGGGGGCGCGAGGTGCTCGGCATCCTGGTCGGCATGATGGTCCTGTGCTGGCTCGGGATCCAGGTGTTGAATGAACCGTTTGATCCCGCCCATCGGATCCTTCCCCGGATCTACTTCTCCGCGGACTGGCGCTGGGAACCGGATGCCAGCCTGAAGCCGCGACGGGAGGTCTGGGGAGGCTATCTGTTCGCCTTGGTCGGACTCCTGTCCTACCTGGGCTGGGTCCGACGCGACCTGCTCGCCATCCGGCTCGCGGTCTGGGGAGTTCTGGGTGGGGCGGTCGGCTTCCCCCTGGGGCAGTCGGTCCAGGCCTTCCATGCCTGGAATCCGGACCTGTTTCGGAACGGGGTCGGGGCTCATCTCGAGCCGGTCATGAACTGGTGGAACTGGATGGAGACGCTCTTTGGCACGACAATGGGCGGGACACTGGCACTGGGGCTTTACCGCAACCGGGACCTGATCCGATTCTCCGACTTCGCCGATGTCCATGTACGGCCGCCAGGTTGGGAATGGGTGGCACTTGGGGTCCACGCCACGCTCCTGGTCACGTGCGAACTCCTCGACCTCGAGTGGGCGATCCGTGTGTATGACCACGGTCTTGTCCTGACCGCCCTGCCGATCCTGGCCGTTGCCGTCGGGCTTCGTTGGCCGACATGGGTTATGCTGCCGCTGACGGTGTGGGTCATCGGTGGCAAGACATACCAAGCCGTTTCCGGCGATGCGTCTGGCGCCGTGGTAGTGGTCTACTTCGTGGTGTATGGAGTCTTGCCGCTGGGACTCTGCGCCCTTCTGGCCAGCCGGGTGATCCGAGGATGCCGGGAGCATGCCGTCGCCCTCCACTGGCTGCGGCCGGTGCTGCTGTCGACCGTTGGCCTCTATTTCGGGCTCAACTTCGCGTTCTTCCACTTCCCCTGGCCCTGGAATCCTTGGACGGCCCGGACCCCGAACGCCCTGTTCTTCATGTTGGCGGCCGGTGTCCTGGTCTGGATGGGCTTCGATGCGGGCAGGAGGGGCTCGCCCGAAGACGCGAGGGCGCAACGCGTGACGGAAGAAGTGGAGAAGCGAGGCGTTTGAGTCAGGTCTGTCCTAGGTGACCCGCAGGTTGCAGCAGAGGTTTCGCAGGCTCAGTTTCGAGGTGTTCAATGAGACGTATCCTACTCAGCTGTGCCATCGTGTCGGGTCCATGGCTGGCGTCAGATCTGATGGCCCTCGATCCAGTCATCAACGAGATCCACCCCTCGCCGCCGCTGCCCGCGGAGCGGACTGAGTTCGTCGAGATCCACTGGCCCGGGGAGCAGGCGCTCGACCTCTCCGGGTGGAGGCTCACGGGGGGCGTTGAGTTCACGTTTCCAGCCGGCAGTCGTATCGATGCCGGAGGGTTCGTGGTCGTGGCGCAGGATCCGGGCGCGCTTGCGGCACGATTCCGGGTTGCTGGCTTAGGACCCTGGACCGGGCGGCTCGGCTCCACCGGCGAACGGCTGACACTTCGGGACGTCAGTGGAACGGTCCGAGACTCGGTGGGCTATGGCCTCGGATTCCCATGGCCCACGGTCGGGGAACCTCCCGGCTACTTGCTGGAACTGATCCGTCCGTCCCTCGACAATGATCTGGGTGGCCACTGGCGCGCCTCGGTGGTGTGATCGGTCCAGAGCAAGGTGGTGCCTCTCGTCGAGGCCGGTTCGACATGGGCCCTTCTCCGTGGAACCGAGGCGCCGCCCTCGGACTGGACTGCGCCGGAGTTAGACAACTCCGCTTGGGCCGTCGCGCCGGCACCGGTCGGCTACGATTCCGAGGTGACGCTCGAGACGCCCCTGTCCGACATGCGAGGTCAATACACCCAGTTCTTCCTTCGCAAACGGATCGAGGTCCCGCAACCGGAGTGGTTCCAGGCGCTACGGATCGAGGCCTTCTATGACGACGGCTTCAAGCTCTGGATCAATGGGATTCTTCTGGCCAATCCCGCGATGCCTGCCGGGGACCTGCCATGGAACGGAGTCACGAGTGGCGGTGCCCGGAGAACAACGGCTACGAGGCCTTCGAGGTCCCGATTCCCCGGGGCCTCCTGCACGCGGGGTCGAATGTCATCGCAGTCCAGGTCGCCAACGTGAACCTCGGCAGGAGTTCCGACTGTTTCTTCGACGCCCGCCTGCTGGGTATTCAGGAACCTGCGAATCGCGGTCCCTCTCCCGGGCGCCCCAACGTCGTCCTCAGCACCAACGCTCCACCCGCCATCCGGCAGGTCCGTCATCTGCCAGAGCAGCCCAAGCCGGGTGAGACCGTCCTGGTGTTGGTTCGTATGTCGGACCCGGACGGTGTCGATGCGGTGGTTCTAGAATATCAGGTCGTCGAACCGGGGTGTGTATGTCCATGCCGCAGACGCTGGCTACGCCGAAGGATGGGTCCAAATCCCGATGGCGCCGACGCGGGAGGATCCGCTCGTCTACTCGGCAGGCATCCCGGCCGAGGTGAATCAGCACCGGCGACTTGTCCGGTATCGGATCCGCTCCATCGACCGTCTGGGAGCCGCCGTGCGCGTTCCCTATCCGGATGATCCCTGCCCCAACTTCGCCTGGTTCTGCTTTGGTGCCGTTCCGGCGTGGACCGGGGCGGTCCGACCGGGTGCCGTGGCCCCCTTCGGCACCCCGTTCACGGTCGAGGCCCCAGAGATGAACCGGCTGCCGGTCTATCACCTCCTCGCACGGCGGGCCGATGTCGAGGCCAGCACCTGGCGGGACCGTTCGCATGGCGACTCGTATTTCTGGACCGGGACCCTCGTGCACGACGGCCGGGTCCACGACCACATCCGGTTTCGTCCGCGGGGTGGGGTCTGGCGATGCGCCATGGGCAAGAACCTGTGGAGGTTCGACTTAGACCGGGGTCATGACTTCGAGGCCCGGGACGCCTGGGGACGTCGCATCGGAACCCCGTGGACGAAGCTAAACCTCGGAGCTTGCATCCAACAGGGGGACTATTTGCATCGCGGGGAACAGGGGATGCTCGAGAGCGTCGGCTTCCGGCTGTTCCAACTCATCGGGGTGCCGGTGAGTCACACGGCGTTTGTCCAGTTCCGCGTCATCGATGACGCCCTCGAGACGGATCCGGCGGACCAGTTTGGCGGGGATTTCTGGGGGCTGTACCTCGCCGTGGAGCAGTTGGACAGACGCTTCCTTCAGGAGCACGGCCTCGCCGATGGGAACCTCTATAAGATGGAGGGCGGCACCGGGGAACCGAACAACATCGGTCCCCTTGGGCCAGCGGACTCCTCGGACCTCGCGGGCTTCCTCGGCGAGTATTCCAGTGGGACGGGTCTGACAGAAACGGGGTGGCGATCCCGCCTCGATCTCGACCGCTACTACTCGTATCAGGCGATCGTCCAGGCCATCCACCACTACGACATCGCGGACGGGAAGAACTACTTCTACCACCGCGATCCAGGCACGGGGCGATGGACCGTGCTGCCCTGGGATCTGGACCTCACCTGGGCCGACAACATGTACCGGGAGGGGGTCAAAGGTGGCGACGAGCCGTTCAAGAGCCGGGTCCTCTCGAACTTTGGATCCAACCCGGTCTTCCCGGCCCTCAACCGGGATTTCCGGAACTGCGTCCGGGAGATCCGCGATCTGCTTTGGTATGAGGACGAGGCCTATCGCCTGATCGATGAGATAGCCCTGCGGGTTCGAGGGACCAACCTGTTCAGCGTCATCGATGCCGACCGGGCCCGCTGGGGCTACAACCCGATCATGAGCAACGGCAGGCTCGTCGACAGATCTAAGGCGGGACAGGGTCTCTGCTACAAGTTCTCCCCGTACCCCACCGTGTCGAAGACGTTCGCCGGTGCGGCGCAGCTGATGAAGCGGTACGTCACCTACCGGGCCAGCAACCGCGGATTCTCCTTCGACACGCTCTCCGCTGATCCGGCAATTCCGAGTCGCCCCGTTCTGTTCTACACCGGACCCGAGGACTACCCCGTGCAGGCCATTGGGCTCCGACGTGACGGCTACTCGGGATCGGCCCCCCTGCGGTCGGTGAAATGGCGGGTGGGCGAGATTACCCGGACCAATCATCCCGCGTGGCAGCCGGACCGTCCGATGCCCTACGAGATCGAATCGGTCTGGGAATCTGGCGAGCTCGGGCCGGGGTCGGAGACGGTGACCGTCCCGATCGGCGTCCTCCAGGTCGGCCGTCTTTACCGGGCGAGGGTCCGGGTTACCGACACTGAGGGGCGGACCAGTTCGTGGTCGGCCCCGGTCGAGTTCACCGCTGGGGCCATCCCCCAGGCGGACGCCCTGCGCGAATTCCTGCGGTTCACTGAGGTGATGTACAACCCGCCCCCTGAAGGCTTCGAGTTCCTCGAACTGCACAATGCCCATCCCACCGAGGAGCTTGCCCTTGGGGGGCTGAGATTTGGCGATGGCATCGACTACACCTTCCCTCACGGATCGAGGCTGGTCCCCGGGGCCCATGGGGTTGTGATCCGATCGACCAACACGCCGGCGCTCTTGGCGCACCAACGGCTCGACGCATCGACTTTTATCTTCGGACCCTAGTCAGGGGCCCTCAACAACGCCGGAGAACGGGTGGTGCTTCAGGCGGCTCGGGGTGGTGAGACTCTTCTCGATTTCACTTATGGGACCGTTCCGCCGTGGTCGGTGCAAGCGAATGGCGGCGGATATTCCTTGGTCTCGACACGTACCATCCCGGGTTCCGCCGCCGAGCTCTCGGCTCCGGAATTCTGGCGTCGCAGCAATGTCGTGGGTGGATCTCCGGGGAAGGCGGATCCTGCATCGCCGGGCGTCACGTGGGTGTCCTATCGGGTCGAGAACAATGAGTGGGTCCTCGCGATCGACTGCGCTCCGACGACGGCATGGCGTCTGGAATCGTCCGGCTCGCTGAGCGACTGGTCGCAGGTCGCGCGGTTTGTGGGTCCCACCTCCACACCGGTCGCATTGAAACCGGTGGACACCCAGTTCTTGAGAATCCAGGCGGAGTAGCGGTAGGGGAAGTTGAGAGTCGAGGGTTGAGGGATGAGGATTGAGAGGTTCGGGCAGGTCGGTGCGACAAGCCCCACCCGTTGAGCCGCCAGTCTACCAGACCGCTCCGGCCGGGACCCGCCATGGCGGGTGGGGAGCCGGCGTGGCGAGGCACGACAAGACCGCGGAGCGAGGGGGCGAAACGGGAGGCTGGGGAAGGGTGGATGGTTGGGCGAGCTGGGCTGGCATCCCTTTCGGAACGCGGAACGCTTCGACTCGGGACCCGTCGGGGAGGCACCGTCGCTCTCAACTCTCGACACACCCCACCCTCAACTGTCTCCTGATGCCCGTACCGCCCAACGCTGCTTCGCGGAGCTCGATCGGGGTGCCTTGCCAGGTCGGCCTGAGCCCACCGTCGCGCCTCCGCGATCACGGCCTGCTCCAGTTCGTGCAATCGGTTGACGGCTGCCTCTTTCGTCGGACCAGATGGTAGAGGCAGATATCCTTCACAAGAATCTTCAGGCGGTGTCCACGGTCGTGGCGGCGGCGCCCTCGGGTGCAGACGACGCACTGCCAGTTCGCCGCCTGGTGGCAGGTTTCCCGGAAGCGATCCCGTTCCACGAAGCTCTCCAGCCACTCGAGGCCATGGCCACAGCGAGCCTGCCAGTCGACGTTGATGCGGTGGACCATCTGGCCCAAGAGGTGGCTGGCCAGGTGCGGAACCCGTACCCAAGGAAGGACGATGGGGCGGGTGTTGCCGGCGACGCGGCTGAGCCGCTGCGCACGTTCGTCGAGGCTATATCCCGGCGCTTGGTCACGAGAGGCGCACCATCATGCGCGAGCACCGAAGAGCAGGCATGCCAGATCATGCCCGGCGGAGTCGCTGGCCAGAAAACTCATGTTCTCGCCCACCACCCGGAACCCGAGGTAGTGGTACCGGTGATTTATCCGGATCGAGCTGCACGTTTCCCAGGCCCCTTAGGCTGCCCATGATCTCCCCGGGCTCGTGCAACCCGGGCGGCGGAACGACCTGCTTGGGAGCCCGACGCTTCTGGGTCTGGAGGGCCGGCAGCTCGATGCGACATCGGGCCTGGAGCTTGAGCAACAGGCTTCTTGCAGCGAAGTTCCCCGACCGACCCTTGGCATCCCGCCATTCCCACCGTCGGCACAGCTCCCTGGCGCTGCGCCTGTATGACCCCATGCAAAAAGCGCCAGATCGGCCATCGACTGGCCAAGGAACTCGTCCATCGCACCCTCGACAACTTCAACTCCGGCGCGATCGACGCCTCCGAGGCCGCCTCCCGTTTGGGCATCAGTCGTTCCCATCTCTTCCGCCTTCGTCGTCGTCTCCTGCACAGCAAGCCCGTCACGGCCGTTTCCGGCGGGAACCACCTCCAGCCGTGGACCGAGGCCGTCCGAGCGGTTGGAGCAGCCTTCCTGGCTCGCCCTGAGCCCCCTGCCAATTTCCAACCCATCGTCGACCAACTTGCCAGCCACCACGACTTCGCCCGCCATCGCAGCTCCGTCGCCGCACACGCCCGAGCCCACCACTCAGGCCTCCTCTACCAGCAAGCCCCCAAGCCCAGCCCTCGTCGCCGAAGGGAACGGGCCCGCATCGGGGGACTCTGGCAGCACGACTCCCCATCCACCCTTGGTGGCCGGCCGACTCCAAACCAACCCTCCTCCTTACCGTCGACGACCACTCCCGCAAGTGCGTCGCCGCCACCTTCGTGCCCTCCGACACCACCTGGGTTCACTTCAAGCACTTCCGCGCCGTTTTCCTCCGCATGGGCCTCCCCATGAGCACTTATACCGACGGCTTGTCCCTCTTCGGCCACGAGTCCACGGCCGAGGGACGCGATCCCAAGAGCGAGTTACAGCGGGCCCTGACCGCCCTCGACGTCAGCCATCTTGTGGCGCCGAGCCCGCAGGCCAAGAGCAAGATGGAGCGCCGCTTCGGCACTTTGCAGGGCCGCTTGGTCACGCTCCTCGGGTACGAGATGGTGCAATCCTTTGCCCATGCCCAGCTCGTCCTTCGGGCCGAGATCGACCACCTCAATGGCACCATCTGCCGCACCACCCGAATGTCTCCCAACGACCGTTGGGACAAGGCTTTGCAGGACGGCATGGCGGTCATGCAGCCGGTCCCAACCACGGCGCTGCTTGACCTTCATCTTGCACTCCATGACCGCCGCCGATGCAACACGGACAACCAGGTGGACTTCGAGGGCCGGAGTTGGGCCATCGCCCCGACGCATCGCGAGAGCGTGGGCATCATCCACCACCCGGGCCGCCAGTTCTGGGTCGCCACCGAGCCCCCATCACCCCCCGACAACCGGTGGCCGGAGGTGCTCGGAAAGTACTCCCTTTGGTCCAGTCTCCTTTTGCTCCTGCAACGAGTCTCCTTTTGAACACTCGCCGCCAGGTCTGGAATTCTGGCTTGCGTCAGTCCGCGGCAACGGATGAGCCTTATCGACAAGCTCGTGGCACCTAAACTATTCCACCGTTTGCCCCGATCAGGCGGCTTCACCTTGATCGAGTTGCTGGTCGTGATCGCGATCATCGCCATTCTGGCAGGCATGCTTTTGCCCGCATTGTCGCGCGCGAAGGAGTCGGGCCGGGGTGCAGTCTGCAAGAACAACATGCGCCAACTCGGCATGGGCATGATGATGTACGCTGACGAGAACCGAGAGTTCTACGCCTGGGCGGGAGAGGCGAATGGCAATCAGGCGGCGGACTGGGTCTGGGGCGGGTCGACACGCGCGGAGTTGGACAACAGGCTCAATTGGTCAAAGCCGCCTCGAGGTTTTGGTTTCGCAGCGGATGCCGGTTCGATCTTTCCGTACGTCATGTCCCAGAAGTTGAATCGTCCAGCGAACAGCACGAGCACCCTGAACAACACGAACACCTTCCCAGTATACACCTGTCCGAGCACAGGGGTCATCGGAAGGGCTCTTCGCGTGAACTACAGCATGAACACCTTCGTCGACGGCCGTTCGGGCAAGGGTTATCCACCCCTCGGCTTGAAATCGACGGCGGTGGTAAATCCGTCCGGCAAGTTCCTCTTCATGCAGGAGGATCCGTTGGCGATGGTGAATGCGTCGGTGAGTCCGGGCGGTTCCGTAGACGACTTCAAGCTGACGCTGCACAACGGCGGTTTGAACAACACGTTCATGGACGGGCATGTGGAGTTGATCAAGGAGAGGATCCTGCGGCCGATCGTTTCGAACACCCGCCCCCTGCTGACGCAGCAGTACTTCGATCCGTTTGCCCTCTGAGGGTGAAACTCGTCGAGGCGTTTTTCGCATACGGCTCCTGTTGAGGCTCGCATAACAGGGTGTAATTCAGGCCATGATGTGGATTGTTTGTAGCATGCGGCGATAATGGGGCGGCGGCGGCGCAAGCTTCGTAGCGCGGCGGTAGCCTGCATGCTGAGGTCCCAAGCCTGGGTGGCGATGAGGTTGCCGATGTGATGGTTCTTGAGGTTTCCCCACATGTGCTCGACGGGATTGATCTCGGGAGCGTAGGTCGGCAACCGTTCCAACACGACGCGTCCGGCGGTGCTGGCAACGTAGTTCTGGATGAGGCGACTTCGGTGGATCGGGGCTCCGTCCCAGACGACGGTCAGCCTCCCCGGGACATGCCGCTGGAGGTGCTGGAGGAACTCGATGACCTGAAGGCCCTTGATGCTTCCCGGGTGGATCTGGAGGTAAAACCGAAGGAGGGCCAGGCTGCCGACCATGGAAAGGCTCTTCCAGCCGAAGGTTTCCTGGATCACCGGCGTCTGGCCGTGGGGCGCCCAGGTGCGCACCCGGGAGGGGCGGGTGCTGAGTCGGCTTTCGTCGATGACGACCCGTGTTCGGCCCTCTTTGCCGGCTTTTTGTAAGCGTGCGGTGGTCCCCATGGTTCCCAATCCGGTCTGAACTAGGCGACAGTACGGGAGGCTCAACATCCAGTGTCCTCGCCGCCGTCGCAACCAAACCGAGATCGATCAATTGGTCCGTGAGTTCCAGGACTCGGGACTCAATCGACGCGCGTTTGCTCGAAAGATCGGTGTCCACCCGCTGACCGTGTCTCGTTGGATCCGATCCATCTCGTTCGATGGCACCCAGCAGCCACCAATCGCGCCGGTCACCTCCGCCCCGAAGCTTGCCGCGGAGATCGAGGAGAACATCCCTCAAGGCCTCGTCGTCCACGCCTTCCCAAAGACCCACCAGCAGCGCCTGCGAACCACCAACCCTCTCGAGCGCATCAACCAGGAACTCAAACGCCGCACCCGCGTCGCGCGGGTCTTCCCAAATGAGGCGTCACTCCTGCGCCTAGTCTCCGCCCTCCCCGCAGAAATTGCCGAGGAGTGGGAGACCGGAAAAATCTACCTCAACGTGGCCTCCCCGAATCCACAGGCGAACTGATGCCCGCGGAAATTTCAGAAAGAAAATTGCGCGGCCCTTGTGGATACACTTTGAGCCTTTTCAACCCCGAGGCTGCAGGTCGACTGACCGGGGAGATTATCTTAGATAAACCCAGATTTTATTGAGCTTTTTGAAACCCAAAGCGACGAGGTGAAAACTCTAATTTTGGATTTATGAGACCCTTGCTCTGACCGTTGAGCGATGGGCTCGACGGCGGGGCGGCCCTCCGGCGACCTCCCGCGGCTACCCAATACCCCCGGTCCCGCAAGCGCGCCGGAAGGTCGTCGTCCGGGGCGCCGACGTTGCCCACGCGGGTCGCCCCGTCATCCGGACCCTGCCGGTCCCGGGGTGTCGGGATCCGGGTCATGCTCCCGATCCCGACCCGGACCCGGATTCCAGCGGCGGGGTGGTCGTCCCGGGAACCGCGCCGGCCGGACCGAGCACCCGGTGGAGCAGGGCGCCGACGACGAGCGTGCCCAGGGCGGATAGCAGCACGGCCGGGCGCTGCACGATCACGAAGCCGATCATCCAGCAGCTCAACGCGGCGAAGAGCAGCGGCGTGGCCGGGTAGAAGGGTACCCGGAACGGGCGGGGCAGCCCGGGTGCGGTCCTCCGCAACCGCATCACCCCGACGATGGCCAGCAGGTTCATGAGGTTCAGCACCACTCCGGCGTAGGCCAGCACCTGCTCGAAGGTGGAGGTGGCGATGAGCAGGCCCACTAGGACGAGTTGGAAGGCCAGCGCCGCGCGGGGCACGCCGTCGGCCGAGCGCAGCGCCAGCCACGAAAGCCGGGCCTTGTCCGCGGCCACGGCCTGCGTCACCCGGGAGCCGGCCAGGAGGAAGCCGGAGACCGTGGCCACGAGGACCGCGGCGATCATCGCGCTCATGATGCGCCCGCCCACCGGGCCGACGATGCGGGTGGCCGACAGCGAGGCGACCTCCACCGTGCCGGCCAGGGCCTGGATGGGGGTCGTGCGCAGGAACATCCAATGCAGCAGCAGGTAGAGCAACCCGACCAGCAGCACCGCGCCGATGACGGCCCGCGGGACGACCCGCTGGGGATCCCGGACGTCGCCGGCCACGTAGCCCACCGCGTTCCAGCCGTGGTAGGCGTAGATCACGTAGATGAGCGAGACCGCGAAGGGCGCGGCGGCGACCTCGCGCCAGGCTTCGGCCGAGGGGGCGAAGGAGATCGGCTCGACCGGGCCCACCGCGAGTCCGGTGGTCACGAAGGCGGCGATCACCGCCAGCGTCACGCTGGAGGTCGCCAACTGGAAGAGGGCCGCGCCCCGGGCGTGCAGCCATTGCACCCCGCCGACCAGCACGAGCACGCCCACGGTGGCGGCCAGCGGGGGGACCGGCACCACCTGCGCCGCATAGCGTCCGAAGGCGATGGCCGCCAGGGCCACCGGGCCGGCGAAGCCGGCGGTGATGGACACGAAGCCCCCGACGAACCCGAGGGTCGGCGACCAGGCCCGCGACAGGTAGATGTACTCGCCGCCCGAGCGGGGCAGCATGGCCCCCAGCTCCGCATAGCACAGGGCACCGGCCAGCGACAGCACCCCGCCCACGGCCCAGAGCGCGAGCAGCGCGAAGCCGGTCTTCGTGCCCGCCACCTGGAACCCGAGGCTCGTGAAGACGCCCGTGCCCACCATGTTGGCGATGATCAGCGCCGTGGCGCTGGCGAGACCGAAGGGGGCGGGGGCCTGCGGGGACGACATGCTCCGGGCACCCTGCCTGTGCCGCGCCGCTGCGCAAGGGGAAGGCTTCGGCGGGCGTCCGCCGGACCCGGTGGCAGGCGCCTGACGGGGTCCGCCGCCTCCTCGCGCCTGGCCGTCGGCCCGATTTCTTGAAGACAGGACGTCCGTCCGGGAGGGGAGTTCCCGGCTCTCTAGAAGACCGGCCCGAGTGGCCAGGGCGCGAACTCCTCGTCGCCGAGGCCGGCCTGCTCGCTCTTGGTGCGCTCGCCGCTGGCGGTGGCCAGGATGGCCTCGAAGATCCGTTCGCCCACCTGGGGGATGCTCTCCTCGCCGTCCAGGATGGTCCCGGCATTGAGATCCATGTCGTCCTGCATCCAGCGGTAGAGCGGCGTGTGGGTGGACACCTTGAGGCAGGGGGCGGGCTTGCAGCCGTACACGCTGCCGCGGCCCGTGGTGAACACGCCGACATTGCAGCCGCCGGCCACCAGGCCGGTCATGCTCACGGGGTCGTAGCCCGGGGTGTCCATGAAGCACAGGCCCGGTCCGGTCACCGCCTCGGCATACTGCAGCACCGCCATGAGCGGCGCCTGCCCGCCCTTGGCCACGGCGCCGAGGCTCTTCTCGAAGATGGTCGTCAGGCCGCCCTCCTTGTTGCCGGCCGAGGGGTTGTTGCTGATCGAGGCCCCGTGCATCCGGGCGTGGTCCTCCCACCAGCGGACCCGCTCCAGCAGCGCGTCGGACACCTCGCGGCGCACGGCGCGCCGGGTCAGCAGGTGCTCGGCTCCGTAGATCTCCGGGGTCTCCGCCAGCACCGTGGTGCCACCGTGGCGGACGATGAGGTCGCTGGCCCACCCGAGGGCCGGGTTGGCGGTGATGCCGCTGTGGCCGTCGGAACCGCCGCAGTTCAAGGCGACGAGCAGGCGGCTCAGTGGCTGGGTCGAACGGCGTTGCGCGGCGACCGCCGGCAACAGGCCGGCCACGGCCTTCACGGCGTCCTCCACGGTCCGGGCCATCCCGCCCTGTTGCTGGATGTTCAACACCAGCGGGGGTTCCCCACCGCCCTCCGGTTGGTCGAGCCCGTGCCGGCGCACCAGCGCGGCCGCCTGGTTGGTCTCGCACCCGAGGCCGATGATCACGTAGGCGCCGATGTTGGGATGGCGGGCGATGCCGGCCAGCACGCGCTGGAGGATCTCCGTGCCCTGGTCGGCGGTGGCGCAACCGGCCTTGTGGGTGAAGGCCACCACGCCGTCCACGCCGGGGAAGTCGCGTCGCAGCGCCTCGGGCGTGAACCGCCGGGCCACGAATTGCGAGACGCTGGCCGAGCAGTTCACCGACGAGATCACCGCCACGTAGTTGCGCGTGCCGGCCCGGCCGCCCGGGCGCGTGAAGCCCTGGAAGGTGCGCCGTTCCGCCTCGGGCAGGAGGTCCCATGGCGCGGTGGGAGCCACGAAATGGTCGCCCGTGGCCAGTTCGCCGGTGTCGACATTGTGCACATGCACGTGGGCCCCGGCCGGGATGTCCACCGAGGCGCGGCCGATGAACTGCCCGTACTTGCGGATGGGGCTGCCCTGGGCCAGCGGATGGAGCGCCACCTTGTGCGCGGCCGGGATCG
>Ga0194130_10006323_pt1 | contig 13793 bp, 13 predicted proteins | sample TA2KigsurfametaG_FD_160084 | JGI IMG/M metagenome (GOLD analysis project Ga0194130, IMG submission 160084) | Freshwater microbial communities from Lake Tanganyika, Tanzania - TA2015050 Kigoma 12 surface | ecosystem: Environmental > Aquatic > Freshwater > Lake | place: Tanzania: Lake Tanganyika... | reverse complement strand
GGCACGGGCAACTGCTGGCGCAGCTCGTCCAGGGTGGTGTCGTCCAGAAAGACAGCCTCGCCCTGCCGCAACATCACCGACGGCAGCAGCAGCTCCTCCCCCAGATCCCGCCCGGCCAGCCCCCGCAAAAGATCGGCGCCGGTGAGCAGGCCCGTCACCACTTGATCCTGTCCCCAGTAGGGACTGGGGAGGCCATGGAACAAAAGCTCCAGGCCGTCGATGCGATTGAGACGCTCCACCACCGTCGCCAGAGCGCCAGCCACCAGACGCCCCACCACCCAGCTCAGGCGACGCGGCCGCGTCAGGGCGAGGGGCAGCTCCGCGGTGGCCTGATCCAGGTCCTCCAGGAAGGCCCGGATGCTGCCCACCCCGTTTTCACGCTGAGGCAAATCTTCATAGGCCGGGCGGGGCGGCAGCGGACGGCCCGCCAGCAGGTACCACTCATCCGAGAGCCAGGCGAACCGACTGCCCCGCTCCGCCAGCCAGGTCTCCTGAAGGGGCTCCACCTGATCGATGATCGCGCGCGCGACCGTCGGCTCCACCGGGCGCAGGGCGTCACCCGGCGGGCGAAACCGGGTCAGCCCCACTGGCACCACAGCCGTTGAGAGCACCGCCGGCCACGCGCCAGCTCCAAAACGCGCCAAGTCGCCCAGGGTCTGGCTCAGCGCCTCGCCATCGTTCCATCCCGGGCACACCACCACCTGAGCGTGGATCTGCAGGCGCCGCTCGGCAAACCAGGCCAGCTGCTCCAGCAGCAGGCCAGCCCGGGGATTGACGAGCAGACGCGAGCGCAGATCGGGATCCGTGGCATGCACGGACACATAAAGGGGGGATAGACGCTGGTGCTCGATGCGGCGCCAGTCGGCAGCGGTGAGATTGGTGAGGGTGAGGTAAGAGCCGTAAAGAAAACTCAGGCGATAATCGTCGTCTTTGAGATAAAGAGTTTGTCGATGTCCAGGGGGTTGTTGATCAATGAAACAGAAAGGGCAATGGTTATTGCATTGGCGCAGGCCATCGAACAGCGCCTCACGAAACACCAAGCCAAGGCTGTCGTCCGCTTCCTTCTCCAGCTCAACAACATGGAGCTCTCCTTTGGGATCTTGCACTTCCAGGCAGAGTTCTTCCTCACCACAAAGAATTTGAAAGTCGATCAGGTCGCGCGGGCGGATGCCATTGATGCTCAACAGCCGATCGCCAGACTGGAATCCCAGCTCCTCGCCGATCGAACCCGGCTCCACGGCCACGACCTCAGCCGGCTCAGGCAGCCGGGAAGCCTCCGCGCCGGCGGGGCTCTGAAGGGGAATGCCCGCAGGCGGCTCAATCCACACGCCGGATCCAGAACAGCGAATGCGTTCAGTCTGCTGGGTCGACGGGGCTCCTGAAGAGGTCAGGGGGCATCGGCATGGCGGAAGAACAGGAGGATGGCCACCCCGAACAGGAGTCGATAGGCGACAAACACCCAGGTGCCGTGGTGCTGCAAGAAGCGCAGCAACCAAGCGATGGCCAGCCACGACACGACCGCAGCGGAAAGAATGCCCACCACCATGGGCAAGGGCCCGCCATTGGCCGGCGCATGGAGGGCCTCCTTAAGCTCAACCAGACCGGCCAGGGTGATGGCGGGGATGCCGAGAAGAAAGGAGAACCGGGCCGCCGCCGGACGCTGCCAGCCGTCGAACAGAGACGCGGTGAGGGTGCTTCCGGAGCGGGACACGCCGGGCACCAGCGCCAGGGCCTGGGCCAGGCCCACCAGCACACCATCGCGGGGCAGCACCTCGCCGAGGCTGCGACGACGACGGCCCACCAGCTCCGCCAGCGCCAGCAGCAAGGCCATCCCGATCGACACGATGGCAATCGACGTGAGGCTGCGCAGAGGGGAATTGTCGTAATCGGGAACGAGCTTCTTGAGCAGCAGCCCGGCGCAGATGATGGGCAGCGTGCCCAGGGCGATGGCCACGCCGAGGCGGGCCTGAGGGTCGCTCCATTGGCCGTGCCGAAAGGCGCGGGAGATGCCCGCCAGCACCTCCGCCAGGTCCTCCCGGAAATAGGCCAGCACCGCGGCGATGCTGCCCAGCTGGATGACGGCAGTCGCCGCCACTCCGGGATCTCCCCAGCCCAGAAGAACCGGCACGACCTTCAGATGAGCCGTGCTGCTGATCGGCAGAAATTCGGTGAGGCCCTGCACCACGCCCAACACCAGAGCGTGCCAACAGGCCTCCAGCGGAGGCAGGGTCTGGACCGCGGCGGCAAGGGTCATGGAGGGTCAATCGCGGGCGCGTGGCGCCCGAATGGAGCGACCTTATGCCCCGGCTGTTCGCGCGCCAAGGCCCACGGCCCCTAAGGTTGGCCAACTTTGTATTCCGCTGCAGTGATCGGGCTCCCCACGAGCGGTTCCACGCGCGATTTGCTCAGCCGTGGTCCGCGGGCCCGTGTCGTGACGGCGCCTCCTTCACCCCGCCCCCTCCCGCGCCACCTCTCCGGCTGGGTTCTCCCCGGGGTCGCCGCCCTCCTCACCGTGGGGCCTGTTTTTGTTCAGGCTCCCTTGGTGCGCGCGGCCCCCATGGTCTCCGCCCTGATCACCGCGCCCCTTCTTCTGCTCGCCCTTGCCGCGGCGCGCCACCCCTCTCCCGACCAGCAACGGCTGGGCCTGTTGCTGGTGGGATTCGCGGGGAGCTGGTTGGGGGGCACCCTGTTCTGGGGATGGGGTCGAAACCATCCGGTGCTCCACCTGCCAATCGAAGCCTTTGCCCTTCCCTTGGCCATCGGCGGCCTGCGCACGCGCTGGCGCATCGGGGCGGCCTTCTATCTCGCCTCCCTGCTGGGAACGGCCCTGACCGATGGAATGATCGCGCTCACCGGCCTGATGCCCCTCTGGCCCCCCATCGTGCAGGCGGCTCCCGAAACGGCGATGTCTCTGCTCCAGCAAGCCGCCCTCAACCTGCTTTCTCCTCTCCCTCTCCTGGCTCTCGCCCTGACGGCCGCCTGGATCGGAACGCTGGCCTGGCGCTTGAAGGGGGGAGACGAGGCTGGTCAGGTGGCGGCGGCCACGCTGGCCTCCACTGTTTTGGTCGACGGTGTGTTTCTCGGCGCGGCACTGCTGGCCCCGGGCCTGAGCGGCCTGATCTGAAGAACTGCGAATGGCGGGGATCCGTCTGCGGAACGTTGCGCTGGACTTCTGTAACGTTGAGGCTTCCTTTCGGAGTGTTGCTGTGATGAAGCGGCTGCTTGCCTGGTTCATGGGGGGGGTTGCCCTTGCGGGTCTGCTCCTGACCCTCTGGCTTCCCGGAGCCGCACAGGCCGCGGAGCGTCGCAACGTGGCGGACGACAAAATCGCGGAAACGGCGGGCAAAGTGGATCTCAACAACTCGTCCGTGCGCCGGTTCCAGCAATATCCGGGCATGTACCCGACGTTGGCTGGCAAAATCGTTCTCGGTGGTCCTTACACCAGCGTGGATGACGTGCTCAAGCTCGATCTCACCGAGCGGCAGAAGGAGTTGTTTGAGAAATACAAAGACAACTTCACCGTCACCCCCCCTTCCATCGCCTTGAACGAGGGGTTCGATCGGATCAACGACGGGGTCTATCGCTGAATCGGAGCCAGCCAGGTCACCAACGCCGGCTTCATCCGGCGTTTTTTTGTGCCCATCGCGGTGGCGAGTCCACGCTGTCGCCAGCACGGCGTTGGATTGGCTGGGGGCAAGCGAGGGGGATGGGTGGGGAATGGGATGGGGTTGGGGGATCGCGGGCGTCGCGCGCTGGACTCAATCCTCATCGGCGCGAGAGGGAACCATGGATCCGCTGAAGACGACGGGTCGGCTCAAGCCTGCCGAGCCAGCTCCTGGAGGCGTCGCTCTCGCAGATAGAGGAACAGGGGTGCGCCAAAGGCGAAGGCGATGGTGACGCAACTCAGCAACACCCAGCCCAGGCCGCGCATGCCGAGGCGACGGCTCTCCACCACCATCCAGAGGGTGACCGCCGAGGCGCCTACCGCCAGGTCGCGCGACAGGGACTGAGCCGCCGGGTTGGCGTTGGCCAGCCGCACAAAGAGCCCCAAATCGAAGGGTTGGCCGCTCTCGCGGATGAAGTCGAGGTTGGCCAACCAGGGCAGCACGCCCCCGGCCACCGCCAAGGCGAGATAGATCCACGCCAGGGAGCGCGCGGGGGCTGGAGACGGAACGCTTGCGGTCATGGGGACTGGGGTTGGGGAGGACGGTCGGGCTGATCGGGATCCCACAGCAGCACTTGGGCCTCCACCGCCTGCAGCAAGGTGTCGCAGCGATCGGCATAGGCGCGGGCGCGCTGATACACCTCCGTCATCCGCTCCACATCCAGGTCTTCCGCCTGAAGCTCCACCAAGCTTTGCTCCAAAGCGGCCTGGGCCTCCCGGTACGTCAAGGTCTCCGGGCGCGGACCCGCTGGAGCGGCCGCGGTTCGCGTCGTGGAGCGGGCGCGGGGCTTGCCGCCCCCGCTGGGGAGATCCGTCATGGGGGATCGGCGGCGACGGAGTGAATGTGCTGAACGAGCAGCTCCAGGCTTCCATCCAGCAGTTGCACACTCACCGTATCGCCTGGCCGCAGGGCCTGGATGGACCGCACCACCCCCCCCTTGGGCCCCCGGAGAAGGGCGAAGCCCCGCTCCAGCACGTGGCGCGGGGAAAGGGCCCGCAGCAGCAGGCGCTGCTGCTCCAGCCGGCGACGCTCCAGGTCGAGCCGACGGCGGGGATGGAGAGGCTCCAGACGGGCCTGCAGCAGCAGCAGCTGGCGGCGCAGCGCCTGCAACCGCCCGTCCACGACCTGACGCAGATGGCGCCGCAACTGCCGGAGGCCGGCCCGTTCCGCCACCTGATCGGGCAGGAGGGCCACCAGGGCCGCCGTGGGGGTGGCGGCCCGGTAGTCCGCCACCAGATCGGCGATGGTGGTGTCGTCCTCATGGCCCAAGCCGGAAACCACCGGCAGGGGAAAGGCCGCCAGGCAGCGCGCCAGGGCCTCGCCATCGAACAGGGCCAAATCTTCCCGACTGCCCCCGCCTCGGGCCACCACCAGGGCCTCCAACCCGAGGGACTCCGCCCGGGCCGCCAGCCGCTCGATCGCCTCGCAGACCCGCCCCTCCACCGCCCCCTGCACGGGCACAGGCACGAGCAACACGGTGGTGAGCGGCCAGCGCTCCCGCACCGTGCGCAGCATGTCGGCAAGGGCGGAACTCGGCACGCTGGTCAGCAGAGCAATGCGCCCGGGCCAGGGCGGCAGGGGCCGCTTGCGGTCCTGATCAAAGAGGCCCTCCGGCGCCAGACGCGCGCGCACCAGCTCAAACCGCCGCATCACCGCCGTCAGGCTCGGGCGCACGTCCAGGATCTGCACGGAGAGGGCGGCGCGCGCCGTCCAGAAATTGAGCTTGCCGACAACGGTCACGCCATCGCCGTCCTCCGGCACGAAGGCGAGCTTGCGCAGCTGGGATGACCAGATCACCGCTGGCACCGTGGCCTCCCCGTCGGTGAGCGTGAGCCACAGATGCCCCTTCTTGAGCTGCGGCCGGCTGGCGGTGGCTTCGAGCAGAAAGCGGGGAGCGAAGCCTCGGCCCAGCAGGGTGGCGATGGCCTCATTGAGGGTGGCCACCGTGTAGCGATGCAGGCCGTGGAGCGACGGCGGGGACTCACTGGCGTCGAGCCGATCGAGGAGCTCCGCCATCTCGCCGGTCCGGCCCAAGGGCCTCCACCCTAGGCAAGGGGGCCGACGTCGCCGAGGATCAGCCCCGACCGCGGCCTGCCCATGCGTCCTGATCCGTCCCCCGTGCCCAAAGGCCGCCGCCAACGGCTGGAGCAAGACCTCAGCACCTGCCTGCCGCGGCACCCCGCGCTCGTGCTGGTGACGGACCTGGATGGCACCCTGCTCAGCGGCAGCCCCCAATGGCGACGACGGTTCTATCGCTGGCTCAGGGCCCAGAGGGAGCATGTTCTGCACGTGTTCAACACCGGGCGCGATCTGGCCTCCATCGCCCGGCTGCTGCGCGAGGAAACGGCCATGGGCCTGGAGGCGCCCCACCTGGTGATCAGCGATGTCGGCTGCACCGTGGCTTGCGGGGCCAGCCTGACCCCCATCCCCCTGGTGGTGGAACCGATCGAGCGCCGCTGGCGCGGCCAGGCGGAGCGTGTGCTCCCCCTGCTGCGCACGATTCCGGGACTGTCCCCCCAGCCGGTCAGCGCGGTGCGGCGCCTGGCCTACTTGATCGACCCGGACCTGCTGGATCGGTCGCGGCTGCACGCCGTGACCGCCCATGGCGTCGACTGCCTGGTGTCAGGAGACAAATATCTGGATGTGCTCCCCGCCGGGGTGAACAAAGGCTCCACCCTCACCGCCCTGCTCGACTGGCTGGAGGTGACGCCAGACACGGTGGTGACCGCGGGCGACAGCCTCAACGATCTGGCCATGTTCGAAACGGGACTGCCCGGCGTGATGGTGGGCAACGCCGAACCGGCCCTGGTGGAGGCCCTGCCCCTGCTGCGGCGCGTCTATCGGGCCAAAGCCCACGGATGCGGGGGCATCGTGGAAGGGTTGAGGCATTTCGGCCACGGCGCCTTGCTGGCAGGTCATTTCTGAGCCTGGTCCCCGAGCGCTCGCAGCCGCGCCTTGGACAGGGCCGTGGGCGTGGCGCTCAGCGGATCCTCAGGCCAGGGGTGGCGCGGGTAGCGCCCTCGCAGATCGCGGCGCGCGGCGGCGTAGCCCTCGCCCCAGAAACGCTCCAGATCGCTGGTGATCGCCACCGGACGACCCGCTGGCGAGAGAAGGTGAAGGATCAGTGGCAGCCGCCCCTCCAGCAGACGGGGGGTGTGCCTCTGACCGAACATCTCCTGAAGCTTCACCGCCAGCACCGGCCCCTCTGCGTCGTAGGTGAGCGCCACGCTTCGCCCGGAAGGCACGGGCCAATGGGTGGGGAGCAGCTGCCGCAACCGCTGACGCTGGGAGCCATCGCATCGCCCCCAGAGGGCGTCCTCCAAGGGCAAGCGCCGCAGATCGGCGCGGGAGCGCATGGTGTCGTCCAGGAAGGGCCCCAACCAGCCCTCGAGATCCGCCCGCAGGGTCTCCAGACGGGCGTCGGGCCAAGGGGCGCCGAGGTGACGGTGCGCCAGGGCGAGCCTCTGGCGCAGCTGGTGGAGTTCCGGCGTCCAGGGCAGGGCCTCCAGACCCATCGCCTCCAGCCCCTGGAGCAGGGCCTCCCGGATCCGCTCCAGGGGGGCGTCTGGCCAGGGTGCCCGCGCGAGGACGATCGCGCCGAAGCGGCGCTCCTCCTCGCAGCGGACCCGCTCTGCCTCGGGATCCCAGCGGGCCCGCTGGCGCACGACGAGGGCGGAGTCGGCCAACGCCTCCAGCCCGGGGCGATCAAGGGGAGCGGCCAGCCGCACCCTGGCTTCGGCGCCCGCGCCATCGACGGCGGCAATGGCCAAGCCGGCGGCGCTTGCCAGGGGATCGCCAGGGGGCACGCTGGCCCCGCGCCCGCATCGCATCAGGAACCGTCCATCGCCCTGGCCCCGCGCGCCGGCGATCCATTCCGGCCAGGCCCAGGCCACCAAGCGAGCCAGGACCTGGTCCTCCGAGGGCGAGGCATCGGGATCGTCCGCGGCCGGCGCCTGGCGGCGCCGGCCGGTCGCGCGGGCCACCTGATCCTCCAGCTCGCGCCGCAACCGCCGCAACTGGCGACGGCTGCGCTCCTCCCCACCGGCCGCGTCCCCAGCGGGGGGCTGACACAACCAGGCGACGCGGGCGCGCAGATCACCGCCAGCGCTTGTGCCCGCCAGGGGATCCCGCTCGCTGAGGAGCGCCGCCAGCGCCGTTCCCAGGGCCAACCACCCCTCCTGTTCCGCCAGCAGGAGCATGTGGCCCAGGCGTGGATGCAGACCCAGCCGCGCCAAGGCGCGGCCATGGGCGCTGATCCGCCCGTTGCGATCCATCGCTCCCAGCTGGGCGAGCACCTGGCCGGCCTGGGCCAGGGGACCGGGCGGGGGAGGATCCAGCCAGGGCAGGTCTTCCCCGGGTCCCGCGCCCCAGGCGAGCAGCTCAAGGACCAGGGGGAGGGGATCGGCTGTGAGGATCTCGGCGGGCGTGAACGGCGGGCGACGCTGCTGCTCCGCGGCGCTCCACAGCCGCACGCAACGCCCCGGACCAAGGCGACCGGCCCGACCACAACGCTGTTCCGCGCTGGCCTGACTGGCCACCACGGTCACCAGGCCAGCCATCCCGGTGGCGGGATCAAAGCGCGACTGCCGGCTGAGGCCGCTGTCGATCACCAGCCGCACACCCGCCAGGGTGAGAGAGCTTTCGGCGATGGCGGTGGCCAGGACCACCTTGCCCGCGGGCTGGCGGGCCGGCCCGATGGCGACGCTCTGGGCCTCCAGGGACAGCTGGGCGTGGAGGGGAACGCAGTCCAGGTCCCGGGCCCAGGCCTGGCGGGTGATGGCCCGCTCCGCCGCCCGAATCTCCCGTTGACCAGGAAGAAACACCAGGACCGTCTCCCCGGCCTCCCGATCCGTCAGCCACCAGGATTCCAGGGCCCGGACCACCTGCCGCTCCAGCATCTCCTCCAGCCCGGGGGGCTGGTAGATCACCTCCACCGGGTGGGAGCGTCCCGGAGCGGTGAGCACGGTGGCGCCGTCCAGCGCCGCGGCCAGGGGTTCCAGATCGAGGGTGGCGGACATCAACAGAAGACGCAGCTCCGGGCGCAGGCAGGGACGCGCCTGCCTAAAAAGCGCCAGGGCAAGGTCCGTGTCCGCGCGCCGCTCGTGCACCTCGTCGAACACCACCACCGCCACCCCCTCCAAAGCGGGATCGGTCTGCAGCATCCGCAGAAACACCCCCGGGGTCACCACCAACAGGCGGGTGCTCGCGCTTTGGCGCGTCTCGAGGCGGACGCTGTAGCCCACCCGCGCGCCCACAGGCTCCTGGAGGCCCCGGGCCAGGCGTTCGGCCGCCGCGCGCGCCGCCAGGCGACGGGGCTCGATCAGCAGCAGGCGCTCTCCCGCCCGCAAGGAGTCCAGCAGGGCGAGGGGGACCCGGGTGGTCTTGCCAGCGCCGGGCGGGGCCTGAAGCAACAGGGTGGCGCCCTCCGGTGCCAGGGCGTCCTGAATGGCGCCCAGTTGGCCCTCGATCGGCAGGGGCTCAGGACGGGGGCGGGGGTCAGCGCACGTGGCGAAGGCCATCAACGGGGTGGTAGACCTCGCCGGTGTTTTCTTCGTAGACCATGGCCGGCAAACCTGTTTCGAACATGGTTTGCAGCGCCTCCTTCAAATACGGGTTCCAACCGCCCGTGGTCACCTTTCCATGCCGGACGGTCCAGTCCCAGGTGCCCTGGAGGTCACGGGGAATGCGACCCTCGCGATCCCGACGGGCCACCAGATCTTGCGATTCAACGATGCCAACCAGGATGGGAGCCTTCCCATAGGCGGGGGTGAGACTCAGCTCCAGGCGAATCGGATCGTCTTTGACCAGCTTCAGACGAAACCGAGGCGGAAGTTTGAGAGCATTAAGGACGGCGGCAACGATACGGGTTCTCTGATCCACCATCAAAAGTTGTCGGGGAGGCATGGCCTTGAGCCTATTCAGGCGTCCTCCCGCTTTTGGGGAGGGTGCGGGGAGAGGAGCCGAACTCGATGGACAGCGTTACAGCGCCAGCCGGCCTACCCACCGCGTTCGAGGGGTCCGTCGGGTCACTCGACAGGGCGCACCGGCTCGCCGCTGTCATCGCTGAAACGCACCGTGAGGAGATCTTCTCGGGTGAGCTGGCCGTTGGCGTCCAGGAGCTCGGGGTGAATGGTGACCTTGCCGCGGCGATCGTCGGCGGTGGTGACGGGCATCGGGGGGGCGCCGGAGCGCCCCATGGCCCGGAAGCCGCGACCCATGACCCGAAAGGCCTGCCAGAGGAGAAAGAGAAAGCAGACCCCGTAGAGCAGGGGGAAAAGCTCAGCGAGAAGGGTCGGCATGGGGCCGGACAACGATGGAGGGGTTGGGCGCCAAGAGACGCGCTGTCATCATCGCTCGCTCGGCGTGGCGTTGGTGGCGAGCATCCAAGCCCAGAGGGTGGTGCAAGCGGCGCCAAAGGCGAGGAAGGCCAGGAGGAGGCGGCTGGTGTCCATGGAGTGAAAGAAAACTTTACAAATCTTAGGGGCTGGGCCCGGGGGTCGGGCGGTTTGCCCCCCGCGTCACCGTGAAAAAAGCACCTACGTTGAGCCTTGTTTGTTATGGCCACACTCTGGCTCCGCCCATGCGCCTGCTTCCTCCGGCTCTCTTCGGGACCACCGGTTTGACGGCGGCGACGAGTCTCCTGCTGGCCACCCTCCCCCTGGGACTGATCGCCAGCCAGCCGAGCGCCGCAGCCGCCGCCAGTCCCAGCGGCGCCGTGTTGAGCCGACAATCTTTTGTCGCCACGGCGGTGCAACGCGCCGGCCCCGCTGTGGTCACGATCGACACGGAGCGAACGGTGGCGGTGGCTGGCGCCGGCTCCCTCCCCCGCGGACTCCTGAACGATCCTCTGTTCCGCCAGTTCTTCGGCGTTCCCCTGGGGCAGATGCCCTCGCAACGCACGGAACGCAGCCAGGGCAGCGGCGTCATCTTTCAAAGCGATGGCTTGATCCTCACCAACGCTCACGTCGTGGAAGGCACGGAGCGGGTCAACGTGGGACTTCAGAACGGCCAACGGGTGGAGGGTCGGGTGGTCGGCCGCGACCGCCTCACCGACCTGGCCGTGGTCCGCTTGAGCAGTCAGGGTCCCTGGCCCGTCGCGCCCTTGGGCAACTCGGACAGTCTGCAAGTGGGGGATTGGGCCATTGCGGTGGGCAATCCCTACGGCCTCGACAACACCGTGACCCTGGGCATTGTCAGCAGCCTCAATCGCAACGCCCGCAAGCTCGGGATCATGGACAAACGGCTGGATCTGATCCAAACGGATGCCGCCATCAACCCCGGAAACTCCGGCGGCCCGCTGCTGAATGCCAACGGTGAGGTGGTGGGGATCAACACCCTGGTGCGCTCAGGGCCTGGAGCCGGCCTGGGCTTCGCCATTCCGATCAACCGCGCCCGGCAAATCTCCTCCCAGCTGATCAGCACAGGTCGCGCCAGTCATCCCATGATCGGCGTCGGGCTCGATGAGGTCAGGACTTCGACGGGAGGCGCGGTGATGGCCGGGGCGCGGGTGGTGGCCGTGCAACCCGGAGGACCGGCGGCCCTGGCAGGTCTGCGCCCGGGGGATGTGATCACCGCTGTGGACGGCAGCCGGATCTCAGGCCCGGGGGATGTGATCAATGCCGTGGAACGCGCAGGCGTCGGCCGTGCTCTGCGGGTCAGCCTGCTGCGCGGGGGTGAGCCCCTGCAGGTCTCGGTGGTGCCCGGTGATCTGGCGATTCAGGGGCCGAGGTGACGGCCCTCGGCGGAACATGACAACACCATGGGCAACAATTCGCCCATGGTGAGGAATCGGAATGAGACCGAGGCGTCAAAGCGGGTCGGGTTGCCCGTGAATCGAATCGCGATCGATCTCCTCACCCGGGGCGGGCGGTTCAAGCATGGTGGAATCACCGGCGGGATGGCCAGGCGAGCAGGCCAGGCGGGGTGGGGCTCCCAGGTGTTGTCGCATCACCCACTGGGTGGCGGCCTTCTGGCTGTGCCAGGCCTCCAGCAGCTGCTTGGCCAGGCCACGCAACACTTGAGGATCGGTGGTGGCGTCTATGGCACGACTCATGCGCTCCAGCTCGAACTTCTGGCCGAGGGTGAGGGCAAGGGGTTCTGACATGGCGGTACCTCCAAGCGAGGGATGTGCCCACAAAGCTACAAACCGTTTCAAAGGCTCACGTATCCGTTGCAACACGTGTTAGGGATCGGTCAGCAAATCTGAATGGATCCCGCCCCCTCCGCTCCTCCCATGGAGCCGATCCACGCTCGCGTCTTGCCTCCCCGCTTGGGAAAGCCAGCGCCTGGCCCCGGTCACGGGGGTTCCCCTGTGTGGCGAAACGCTGATCAAGGGGACTCAGGGGCCTCGGAGCGCTCCCGCCCGGCCCGGGCCCGACTCCGCTGACGCTGGCGATTGGCCTCGCGCTTGGCCTGCCGCTCCCGCTCCTGCCGCAGCTGCTCCCGTTCCAGAGCCTCCTCCGTCTTCTTCTGCACGTAGTAGGCATAGTCGCCGCGGTAAAGCACCAGCTCCCCGTCCCGCAACTCAACGATGCGGTTGGCCACCTTGGACACAAAGGCCCGGTCGTGGGACACAAGCACAGCCGCCCCCTCGTAGCCGATCACAGCCTCCTCCAGCATGCGCTTGGCGGGAATGTCGAGATGGTTGGTGGGCTCATCCAGAAGCAGGAGATTGGACGGGCGCAGGAGAAGCAACGCCAGGGCCAGCCGGGCTTTCTCTCCGCCACTGAGCATCCCCGCCTCCTTGAACACATCGTCGTTGCTGAAGCCAAAGCGCCCCAGATAGGAGCGCACCTGGCTCTGGCTCCAATCCGGAACGACCTCGAACACCATCGCGAGCACTTCCTTGGACAGATCCAGCGCTTCGGCTTGGTTCTGCTCAAAGTAAGCGGGGATCACGTTGTGCTCCCCAAGAGCGGCCTGCCCCTCCAGGGGGGCTTCCAAGCCCATCAACAAGCGCAGGAGTGTGGATTTTCCCGCCCCGTTCGGCCCCACCAGGGCGATGTGATCCCCCCGCTCCACCTCCAGATCCGCGCCCAGGAAGAGAATGCGTTCGCCGTAGGCGTGGGTGAGATCGCTGAAACAGGCCACCCGACGTCCGGAACGGGGGGCGGGGGGAAAGCGAAAGTGCGGACCGGTGAGGTCGTCGACAGGGGCCTCGATGCGTTCCACTTTCTGCAGAAGCTTTTCTCGGCTCTTGGCCTGGGTGCTGCGGGTGGCGCTGGCGCGAAAGCGATCGACAAAGGCCTGCTGGCTGGCCAGTTCTTTCCGCTGTCGCTCGAAGGCGGCCTGCTGGGCCTCGCTGGCCTGGGCCTTCTGTTCCAGATGTTGGCTGTAGTTGCCGAGATAGACCCGGCTGACCCCCCTCTCCGTTTCCACGATCTGATTGCAGATCCGATCCAGAAACATGCGGTCGTGGCTGATCACCACCAGGGGCACATCCCATGCCAACAGGGTGGTTTCCAACCATTCGATGGTCTGCACATCGAGGTGGTTGGTCGGCTCATCCAACAGCAGAACATCGGGCTCCTGCAGCAGGAGCTTGCCAAGGGCCACGCGCATCTGCCACCCCCCTGAGAAGTCGCCGACCCGCCTCTCCACCTCTTCCGCATCGAAACCGATGGTGGGCAGGAGCCTGTCGATGCGCGCCTGCAGCGCGTAGCCATGGAGCGATTCGAAACGGCTCTGCAACTGGCCCATGCGTTCGATCAGGTGATGCAGATGGTCGGGATCGGTGGCGGCCCGTTCCGTTTCCATCTCCTCCTGCAGCTGGGCCTGGGCGTCGAGAACGACGGCGGCCTCCGCAAAGGCCTGAAACAGCTCCTGGCGGACAGTGCGCTGGAGGTTGACATCAAATTCCTGTTGCAACAAAGCGATGCGTGGATCCCCCTGACGCACCACCTGGCCGCTGGTGGGTTCCTCCAGCCCGGCGAGGATGCGGAGCTGGGTGGACTTCCCCGCCCCGTTGACCCCCACAAGGCCGATGCGGTCCCCCGGCTTGACCTCCCAGCTCACGTCCGTCAGCACCTCTCCGGTGGGGTAGATCTTGCCGATGCGATCGAGGCGCAGCACAGGGTGGGGACTGGGGGGTCGTCCATCCTCGCAAGTGACGTCAGGCAGACTGGCGTC